>Ga0187786_10000468_pt1 | contig 11418 bp, 8 predicted proteins | sample 0815_BV2_10_20_M_FD_132449 | JGI IMG/M metagenome (GOLD analysis project Ga0187786, IMG submission 132449) | Tropical peat soil microbial communities from peatlands in Department of Meta, Colombia - 0815_BV2_10_20_MG | ecosystem: Environmental > Terrestrial > Soil > Wetlands > Peat | place...
TCCCTGTTTACCATAAAGGGCGGAAGTATTTCAATATAATTGTGGCTGCCGGTATGGAGGTCGAGCATGAAGTTTATGAGCGCCCTTTCCAGCTTTGCGCCCGCCCCTCTATAAAGGGTGAACCTGGCCCCCGCAAGCTTGGCCCCCCTTTCGAAATCGAGTATTCCCAAGGATTCTCCCAGATCCCAGTGGTGTTTCGGTTCGAAGGAAAAAGCCGGGGACTCACCCCACTTCCTGATCTCAACGTTATCGCTCTCCGTTGCGCCGATCGGTACTTTTTTGTTGGGGATGTTCGGTATTGTCAGAAGAAGCTGCTCCAGCTCATCTTCGATACCTTTCAAATTCTCATCGAGCGCCTTGATCTGGTTGCCCACCTCGCGCATCTCGGCGATTTGCGTCTGGACCAGGTTTTTGTCTTTCACGCGGCTGATTTCTTCGGAAACCCGGTTTCGAAGAGCCTTCAGATCTTCGCTTTGTTTGAGGAGTTCTCTACGTCTTTTATCGAGCTCCCTGTAACCGGAGAGGTCCACGCTCCCCCCCCTTGTCCTGAGGCGGATTTCAACATTCTCCAGGTTTTCTCTGAGAAATTTGCCGTCCAGCATATAAAAACCTTTACTTTGGGCTGAAGAAAGCTATATTTACTAACATTTGAAGAAAGACAAGTCAACAAGTTTCAATAAATATTATATGCATTTGCTCTTAAAGTCCATAACCTTCATGATCGCGGGGTTTCTGACCGTCGACGCGGCAGTCGCCCGGGAAGTCATTATTAACGCGGTTGGTGACATTTTGCTAACAGGATCCTGCGAGTCGTTTCTCAAAAAGAATGGGTACGATTATCCGTTTGCGGCGACGGCAGCGGAGTTGCAGAGGGGTGATATTACTGTGGGGAACCTGGAGGCCCCCTTATCAAGAGGAGGGTGCGAATTCAAAGGGAAGAGGTTCCGTTTCCGCGGTGATCCGCGGATCGCCCCGGCGCTCAAGAAGGCGGGTTTTCGCGTTGTGACCCTTGCCAACAACCATTTGATGGATTATGGCGAATCGGCCATGGAGGAAACCGTAGAGCATCTGCGCCGGGAGAGGATTGCCTATGCCGGCGCTGGCAAAACACTCGCAGAGGCTCGAAAGGGAGCTGTTATCAATGCCAATGGCGTAAGGGTGGCTTTTCTCGCCTATTCGTTTACCTTCCCGCCGGAGTTTTACGCAACCGCGGATAGAGCAGGAACGGCGCCCGGTTTTGCGCGTATCTTTAGTGAGGACATTGCAACGGCAAGAAGAAACGCCGATTACGTGGCGGTTTCCTTCCACTGGGGGAGGGAATGGGAAACCGCCCCCTTACCCTACCAGATTACCGCCGCCCATGGAGCAATTGACGCCGGGGCGGATCTGGTGATAGGTCATCATCCCCATGTACTGCAGGGGGTCGAACGATACAAGCGTGGGGTGATCTTTTACAGCCTGGGGAATTTTGCTTTTAGCTCCTACAGTAGGAAGGCCATGCGGAGCGTCATCGCAAGGGTCACCATGGATAACGGAGTGAAGGAGGTAGAGTTGATCCCTTTGAATGTATGCAACAGGGAAGTGCGCTTTCAACCGAAACCGCTTTCAGGTAAGGAGAAGGAAGAGGTTATCGGTTACCTTTCCGGATTATCGAAGAGATGGGGCACATCGATAACAGCGACGAACGGGCGCTTCTTGGTCGGAGAAAAGGTTGTGGGGAACCTTGCGAAGAGATAAGGGGTATGAAATGCACAGACTTTTCGTGGCCATTGATCTGCCGATTCAGGTCAAAGAGAAAATCGCCGGCATTGTCCCACGGGGAATTTCAGGCGCAAGATGGGTCCCGGAAGAACAGCTGCATCTAACGCTCCGGTTTATAGGAGATACGGACGACAGAATGTCCCAGGAAATAAAGAGAGGGCTTGCCAGGGTATCAGGCGCGCCCTTTTCCCTTTCCCTGAAAGGAATAGGGCATTTCCCGCCGCGGGGAGGTCCGCGGGTGCTCTGGGTGGGTGTTGAGGGGGCAGTTGAACTCAGTGCCCTGCAAAAGAGGATAGAAGATGAGGTTGTTAAAATCGGGATCGAGGCTGAGAAGCGCAGGTTCTCTCCCCATATAACCGTTGCGCGCTTGAAGGACATCTCTCCCGTAAAAATTGCGCAATTGGAGGAGAATAACCGGGAGTTCAGCGCCGGGCCGTTTCCGGTCGATGAATTCTATTTGTATTCCAGCACCCTCACCCGCGAGGGGGCTATCCACAAACGGGAGGCCGCTTACAGGCTTGGGTAAAACCTGAATCCGACGTGAAGCATTCAAGCCCTCACTCGCTCGGAATGCCTCGAAGCAAGAGACTGGAAACTAGAGACTAGATACTAGATAATTTCTATTTTTAAGCCTTTTCTAATCTCTAGTCCCTAGTCTCAAGTTTCTAGACTGCCCCGGCATTTTCGCTCATTCGGGTTTCATGCACACCTCGGATTCAGGTAAAAGCATTCACGGAATGCGGCAGCTTGCCAGGCCGTGTCTGGCGCAATACTGTTGATGGTACTCCTCCGCCCGCCAGAATACACCAGCGGGCGTTATTTCGGTTACGATAGTTCTGGTATGCTTCCCCGATGAATCTTCCCTTGACAGCGAGGCCCTTGCCTCCTTTTCCTGTTCCGCGGAACAGGAAAATATGACGGATCGATAATTGTTTCCCACATCGGCCCCCTGTCGGTTCAGTTGCGTCGGGTCATGGCACTCCCAGAATACGTCAAGAAGCTCATCATAGGATACAACAGAAGGATCAAAGATGACCTCAACCACCTCGGCGTGTCCGGTCGTGCCGGAACATACTTCTTCATAGGCGGGGTTTTCCTTTGTACCTCCCATGTACCCTGCCTGCGTTGACAAAACGCCTTTCATATTCCTGAACTCCTCCTCCACATGCCAGAAGCAACCTGCGCCAAAAACCGCTTTTTCCATTCCGTTTGCCTTTCTCGGGTTCATGCGTCTATCATGGTAGGGGAAACTGCGGCACCGGAGTTCCGATTCCGGCTTTCGACAACAATTGCAAAAGTTCCGTCACCAATCTATAAGTGAGACCCCAGAGCAAAGGTTTTTCTTCTTGAGGGAGACGGATTGCAGGCATTATGAAGTCCTTCCCTCTGAACCGGACGGGCGATGTAACATGACGCTCGGGGTTTGACAGCTCCTTTAGGGGGACCCAGAAGAGATCGTGGACCTCATGATTGGGAAAAAAAACCGGAGTTACAGTCACGCCGTAAACAAAGCATGAGACTAAGACCGGCAAATGGGAGCCGACAATATTCGAAAGTCGGCCCAGATAAATGGAGACAGACAGGTCCAGGCCGATCTCCTCCATGGTCTCCCTTTCAGCGGTCTGTTGCGGGGAACTGTCTTCATCCTCGACTTTTCCTCCGGGGAAGCAGATATTCCCCGACCATGGGTCGTCATCCCGGGATGCGCGCTCCATGAAGAGCGCCTCAATCCCTTCTTCCCCCACGCGAAGAACAAGTGCGACCGCGGACCTGATATGGGGCGTAGTTTCCACGATTGTGGGGTGATGCCGGGCAAGGATACGTGAAATGTCTGCAAGTGTGGTCATAGCAATTGAACCATTATAACAGCTATTATGGAGAGATGCATGAAATTATTAGCGTGAATGGGGCTTCACATTGATTTTCCAGAGTACTTCGTAACATTGAATTCAAAAAGAAAATTCTTTTCTTGAATGTTGACTCATTTTCCAGTTAAATAGTGTTCATCCGGAAAACAGGATGATAACAAGAGGGAGGAGCCCGACCCATGTCTTTCACGGGAGACCTGGAACACCTGCCGATCGTAGATGTGATCCAGCTGCTTCATGCAACGAGGAAGTCCGGCATTCTTCGCGTCAGTTGCCGCAAGGGGGAGAGCCAGCTTGTCTTCAAGGACGGGTTTATCGTTAGCGCCAACCACCTGAACAACACGGTCCGCATAGGGAAGATTCTCATCGACCTCGGACTCATTACCCCCGATATTCTCGATCAGGCCCTGATGGATCAAAAGAATGCCGGTCGTAACCGAAAGCCTCTGGTTATTACCCTGATTGAAAAGGAATTGGTAAAAGAGAACGACGCATACAAGGGATTGGAGCAGTTGATCGAGATGACGGTGGTGGAGATCCTCACATGGAAAAAGGGGACTTTCACGCTTGATGTCATGCCGCAATCGGTTAATGATGAATACAGGTACTTTCCTGAAAAGATGAGCCGTGAAATCAACGTCGACACGCAGGGGATATTGATGAACGCGCTGCGGATATTCGACGAAAAGAAGCGTGACGGCCAACTGGAGGAAGACGATTCAACCGAGATAGAGTTTGCTTTGCAAACTTCCCCGGAAAAAGAAGAACCGAGCCTTTCCGCGGCGGACCTGGGACTGGACGAAATAGACCGAATGGAGAGCAAATTGCCCGAAGTCTACTCGGTACTGGAGGACAAGGCCCCGGTTATCATCCATTTACAAGAAGTTGAAAAACTTGCCCCTTATCTCTCCATGGAAGAAATAAAAGTCCTTGCATCTTTTCTCGGAAAGTTTAGCCTTCCTCAGGATGAAGTCGATGCGGCGGCGAAAAGCGACCGCACAAAGCAAAACGTCCTTTTTTACAGTTACGATGATCTCTTCTGCTATTGCCTTACAGTCGTTTGCAGAGATGCGGGGTTATCCGTTTTTGCCACAAGCGAGGAAGAGTCCTTCGATCTTCTGTTAGGCCGACTGACGAGAGTCGGGAATCTCTCTCTGCTTGTCCTGGACGCCCCGAACGACGAGGAGTTGGGTTTTTCCGGGGAGAGGATATCAACCATGCGGGCCCGCAAAAGGGAAGAATTCGGACAGATTCGCATTATACAGTTTGCGTCGGCGAATGACGCCGCATTCATCTCCCAGGCATATAATGACAATGTAAGGGCCGTCTTTCCCAAGCCTTCACGGAAGGAGAGAGAAGAGGGATATATCGCCGATACCATCCGGTTCCTGAAAACATTCCAGCGATATATACGAAATTATGCGGCGGAGAGTGAATTCACCAATACGGAAAGACTCAATACAATTTTCACGGAGCTTCGAGGAGTGAGGGGCGCTCCCGATACGGCCTTTATCCTCCTTAAATTCGTGGCGGATCTGTTTGAGCGCTCGATCACTTTAATCGTGCGCGAGAAAGAGATGGTCGCTGAAAAAGGGATCGGGATCAAAGCGGGCAAGTCGACCGGCGTAATCCCTTCAATGGGATTTCGAATCCCTCTGACGAATCACTCTTTATTGAATGAGGTCATTGAAGAGGGAAAACCCTTTTTTGGACACATTGAAGACGCAGTGCTTAAGGAGCATTTGTTCACCCAGATAGGAGGGCCTGAAAAGAGCTCGGTCCTTTTGCTTCCTCTCAGATATCAGGGGAAAACAATATCCGTTACCTATGGGGACTTCGGCGACAAAGAGCCTATGATTGTGGATATAGGGACCCTAGGTCTCCTTGCAAAACATGCCGAGGTGTCGCTTGAAAATGTAATGTTTCGAAAGAGAATGGAGAAGCCTGTTGCCAAAGGGTAATTGTTTGCAACTATAATTAAGTAATGGGGTGCTTCTATGGACATGAAAGTCTTGGACCAGATCCTGGAAATAGCCTTTGAAAAGAAGGTCTCAGATATTCATTTTGAGGTGGACAATCCGCCTTTTTTCAGGGGAAGGGGACAGTTGCTCCGCTCCAAGCTCCCCAATCTTTCGCCCGAAGACACCGCATACATCGCCGACAGGATTATGGAGCACAACAACCGCAAACTGCCGGCTGACTTCAAGGAGATCGACACCTCCTATTCGTTGCCGAACGGAGGGCGTTTCCGGGTCAGCATCTTTCTTCAGCGGGGCAACATCGGCATAGTCATGCGGGTCATCCCCCCTTATGTGGGCACTTTCGCGGAACTGAACCTCCCTCCTGTCCTAGAAGAGATCATTACGGCCCCGAACGGCCTCATCCTTGTCACCGGGCCGACCGGGAACGGCAAGTCCACTACCCTTGCCTCCATCATCCGCTACTTGAACGAAAACTATAATTTCAACATAATCACCATCGAAGACCCGATCGAAATCCTCTTCACCTCCAGTAAATGCTGTATAATCCAGCGGGAGGTGGGAATTGACACCGACTCATTTTCCAATGCCCTGCGCGCGTCCCTCCGCATGGACCCCGACGTGATAATGGTCGGCGAGATGCGGGACCTGGAAACCATCGACGCCTGCTTGAAGGCAGCTGAGACGGGACACTTGGTCCTATCTACCCTTCATACCCAGAATGTCGCTTCCACCATCAACCGGGTTATAGGCCACTACCCTCCGGACGCCCAGGAAGTTTTGAGGCAGAGGTTGGCGGAGGTGCTGGTCTCCACAATCTCCCTCAGGCTTGTAAAGGACAAGACTGGTGAGCGACTCCTCCCTGCCGTTGAGGTGATGCGGACCACCAGCACCATACAGGCGTGTATCCGCGAAGGGCGTCTTGATGAGATCGAAAAACACATCGAAATGGGTCAGTCGCAATATCGGATGCAGACCCTTGACCAGCACCTGGTGCAACTGTGCCAACAGGACCTCATCACCTTCGAACAGGCCAACCGTATCACCAGATCTACGGACCTGGAGCGGAAACTGACATTCACCACCGAATATTGAATGGCAATTAATAATTGGAGGAAGGCGGATGCTCTCTTTACGCGGGATGAAGATAAGGACAAAATTATTGCTCATTGCCGGATTGGCTGTAATCGCCTTGGCTGCTTCAATGGCGGCGTCCATATACCGCCTAAACTCCATGCTGACGGAAGAAAAAGAGAGAAAGACCAAACAGCTGGTGGAAACGGCATATTGTACAATAGAGTATTTTTTCAACCTATCCAAGAGCGGCGGAATGTCGGAGGACGATGCGAAAAAAGCCTCTTTGTCGGCAATTAAAAGAATGCGTTATGATAATTCCGGTTATTTCTGGATAAACGATATGCATCCTTCAATGCTGATGCATCCTGATCAACCGGAACTGGACGGTAAGGACCTGTCTGATTTTAGCGACGCCAAGGGGAAGAAACTCTTTCTGGATGTAGTGGAAACGGTGAAGAATAACGGTGAGGGCTTTGTTTACTATTATTGGAAGAAACAGGGCTCGGGTGAGCCGTTGAAAAAATTGTCTTATGTGAAGGGGTTCGCCCCCTGGGGATGGGTGATAGGGAGCGGCGTCTATCTTGAAGACATCTCGGCTGTTTTCAATGAGGGGATGAAACATAACATATTCATATTAATTTTGATTACACTGCTCTTTGGAGCGACTGCATGGTTTATATCGGCCAGTATCATAAGCCCGTTGGGGGCCGACCCGTCGGAGGTGGCGGAGATAGTTAGAACCGTCGCCGAAGGTAACCTGGCAGTTAAAATAGAATCCGAGGGGAGAAGATCCGATTCTCTCCTCGGCGTCGTTAAGGGAATGGTGGGAAGCCTTAACGGCATGGTCGCGAAGATAGGGAAATCGGCATCGGAACTTTCCATGATGTCGGGAAGGCTATCCGATTCCTCCGACCGGGTGACCGAATCAAACCATTTGCAGTCAAGCGGAATTGCCGCGACCTCGTCGGCAGTATCGGAAATAAGCGCTTCCCTGAAAGAGGTTGTCAACTGGGTGGACAACCTCTCCATTTCCGCTACGGAGAGTTCATCCTCCATACTGGAGATGTCGGCCAACAACGACGAGGTGGCCCTGAACATGGAAACTCTTTCCAAGTCGGTGGAGGAGGTAAGCGCATCCATATTTCAGATGTCCGCAACCGTGAGACAGATCAGTGGAGGGGTCTCGTCTCTTCTGGAAGCCGTTACTTCCACTGCGGTTTCCGTGACTGATATGGACGAAACCATCAGGCAGGTGGAGAAGCATGCCGGAGAAACCGTCGACATAACCGAAGTGGTCCGCCGTGACGCCGAAAAGGGAAAGGAGGCGGTTGAGGCGACCATAAGCGGCATAGACGAGATCAGGCGCTCAGCTCAGATTACCTCGGAAGTTATCGCAACCCTTTCCGAACGGGTTCGCGACATCGGGGCCATCCTGACGGTTATCGACGAAGTCACTGAACAGACGAATCTATTGGCCTTGAACGCCGCGATTATCGCCGCCCAGGCGGGCGAGCACGGCAGGGGATTCGCGGTTGTCGCCGATGAAATCAAACAACTTGCGGAACGGACACGGAGTTCAACCCGTGAGATCGCCCAGGTCATAATCGGAGTGCGAGACGGAACCCAGCGCGCCGTAGAGGCTATCAAAAGGGCGGAAAAAAGCATATCCGACGGTGAAAATCTATCGACGAACGCAGGGGAGGCCCTTAAAATGATCGTCGAAGAGGCGCAGAGGGCGAACGGCCAGATGGGGGAAATAGCAAGTGCCATGAACGACCAGGGCCGGACAAGCCAGAGCATACGCGAAGAGATGGTCAAGGTTGCCGATCTTGTTGAACGGTTCGCCATCGCCACCCAGGAACAGGCTCAGGGAAGTGAAATGATAATAACCGCCGTTGAACGAATGAAGGGCCTTTCCCGTCAGGTGCGCAGTTCCACCCAGGAACAGAGCAAAGCGGGTGCGCTCATTGCCCGATCGATGGAAGACATCACCGGCATGATTCAACAGATCAAACGGGCATGTTCCGAACAGAGCCGGGGAAGCGAACAGATTGTTGATTCGATTGAGAATATTCAGCATTCAGCGCAGGTTAATCTCGACACCACCTCCTTTTTGAATGAGGCGGCTGCGAACCTCGCCAAACAGGTGGAACTTCTGCAAATGGAGATGAAGGCATTCAAAATCTGAGCAATCCCGGTCCAGGAGAGTTGAGCAACATCTTGAACTCCTTTCCTTTTATTTAATTATTTTTGGGTCACCATTAAAACATCGGTTTATTTTTCTTAATTATCATACTTAAATTAATAAAAGTTACAATTTTCAAAAAAATTTATTGACAACTAATTTGAAGACATGTTAAAAGCATTCTAAGATTTCAGGCCAATAATATTGTAATAATTTTGTAACTATTGTAATATGGAACCATGCACCCACCGGGCATTCAGCGAGGAGAGAAAAGCATAATAACAGCTGAAGCTTTAGGTGGGTGTGATCATGTGTTATACAGGGGAATAGCTGGCAGAAAGTATAGAAGTGGGAGGCATGCATGACACAGAAACTCACAACCTGCACATTCTGCGGGACCGGATGCGGACTATACCTGGAGACAAGCGGCAACCAGGTAACGGGCGCCTATCCCAGCATGTCGCACCCCACGAACAGGGGCAGACTCTGTGTGCGCGGCTGGAACATCCATGAGGTGGCGAGCGCTCCGGACCGGCTGAAGAGCCCGTTGATCAAAAAGGGTGATCGGTTCGAGGAGGTCGGGTGGGAAGAGGCGATCAAGTACATCGTCGATCGTCTCACGGAGATCAAGGGTAAATACGGGGCGGATTCCATCGCCTTTTTGAACTCTCCGCGTATCTCCAACGAAGAGGCCTATCTGCTTCAGAAACTGGCGCGTGGCGTGATGGGCACCAACAATGTGGACCACGGTGCTGGGGTATACATCAACAACTCCATCAACGCCCTTCTGGAGCAGATCGGGATACCGGCCGCGACCAACTCCCTTGACGAGCTGTATAAGAGCGAAGTCATCATAGTTGACGGCGTTGATCTCAACAAACAGCTCCCCACCATTGCCGGGATAGTCATTCGCTCCAAACTTGCGGGAGCCAAGATTATAGTCATCGGCGAGAGGCGGCAGCGCGTGGCCGAGAACGCCGAATATTTCCTGCAGATAAAGCCCGGGACCGAGGCAATAGTCTACGGGGCCATGGCGAAAGTAATAATCGACCGCGGACTGATGAACCTCAACTTCATCCACGGCCACTGCGAAGGGTACGAGGCATTCCTTGCCAAGGTTCAGGATTACGACATGCTGGCAGCCGCTGAAGAGTGCGGAGTTCCCGCCGAGACCATTGAGGCCGCTGCTTTGGCATACGCCGGTGCGAAAACAGCCTCCATTCTCTATTCCAGCGGCGCCGAATGCCGGCCCACGGAAACCATCAATTCCTTGGTCAACCTTGCGCTTTTAACCGGGCAGATCGGTAAGGAAGGTGCCGGAATATTCCCGCTCACCGACCACAATAATCTCCGGGGTGTCTGCGATATGGGAATGATTCCCGACCGATTACCCGGTTATGCCCATGTTGGTGACGCTGCCATACGTGGCGAACTGGAAAAACTCTGGGGAGCCAAAATACCCGAGACCCCCGGTGTACCGGCCAGCTCCTTTTTCACCGGAAATGACGGCGGCAAGATAAAGGCCGTGTGGCTCTGCCGTTACGACCCGGTATCCAGCGCCTTTTACGGCAACGCGGCAGGGGCACTGGACAAGTGCGAACTGGTGGTAGCCCAACACCTATTCCTGACCGAATCGGCCAAGCACGCACACGTAGTGCTCCCCACTACCGCCTTTGGGGAAGAACGGGTAACTTTCACCAACACCGAACGTCGGATTCAGATAGCAGATAAGGTCGTGGATTCTAAGAGTGGTGTTACCCCGGCGTGGCAGCAGATTGTCCAGGTAGCCAACGCCTTGGGCGCCAACTGGAGATACGCGAGCTCCGCCGATGTCATGGAGGAGATCGGAAGGGCAGTACCCTTTTACAGCGGGGCCAGCTACGGCAACCTCATCCGCGACTTTGGGCGGCAGTGGCCTTGCACCAAAGACCGCTCCTTCGGGACCGGCTATTTCACTAGGTTCGCTTTCTGTGACGAGGCCCCGGAACGCAAGCTGAAATTCGTGCCGGTAACCAGGGCTCCGCAGGCGGCAGAGGAGAACAAGGAATTCCCTCTCACCCTGGTATTCGGACACTCCCTCTACTACTGGCACCAGAACGTATTAATCAATCACAGCGAGACACTAAAGCGCGAATATCATATGCTCCTTGTGGACTATCCCCAGGGATTCGTCGAGATCAACACCGACGACGCCAAACAGATGGGGATAAGAGACGGGGAGAAGGTTAGGGTGCGGGCAGCCGGGGGCAAAGCCCTGGTAGCCGCGCGGATCACCAACGAGGTGAGGAGCGGGACCGTATTCGTACCGCACTTTGTCCACCAGGTACAACAGCAGATATTCGGCTCGCAGGAGACCGGGGCCCAGCGGGTTCCGGTATGCGTGGAAAAGGAGGCCGCATGAAAGCCCGCATCCTCGACCGTCGGGATGTATTCAAGATCGTAGACCAGTTACAGGCGAGGGGGTACGAAGTCCTGGCTCCATTTGTCGGGCTTGGGCGCGACACATACTTCGACAAGGTAACCCCTGAGAACCGCGACCGGATCCAGA
>Ga0187786_10000469_pt1 | contig 11390 bp, 6 predicted proteins | sample 0815_BV2_10_20_M_FD_132449 | JGI IMG/M metagenome (GOLD analysis project Ga0187786, IMG submission 132449) | Tropical peat soil microbial communities from peatlands in Department of Meta, Colombia - 0815_BV2_10_20_MG | ecosystem: Environmental > Terrestrial > Soil > Wetlands > Peat | place...
CGGGCCGCGTATGCGCCGTCCATCAACCTATGATCGGCTGAGAGAGTCACGCGCATGATGCGCCCAACGCAAACCGCTCCGTTGTTTACCATCGGTTCGTCAAGAACGGCCCCAACCGCTAGTATCGCCCCCTGTGGTGGGTGAATAAGGGCCGTGAACTCCACTACCCCGAACATTCCCATGTTGGTAATAGTAAATGTCCCTCCGTTCAAGTCCACTTCTTTGATCTTGCCGCTCAAGGCCAGTTCGATCAGTTCCTTGCTTCGGTTTCCTATTTCCCTTAGGGTAAGCGCCTGGCATTTTTTTATCACAGGCACCAGCAACCCTTCCTCAAGGCTTACAACAAGTCCGATATTGATGTCGGTATTAACCTTAATCCGGTCACCCGCAAAGGAGTTGTTGGCCAGCGGATACTTCTGGAGCGCCATGGCGGTGGCTTTAACGATCAGATCGTTGACCGTTACAGCGGTCCCGGACTCCTTTAATTCCCGCCGCACCTCCTCGGTTTCCCCCATGTCAACGGCGATTGTGACGGAGAAATGGGGGATCTCCTGCCAGGCCTTTGTAACAGTTCTGGTTATGGCCGCGCGTATTTTCGATAAAGGCCTGGTCTCGATATTGGAGGGCTCTGGTTGGGATTCGACGGCAATTTCTTCAGTATGATCCTCTGTCCTAAATGCCTTATCCTTAAAAAAACTCTCAATGTCTTCGCGCAGAATGCGCCCATCCGGTCCGCTCCCGGATATATCTTTAAGGTCGATACCTCGTTCCCTTGCGATTCTACGTACCATGGGAGACGCTTTTCCTTCATCAGGTTTTTCTGAACTCTCTGAGATTCCAGTGGATGTTAATTTTTCCGCCGGAGGTTTTTCTTTCTCCTCGGGAGGTGCGGGTTCAGGCTGCGGTTTTCGCTTTTCCGTCCCATTCAGAGAGGACGACTTCACCATTTCACTCTCCTCACCCACCATGGCTATCACCGTGCCGACCGGGGCTATCTCTCCCGGCTTAACACGCGTTTCCAGAAGGGTCCCGGATGAAAATGCCTCCAACTCCATGTTGGCCTTGTCGGTTTCCACCTCGGCGATTATATCTCCACGTTCCACCTTTTCCCCAATCCCCTTTTTCCAAGAGATTAGGCGTCCTTCGGTCATGGTGTCGGAAAGCTTCGGCATTGTAATTTCTGTCGCCATTGCCAACCTCCCTACTACTATCCTTATTTATTAGTACCTTTCTTTAATAACTTCTTTTACGGCATTGATAATATTTTCCACCTGGGGTATGCAGAGCTTCTCCAGCTTCCGCGAATAGGGCATCGGCACATTAAGGCCAGAGACCCTTCTGACCGGCGTCAGAAGGGAATCAAAGCATCCTTCATTGATACGGGAGGCGATCTCCGCACCTAACCCACAGGTCCGCCAGCACTCCTCCACCACAACCACTTTCCCGGTCTTCCTAACCGAGGTAAGGATAGTCTCCATGTCAAGGGGGGAAAGTGAACGCATATCGACCACCTCGCAAGATACTCCTTCTTTCTCTAACTCATCGGCCGCTTGTATAGATAGGACCGTCATGCGCGAATAGGCGATTATCGAGACATCCTTCCCTTCCCGTTTCACCTCGCAGCTCCCCAACGGCACCAGAAAATTAGGGTCTTCAGGCACCTCCCCCTTACTGTTGTATAAGAGTTCATGTTCCAGGAACATAACCGGGTTGTCGTCGCGGATAGCGCTTTTCAAGAGTCCCTTTGCATCGGCGGGGGTAGCTGGAACAGCGATATACATCCCCGGAACATGCATAAACAGGGTTTCCAGGCTCTGGGAGTGTTGGGCGGCCAACTGGCTGCCGCCGCCACCCGGTGCGCGTATCACAATGGAGAGATGTGTCTTTCCTCCAAACATGTAGCGAATCTTTGTCATGTGGTTTACGATCTGGTCCATGGCAAGGAGCGCGAAATTCACCGTCATCAGTTCCGCCACGGGCCTAAGTCCGCCCATGGCTGCGCCGATGGCGACACCAATGATGGTGTTCTCCGAAATAGGGGTATCCTTTACCCTTTCCTCTCCGAACTCGGACAGAAGCCCCCTTGTTACCTTGAATGAACCCTCGTAGAGGGCAACATCTTCACCCCATATGACAACAGAAGGATCGCGCCGCATCTCTTCTTTCAATGCTTGATTCAGGGCGTCACGATAGGTCATTACCGCCATGGGCAGACCTCCTGTATTCCCACGTAGATATCGGTAGTTACCTCGCTGTCATCGGGCCAAGGTGACTGTTCTGCGAATTCCACGGCTTCCTTTACAATAAACCTTGCCTTTGCCTTCAGGCAGTCGAGTTGGTCCTCCGTGGCCACACCCTCTTCTAGGAGGCGTGCTGCAAAGGTGACTATCGGGTCACGGGCCTTCCAGAGTTCCACTTCGGCCGCGCTCCGGTATTTTCCCGGGTCAGCCATGGAATGGCCTCGAAAACGGTATGTCATTGCCTCAACCAGAAATGGTCTGCTCTGTTCCCTCACCTTCTCCGCAGCATACTTTACAGCCTGGTATATCGCAATCACATCCATCCCGTCCACCTTTTCAGAGGGGATGTCATAACCGCAGGTCCGTTTGTGGATGCTGGCAAGAGCAGATGAGCGGTGGACCTCGGTTCCTATCCCATAGAAGTTGTTCTCGCAGATAAAGAGCACCGGGAGTTCCCAAAGCCTCGCCCAGTTGAGGCTTTCATGAAAGGTCCCTTGGTTGACCGCACCGTCGCCGAAAAAACAGGCCGCGATCCGGTCCTCATTTCTGTATTTCACGGAAAAGGCCAATCCGCATGCGATGGGAAACTGACCGCCGACTATGGCATACCCTCCCATGAAGGAGATTTCCGGATCGAAGAGGTGCATGGAGCCACCCTTCCCCTTGCAGATGCCTGTCGCCTTCCCGAATAGCTCAGCCATCACCCTTTTGGGATCTGCTCCACGGACAATGGCTTGTATATGCTCACGGTAGGCTGAAAGGATGTAGTCGTCCTTGTGCAAAGCATGGGTAGCGCCGGCAGCCACGGCTTCCTGACCGGAGTATAGATGAAGGAAGCCGGTGATATGTCCTTTTGTGTACTGCTCTGCACATGACTCCTCGAATTCCCTTGAAAGCACCATCTGTTCATAGAGGTGCAAGAGGTCTCTATCGGGCAGGACTGCCCGTAGTTTTATCGTCATATTTAGCTCCATAAAGGCAAATCTTGTACTTGTAGCTTATTGGACTATCAGGAAGACCGCCCCTTCCCTATTTCCTTCCTGACGTAATTCAGCGTTCCGCCCGCTAGCAGGTCCTTTCTTTCCCTCTCGGAAACCTGAAACCGAGTCAATATTTCCCTTCCCTCAAAAAGTACCGGAATCTCGCTGGCTCCAGATTCGATCATTTTTTTTATGTCTTTGAACACAAGCTTCACGCCTCGGTCGATTATATCGTAATCCTTCAGATCAACAAAAGTAAGGGGGAGTATCCCGAAGTTGATCAGGTTGGCCTTGTGGATACGAGCGAAGCTCTTAACGATTTTTACCCTGATTCCAAGGTAACGGGGGGCAAGGGCCGCATGTTCCCGTGACGATCCCTGTCCATAGTTTTCACCGCCGATGACCACACCGTTCCCTCTCTCCATTGCCCGTTTCGTGAAGTCGGGATCGATCTGCTCGAAGACGAACCGGCTGATGGCCGGAATATTGCTGCGCAGCGGAAGAACCTTGTTGCCTGCAGGCATGATCGTATCGGTGGAGATGTTGTCACCAACCTTGATAACTACCTCCGCCTCCAACTCATCTGGAAGAGAGTCGAATTCCGGGAACTGTACGATATTCGGACCGGTAACAATCGCGACCTTTGCCGCTTCACCGGGAAGCAATGGAAAGATAATGCCGGAGTCGTCCAGAACGTAATTCTCCGGATTTCTCACGTCAGGCCAATCCATAATTTTCCCCAGTTCGCGCGGGTCGGTGACCTCGCCGAATAACGAGGCAGCCGCCGCCGTTTCGGGAGAACAGAGATAGACCTTGTCCCCCTTGGTGCCGCTCCTGCCTGGGAAATTGCGCGGGAAGGTGCGAAGCGACACCTGATCGGTTCCAGGGGCCTGTCCCATACCTATGCAACCTAAACAGCCCGGCTGATGTATCTGTGCGCCCGCCATTAAGAGCATAATCACCCCTCCATGGACGGCCACGTTCTCAAGAACCTGGCGGCTCCCAGGATTCACGTTGAATGAAATATGCGGAGCGACGCGTCTGCCGTCAAGAATACGGCAGATGGTCATAAGATCGCGAAATGCGGAGTTGGCGGAACTCCCCACAATCACCTGGTCCACCTTCAACCCGGCAATCTCCGCCACCCTGACCACGTTGTCCGGCGATGAAGGGCAGGCAATTAGAGGCTCCACAGAGGACAGGTCGATCTCGTCGTAATAGTCATAGCCGCAGCCTAGGTCCGCGGCGAATGGGGCCCATGATTCACCCCGTCCCTGGGCCTCCAGGAACTCCCTCGTCCTTTCGTCGGAAGGGAATACGCTTGTTGTAGCACCAAGTTCGGCCCCCATATTACCGATTATGGCCCGGTCCGTTGCCGATAAAGTTTCGACGCCGGGACCGAAATATTCGATGATCTTTTCCACGCCTCCTTTCACCGAGTGACGTCTCAGCATCTCCAGAATAACGTCCTTGGCGGACACCCACGGCCGGAGAGCACCGGTCAATCTCACCCCCCATATCCTGGGACACTGTAGGTGGAACGGATAGCCTGCCATTGCAAGCGCCACATCCAGCCCCCCCGCCCCCATAGCAATCATGGAAAGGCCCGCCGCCGATGGGGTATGGGAATCGGCACCCAGCATTGTTTTTCCGGGAATGCCGAAGCGTTCCAGGTGGACCTGGTGTGAGACGCCGTTGCCCGGTTTGGAAACATGGATGCCGTAATGTTCTCCGGTGGAGATGAGAAACCGATGGTCGTCCGCGTTCTTGTAATCGGTTTGCAACAGGTTGTGGTCGATATACTGGGCGGCAAGCTCTACCTTCACCATGGGCACCCCCATGGCCATGAATTCCAGCATCGCCATAGTACCTGTGGCATCCTGGAGGAGGGTATGGTCTATCTTTATCGCAATCTCCTCGCCGGGGGCAAGCTCACCCTCAACCAGGTGTGCCTCAAGTATCTTTGTCGCCAAGTTCTTTGGCATAAAAACCTCTTTTTCACCGCAGAGGACGCAGAGGATTAATGGTTTCTACAACCTTTGAAATTATATCCAATATTTTTCCCTTGTTTCGGTTTCGAGCAACCGAAATAGAGTTCGCCCGTTTTTCGTGATCTTCTTTCAACAACAATAGGAAATCCACATTTCGGACATGGACCAGTAGTTTCTTTCCATTTTTCAGGGCGATCCATAGGGTCTTTTTCCATATAATTACTTCATCAGCGACACAGCAGACGCGCCTTTGGCGAAACCGCTAATCATACGTGTATGGCCCGCTTCCGCACATCCAGCGCCGCTTCCTTAATCGCCTCCGACAGGGTCGGATGGGCGTGGAAGGTCATGGCAATATCCTCGACGGTGCCGCCGTAGGTCATCACCGTAACCGCCTCGGCGATCATGTCCGATGCGCGGGGGCCGATGATGTGAATACCAAGCGCCTTTCCGGTCTCGGCTTGGGCGAGTACCTTCACGAACCCTTCGGTCTCGTCCATGCATCTGGCCCTGCCGTTTCCCATGAAGTTGAACCTTCCGGCAACGTATGGGATGTTCTCATCCTTTAGCTCCTCTTCGGTTTTCCCCACACCGGCCGCTTCAGGCCAGGTGTAGCAAACACCGGGAAGGAATTCGTATTCAACCTCCGATGCCTCCCCGTTGAGCCTTTCGGCGAAAACAACACCTTCCTCCATGGCCCTGTGGGCGAGCATCGGGCCCGGGATCAGGTCGCCAATGGCATATATCCCCCTCACGGAGGTCTGATAATTTCCGTCTACAATGACCCTCCCCTGGAGGTTTGTCTTCACGCCTGTCTCCTCAAGCCCCAAACCGGCGATAACCGGCCTGCGCCCGGCGGCCACCAGAACCCGATCGCAGATGATATCCTCACTCTCCTCCATAGCAGTTATCCGTACAACCGCTTTTCCCTCTTTCACGGACACAGCGGTTACACGTGCTTCCATGATGAATTTCATCCCCTGTTTTTTTAGCGCGCGCATTAGCGCATCCGCCACCTGGCCGTCGGTAGTAGGGAGCATCTTGGGGAGGGTTTCCACGAAGGTGACCTTGGAACCAAGTCTGCGCCAGACAGAGCCAAGCTCCAGACCTATGTATCCAGCCCCGACAATCAGGAGATGTTCCGGGATCGCTTCGAACGAGAGGGCATCCCTTGCGCCGACTATGATCTTGCCGTCAAATGAAATGGAAGGAATCTCCACAGCCTCGCTTCCGGTTGCCAGTAGGACCTTTTCCGCGAAAAGGGAGGAGCTTTCGCTCTCTTTGGTGATTCTTATCTCATGGAGGGCATCATCAGAACCTCTTCCCACAAGGCTTGCTGTACCATCTATGAGGGTTATCCTGTTTTTCTTGAATAGGAAGGAAACCCCGTCGGTCAGTTTCTTGACCACCCCATCCTTGCGCGCCATCATCGTCTGCAGATTAAGACGTGGTGGCTCTATATCGATGCCGTGGAGGGCGAATTTATCCCTTGCCAAGAGAAAGAGCTCCGAGGAGTCAAGGAGCGCCTTGCTCGGTATGCATCCTTCGTTCAGACATACCCCTCCCAGCGTCGGCCGCTTTTCCACAACCGCAACCCTCATCCCCAACTGGGAGGCGCGGATAGCCGCCACGTAGCCGCCCGGGCCGGCGCCGATTACAATAAGATCAAAGACTTCTTCTGACATTCAATTAAACCTCATAATTATTATGATGGGAAAAGATGGACAAACCTGAGGATAGCGATTTTTTGCAAGGTCAAGGCTGTCGAGGGAATTCCGCGGAGGCATAGCAGTGATTCTTCGCACGAGGAATCCCGAAGACTTACGCAGAGATTGCGAAAAAAGTGCTTTCCTATCCCTCCAGCAGCATCTCTTCCGGCTTTTCTATATATTCTATCACCTTCCTCAGAAACTGCACCGCCTCCCTCCCGTCTACGATCCGGTGGTCGTATGAAAGGGCCAGGTACATCATCGGCCGGATCACCACTTTTCCGTTTCTTGCCACCGGCCGCTCCTGTACAGCGTGCATACCCAGAACAGCACTCTGGGGAGGGTTGAGGATAGGGGTGGAAAGAAGCGAGCCGAACACTCCACCGTTGGTGATGGTAAAAGTACCCCCTTCCAATTCTGAAATGGAAAGCCTGTTGTTTTTTATCTTGTCAACTAAATCCTCTATTCCCTTCTCTATCTCGGCGAAATGAAGCCGATCTGCGTCTCTAAGAACCGGAACGACCAGGCCCTTTTCTCCGGATATAGCGATCCCGATGTCGTAGTAATGGTGAAAAACTATATCGTTAGCTTCAATACGCGCATTGATCGCCGGGAACTCTTCAAGGGCCTCCACACAGGCCTTTACAAAAAAGGGCATAAAACCGAGCTTTACCCCGTGCCTGCGGGTAAATTCCTCCTCGTGCTTACGGCGCAGATCAAGCACCTTTCCCATATCGGCCTCATTAAATGTGGTTAGCATGGCCGTCTTCTGTCGGGCCTCCAGCAACCGCTCAGCAATTCTCCTTCGTATGGGCGACATGGGCTGACGTGTGGTCCTCGCATTACCCGACGCTTCTCGAGAAATGGCATCTCCACTGTATGCAACAGGCTCTTCAGAGCGGACCTCCTGTGGAAACAACGGTTCCTGTTTTATCTCGTTTTTAGTCCTATCTAGTTTTTCTTTTCGAGCCCCCTTTCTTTCAGTCGGGGATACACGGTGTTGAGGTTGCTGATCTACGGAGGGAGAGGAAATACCGGCTGCCATATTTTCAGTGGGAACCTCGTCAATCACCCCGATTACACTTCCTATCATTACTGTTGTCCCGGCTTCGACTTTTATGGAGAGTATTCCCGCCATTTCTGCATACAGTTCCAAGCTGATTTTGTCGGTCTCCACCTCACAGAGCGGCTCGTCTTTTTCAACCCGGTCGCCACTTTTTTTGTACCAGTTTGCAACTAGTGCCTCTACTATTGATTCACCGACTTCAGGTATCCTTATTTCCATAAATTTCTCCGAAGACAAAGAAGCTGATTTTTGTTGTCGCGACATCAGATGCTGAATGTCATAATGATCTCATTTCATGGGCATCAAGGCTTAATAAGCGAAAATGCTAGTGCAACCTTGAAAATAGAAATTGGAAACAAAAAAGCTCTATATGAAAACTCCGTTATGTTTTATCCGCCCGAAAAAATATAACGTGGCATTCTGGCAAGAAGAGACATGAATGACTGACCAATGAAGGAAAGAATTATCATGTTAACTGAAAGCCTCCTTTTTGATTTTTTCTTGTTCCTCCTTGTGAAGACGATGAGAACCAACGGCAGGTGAGGACGCAGAAGCTCTCCCAACAAAATGGGGCTCTTCCCCGAGGATTTTCGCTAAACTTGACCTTATGAAGTTCCATCCCCCCATATTGGTAGGCTCTTCCTGGACCCAGGAAAATCTTACCCCTTTCCGATAGGAATTAAGGGTTTCAGAAAGAAGGTCAGTTCGCAAGGGATAAAGCTGCTCCACCCTGACAATATCCACATCATCCCTGCCGGTATTAATCTTTTCCTCCAGGAGCTCGAAGTAGATCTTTCCGGAACACATAAGAATCTGTTTTACCTTATCAGTATTTCCGTTTCCCGGAAGGATTTCCCTAAATCTCCCTTTGGTGAACTCCTCAAGTCTTGTAGTGCAGAGGGGATGACGCAGCATCCCCTTTGGCGTCAGTATTATCAGTGGTTTTCTGAAAGGCTGTTTCACCTGTCGGCGAAGCAGATGAAAGTATTGGGCAGGGGTCGAGGGGAAGGTTATCTGTACATTGTTTTCAGCGCACTGCTGGAGAAAACGTTCCAATCTTGCGCTGGAATGGTCGGGGCCTTGACCCTCCATGCCGTGGGGAAGGAGCATTGTGAGACCGCTAGCCCTGTTCCACTTGGCCTCGCTGCTCATGATGAATTCATCTATCACGACTTGAGCGCCGTTTGCAAAATCGCCGTACTGTGCCTCCCAGATAACAAGGTCGCTGGGGTTTTCCATGGAATATCCATATTCGAACCCGAGCACGGCATTTTCAGAGAGCATGCTGTTGTAAACGTGGAATTTTGCGCCGTGGTTCGCCGGCAAGGAGAGGGGAATATATGTAATCTCGTTTACAATATCATAGAGTATGCAGTGCCTTTGGCTAAATGTCCCCCTTCCTACGTCCTGACCGGATAGCCTGATGGATACCCCTTCCCGGAGAAGTGACGCAAAGGCAAGGGCTTCAGCCGTTCCCCAATCTATACCTTCACCCTTCTCAAGGGATTCCTTGCGACGTAATAGCAGCGACTCAACACGTGGATGGGGTGTGAAACTGGAGGGTAGTTGGGCAAGCATTGAGGCAAGATCCTGTAAAATCATGCTTTCCACGCCGGTCTCCTCTTCATAGGGCTCGTATTCCTGGCGTATGTCGCTCCATTTACCATCGAAACCTTTGTCAAGAGCCGAGGCCTCAATTTCAAGCGCTTGTTCAAGACGCTCTTGATAGTCTGCTGCCTGCAATGCCAAGAGCTCTTCAGATATACCTTCATCCCTCAGCCGGTCCGCGTAAAGAAGATGAACCTGAGGCCTGTTCTTTATCTTTTCGTACATGAGCGGTTGGGTGAAATAGGGTTCATCCCCCTCGTTATGGCCGCGGCGACGGTAACAGATGACTTCCACAACCGCATCGCAGGCGAATGCCTGCCGATACTCAAGGGCTAGGCGGGTAGCATGGATCACCGCCTCGGGGTCTTCCCCATGGACATGAAATATGGGGGCCATCACCATCTTGGCCGCATCGGTTGCATAAAGGGAGGAGCGGGCGTCCATAGGAAGGGTTGTGAAACCTATCTGGTTATTCAATACTATATGAAGGGTTCCGCCTGTTCGGTAGCCGGGCAGCTGGGAAAGATTCAAGGTCTCGGCGACCACACCCTGCCCCGCAAAGGCGGCGTCGCCATGGATCAGGAGAGGGAGTACCCTGTGAACGGAGTCTATGCCGTAAAAGTCCTGTCTGGCGCGACATTTTCCTTCCACCACGGGGTCTATCGCCTCCAGATGGCTTGGATTGGTCGCTAGGGTGAGATGCATCATCGCCCCATCACCCAGATTGATATCGGTGGAATACCCCCTGTGATACTTGACGTCCCCTTCCCCGACAACACCGTATTCCGCGTTGTCGTTGAATTCTGCAAATATGTTCTCCATCGGTCTGTTGAAAACGTTTGCCAGAACATTAAGCCTCCCCCGATGGGGCATACCAAGAATAATGTCGGATATTCCAAGGCGGGCTGCATGGTGGACCACGAATTGGAGTTGTGGTATCAGGACCTCTCCCCCCTCAAGGGAAAACCTTGTCTGACCCAGGAACCTCCTGTTGAGAAAAAGTTCGAATAAGGAAGCTTCTCGCAATTGCGCAAGCATTTCCAGGCGTTGCTCAACCGGGATTTCCGGACGATTGCGCACCGGTTCCATTCTCTCCAACAACCATGCCCTTTTCTTAGGTTCCGTGATATGCATGAACTCGACACCGATGGAGCGGCAGTACGTCTGGCGCAATTCCTCGATGATCTTCCTGAGCGTAACACCGCGGCTGTCTCCCTTTGCCATGTCAGAAACTTTCCGGCAATTTGCAAGAGTCTGAGCGTTGCCGCAACTCAGAAAAAAAAGCTTGTCAAGGTCGGATGGCTCAAGTTCAAAGGATTCCAGGGTAAGGAAGGGGTGATCGATCATGCAAGAGGAAAGAGGGTCAGTGCAAGCCAGAAGATGGCCTATGTCACGGTAGCGATTTATAAGTGATTGAACGGCGGAATATTTCAGTGCTGTATTGGGGTCTAGACATTCTCCAGGTAAGGTGGCACTTTCCGCAAGCTCGAACCCCTCGAAAAAGGCGCGCCACTCCTCCACGACTTTCTCGGGTGCGTCATGCCAAAGTCGGTACTGGGTCTCGATCCATTGAGGAGTGATATTGCCGATAAAACTCATGGAAGGCACTCAAAATCAGATTAGAGGAAAGATCGGCAAATAGGAAAATCGGGATTATGTAATATCCTGAATCCATTAGGCATTCACGATTACGGATTCAGAAATGCATCAGAATTCTCCGACCTGATTCCTAATGTATTAAATCATCGCTTACAGTGTCATCAATATTCTCACCTGATTCAGGCACGAGGATCTTC
>Ga0187786_10000470_pt1 | contig 11381 bp, 8 predicted proteins | sample 0815_BV2_10_20_M_FD_132449 | JGI IMG/M metagenome (GOLD analysis project Ga0187786, IMG submission 132449) | Tropical peat soil microbial communities from peatlands in Department of Meta, Colombia - 0815_BV2_10_20_MG | ecosystem: Environmental > Terrestrial > Soil > Wetlands > Peat | place...
ACGGGGAGCGCGGATAGAGAAAGCCCTGTGAAAAAGGGAGATTCGTCCACTGTCGTCAAGGGGATCGACGGTGAGTTTTCGCGGATTGCCGATTACACGGGAAAGGAGCCGATGAAGCTGATCCACTGGCGGCTTTCGGCAAAATTTGATGAGCTCAAGGTCAGAGAACTGAGCGCAACTGCTGGAGAACCTGTGGTTATCGACATCGACACATTACCAGGGATCAACCTGGAAGAGAAACTCTCCATGGCCTGCTTCCTGATCAACCGGCTTATGGGACGAAATCGGCCGGTTGGGTTGAAGCTGGGGGAGACGGCTATCGGACCGGCGCTCTCAAGGAGACACCGCCTGAATCTCCTGACGGAACTGGCTCACTATGGCAAGGATTAGCACACTTCTCAATCTACTAACCTACTGCATCGCCCTGATAGGTTACGCCCCCCTCTCCCCTTACCTGGAGACGGCCCCGAGGATCGGTTTTCCGGCGGCTCTCATCTGGAGTGTCATTGCGGACAGGAAAGAAAGGTGGCTGAAAGGGTCCTTCTCAACCATCGTATCCATACTTTTTTTCATTTTTTACGCAAGTCGTTTCAGCATGGAGAACCTGGTGGAGCCGGCAACAAATCTCCTCGTCGTGCTCCTTTCCGTAAGGCTGGTAAGCGAAAAAAAGGGAAGGAACTATCTGCAGATATTCGCCTTATCCCTCTTCTCGTTGGCCGGTTCGTCACTCTTTTCCCTGGATTCAATATTTCTCGCATATCTTGTTTCTCTCTTCTTCCTCATGGCAGCGGCGCTGGTTATACTCACATTCTATGGGGCCGACAATAACCTGGTGTTGCCGAAGGGAGGGATCAAAACCGTCTTGTCGGTCTCGCTACTCATGCCGGCGGCGGCGCTCCCTCTCATGCTCTTTTTCTTCGCGATTCTGCCGCGGACTCAGTATCCCCTCTGGGATTTTCTAAATGCCACCGGCTCAAAGGTAAGCGGCTTCAATGAAAAGGTCCAGCCCGGTTCGACGGCAAGCATAGGTGAGTTGAAAGAGACGGCCTTCAGGGCCCAGTGCGAAAAAATCGATAAAGCGCGGCTCTACTGGCGGGGAGTAGTGCTTAATTCATATACGGGAAATGCATGGGTAAAAGGGAACCTCCCTTCCAATGAGTCCGACCGCGTAACAAAAGGGGCGATTGTCCGCCAGACCGTGTACGCGGAATCGGCGAAATCGGGTTATTTATTCACCCTGAACGCTCCCTTCCGGGTCTTTGGAGTTCGGGGGGCCATGAGCGGCGATCTCGTCTTCAAGAGTCGCCCCTTTTCTTCAAGGAAGATCAGATATGAGGTGGAGTCGGTCCCGGGAAGTCCTATCAGCACAGCTGGAGGAATCGACAGAAAATACTATTTGAGCCTCCCTTCCACCCTCTCACCGCGCATGGCCTATTTAGGGAGAAAAATAGCGTGGAAGGGGAAAACCGATGCTGAAAAAACGGAACTCCTCAAAGGGTTTTATATCTCAAGCAAGCTCAGCTACACCACCAGTGGACTGCCTGTATCCAAAGACCCACTGGATGAGTTTTTGTTCGAAAAAAAGCGCGGCAACTGCGAGTTCTTCGCAGCCTCATTCGCCCTTCTGCTCAGGGCTGCCGGTGTACCATCAAGGCTTGTCGGCGGATATTTCGGCGGCGAATATAATGAACTGGGTGGATATTACCTGATAACCGAAGATATGGCCCATGTCTGGGTGGAAGCCTATGTATCGGACAAGGGATGGATAACGATCGATCCCACCGAGTTCTCTACCGATTTCCGAACGGTTCTGGAAAAAAAGCGGTTGGGGTTTGTTCACCGTCTCGGCATGTATCTGGATTCCATCAACTACTATTGGGACAGGATGGTAATCGGCTATGACCTGGAAAGGCAGTTTCAACTGGTTTACAGAGCCGGTTATCATTTCAGCCGCTTCCATATCAGGCTGAAAAACAGCAGACTCCTCCTCTGGATTGCCGTCCCATCTTGCCTCGCCTTCATGGTCATCACCTTATGGAGAATAGCGGGAGTCGCCCGGGAGCGAAGGGTCCTGCGAGGATTTCTTAGGAAGATACAGAGGAGATATTCTCTGGAAATCTCACCTGCAGACGGCATTCAGAAGCTGGCGTATCTTTCCGGAGACCCGTTTGCTAAGAGGTTTGCCGACACGTATTGTCGGGCCATATACAACGACAGGAAGTTGACTGACGAGGAGTATCGGTTGCTGAAAGTACTCCTACAAAAAATATAGGCTACAAGGACCCCTCTTGCAAATTCTGCGCTCCGATTTGACGGGCAAAATCGACTCTGATTAATCTTGACATAACATCTGTATTCAATTAGTGTCATATAAAACCACTTGATATTCCAGAGTTCTAAAAGGATAAAAGAGTTTTGAGTTCAAAAAAATTAAAATTACTTGAAAGTGCGCAAAAGTTCATTGCCAAGGGACAACTTGACAAAGCTATAAAGGACTATGAACAGATTGTCGCACTGGATCAGAACGACATCAAGCAGAGACAGAAACTGGCTGAAATGCTGGTCCGTGTCAACCGCAAGGAAGAGGCCATTGCAGAATATGAGATTATCGCCAAACACTACTCGCAAGGACTCTTCTATCTCAAGGCCATTGCAGTACATAAACAGATACAGAAGATTGAGCCTGACAATATTAATACAAGACTTGCGCTTGCCTCACTCTATGCCAAACAGGGGATGTCCGGTAACGCACTAACTGAATTCAACTATGCCGCTGATTATTTCCAGAAGGGCGGCTCGACCGCCGAGGCGTTTAAGGTCATCGAACTTATGGTTGAGGCCGATCCTGACAATCTGAAGAGTCGTAATAGACTTGCGGAAGCATGTTATGACGCCGGCCAGAGCGACAGGGCTTACATGGAATATATCAATTTGGCGCTACGTTATCGGAAAAATCACGACGAAGCCTTCTATTCAAAGATAAACGAAAAGGTTGCCAAGATTTTCCCGGATAAAAGAGATTTCGCCATTGATGTCCTCTCCTCGCAGGTCAGAGATGGCGACGCAGCTGGAGCCATACCTCATCTGAAGGAGCTGGTCAATAAAGAGAAAACTAATCTGAAGGCATGGGAGCTATTGGCCGAATGCTACCTGAGCACAGGTGAAACCAGGGAAAGAAAAGAGACTCTCCGCAGGATCATGGAGAACTTCCCTGATCGGCTGTCGGTCGCGGAGTCACTGATCCAGACTTCTATCGAGGAGGCCGACATTGCCGGATCCATTGATCTTTTAAATAGCTATGGACCGAAATTCGTCGAGAAGGGAGCTGTCAGGACCCTCGAAAAATTATATCTATCGCTAAGGGAAACGTCGCCTGACGACCAAGCTGTATTAAAAGAGCTGAAAAACCTCTATGAGACAAGCGGAGAAGGGGAAAAACTGGCTTCGCTGACTGCGGTTGAAGAACCGGTCAGTTCAATAGAGATCGAAAGTCTTGATGCCCCGGAAATGCCTGCCGTAGAAATCCCTCCGGAACCGCCGGTGGAGCCCTCTTCAGAAAAGCCTCCGGGACCTCCCGCAGATATGTCTTGGGAGGAGGAGATCGACCTCTCCATTCTGGATGAAGAAGGTTCTGGGCCTTTCTCTGCCGACACAGGCGTCCCAGGAACCGACTTCTATGCAGCTGAATCGGGTATCCCGGATAGCGCTGAAGTGGGCGCAGAATTGGGGGAAATCCAGAAGAGTGAGGATTTTTCCATAGAATCGGAAGAGTTTAGCGAGATAAGCCTTGAGATTGACGAATCCGAGATTCCCCACGGCGATTGGCAGGAAGAACTACCACCGGAAGAACAAGTCAATATTAGCTGGACCGCGCCGGAGAGCGAAGCCTCTGAACCGGAAGGGTTAACCGGTTTGGAGGAGAAGGAGACATTGGCTGCAATAGAAATTACGACCCTGGCGGAGAAAGAACCCCCTTTGGCAGAAGTCGCCGAAATCGCGGAAAAACCCGAGGAAAGCCCACCCTTCGGGAGAAAGCGGAAAAAATATGATCTGGACGGGCAATTCTCTGAATTCAAAAAGGGGGTTGACCAGCAGCTGGATGAAGGAGACACGGAGACCCATTACAACCTGGGGATCGCTTATAAAGAAATGGGTTTGTACGATGATGCCGTGTCTGAATTCCGGATTGCCGCTATCGATCCGAAGCGAAAGATAGACTGCCTTACCCTTCAGGGAATATGTTTCAGGGACAAGGGGGATTTCACCGGAGCCGAGGAACTCTTTAAAAACGCCCTTTCCCTGGAAGGTTTAACCGACGAAGAAAAGTTAAGCATCAATTATGAACTTGCTTTTCTTTGTGAAATCATGGGTCGCAAGGAAGAATCGGTACAGATCTATCGTCGCGTTCTCTCCATAAACCCCGGCTTCAGGGACGCAGCGAAAAAAATAGCCTATCTGCAGGGAATTGAAGAAGGGGAGGAAACGGAGCTCCTGGAACTGGATGCGGAGGACCTGGATTAATAAATCCTTCTGAATAGCTATAAAAGAACTTATCGTTGGATTATCAATTAAACTGGTCGGGATGCCGCTTTCGGCGGACTTTTCCCGAAAGGGCGGCTGACGGCTTATGGAAAGATTATGGGCGCCATGGCGCATCGACTATATCGTCAACACGAAACCCACAGGCTGTATCTTCTGCGTTCCTTCCGAGAGAGAAAATGACCGGCAAAGTCTGATCCTCTGCCGGACCCCCTTTTCTCTCGTCATGCTCAATCGTTATCCGTATAACAACGGCCATCTCATGATCGCACCATTCCGTCATACCGCGGACATGGACGAACTGTCCGAGGAGGAGATGCTTGATTTATTCTCGACATTACGCAGATGCCGGAAAGTCCTTCAGGAAATCGCCTCGCCGCAGGGGTTCAATATCGGAATAAACCTGGGCAAAGCCGCCGGTGCCGGAGTCGACGAACATATCCACATCCACATTGTCCCGCGCTGGAACGGGGACACCAATTTTATGTCGGTCATCGGTGATCTTCGGGTTATGCCGGAGAATCTTGACCGCACCTATGAAAAGCTTTTTCCGGAATTCAGCGATAAATAATCCAAGTGAACCTGTAAAAACCCATCCGTGAAGAAGAGAAGCAAACACCCCTGACAATTAAGCCGACCGGCAGAACGTGAAGGAGGATCAAGCCGCTCCATGAAACAGTTAAACAAAAAAATCAGACGGAGCACCCTTTATGCCACAACAGGTTTTATCCTCGGAGTTTTCGCTCCCATCTTTTGGATCATCATTCGTCTAATTTTTTTCCAGGTTCCCGGCCAATCCCTGACGGCGCAAGTTTTCGCCGACATAACCAAGGACTTCCAGCATCTGGCTCTTTATATCTATATGGGAGTCGGCGCAACAGTAACTATGTTTACTCTCGGCCGACTTATCGGCAGTTCCGCGGATGAACTTCAAGCAAAAAGTACCGAAATGGATACCATCAACAGTGAAGCCGCCGCACAGAAGTCCATTTATGAAGAGAAGTTCAAGCTTCTCGACGGCAATATGAAAAGCTTCCATCAGATAAGCACAAGATTGCAGAAGTCCTTGGATTTAAAAGAGATATTGTCGCTCTGCTCCGAGGGGCTCCATGAAGTACTTGAATATGAGCAGGTCAACATCCTCATGGCGGACGACACCAGATCTCATCTCTATTTCTTTTCAAGCATAGGGGTTGAAGGATTCAACCCTAAGGGGGTGACTCTCCCGCTGGATAGTCGTATCGGTATCATCAGCAAATGTTTCCACGAAAGAAAGGCTTTTCTTATTGACGATATCGCCAAATATTCCCCGGATTACAAGGTGCAGCCCCCATACGACACCATAAAGCCGCTCCGCTCAAAGAGCTTCATGCTCTGCCCAATCGTGGTCAAGGGCGAATCGATCGGGCTCTTCGGCATTGACAATAAGTTCACCAAACGGAAACTTAACAATACCGACCTGGACACAATTCAGCTTTTCTCCGACCAGGTCGCCTCCGCGATAATCAGGGCAAATCTCCTCCATTCCATAGACACGCTGACCAAAGAACTTGAAGATACTTTCGCCAGCTTGTTGAAAAAGAGGGAGGCTTATTCCAATAATTTGCGCAACATAATCTCATCTGTAAACTCCCTGGCCGATACAACTCTTCACATCTCTTCAGCTTCGGAAAGGGTGATGTCGTCTGTTGACGAAACCAGTTCCGCCGTAGGTCAGATTTCATTTTCCATCGAAGAGGTCAGTAAAAACCTGGATTTTTTGTCTGAGGCAGTGGACAAGTCCATCTCGGCCATGGAAGAAATAACAATGTCCCTGAAAAGTGTTGAACAAAATACTACCTTCTCCCATGAAGTCTCAAGCAGGGTCAAAGAGGAGGCTGACAAGGGGAGACTCGTTGTGGATGAAACGATTTCCGCGCTCCACGAGATCCAGAACTCCGTCGATATCTCATTCAAAGGGATACAACGTCTGAATGAGAATAGCAACAGGATAGACAGCATTGTCAATGTCATCAACGCAATTACCAAACGCACTAACCTCCTCGCCCTCAACGCCTCCATAATAGCCGCCCAGGCCGGTGAATACGGAAAGAGCTTCGGGGTCGTCGCCGACGAGATACGAAACCTTTCCCTTCAGACTGGCCAATCTACTGGAGAGATTACCGGAATTATTGATGAAATCATGAACGAATCTAAGGTCGCGGCAGACAGTGTTACAAAGACAAAAGAACTCGTTCAAAAAGGGGTCTCTCTTGGAGAAGAGACCGGCAAGGCCCTTCAGGTGATCCTAGAAAGCGCGCAGCAATCCATGGAGATGACCGAAAAGATAAAAACCGCCACCGGTGAACAGACCACGAGCGCCCGCTTGGTCAGCAGATCTGTAGAAGATGTGGGTTCGATGACCGCCCAGATATTCAAGGCGTCCAAAGAGCAATCCACCGCCACCAAGAGCATTCTTTCGGCAATCGACTCCATCAAGGATAAGGCCCATGAAATGGTCGCATCCACAGGGAGACAGGCGGAAGACGGCAAAGAAATCAAGAAATCGGTGGACAATTTCGGGGATATGGTCACAACCCTTTTTGATGATCTGGAAAAACGGAAGGAACTGAGCAAAATCGTGGTGGATGAAATGAAGGTATTGAAAGAAAAATCACCTGAATATAAGTGATAAGAAAAACCATGTTCGGACCGATTATTTAAATTTATTCATTATAATATTAAATTATGCTGGACTTTTTCTCTTCTTATGTGATAAAAAAATAGTGTCTACAGGTTGCCCGCTACATGAGTGGAGCAGTTAAACACCTGCTGACGGCTTAGTCAGTGTAAAAATACCGCCGGGATTCGTAAACGAACCGGGACGGGGGCAATAGCCGGGTAAACTGTGCGGGGTCGATTCCCCACATTTGCTGTGCAAAAGCGTCTCCATCAAGGTCTGACGCTTTTTTTGTCTCTTAAATAATACCCCATCCATTACCGAGTCCGTTTCATTTCCCAACATTGTATGCAACACCCTATTTCCGATTAAAAACCGCATTGGAGCTGAAATTGGTTAAAAAGAAAACCATTCTCGATATTCAAAAGATGAAGGCCGAAGGAGAAAAGATATCCGTACTTACCTGCTACGACTACCCCACTGCGCGGATTCTCGACGGCTGCGGCATCGACATCATGCTGGTGGGAGACTCGGTAGGGGTAGTCTTTTCCGGCTATGAAAATACCTTGCCGGTAACGGTCGAAGAGATGATCTATCATACCAGGGCGGTCATGCGCGCAGAGCCTAAGGCGCTGGTAATCACAGACATGCCGTTTCTCTCGTTCCAGGTGGACCTGAGTGAAGCAAGGCGCAACGCCGGTCGGCTGGTCAAGGATGGGGGGGCGGCTGCGGTCAAGCTGGAAGGTGGAGAACATAACGCCTCCATTATCCGCGCCATCGTCGACATGGATATTCCGGTGATGGCCCACATCGGCCTCACCCCCCAATCCATCCACCGGATGGGAGGTTACAAGGTTCAGGGGAAGAATGAGGAGCAGGCGGAGAAAATCATGGCTGACGCAGTCTCCGTCGAAGCTGCCGGGGCATTCGCGGTAGTCCTCGAAGGGATACCGCAAAGGCTTGCCGGGAAGATCACCTCCGAACTCTCCATCCCGACCATCGGCATCGGCGCAGGTTCTCACTGTGACGGACAGGTCCTTGTCCTGCACGACATCCTCGGGCTCTGCGAAAAATACTCCCCTAAATTCGTGAAGAAGTATGCGGACATTAAATTGGTCATCGCCGACGCGGTGGAACGCTACATTGCGGAGGTCAAAGGGGGTGATTTCCCCACCGACGCCCACTCGTTTTAAGCTATTGAGAGATGGTGAACCACGGAGCGCACGAAGGTCACGAAGGGGAACCAACATCAAGTAAATGAACATCCCTGAAACTAGTTGCGGAGTATCTCAGAGATCCTGGTTTGCACACATCGAAGCGAGCTTCTGGGTGTTCGAACCAGAGATATAATATTCATATCAATAGTTAGGTAATATATTTCGTGCATTTTGTATTTCTTCGTGAACTTCGTGCGCTTCGTGGTTTATTTCCGGCTTTAGGTTTTGTTTGACTTGAAGATAATAACCGACATCAGTGAAATGCAGGTCCTTGCCCTGTCAGAAAGGAAAGCCGGGAGTACCATCGCCTTCGTTCCTACCATGGGCTATCTCCATGAGGGACATGCTTCGCTCATGCGCGAAGGGCGCAGGCGGGGAAAGGTCCTAGTTGTCAGCATATTTGTAAACCCGAACCAGTTCGGCGCCGGTGAAGATTTTGCCGCTTATCCTCGAGATATGGAACGGGACGCAAGGATAGCCTCAGAGTGCGGCGTCGACGTGATATTCGCCCCGGAAGCTGCGAAGATGTATCCCGAAGGCTTCCAGACCCATGTGGAGGTGGAGCAGATATCCCTCCCTTTGTGCGGCGAAAAACGCCCGGGGCATTTTCGCGGCGTTACGACCGTTGTCGCAAAGCTGTTCAATATCGTGCAGCCCCATACGGCGCTTTTTGGCAATAAGGATTATCAGCAGTTGGCGGTTATCCGCAGAATGGTCGCCGACCTCAATATCCCGGTGGAGATAATCGGTATGCCGATCGTCCGCGAGGCCGACGGGCTTGCCATGAGTTCCCGCAACGTATATCTCTCGGAGGCGGAACGGTCCTCAGCTCTCTGCCTCAGCCGTTCCATCTCTGTTGCCAGGGAGGCATTCAGAAGCGGCGAGAGAAATACGTTGATTCTTAAGGACAAAGTGTTATCAATAATCGATGCCGAGTCGTGCGTCAATATAGAGTATGCCGATTTCCGGGATGGCGATTCCCTTGAAGAAGTAAACATGGCAGACGACCGGACCCTGCTGGCCCTGGCCGTTAAAATAGGAAAAACCCGTCTCATAGATAACTGCATTTTCGGAGAGGAAGAGTGATGGAAAGAAAGATGCTCAAGAGCAAAATTCACCGCGCCGTGGTGACCGGCGCAGACCTCCACTACGAGGGGAGCGTCACTATCGATAAAATGCTAATGGAAGCCGCAGACATAATCCCATATGAGGCGGTCTCCATCTGGAATGTGACCAACGGTAAACGTTTCGAGACTTATGCCATAGAAGGTGAGCGCGGCTCAGGCGTTATATGCATAAACGGAGCAGCAGCAAGGATGGTAGCACCGAAGGACCTGGTAATCATCGCCAGCTTCGCCAATATGAATGACGTCGAGGCCCGAAGTCACGAGCCGAAGCTCGTTTTTGTCGATGAACACAATAGCATCCTCCCCAGTCATAGAGAAGAACCTGGGCAGGGGAAACTGAAAAAGGTCGTCTGGTGACCATGCGGATATTTGCAGCCTCATACGTCGTTCCAATCTCCTCTCCTCCCATCACTGGGGGCGCTGTCGTCGTGGAAGAGGGGCGAATCGCGTATGTCGGCCCTTTAGACCGCCTGCGCAGCGAATATCCTGGAGAAGTCAAGGAGTTCCCCGGATGCGTCATTATGCCCGGCCTTGTGAACGCTCATTCCCACCTGGAGCTCACCCATTTCCCTTCCTGGAAGCTGCGCAAGGGGATCGATTATTCCCCCAGGACCTATGTGGACTGGATTATCCAAATCATCAAGATCCGGCGGGCCCTGACCCGTGCCGAACTGGAACATTCAGTCATGGAAGGGATTCGCGTTTCACTGGAGTGCGGGACCACCTCCATCGGCGAGATCGTATCCGACCGGTCGCTTATTCCACTATATGAAACAACCCCCATTTCCGGCAGGCTCTATTTGGAGGCGATCGGTCAGGACCCTGTCCGGACCGGCGCTCTCCTGGAAGAACTGGAAAATACCCTGAACTCATTTACCAATGGGAGGTTCAGACCGGGGATTTCTCCCCATGCGCCACACACCCTCTCCACCGGTTTCCTTAAGAGCCTTACAGAGCTGGCGGACAGGCATTCGATCCCAGCGGCCATACATCTCTCGGAATCAAAGGAGGAAGAGTCCTTCATGGCCGATTCCACCGGGAAGATTGCGGATCTTCTCTACCCGTTTGCAGACTGGAACAACTATATACCGCCGCCCAGGCGCACCACCTCCGCCGCCTTCCTGGAAGGACTTGGAGTTTTGACTCCTCGCACCAGCGTCGTTCACTGCGTCCATGTCTCACCTGATGATGTGCAGATCATAAGGAGGTGCGGCGTCTCTGCTATCCTCTGCCCCAGGAGCAACGAGCGGCTTGCAGTAGGAAAGGCCCCCGCCGTGCTTCTGAAAAAGTGCGGGGTTCCTCTTGCCCTTGGGACGGACTCACTTGCCAGCAATGATTCCCTTTCCCTCTGGGACGAGATGCGCTTTTTGATAAATGAATTCCCTACGGTTTTCTCGCCTCAGGAGGTTCTGGAAATGGCAACTATCGGTTCAGCAAAGGCGCTGAAACTGGATGGCGAGGTCGGTTCCCTGGAAAAGGGGAAGCGCGCCGATTTTCTGGTGGTGCAGCCTGCCCGGGCGGTTCCCCATGAAGGGTTGGCCGAGGTGCTGATTGACGAAAGTCGTCTTTTGGAGGTCTACATCAACGGGAATCCCGTTTAATACCTAATTGCCCCGACTGTCGCCCCGCCGTTCCTTCCCTTCTTTCTCCTTGCCATCCTTTTATCAACTCTGCTACCATTAACACATGGAAGAAAAGATAATCTGCAACAACAAAAAGGCCTTCCACAACTATTTCATCGAGGAGAAGTTCGAGGCAGGGATGGTCCTGAAAGGTACCGAGGTGAAGTCCCTTCGCCAAGGGAGGGCCAACCTGAACGACTCATTCGCCCAGGTGAAA
>Ga0187786_10000471_pt1 | contig 11345 bp, 13 predicted proteins | sample 0815_BV2_10_20_M_FD_132449 | JGI IMG/M metagenome (GOLD analysis project Ga0187786, IMG submission 132449) | Tropical peat soil microbial communities from peatlands in Department of Meta, Colombia - 0815_BV2_10_20_MG | ecosystem: Environmental > Terrestrial > Soil > Wetlands > Peat | place...
GATTCTGCGCACCGATTGTAGGGGGAACCATTCTGAGCGCCGTTCTTGTGCTCGGCGACATGCGCTTTCAGGCAGTTTATCTGGTCTGCGGCGCAATGGGTCTGATCACCCTTGTTATTAGCTTGCGCATCCCTCGGGTTGAGGAGCACCGCGGGGCACCGAGAGACTGGCCCCAAATCAGGCGGGCGTTCGTGACGGTGCTCTCGTCGCGAACGATTATCATTACGAGTGTTGTCGAGGCCGCCATCCTCTTCGCATACGGCACCTTTGAGACATTTGTCCCGCTCGCCGCGCAGCAGGCCGGCATAGGCACCACGGCCGTCGGCCTTATGCTCTCGGCGCAGGTGATCACGCTGGCACTGACCAAGCCGGTCATGGGCCGCTTTTCGGATCGGCACGGCCGGAAGCCGCAGATTTTCTACGGCGCGCTTCTAGGCGCCCTCTGCATGGCCCTCTTCAGTCTCGCAAGCTCATTCGGCGCAATGCTTGCGGCGAGCATACTCTTCGGGCTCTGCCTGTCCGTCGTCACCTCGGCGACATCGGCCTTTATTGCCGATGCAAGCCGCTGCGAAGAGCGCGGTTCAGCCATGGGTATGCTCGGCTCCATCATGGATATCGGCCATACCAGCGGGCCGGTTGTCGCAGGCTTTGTCGCGGGCGGCTTCGGATTCGGCTACGCCTTTGCTGCAGCCGCATCGCTTCTCGCAATCATCGCGTTTTGCTTTCTCATCTTCATGGGGAAAGGGGTATTGGCTTTCGGAAAGCGTGAAGGCGAGGCCTTTGGAATCTGCATCAGATAAGGGTGAGATCATCATGAAATGGATAACACGGGAGGTATTCAGATGGAGCGCACAATCAAACCAAAAGATGTGAAGCATTTGAAGGACGCCGTCATCATTGATGTGCGGCGCGAATCGGACTTTCTGGCGGGCCCCGGAAAGATCAAAGACGCGCTCCGCAGGCAGCCTGAAACGGTTGACAAGTGGGCCGATGCCCTTCCAAAAGATCGCGACATTGTTATTTACTGCACACGGGGAGGTTCGGTCAGTAACAGCGTTCGTGATTCCCTCGCAGAAAAAGGAATCCATGCCCGCTATATCGAGGGCGGCATTGAGGCATGGACCAAGGAGGAAGGGGCCGCCAAATGATTAGGAACCCCTCGGCACGCGCGATAGCTAAAGCAGTTTCGTGGCTGCTCTTTTTTTCTACCGTGCCGTCTCGTCCGGTTAGCAAGCGCATGAAGGTTTGGCGCAAGCTCATGCAGGAAGGCGCGCTTCACTTCAAGGGAGCGGTCTACCTTTTGCCCTACTCCGAGATTCGTGAGGCAATGCTGCAGGCGCTGACTGCCGACGTCCTGGCCATGGGAGGAGATGCCGCATATGTGAAAGCGCCTTCTGTTGAGACGATGGGCAATGAGGAGATTATCTCCCTGTTTAATGCGGAACGCGGCAGGGCATATGAACAGGCCGGCAAGGGATTGCATATTCTTGAACAAAAACTCGGCAGCATGTTGAAGGGAGGCAAGGCCGTTACCCCGGAGGAACTGCTGACCGCATTCCGCAAGATCGAAAAGGCATATAAAGATATTGCAGCTGTGGATTTTTTCACTTCAGAGCAAGGCAAAGCCTTTGCGTTGCGGCTTGGCACTCTGGCAAAGCAGCTCGACGAGGCATCCCACGGCAAGACCCCCGTAAGCACAAAGGGCATTGAACCGAAAGATGCCGCCGGGTATCGAGGCCGCACATGGGCAACCCGGTCTCGTCCGTTTGTCGATCGCATGGCGTCAGCCTGGCTCATCCGGCGCTTCATAGACCCGGATGCGCGCTTCGCATTCATCAGCGAGACCGGCAAGCCCAATGCCGGCAGCCTTCTGTTTGATGTGAACGGAGGCGAGTTCACGCACCATGAGGATCTCTGCACCTTTGAGGTTCTTATGAAGGCCTTCGGCTTAAAGCAGCGACCACTGAAAAAAATTGCGGAGATCGTTCATGAGCTTGACATCAAGGACGGGCGTTATGCCGCCCCCGAGGCTCGCGGGATTGAGGAATTGCTGACCGGCATACGAAAAACGGCGAAGAATGATGACGAGGCGCTCGAAAAAGGCATTGCTGTTTTCGGGATGTTGTATGCCTCGCAGACCAGTTGAGAGAGGTCTATGATGAATGAAACGCCTGACAAACCTCATTCCATTTCATTCCGGGAGGCCTTTCTCTGGTGGTTGAAGCTCGGCTTCATCAGCTTCGGCGGGCCGACTGGGCAGATTGCCATTTTGCACAAGGAGCTTGTCGAAAAACGGAAATGGATTTCCGAAAATCACTTCCTGCAGGCGCTGAATTTCTGCATGCTCCTCCCCGGCCCGGAGGCGCAGCAGCTCTGTATATACATCGGATGGCTGCTGCATAAGACATGGGGAGGCGTCGTTGCCGGAACGCTCTTTGTGCTCCCGTCGATATTCATTCTGCTCGGACTGTCGTGGCTTTATGCCGCAATGGGGGAGATCCCGGCAATTGCAGCTTTGCTTTATGGACTAAAACCTGCTGTTGTCGCAATCGTAGCCGAGGCAGTGCTCAGGATAGCGAAAAAAGCGCTGAAAAACTGGTTCTTCGTATTACTCGCCGCTGTTTCATTTATTGCCATCTTCGTCTTTTCGGTGCCGTTTCCGATCATTGTTTTCGGCGCTGCCCTCATCGGATTCGCTGCACGCCATGTCTCACCGCAGATATTCGGTAGCGCCGCTTCATCGCAGGGTGACTCCCAGACTTTGATTGGAGGGCTTTCAGCTCAGATGCGGATGACGGGCTGGCAGCCGGCGGCCAAAACGTTAGTTGTCTGGCTGTCACTGTGGGTGGCGCCTCTTGTTATCCTCTTGCTCTGGAAGGACAACGGAATTCTCCTGGAACTCGGCCTGCTCTTCAGCACCGCTGCGATGGTCACCTTCGGAGGAGCATATGCAGTGCTCGCCTTTGTCGGACAGGCGGCAGTTCAGCAGTTCGGCTGGCTCAGGCCGGATCAGATGATGGATGCGTTAGCGCTGGCAGAAACAACGCCGGGGCCGCTTATCATGGTGAACCAGTTTGTCGGGTACCTTGCGGCTTACCTTAATCCGGGGCCTCTATCACCGGGGCTTGCCGGACTGCTCGGCGGATTGCTGACGACCTGGGTAACCTTCGTGCCTTCCTTTCTCATGATTCTGCTGTTTGCACCCTACATTGAAGTTCTGAGGAAAAATGCCGTACTCTCAACTGCCCTGGCCGCCGTAACCGCCTCAGTAGTCGGTGTCGTCCTGAATCTCGGCATCACCTTCACCTGGCATGCACTGATGCCGGAAAAGGGAGTGTTCGACTGGTATGCGCTGATAGTGGCGGCCGTCACGTTTTATGGCCTGCAGTGCCGCCACTGGCCCATGATTCCGGTCATAGTCGGATCGGCCGTTGCAGGATTTGTCTGGAAAATGATGCTTCCTTGAGTCGATTCGTTCGCATTGATTATTCATTATTGAAGGAGGATACTTGATGAGAAAGTCTGTTCTGTTTGTTCTTTGCCTTACGTTCCTCCTAACTGCGGGAACCGCAGCGCTTTCGGCGCCGTCGGCGAAGAATTCCGCCTGTGACGTACGCTCTGGTATACTTATGCATTCAACCCGTGATGACTGTTTTCTACATAACTAGAGCGGCCAAAGAGCTGGCAACGCAGATCTGCAGCCGGATTGAGGGCAGCGAGGCCGTGCGCTTCAGCGCACCCGCGGTCAAGAGGCGCTGGACTACCGGGACGCAACTCGTCTTTATCATGGCGACCGGAATCGTTGTCAGAACGATAGCGCCGCTTCTGGACAATAAGAAGAGCGATCCCGCGGTGGTTGTTATCGACGATAGCGGGAACCATGTAATCAGCTTGGTCGGCGGGCACCTCGGCGGCGCCAATGCACTGGCCAGGATATTGGCCGCTGCGCTTGATGCAACCCCGGTGATTACCACTGCATCGGACGTTGCCGGACTGCCCGCGCTCGATATCTGGGCACGCAGTAAAGGGCTCATCATCGAAAATCCTGAAATTCTGCCGCCAGTAATGACGCGTCTGGTCAACGAGCATCGCCTGAGAGTCTTTTCCGATATTGACCTCGACATGCCGCCGGAATTTTACTGCATACCCGAGTACGGTCAGGCCGATGTCATTATTTCCGACAGGAGCTTTAGGACCCCGCCTTCGCCCGGCCAGTTGATCCTCCGGCCTAAAGATCTCGTCATCGGGCTCGGGTGCAACAGCGGCACGCCCGAGGAGGATATCGAAGCGGCAATCCGCTCGGCGCTCAAGACCGGTTGCTTTGCGTTTGAGTCCATCCTGAGCGTTGCGACCATACATCGCAAAGCCGGGGAGCCGGGGCTCGTCTCGTTCAGCGCCCGCCACAACATTCCCATCGTCTCTTTTTCGGCAAATGAATTGAATGCAGTGCCGAACATCGGCCGTTCCGAGACCGTATTCAAGGCGACTGGCGCACATGCGGTTTCTCACCCGGCGGCATTGCTTGCGGCAGGGGCCGAATGGCTGCTCATCGAAAAGCTTGCATTCCCGAATGTCACCGTGGCGGTTGCCCGCATGGTCCCGAAGGCACAAAGGATCGGCTCTCTTTCAATTATAGGGATCGGACCGGGAGTCCCGGCGCACATGACCGCTGCGGCGAGGGCGGCGCTGTTAAATGCCGATCTCGTCGTCGGATATTCTTCATATGTTGAACAGATCCGCCCGCTGCTCGCGACCAAGGAGGTTATCGAAACCGGGATGACGCATGAGGTCGAGCGCGGCATGGAAGCGATCAACTGTGCATTACAGGGCAGGCATGTTGCTGTCATCAGCGGCGGTGACCCCGGAATTTACGCCATGTCAGGCCTTATCTTCGAACTGCTGAAGGCAAAAGATCCCGACAAGTTTGATCTCCGTGTCCGTGTTATTCCCGGCGTCTCCGCACTTAATGCCGCCGCAGCCCTGCTCGGCGCTCCGCTGATGCATGACTTTTCTGTCGTCTCTCTTTCGGACCGCCTCACTCCGTGGGCCGTCATCGAAAAAAGACTGAAGGCGGCTGCTTCGGCTGACTTTGTGATTGCGCTCTACAATCCAAAGAGCAAGGGGCGGCCCGCGCAACTCAAACAAGCGGTTGAAATCATTGGCCGCTATCGCAATGACGCGACCCCGGTAGGCATAGTCAGGGCGGCCATGCGTGCGAACCAGCATGTCGATCTCGTTTCTCTTGGGACGATTCCGTTTGACGACGTCGATATGCAGACCATTGTCGTTATCGGCAACTCAAAAACCTTCGCGTGGAAGGGCAGGATGATTACACCGCGCGGATACGGAGATAAGTATGAGCTCACCTGACAGAATAACAGCCGCCGTGCTTTGGGATGAGTCGCACCTCTGGGGGCTCATTGCCCTGAGGGCGCTCAAGCAGAAGGGCCTCTCATTCAACCTGCTGAGCGCTGCCGATATCCGCGGCGGTGCGCTTGAGGGGCACAAATTGCTCTTCATTCCCGGCGGATGGGCCTCGAACAAATCAAAGGCCCTCGGCGTTGCGGGGGCTGAAGCGATCCGCAGCTTTGTCCGCAGCGGCGGAAACTACTTCGGCATATGCGGGGGAGCTGGATTGGCGACCCGGGACGGCATAGGACTGCTTGCCGCCGAGCGCGTCGCCACACAGTTGCGCGTTCCGAGCTTCAGCGGACCCATTACGTGCCATGTCGACGAGCATCCCATTTGGAGCGGCATCTACAAGCCTACGTTCTGGGCCTGGTGGCCGTCTCAACTGCAGATATCCGACCCTGAAATTCAGATTCTTGCTCGGTATGATGCAGCGCTGCCTGAAGCGTTCAGTTCGGATATTCGCGTCGGCAGCGTCTTTTCCGACGCGGCATGGGCGGAGCTGGAGGCTGATTATGGGATTAATCTGAACCCAGCGCGGCTCACAGGAGAACCGGCGGTTATCGAAGGGATGTTCGGCAGCGGAAGGGTCGTCCTGTCGATGCTGCACTTCGACACCCCTGACGATGCGCGAGGGAACCGCGTTCTCAGGCAGGCATGGACAAATCTCGGAGGCTCGACGCTCAAATCCCCCACTGTTTCCGTCGGTCAGCGCTGCTTCGCAGAGGCCTGCAGCTATATGCTCGATGAAATCCGGCAGCTGATTGACTTCGGGGAACAGAAGGGGCTTTGGCATTGGCGAACCCCCTGGGTGCTTCAGTGGCGCCGCGGCGTTCGCGGGTTCGAGTATTGCGCCTTGGCGGCGATGAACGCGGCGCTAGCTGACCGCATCGGAGAGCGATACGGCGATGACATACCGGAGAGCCTCTCTCTTGCGCTGGCAGCTGCAGCCGAACAGATTAGGGCTTTTTCGCGCGATGCGAAGAATCTGCTCGCCCTCGAAAGCCAGGAGCTCCTGAAAGGGCGGCTGACGTACGACATGAGTAAAGACCCAGTCGTACAGGAACTCAGATCCGTCTTGTTCGGGACTGCAAAGAGTTATGGCGGACGTTTCAAGGAAATAGTGTCGGCGATCGATGCGATGCTGTTCCCCCTGCTGCCGTAACAACGCGGACACAGGTTTTTGACGAAAGCATCAGGTTCCGGTCATAATAAAAATAGAGATGTCGAATTCCGGGAGAAACCGCATTGGCTAACGTGCTCATTGTTGATGACAGCCTTACGGTTGCAAAATCGATAGAGGCCATTGTACGGAGCGGCGGCCATACCGCCATGATAGCATTTGATACCGATGAGGCTTCCAGAAAACTCGAAACACACGAGGTTGACGTAATGATACTGGATGTCGTCATGCCGGGCAAGAATGGTTTTCAGTTCTGTCGCGAGATGAAGGCCCACCCGCAGTATAAAAAAATACCCATAATCATGATGTCGACAAAAAATACCGACATCGATCGTTTTTGGGGCCGCAAGCAGGGAGCCGACGAATATCTCTGTAAACCTGCCGAACCGCTCGCCCTGCTTACAAGCATTTCCCGCCTCGTGACGTCTGATGCCCGGATACCGCGCCGGTCCTCTCACATGGACCCTGCTTCTGAGGCGGGCTCCCTAGAACGCGTTGATTCACTTCGTTTGTTTTAATGAGCCTGCCGTCTTCGCACCTCTCCGGAATATCCCGGAAACTCAACCGGTTAGTAAAAGTAATACAAAAATAAATTTTTTTTATTTGACCTCCCCCCCGAATTTACTTAATGTTATGTATCGTATGCATAGGCTTTATATATACTCACGCCGAAGCCCTGCCGTATTAGCGAAGACCTAACGGAGATTCAGAGTAACCGGCATAGAGACGTAGCCAATTTCCTCATAGGGAGGTGTATGGATGAAACTAGCGGTATTCAAGAGTGACTACAGGACCGGTTCGGATATCCTCGACCGGTTGACCGCAGAGAAAATGGGTGTCATATTTGTCGGCAATGGCATCTATCATGTTGCGGCGAAGGATGGCGGAGCAGCGGATCCAGTTCTCCAAAAGAACGCAAATCTTTACGTCCTCGCGGAAGACCTCGAGGCTCGTGGATTTGCGGCAGCACAGGTGCCGTCCAACGTGAAGGTAGTCAGCTACGGCGACGTGGTTGATCTGCTCTTCAACGAATACGAAAAGGTCGTCTGGATCTAAGCTCGACGAACAAGGAGGACAATAACCATGGGTAAACTCACAATCGGCGCCTTTCCGGGCCTGGTTGGCTCACTCTCTCTCGACTTTGCTGTGAAACTTTCCGAAGCTGCTGTTCAAAAAGGACATACCGTAGATTTCTGGGTTTCTTCGAATGCGACCATGCTTTCAAAGAAGGGACAGCGCGCATTTAAAGACTATTCGGTCCTGTATAAGACTCTTGAAGAGCTTTTCAAGACCGGCAAGTTCCAGGCATGTGCCTGCGAAGCCTGCGCCGAGGCGCGCGGCTTCCATAAGGAAGACACCATGGACGGCTGGATTCGCAAGAGCATGGACTGGTATCTTGCCAGCTGCTTCAGCGCGGATCGCGTTCTGCTTATGGGGGGGGAATAAACATGATTAAGAAAATGGCGTTTATCATCCGTTCCCTTCCGTATAAGACCGAAGCATCTCGTTTGGCGATGACGCATGCGATTGCCAGCCAGACCGTCGAAATCTATCTTGAGGACGGCGACAACGTCGAACCGATCGTTGCCCTTATCGGCGACGGCGTTCTCAACGGGTTGAAGAACCAGTCCACCAAATGCTACGGCATCACTACGCTCGAGCAGCACATCAAGAACGGGCTCCTGCTCGATCTGCCGATCATGTATTGCAAAGAAGATGTCGAACGCTTCGGGCTCAGCGAAAGCGATCTCCTCATGGATGCCGATGACCTCGGCGGTGACATGAAAGCTCGCATTGTCCCGATGAGTGAGATTAACGCGGTGCTGGCTACAGCGGATCACATGCAGATTTTCTAACAATTACCAAGGAGGATTATACAATGGGAGATTTAAAGGCAAAAACACCGAATGAAGTTCTGGACGTGCTCGGCAGAGTCTGCCCGTATCCGCTCGTCCTGACCAAGAAACAGATCGAGAAGATGCCCTCGGGACAGCTGCTCAAGGTCCTATGCGATGCACCGGCTTCCGCTGAAGATTCGATACCGCGCTTCGCCGAGAAGTCCGGCTTTCCGATTGAGGTCGAGAAGGTCGGCGACCACTGGGAAATCTATATCGAAAAGAAATAGGCTGAAGACGCAAAAAAGGGGAGTGCGGCATGCCGCACTCCCCTTTTTTGTCAAAGAAACTAAATCTCGGTGATGGTGATCGCCGCTGTGGGGCAGACGTTCAAACAGGTCTCACAGTTGACGCACTCGCCGGCCTGATACGGGTCGGACTTGCCATCGGTCATCTTGAAGACCATCTGCGGGCAGTTGTTCACACACTCCTCGCATCCGGTACATGTGTCGTTATTAACCGTAACCAGAAACAAAACATTCACCTCCTTTTATAAAGACTGCAGCTCGATATCATCGACTGATCCACATAATATTACTGAGTAGTTCACGCAATTGTCAATGAAGAACGGGAGCCCGCCCCTCTGGCGCCAACCCTCTATTTTGCAGGCATTATCTCCAGCAGTTCCACATCAAAGAGGAGCACCTGGTTCGGCCCGATAACCGGCGGAACACCGCGCTCTCCATAGGCCAGCGCCGGAGGAATCGCCGTCTGAAGCTTGCCGCCGACCTTCATGAGCTGCAAGACCTCCTGCCAGCCCGGAATCACCCCGTTGACCGGGAAGACTGCCGGCTCCCCGCGCTGAATGGAGCTATCGAATTCCGTGCCGTCGAGAAGGGTCCCGCGGTAATGGACCTTGACCTTGTCGGTCAGCTGCGGCTGTTTCCCGGTCCCAGCAGTCATGACTTTGTATTGCAGGCCGCTTGCAGTCGTCACAACTCCTTCCCTCTTCTTGTTTTCCGCAAGAAAGGCCTCGCTCTCTTTCAGGTTCTTCTCAGCCATCTTCTTCATTTCCTCCGCCTGCTTAGCGCGCACAGTCTGCTCATATGCGGTAAGCGTGCTCTTCATTTCTTCCTCGCTCATCTGTCCCTTGCGGCCGAGATAGCCGTCACGTACACCCTTGCCGAGCAGTTCAGACGATATGCTGATCCCCTGTTCCTGAAGGCCCCGGCCGATGTCATAGCCGATGCTGTATCCCAATTTGTCTTTTTCGGTCATCGCCTTCGCCTTGTCTGCCGCCATCGCCGGCGCAACAGAAAGCGCAAAGACGAGAAAACAGGCTGCTATACGTTTCATAATCACCTCGCTCGCAAAATTACCGGCACGATAACATGCCGGAGAATGCACGATCGCCCGCTCTACCCGCTCACAGGACAAAACGCCGAGAAAAAGGCGAGTCAGGCTCCCGATTATTTCTGACTAACAACCTCAAGGAGCTCAATCTCAAACGTGAGCGTCTGGTTCGGGCCAATCATCGGCGGCGCTCCGCGCTCGCCGTATGCAAGGCTCGAAGGGACAAAAACGAGCCACTTGTCACCCGGTTTCATCAGTTTGAGAACCTCCTGCCAGCCCGGAATGATTCCCTTCAGCGCAAAAGTCGCAGGCTGGCCGCGCTTGATGGAACTGTCGAACTCGGTGCCGTCCAGAAGGGTGCCACGATAATGAACCTTCACGCTGTCTGCCTCTGTCGGCTGCTTCCCGGTTCCGGCAGTCATGACTTTGTATTGCAGGCCGCTGGCGGTCGTCACAACTCCTTCTTTCTTCTTATTCTCTGCGAGGAATGCCTCGCCTTCCTTCTTGTTCTTTTCTCCGATCTTCTTCATCTCCTCGGCACGTTTTGCCATCAGCTCCTTCTGGAGCCCATCGAGCGCCTGCTTGATCTCCTCATCCGTCATGGCGCTCTTCTGCCCGGTATATCCGTCGCGTATCCCCTGGAGCAGCTTCTCTACCGGGACATCAAGCCCCATCTGCTTCATCTGACGACCGCTAAAATACCCGTAGCCATACCCTGTCTTATCTTTGTCGACAACACCCTTCTCGGCCTCTGCGGCAAATGCTGTCCCTGCGACGAGCATGCACGCAAGAAGGCCCCCTACCAGTCTTTTCATGATCACCTCGAATTCATTGAAATACACTGTCTTTCTATTGTACCCCTATTTTACTGAAACTGCGCTGCATGAAACCACCCGGGCTCGTCAATGCCTGTTGCAAATGCAATGAAGAACAGCGAAAAAAGCCGGAGCTTTTCTATAATAGACAGATACCCCATGATACAGGTCGGCAATCTTTCGAAGGCATACGGCAGGCAGGTCATTTTCGACGAAGTCGGCTTTACCATCAACGCGGGCGAGCGGATCGGGCTCGTCGGCAGGAACGGCCACGGAAAGACCACGCTCTTCAGGATACTCCTCGGGGAGGCGCAACCGGACAGCGGAACGATCGGCGTGCCGAACGGGTATTCCATCGGGCATCTCTCCCAGCATATCCATTTCAGCCGTCGAAGCGTTCTCGACGAGGCATGCCTTTCTCTGCCGGCCCGCGATGACGGAACCGATGAGACCTATCGGGCTGAAAGAATTCTCGCCGGGCTCGGCTTTTCGGGTGATGACATGCAGCGCAATCCGGCTGACCTGTCCGGAGGGTTTCAGATAAGGCTGAACCTGGCCAAGGTGCTCTTGCAGGAGCCAAACCTGCTGCTGCTCGACGAGCCGACCAACTATCTTGACATCGTTTCCATACGATGGCTGAGAGATTTTCTGCGAAACTGGAAGAATGAGTTGATGCTCATTACCCACGACCGTTCGTTCATGGACAGCGTCACGACGCACACTATGGGCATTCATCGCTGCAAGCTCCGC
>Ga0187786_10000473_pt1 | contig 11343 bp, 12 predicted proteins | sample 0815_BV2_10_20_M_FD_132449 | JGI IMG/M metagenome (GOLD analysis project Ga0187786, IMG submission 132449) | Tropical peat soil microbial communities from peatlands in Department of Meta, Colombia - 0815_BV2_10_20_MG | ecosystem: Environmental > Terrestrial > Soil > Wetlands > Peat | place...
GATCCCCACGATGTCGAGGCGCTGAGGATCATCCAGGAGATCTTCCCCGACCGAAATGTCGTAGGCGTGGATGCCCGGGCCCTGGTCGAAGGTTACGGGACCTTTCACTGCGCTACCCAGCAGCAGCCAAAAGTCTAGATGAAAATTACTGGGCTGGAAACCAAACCGGCGCGGACCTGAATCCTTCGAATAAACCGTTCTTTTCGCCGCGAAAGAAAAACCCGTCTTTTTTCTCTGTATCCCCCCCAGAAACGGCATATGGTCCTTCCACCCGCACGGAAGTCTCACTCGATGCGTTATCATGGAAAAGTTGGCATACCTGCGGGAGGGAGGACCCCTTGGAAGCCATCCTTTCAGGAACGCGGTCACTTTTGTACGGGTTACCGGCGCCGGACCAGATCACTGCTGCACAGGGTTTTTAGCAAAGATTTCCGGATCCGTTAACCCGACCCGGTCGTACATCAGCTGAAATGCGCCCAGATAAGGATCCCCGCAACCGCACCGGTTAGGAAAACAAAGATGAGGAGGGCGATGTGACCATAGACATGCCGGGCTGCCTGATCCCCGCCGCTGGCTGGCAGCCCCGGATGGGAGAGGACATCCCGGTTAACCTCCTGGAAGAGCCTGAGTGACCGCCAGTAGAGGGCGCAGATGCTGATGAACAGCAGGATGATCATCAGCCCGGAAAAGACGATAATCCCCACAGGCTTTCCTTCAACACTCTGGGTACCCCCGAGAAGTATGCCCAGCAGGAACGAGGCAGTTGCGAAGTAGAACCCTGCATATTCCCGTGGGAAGACGATCTCCTGGAGCACGCGGTTCTGTGCCTCGGCTTTATCGTGCATCTCCATCTTCTGATAGGTGATGCCGAGCAGGGCTCGGGCATAAGCGTTGTAGGGGCTAAGTGCGACTGCCTGTTCGAGGGCATCGACAGCCTCAGGAAACCTGCCCAGCTTATCGAGGGCCACACCGGAGTTGATCCAGATATCCGTGGAGTGCGGGTTGATCGATGATGCCTTCCGCGAACAGAACAGCGCTTCATCATATCTCCCGAGGCCGATGAGCACGATCGCTTTGTTGGTGAGGATCAAATCATTTTTGGGACTTGCAGCGAGTGCACTTTCATATACCTCGAGAGCCTCTTCCAGCCTGCCCTGCCGGGCAAGCCCGAGCGCCTCTTCGTGGCCGGGAAAGGGGGTTGCTGCCATGTCTGATACCTACCGTTTCTTCCGGTGGGTTATTAAACAGTCCCTGATGGGAAGTACCTCAAAAAAGAACTTCGGTCTTATCCTTGAGCAACCACCCGGCATGGGGGTGAACTGAATCATACACTGATATTCAGGATGGTACGGATCCCCAGGCCGATACGAACGAGATCGCCGCGATGCCGAGGCTGATGGAAGCCATTTCGAAAAAACGTCGCCAGAAAGGGAGATCTTTTGCTATGGAAAGATACCCCGTGAAGAAAAAAATGACGGCAACTGCGCCGATCAGGGTGAAGACCAGGGCAGAATACGGGTCGGTAAGAATCAGGAAGGGGAGGATGAGCAATGCGACGGTTGTGATATACGTAACTCCCGTGTAGATCGATGCCTTGACAGGATCTGTGGGGCCGCCGTCAGAGCGTTGCGAGAGGTATTCCGAAGCTCCCATGGAGAGGGTGGCGGCCACGCCGGTGATCAGGCCGGCGACAGCGATGATCCTCGTGTTCTGGATTGCGAAGGTCAGGCCTGCAAGCGTCCCGGTAAATTCGACGAGGGCATCGTTGAGTCCGAGGACTACCGAACCGACATATCTGAGACGCTCCTCATCGATCAGGGCGATCAGTTCCCGCTCGTGAATCTCCTCGTTTGCGAGCATCTGTGGCAGTTCAGGGACCAGGCCGATCAGGGATTGGTCGAGCGACTGGGCATGCTGTTCCATCCGCTCCATCACTTTGATTGCAAACGTCATGCCGAGTATCCGCGCGGTCTGGGTATACATCCAGACGCGGAAGCGGTCCGGGCCGACGTCCTTTCCGGTATAGGTCTTCCAGATACCGTAATGGGTAAGTTCGTCAGCAGCAATCCGGGTAAGGACCTCGTGGTTTGCACGATCGCTGGTAAGCGCCGCAATCCTTGTATAAATATGGTGTTCGGTCATCTCGGCTTTCTGGAGAGCAAGCAGGAGAACCGTGTGTCTTTCATCGAAGGCCTGATCGGACATAGGATATTCTCTTTTGTTTACCTCAGGACAGGCATAGGTTTTGCCATTGGCATCTCTCGATATGCTTTGAGTCGCTCCTGTGCGTCACCTGCCAAAAGACTGGATTGCACCGCCTTTGCTGAAACGGACTGGTGTCCCGGTTTTGTGACTCTCACCGGACGAAAAAAAAGGGATCGATGAAATAACGATGTGGAGCACCGATGCCTCAGTTCTCAGATGACGAGTCCTGGAAATGATTCCAACGGGAGCCAGACAATTCCAGAGAAAGGGGAAGCCTGCTCTGATGAATTTAACGGATTAAATCTCCTGACTTTTACCGCTCGCTACCGGGAGTCAGGGGACCTTTCACCTAAGATCGAGACGGTAGAATATTCCTGCAGTGCCGTGGAAACGAGGAGAGTTCCCTTGCGTGCTCCATGTCAGCCGGTGCGGGCAAGGGCCCTCGAGGCGTCGATCATGGGGAAAAAAAGTTTTCTGAAGGGTGGGAAATTACCTTCTTTTCAGGGACAGGAAGGTGATGAATGCAAGGGAGAAGACGGGTACGAAGATTGGAAGGGCGGCTTTTGGTGTAACTGTGGGGGACGAAACCGGCACAGTAGAGGTTACCGGCTGGAAAGAAGCAGAAAGGGTGGGGACAGGAGATGCCGTTGTCAGGGGGATCGTCGTTGTGACTGTTGATACCGGCTGCGTGAATTGTGAGCGGGCAAAACCATAAACAGCCCCGGTATCGACTACCGCAATTACCGACCCGTCGCCGCTCACCGCTACGGAATGTGACACGATCGGGGCGTTTGCCGTAAAGGTCCCGAGGAGTGTGCCGGCCCGGTTGTACACAGTGAGACTCTTGTCCCTGCTGCCGGCAAGAACCAATGAACCGTCATCGGAGACGGCAACGCTCGTGACCCAGTCCCCTGTTGTTGCAGTCCAGAGAAGAGAGCCCGCCTTGTCCATGACCCGCACGGTCCTGTCATCCCGCCCGGTGACGATTGTGGAACCGTCACGGGAGATCGCGAGGGCCAGGGTATTCCCGCCGGGGATGGTCCTGTCCCATGCCAGGGCACCGCTCCCATAGTACAGGCGGATCCGGTTGAAGGTGGCAGTGACAAAAAACAGGCCGTCTGAAGAGATATCCACGAGGTCCTGGGTGGAGTTCGTGTCATACCATTCCGGGACGATGCTCAGGTTAACCCGGCGGAGATCGATGGCCGTCGATATGATGATCTGGTCCTTGGTTGGCGATATTTTTATGTGGTTGACTGCAGGTGTCGTGTTCGATCCGAAACCAACCCCCGAGTTGTAAAAGGTCCTGACGACATTCGATCCGCTTGCTACGATATATGCCCCGTCCGGGGACATCGACAGATCAGTTACCGGAGTATCGACAGACTGTGTCCAGAGCTGGGTACCGCTTCCGGAAAACAGCCTGACCGTCTGGGCCTGGGAGGTAGCGATATATCTTCCGTCACGACTGATTTCCAGGAGGGATGATGACCAGCCTGACCAGCGTTTCGTTCCGTCACCCGCTACCACGATCAACTGGTCGCCGCCGGCGACGACTGTCGAGCCGTCTGCAGAGACAACGACCATGGACAACTGGTCTCCCGGAGCGGCAGGAACTGTCCAGAGCGGGTTCACTGCTCCGGCACCCTGTACCATGGCAACCGCGATTGCAACCAGGAGGCAGGAGGAGAGCACACTTCTTCTTGAAACCATGAGTATCAGTGAGACATGATCGCCCGAACGGAAGATAAAGATTTTCTTCGTTCCCGGTATTTTTCATTCCTTTCACTCACCGGGAGCGCGTTTTCGGATTGGTGTTCCAGTCCTGTACGGGTGTTGGCGTGTTCTCCTTCAATGCCTGATAATCCTGACTCAACCCTGTTGGATTCGGGTTAAAGGCAGGGCTCTTCCCACAATGTGGCATTTTCCAAAAATTGGAGAGTTCCGTTATGTTTATCGTCAGAAGAACTGAGTACTGCCCTATGTATGAGTACTGCGATCTCCGGTGGGGATCGATTACCGTCACCGGAATCTTCTCGCTGGTTCTTGGCATCGCAGCGCTTGTCGTTCCCCGGGTGGCAACCAGCTTTGTCATTATCCTCACCGGGCTCGTCATCCTTGTTCTCGCGGGTATCATGATAGCCGAAAGCCTGTTTCTCGAGAACGGGCGTATCACCCGGTGGGGAATTGCAGGCATCGGCGTAATCGGTGTGATCCTCGGGTTGCTTGCCATCTTCCTGCCGGAATGGATCATTATTACCGCGGGCATTCTTATTGGCGGCAGCCTGATCCTTTTCGGAGCCCTGATGCTCTTTATGGCGGCAAGCATCATCTTTGATTTTCTTGTCCGTACAATCGTTGCTTTCTCATCCATGCTGGCTATTCTCATCGGGATCTACTTCCTGTTCATGCCCGATACGAGCCTCGAGGTCTTCACGATTGTTGCCGGATCATTCCTCGTCATCTACGGGGTCGTCCGGATCAGTTACGGTCTTCGCCTGCGCTCATGGCAGAAGACCTGCCCGGCCTCTTACCGGGATCGTCGGTGACGGTGGAGAACTGTTCTCAAAGAGGTATGGGGGTTTCCAAAAGAGCAGGAAACATTGAGGTGGCTGAAATAACGCGGGGGAAAAAGAGGTGTGCCCGGGCCTAGCTTTCCTGCTTTTTCCGGTAATCCTTCCCCATAGAGAACGCCCTGCCAACCGATTTGCCGGTATGCCAGTATGCCATCTGTGCGTAGACGATGGGGTCGACTTTCGCAAGATCGGGTTTTCCATCGGTTATGCAGGAAGCATCGGCATGGATCTCAACAACTTCGCCAACATAGAGGACATGGCTGCCGCAGTCTACCTGGGAAAAAAGGCGGCACTCAATGTTGACGGGGCATTCCCTTGCGAGCGGCGCTGTGGATAACTGACCGTAAAATGGTGTAAAGACCTTTGACTTGTCTTCCTGCGAGCCCGAGACGAGACCGCAGTGGTCGGTTTCGACAGCATTCTTAGCTGAAGGAACATTCAGGCTGAAGGTCCTGTTCTTCTCGATGCCTTGTGCCGTATGCCTGACTTTGTTTATCGCGACACACACCATGGGCGGGGCCATGCAGGCAACTGTTGCCCATGCGGCTGTCATGTAGTTCGGTTTTCCGTTCACGCTGGAGCCTACAATGAGTGTCGGCATGACACTCATGTAGGGCTGGGGACCGAGGGTAATCTTTTCCATACAATCATCCTGTTGTTGGTCATGGGAACTGTTAAGGATAACCCGGAACGAGTTTTTAGGTATGTCTTTTTGGACAGATCCAGTCACGACGTCTTCCTTTCGAAGCGTTCCCAGGGAGTTTCATGGGATGGAATTCGGCAAAAACCATTTATCTGGAACTGTCGAGCACGATACGGTATTGTGCCAGGAATCTTCTCATGACCCGGATCACCCAGTACAGCGCGGTTAACCTGTACCCGGAGGTTGTCGTTGACTGCGACACCTGGAACCGTTTCCCTCCTCCTGATATCGTAGCAGGAACCATCCGGGCTGTACAGGAACGCGGGATTACGGTAATCTCCGTACCGAACGGGGATCAGGCTCTTGAAGCAATCCGGAAGATCATCCCCCCGGGAGCAGAAGTCATGACGGGATCATCTACGACGCTGCTGGAGATCGGTCTTGGCGAGATGCTTGCAAACGGCAAGAGCGGATGGGACCTGATCCATGATGCGATTGAGAGGGAAAATGATCCCGGAATAAGGGGAGAAATGCGCCGGCGATCCGTGACTGCCGATTACTTTATATCGGGTGCAAATGCCATTGCAGAGAGCGGAGAGATCATTGCCTGCGATGCAAGTGGAAGCAGGATTGGTGCATGGCCGTTCGGGGCCGGGCATCTTGTCCTTGTCGTGGGGATCAACAAGATTGTGCCCACAGTGGAAGATGCCCTGACCAGGGTAAGGAAGTATGCCTTCCCTCTGGAAAATGTCCGCGCAAAAAAAGTGTACGGAACACCAAGCAGCATCGGGAAATGCGTGATTCTGGCCCATGAAAAGGTGGAGGGACGCATAACGCTCATCCTCATCCACGAATCTCTTGGGTATTAAGGAGAAAGAGGTGGGGCTTTGGTCGAAATCATCGGCGATATTTCCGGGAGCTTTTTCCCCGGGTTCCGCTCCTGCCCGCGAAACCTTTCTCCTGTGGTTGCATCGTACGGCAGGTTTTTTCACCTTTGGTTGCGTGTACTGGCTCAAGTGAACGGCACCTCCTTGACAGAGCCTACGGGTACCTCTGACCGTTTCCGGCAATGGATACCGGTACAAATATACTCCAAATAGTACGTGATCTCTTTTTGCGAGCCGGGCAGGTTTCAGAATTTGTCACAAAATCCGGATTACACACACAATTCTTTTTACATCTGAGAAGAATCCAGCCTGTGGCAGGTGAACTATCGATCTTGAAAGCCAACGGTTTTTTTCCAGAGCATAGCCTGGAACAGACAGGATATGAGCCTCCGATAATGAGAGCCCGAGAGGTCTGTCGGATTTCGTGGTCTGTACAGTCTCCGGGCGACAGCCGGCCGGTCTCTTTTCGCGCGACCGGCATGTCGTTTACCGGGAGGTGATCACCACGGAGGAGAAGTCGGTTCTCGTTGTCGAAGACGAGGGATTCATCGCACTCCAGATCAAAGAGCTCCTCGAAAAAGGAGGATTTTGTATCGCAGGAGTGACAGCGTACGGGGAAGATGCCGTTGTTCTGGCAGACAAATTTCGTCCCGACCTTGTCTGCATGGATATCGAACTGATGGGCAGGATTGACGGCATTGAAGCAGCCCGCAGGATCCGGGAGCATAACGATATCCCGATCATATTCCTGACAGCCCACACGGATCGCGAGCGGTTAACCCGTGCAAGAGAGGCTGCCCCGTACAGTTACCTGGTCAAACCCTTCAATGACCGCGAACTCCTGGCAACCGTGGAAATGGCAATTTTCCGGCATGGGATGGACCGCCAGATTCGCGAGAGTGCCGGGCGCATCCGGGCCATCGTGGAGAACGCAAAAGAGGGAATTGTTGTCTACCGTGCAGGGGATCACCGGATTCTCGAAGCGAACCCGGCTCTCCTCCACCTCCTTGGGTATTCCTCAGAAGAGATTGGGCAGATGACAATCGGCCAGTTCCTGACCGGCACCGGTTCTGATGAAATCCTTGCTGCTGAATGCGTCGCCGGACAGAATGATCAGCTCCGTGAAGTCCAGTTGCGATGCCGCGACGGTTCCCTCAGGATTGCAGAGATCGCGGTGAGCAGGATTGATGACGGAGGCGATCCCGACCTCTGGTGCCTTATTGCGCATGATGTCACTGACCGGAAACGGGCTGAAACGGCCGTGCTGGTGGCAAACCGGAAGCTGAATCTCCTCTCCAGCATCACGCGTCACGATATCAAGAACCAGCTCCTCACCCTTATAGGATTCATCGAACTCTCCAAAAGGAAGATCCATGACCCCGAAATACTGCATTTCATCGATCGCCAGGAGCAGGTGGCTGCTGCCATAACCCGCCAGATCGATTTTACGAAGCTGTATGAGAACATCGGGGCGCACGCCCCGCAATGGCAGCGGGTCGCGACGATCCTTGAAGGCCAGCGACCGTCGCTCAGCGCCGGAGGGATCGAAGTGTCCATTGCCGTGGGATCGCTCGAGATCTTCGCCGACCCCATGCTTGAGAAGGTCTTCGCCAACCTTGCAGACAATTCCTGCCGTCACGGGGATCATGTCAGCCGTATCGTATTCTCCCTCACCCCCTCAGAAGGAGAGGCGGTCGTTATTGCCTGTGAGGATAACGGGGTTGGCGTTCCTGCGGAGGAGAAAGAGCGGATATTCGAAAAAGGGTTCGGGAAACACACCGGACTCGGACTCTTCCTCAGCCGCGAGATCCTGAGTCTCACCGGTATGACCATCCGGGAGTCGGGAACATTCGGGACTGGCGCCCGTTTCGAAATAACCGTGCCGGCAGGGTCATTCCGGCACAGCGCCGTCGTTCCGGACATGGCGTAAACGGGCCTTCAATGTGTTCCTGTCAGGGATTTGGTTCACTGCCCCCCAGGAACCGGGGGTAGCAAGTGTTTCAAAACATGTCTCAATTTTTGATTTTCGGGTAATGACCTATATCCTCCTTCTTCACACGCTGATCGGCGAATCATATGTCAGACACAAAACCTTCCGGAACCTGTGCAGTATGCATGACTCCTCAGACAGCCCCTTTTCTTCTGCGACCAGCCGGCGCCGGAAGCGACAGGGATCCTTCGGGTAAAGGGTTTTCAGCCCGCACAGGCATGACAACCAAAATGCCTGGAGAATTGTTCTCTTCCCTGGATCTCAATCCCCGTGAGGCAGAAGAGCTCAGGATATTTCATGATTTCCTGGTGAACCATATCCAGGCAAACGGGATCTGTGATGTCCAGTGTATGCTTCTCTGGAGCGAGTGGGTCAGGGTATTCCGGCGTCAACTGACCGGTTTTCCCGATCTGATCCGGGAAAAAGAATTCCGTACCGTAATTACTGAACGATTTGGAGTCGGCATCTCCGAAGACGGCTTCCGGGGAGCAGTTTATCCTGGTATCCGTTTTGTTCCCTGAAGGAATGTGAAAGTCAATCGACATTTTTTAACTATACGATTTTCTGCCCGGCAGTTTATCGTTTGCTGACCGCCTTATGCATTATCCCCTTCCTTGGCAGAGAGGCACAGTGATGCCCCGTATTGCCGTACCTCCCGGTTCCTGTACTTTTCATTATCGCTTCCGGGGGGCCACAGGGACACGGCGAACCCCCCCATTCCTCTCAAAAGAATTGATCTTTCCGTAAGATAAGAGCAGTAATCCTTAATCAGCGCCCGGATAATCCCTGCCTCCGGTCTGGTGGCGTGTTGTCCAGAAGAGGAGAATGGTCCCGGCTGCCCCGATCACCGCTGCTACCAGGAACCCGGCGCTGTACCCGATGAATGCCCAGATAAACCCGATCATAACGCTGGAGACCAGGTCCCCGATACCATTCATCGCTGCCAGCGCTCCATACCCCAGCGCCCGCGACTCCTCCTCCACCATCTCCCCGGCCAGGGCACCTTCAAGAGTATCTTCGGCTGCAATGAAAATGCCGCACAGGGCAAAGAGAACGGCATACCCGACAATTCCTGTCGGGACGATAATAAACCCGATGAATGTTGCCACCGCAATTGCGTAGCCGAGCACAAGCATTGTCCTTCGTCCGATCCGGTCGCCAAGGGCGCCGAACGGATAACTTGCAGCAGCATACGTGATATTCCGGACAAGGTACAACCCTGCTCCTGCGGCTGTTGCCAGGGTGAACCCGAGAGAGGGCGTAAGGCTGACAATTGCAAAAGCGATGAGAAGGGTGTGCGAGAAGTCGGCGATACCGAAGACAAGCACCGCAGAAAGGAACGCCCGGAAACGCTTGGGGAGGTTCAGGAGGGATTCGGCAAGAGGACGGGGGCGCGGGTGGGGGGCAGCATCTTTCTCGCGGAGGAAGAGCCAGATCGCAGCGAGAGCAAGGAAACCCGGGATGATCGAGAGCCAGAGGATCTCGCGAATTCCCAGCGATGCAACGAGAACAAGGGCCATAGCCGGCCCTGCGATAGCCCCGAGTGTATCACCTGCACGATGAAAGCCGAATGCCTTGCCGAGATCCTTCTTTTCCACCGATCGGGAAAGGATGGCATCCCGCGAAGGGCTGCGGATTCCTTTCCCAATCCACCCGATCAGTCTTCCGGCAAGGACCATGCCCCAGGAACCCGCAGTCGCAATAAACGCCGGAAATATGGCCGTGGCCACCGACCCGCCCAACGCGAACTGCCGCCGTTTGCCGAGCTTATCAGCGATATAGCCCGAGAAGAGCTTGACAAAACTCGATGCACCATCGCTCAGTCCTTCGATAATTCCCAGCGCATAGACCGGTGCACCGAGAAGGATGAGGAACGAGGGGAGCAGGACCGTCACGGATTCGTACCCGAGGTCCCCGAAGAAGCTGGCAATCCCGGCACCGAAGACGGTCCGGTTCAGCCACGGCGGCCATTTCATACTGGTATATCGGCAGGGATCCCTGATAAAAGCGGAAGCTTCTCTCATCTGCAGGCTGCCTGCCGGTGTGGCTCTCGCGGATTTGGACAGTCCGGGCATCATCAGAGGTTTTTTATTTCCTGAACCTGCATGAAACCACTATGACGCGTACCCGGTACCGTATAACAACATTCGACGTGATGGGAGTAGCCCGGTTTTTTGGTCTTACCGGCATCGTATGGGGAATGCTTGCGGGGATCCTCCTGTTTGCGTCGTACATGCAGGGCTACCTTTCCACCGGTCAACTTACCCTCATCGGGTCCGGGCTCATCGGGTTTGCCCTGATGGTGATCTACGGGGTCATTGGTGGGTTTATCGGTGGCGCACTCATTGCGATCCTCTATAACCGGGTCCTTGGGGATCTGCGCGGGATCGGCATGGAACTCGATACAGCCCCTTGACATTGAAGTAAGGGTCCCTGAAGGGAAACCAGGACAAAGGACCAATGACGGTGTTTACGATATGGGCATCGCAGGTTTCCGGTACGTTCGTTTTTCACTCCACAGAAATGATCGAATACCTGTGTGTAAAGAGGTTTCCCCCAGTTTTACCCTGTAACGTCGTCATTCCTTCTCGTGTATTCCTGGAGAAGGATTTTTCGTGGTTTCCCTCCATGTAGAGAGAAGCCGGTTGTTTCCGCTCTGGTTATGAGTAGCGATGGAGCCACGGGCGCTCGCCGCCTCGTCGGGACTCGCCCCGTGGAGTCAGGTTGGTGAATGGACATTTCTTTGTATACATGAATTCAAAATAGGGGGGTCAAGGGGTGCACCCCTTGGGCTGCCTCCCCCTCTGGGGGAGAGAGGGGGTCACCCTCACAAATTCGATGTCGTTTCACTGGATGATTTCACCAAAGCCGGTTGTTTCGTATCTTCGCCCGGAGCCTGGAACGAGGGTGATTGATCATCCCCGAAAAGGTTTTTGAAAGAGTTGTTTTTTTTAGACCCTGCGTTCCTTCATCCAGTCGTGGGCGAAGATCTCCGCATCCCCGCTCTGGATTCCTCCGATGATCTTCTCCGCAATAAATTCC
>Ga0187786_10000474_pt1 | contig 11304 bp, 9 predicted proteins | sample 0815_BV2_10_20_M_FD_132449 | JGI IMG/M metagenome (GOLD analysis project Ga0187786, IMG submission 132449) | Tropical peat soil microbial communities from peatlands in Department of Meta, Colombia - 0815_BV2_10_20_MG | ecosystem: Environmental > Terrestrial > Soil > Wetlands > Peat | place...
AGTCCTCCACAGTTCCTTTCGTTCATAGCGCCTGAGGTGTCCCGAGAAATCATCATTCGCTCCCCAGCGATCCATATGGGCAGGGACGGTAAGGATGACCCATCCTCCAGGACGGACACGCCTGCGCAGCTCTCTGAGAAATCCCACATCGTCCGCGCAATGCTCGAGCACCTCGGAGGCGATCACCAGATCGAAAACATCCCCTATCTCCTCGACCCTCTTCTCTTCGACCGTTACGGTGCCCCCTTTGACACGCCCGCGTGCAACCGTTATCGCCTCGGGAGAGATATCTATCCCAATCCCTCTGTAACCGAGCCTTTCAAGGAGGGCCAGAAGGTCCCCCCCACCGCACCCCACCTCCAGGAACTCCCTACTGGGTAGACTCCGAATAAAATCAAGGATCACCTTTCTCTTCATGAGGTAGCTGGGGGTTGGATACCACTCCATTCAAACGTCCAGTCCCCGTGCAGAACTTTCTTCTACAGCCTTGAGGGAGATATTTTCGCGCCATAGATAATAAAGACCGGCGAGAATTACAGGGAAAAAATTGACTCCATGGATTATAAGGGCCACGCTCAGGGCTCGTTCCTTCTGGATGTTGAAGGCCATGAGCCCATATACGCAGGCGGCGTGGTATGTTCCAACATATCCGGGAGAGGCAGGGACCATGACTGCAACTACAAGAAAAACCATAAGTAGCATCGTATTAGTTATGGGGAAGACAATGCCAAATGATCGGAGAATCAAATCAATAGGCCAGATGGCGAAGAACCAGATCAAAAACGAGGTGAAAACAACAGCAAACAGATCCTGGGGTCTTGAAGAGAGCCGTATTCCATCCAAAAAGGAACCAATAAGGTGAATAACCTTTTCCGAAACCCTCGCAGGAAAGGGCTTCAACAATGAGGCAACAATTGCTATGGTTTTCACGGTCCTTTTTTTCAGAAAAACCAGAAACAGAACTATGGCAAAATAGACTGCCAGGGTGAGATAGCCGCCCATCACAAGTCCATGTTGAACAGGTTCTTTTCCAGGCGGCAGCACTACTGTAAAGCATGTGAACAGGAGTATCATAAGGACGGAAAACCCGTCAAACAGTCGGTCGATTACCAGAGAAGCGAATACGGCCCCAAATCCCAGGGATTCCTTTTCCCCAAGGACATAGGCGCGGACAAACTCGCCAAGCCGCGCAGGCAGGAGGTTATTTGCCATGTATCCGATAATGGTAGCAGGAAAAAGATTTCGAAAACGGGTCCTCTTTAAGGGGGTGAGGAGATACTTCCAGCGGACGGCACGGAAAAAGTAACTGATAAAATTTGAAACAATCGCGGGTAAAATGTAGATGCAATCCATCTCACCCAAGGCTGAAACCATTTTATGCAAATCGACTTTCCTGAACAGGAGAAACATAAAGAAAACACTGATCCCGATCCCTATCCAGAGTTTTTTGCCGTATGTTCCGCCAGACATATCAATCCTTAGTCTGAGGTTCGTGATACTCAAGGACTTCCGTATCTTTCAAGACCTCCCTGCAACGTGAAACATCATCCTTTATCTGCCGTTGCAGAGCGCAGACATCCGGGAATTTCCGCTCATCGCGAATTCTCTCGACAAAAAAGAGCCTAAGGCTTTGACCGTACAGGTCACCATCATAACCGAAAATAAAGACTTCAATGGAAATGGCCTCATCATCGAATGTTGGGTTTGGTCCGATGTTACATGCGCCGTCGTACATTTCCCCATTAAGCTTCACCTTGACCGCATAAACGCCGCATTTGGGGATCAACTCATTTTCCGACTGAAGATTGGCGGTGGGGAAACCCATCGTTTTACCGCGATGATGCCCATGCACGACCTTTCCGCCAATGGAAAAATGCCTCCCCAGCAGATGCACCACATCCTTTACATTCCCATCCTCAACCATTTTACGGATATTTGTGCTGCTGAAGAGGGTTTTCCCATTCCAAATAGGCTCCAGCACTTCAACCGTAAAACCGAATTCCTTTCCCATCTGACGGAGAAAACCGATATTTCCTTCCCTGTTCCTGCCAAAGGCATAATCGTAACCGACTATCAGTTTTTTAATCCCTAATGAGCTAACCAGTATATCAATCACGAATGCCCTCGCGGAAAGAGCGGCAAATTCTTTAGTAAACGGGATTATCACAAGGTAATCAATCCCTGAAGCCTCAAGAAGCCTCTCCTTTTCGTCATAGGTACTTATGAGGCGTAGCTTTTTCCCGGATGTAACCACCTTCAGCGGGTGCGGGGCAAAAGTTATCACTATGGAAACGCCGTTTATACCGGCTGCAGCCTGCCTCAACTGCCGAAAAATCTGCCGGTGCCCAATGTGCACTCCGTCAAAGTTGCCAATGGTCGCAACCGGGTTCTTAAGCGCACCGATATGTGAAAGGTTTCTTATTATCTTCATAACAATCTGTAAATATTACTTAAATTGGTTATTTTGTCAAAGTATTTCTGGTAGAATGATCCAGTAACTAACTTCATGATTCCATTGTAAATTATTTCTTTGACTTTTGATTGATTTAAATGATAGATTTTTAAAAAGAACGCCCGGTTAAACCGGGCGTTCTTTTTGTTAATGTGCAAAAATATCATCCCTTATCCTGATGGTTCGGTTTCCAACAGGAATAATAACAACTGAAAAGGAGAAAAGAAGTGAAAAGATTAGGCAGAACCTGCATCGAATGCAACAGCGGCATCATCGGTAAAATTGAGGAAAGAGAGCTTCGCCAGTTCCGTTTCGAGAAGATTGAATTTGCCTGCGGCGCAACCCTCAAGTCTTTCCATACGGCAAACGGCAACGTGGCACGCGCTATCCACAGCGGTTGCCCGGTTGATGAATAGCTCTTTTTGTTATATGACGCCTGAAAGGGAGGTCAAAAACCTCCCTTTTTTTATTCCCTCCATATGAACTCTGTTTCGCACCTCTTCAAACATCCAAGTATTAATTACCAGCTTCTTCTCTTTACAACAACGACACAAAAAACCCCAATTTTCAAAGACAGTCCATCAAAAAACTGGTTTGTATCAGATTATAAGGTAAAATATTAATTAAGAGGTGAATATATGAATACATCAAAAGATGATAACTTAAAAATAAGACGACTCTTGGATATAGACAAAAGTGTCTTGCCTCCGGACGGTGGAGATAGATTCAACCGCCTAATCTTCGCCAGGAGCCCCTACCTCCTACAGCATGCTGAAAATCCCGTCGACTGGCACCAATGGGGTGATGAGGCTTTCGCCATTGCAAAGAGAGCGGACAAACCGGTATTTCTTTCAATAGGATACGCCACATGCCACTGGTGTCATGTAATGGAGCATGAATCCTTTGAAGACGATTCCGTTGCCGAGGTTTTGAACCGTCATTTCGTTTCCATAAAGGTTGATCGTGAAGAGCGCCCCGATGTGGACGATCAGTATATGACCGTGGCGCAGATGGTCCTGGAAGGAGGGGGGGGATGGCCGCTGACTTTATTCCTCGACCATGACAAGAAGCCTTTCTATGTGACGACCTATATCCCCAAAAGGGGGAATTCCGGCATTCCCGGTATCATCGAAGTTCTTGAATCAATTGCGGAAGTCTGGAAGAACAAAAGGGATGTTGTGGAATCCACCTGCGCCGCAATTATCAAAGACCTGTCATCGAAGGCGGAACCGATCGCGGCCCCCGTCCCCGAAATCAGTGTGCTGGCCGATGCGGCCAGCCAACTGAAAAGCATCTATGACAAGGAAGCTGGAGGATTCGGCGCTGCACCCAAGTTCCCCAGACCGATTTTCCTCTCTTTTCTTATGCGAACCCATAACAGGGACGGGGACAACCTCGCCTTGAAAATCGCGGTACATTCCCTCAAAATGATGCGTCAGGGGGGGATCTTCGATCAGTTCGGGTTCGGTTTCCACCGCTATTCAGTGGATAGTAAATGGCTTGTGCCTCACTTCGAGAAGATGCTCTACGATCAGGCGATGTTGGCCATAGCCTACCTGGAGGCCTTTCAGATTGCCGGCGATGTATTCTTCAGGGAAACCGCAGGAGAGATATTCGCGTTTGTCCGAAATGAGATGACATCACCAGAAGGGGGTTTTTATTCCGCCATAGACGCCGATTCCGAAGGTTCCGAAGGAAAATATTACCTCTGGACCCCTTCGCAGGTTCGTTCGATTATCGGTGAGGATGCCGCAAAGATAGTGTGCAAACTTTTCGATATTACCGAAGTTGGAAACTTCGAAGGTGAAAACATCCCCCATCTAACAATTCCTCTGGATGAGTTCGCCTCAAGCTCCGAAATATCCGGTAAAGCTCTTCGCTCCGACCTGGAGAAGTGGCGAAGACTCCTTTTTGATTCCCGTGAGACAAGGATCAGACCGCTCCGAGACGAAAAGATCCTTACTTCCTGGAACGGTCTGATGATCGCAGCCTTGGCGAAAGGCTTCGCTGTGACCGGAGATCATGGATACTTGGATATGGCTGAAAACGCCTTAAGTTTTATCAAAAACCGTCTCATGTCTCCCGAAGGTAGGCTATTACGAAGCCATTACGCTGGAGAGTCGGCGGTGCCCGGTTTTCTCGAGGATTATGCTTTCCTCGTCTGGGGCCTTATCGAGCTTTACGAGGCCACGCTAAACATAGGGCATCTCAATGAAGTGGGATCCTTTAGCCGGGAGATATTACGTCTTTTTGCGGACGAGTCCAGTTACGGTCTTTTTGACACTGGAAACGACGCCGAGAATGTCCTTGTTAGGAAGAAAAGCACCTCCGACGGGGTGATCCCCTCGGGCAACTCCGTTGCCGCAATGAATTTTCTCAGACTGGGAAAGATAACAGGACGAAATAGCTTTGTAAAGGAGGGAGAGGGTATCCTACGCTCACTCATGGGGGATCTGTTGTCGCAGCCGATCAACCATCTCCACGCCGTTTCCGCCCTGGATTACCTGCGCGGCGACGATCTTGAGATCACCCTGGTCGGCAAACCTGACGCAAACGAATCAGAGGAGATGTTAAGAACCGTAACCTCCAGATATAATCCCGGGCTGGTGCTCCGTTTCAGAAACGAGGGATCAGAGAATACCGAATATAAAACCTTAAATGGGCGGACTACTGTTTACCTCTGCTCCAAAGGACTCTGCAGACCCCCTGTAGCCGGACGCGAGGCTTTTGAGAAGCTTTTGGGAGAGGTCGCCCACTGATGCCTCTCCCCGCTCGACCACTGGTCACGAACCCCTTTTAGCTGTCCCTATGCCCGACTGCGGTGATATCCGGTGTTGGTTATAAGCAACTGCACCACCCAAGGGAAGAGCGCGTGGTTCCAGCAGGTAAACTATCGATTGTTCAATAGAGATCAAGCTTGAATATAAGTTTTGTTGCGTCCGCGTCAACCAGTACGAATGCAAAACTAGGGGATTTTTTACATAATTGGGAGAGGTCTACCATCTAATAATCATATCAATAGTCCCACCCGCATCAGGAGAAAGCTGCGGATACCGCTTCACCGCACCAATGCGGCTAAGCCGGTCGACTAGTCTTGCAACCTTGTCCGCACCGATCCGGATAATAAGTTGATTTGTCGCTCCGCCGTAAGAGCGGCCATTTATACGGCCACCTATGCTTGTAACCGCATTTTCGATTTTTCCTGACGCAAGGGCCGGATCATCTACAATAATGGTTATCTCTACATTTCCGGCCCGTTGTAAAACAGACCCAGCAGAATCCTCTCCTCCTGCAAGCGATTTTCCTTTTTTCCCCCCCTTACTCTCAGCCGCTCCCTTTTCTTCCTTGACAGCGGACCTTGTTTCTTTTTCGGTGAAATACTCATTTCCCGTCCACTGGAGTTCCGGCTCAATCATTTTCCTGTTTGGAAGAGCCTTTTCCTGGGTTACGGTCGATTCTTGGGGATTGGGATTCACCGAGAGTGACGGGACCTGATTTTTCTCTTCCATTTTAGGATGATTATCCATCAGGCGTCGCTGTATATCGACTTTCGTTTTCGGAAGAGCGGAAACGCTCCGAACCTCGGATTCTTCATGCGAAGGGGGGCGCGCCTTTGTCAATGCGGGGGGGGCAGACGGTTTTGCAGTTATAGGGGTCTCCTCGTTAATCATGCGAGTGAGGAAGAAACCAGTTACGCAAATGAAGAGCACGGCAAGCGCCTCAATGGGGAGCTTTACATGAAGCGGGAAAAATAACCACTTCCAGAGAGTCGACCTCTGTCCACCTTCCTCCTCCACTTTCGCCATGATCTTGTCCGCTAACCATGATGGGGGATCAACCTCGGGAAGAGTCTTCAGGTGACTAACCGTAAGTTCAAGATCGGCAATCTCTCCACGGCAACGCCCGCACATGGCGAGGTGTTTCCGGATCTCCTCCTTCTCTTCGGCGGAGACCGCATTATCCAGATAAGCGGCAAGCTTCAGGCGAAACTCCTCATGCTCCATTACTTCCCCCTAAAGCCCTTTTTTTAGGCAATCCTTTACCATGTCCCGCGCCCTGAAAAGCCTGGATTTGACCGTCCCTTCCCTTAAATCCAGTATATCGCAAATCTCTCTGTAAGAGTACTCCTGCATGTCCCTCAACACCAACGTCTCCCTGAACTCGATGGATAGTGCCTTGATGCACTGCATGAGCCTCTCATGAAACGCTCTCCGCTCAAGCTTTTCCAAAGCGGTTGGTCCCGGATAGGGGATGTCGGGACGAATTGCATCCTCCCCTTCCGCAAGCGGACCATCCAGGTAACAGACCTCATTTCTCCTCTTGGCCTGATTCTGCCGATAACGGTCCCTCGAAAGGTTAAGGGTTATGCTGGTCAACCAGGTTGAAAAGCTGGCTGTACCGCGAAAGGAATTGATTCCCTTATATGCGGCGAGGAAAGCGTCCTGGGTTACCTCGCAGGCGTCCTCATAGCTGTCGGTAATCCTGAAGGCAATATTCAGTATCCTCTTCTGGTATTTCCTGACCAGAGCCTCAAAAGAAGATATATCGCCGCGGCGCCATGAAGCCACGAGAGCCAAATCCTGATCGGAGATATTTTGACGGTCTGTGCTCATATTGATAAGACAGTGTCACGAGGCGGTTTGTTCCCCAAAGAAACCAATCGACCAATAATCCCAAAAAAGTATACGACTCTGAATGAAAACGGCCTCCATGTTAACGGAGGCCGTTTGCGTCATCACGACACACTTGAGCCGCAAGCCTTGCACTTGCGCGCACCGGCCGCTATGGATTCAAGACATTCGGGGCAGTTTTTGGTGGGAGGTCCGGGAGGGGGGGGCTTGATTAAGGCCTTGGTAACGAGAAAAACCACAAGAGCGATGAAAATGAAGTCGATAATCGTCCCGATAAGGTGGCCGTAGGTAATGGCGCTCTCGGTTACCTTACCCGATGCGTCGGTAACGGTTTTCAGGACAATCTTCGCCTGTTGCCAATCTCCAGAAGGTAGGATCAGGCCTACCAACGGCATCAGCAGATCGTCAACGACACCCGAAACGACCTTGCCGATGGCAGCGCCGATTATAACGCCTATTGCCAACGCCAATGCATTGGTCTTGGTAAGAAACTCCTTGAATTCCTGTAACATCGATTCTCCTCCTTTCCACTCTGATAATTAATTAAATCAATGAAAAGGTATATATCACATTTTACTCTTTAAATAACCATAAAATTACAACCCTGTTTTATACACTTGACAATCCCTCATGACGTAGTAATTTATTCCAATCTACAAAATCCATCTGACGGCCGTTTCGAACAAAAAATCTAAGGGGTGATCATTCATGAGATTTTTATTCTATTCAATCTTTCTCCTTTCGGTGACACTTCTTGCCTCTCCGGTATACAGCGCCGGCCTCTTGGACTTCCTTTTCACGGGGAAAACAACGCAATCCAGTGATACCGCGCCCGATAACGATACTCTTGTGAGCGGTCTCAAGGAGGCGCTTTCCATCGGCACAAAAAATGCCGTTGATTCAGTCGGATCAGTTGATGGGTATTTTAAGAACCAAATGATCAAAATCCTGGTTCCGGAAAAGATACGAAATGCAGCGGACCTTCTAGGTAAGGTCGGTTTCCAGAAACAGGTCGATGCTTTTGTCCTCAGTATGAATCGCGCAGCTGAAAAGGCGGCGCCGCAGGCAAGGGGCTATTTCACCGATGCCCTTAAAGAGATGACTTTCGACGACGCAGTTGGAATATGGAAAGGTGGGGACACGGCGGCGACGGAATATTTCAAGAATAAGACCCATGAACGTATTTTCCAGGCGTTCAAGCCTGTAATATCATCCAGCATGAACGAGGTGGGCGTCACCCGTTCCTACAAGGAAATGATCCAGAAATACGAGGCGATTCCTTTCATGAAAAGCGGTTCCCTCGACTTGGACAATTACGTGACCAATAAGGCCCTTGACGGACTCTTCTATACAGTAGGCCAAGAAGAGAAAAAGATTCGAACCAACCCCACGGCAAGGGTGACCGAACTCCTCAGAAAGGTATTCGGAAAATAGGCTTAAAAAAAGGCCCCGAAATATCTGAGGCCTTTTGACTCTCCGCTTCATCCTTTTACCGGCTTGCATCCAAAATTATAAGCAGGCGGCACGGAGGGAACGACGCAGGCGTGCTGAAAGCTCCTTAGATAAGTCTACGACAATTGCTGGAACCACTATTGTCTGAAGGGACTTTTATCAGAGCTTTACAACATTCGCAGCCTGGAGCCCCTTGGCCCCTTGCACTATTTCGAAGCTTACCTGCTGTCCTTCAGCCAGAGATTTGAAACCATCCCCCTGGATTGAGGAAAAATGGACAAAGACATCTGAACCATTTTCCTGTTCAATGAAACCGAATCCTTTGCTGTCGTTGAACCATTTAACCACTCCCTTAGCCATTCATTCATCCTCCCGTTTAAGATTTCACTATCAATTCAAGGCTTACTCCGGGGCCTACCGTCAAATTGGCAATCAAATATAACATCTTGAATTTTCTAAGTAAAAGAGCTAGCCCCAAATAAATAAACAATTATTAATCGAGACTTGTAAAGTCACCTCATACAACTAAAATGGAAAGTTGTCAATCATCCATTTCCTTAGTGGAAAAAAGGGGGCCATTTAGGCCCCCTTTCAATTGACTATTTTCATCTTATTTTGTTTAGAGTTGGGTATCTATTTAGTAAGGTCGGTAGTTTCCCCGATTGCAGCATGGGCCGCGGCTAGACGTGCAATGGGCACCCGGAAAGGTGAACATGAGACGTAATCTAGGCCGGTCTTGTGACAGAATATTACCGATTCCGGATCGCCGCCGTGCTCGCCGCAAATTCCTACCTTGAGGTTTTTGCGGGTGGCGCGCCCTTTTTCGACCCCGATTTGTACAAGCTGACCCACCCCCCCCTGGTCAAGGGTAACAAAGGGGTCTTCCGGCAGGAGGTTGTTCTCCACATAGAAAGGGAGGAACTTTCCGGCGTCGTCGCGGGAAAGGCCGAATGTTGTCTGGGTCAGGTCATTGGTGCCGAATGAGAAAAATTCCGCCTCCCGGGCGATCTCGTCGGCGGTCAGCGCCGCTCGGGGCAATTCAATCATAGTGCCGATCAGATATTCGATCTTGACCCCATAGCGCTTCATAACATCCTTGCAGACCTTGATCGCGTTCTCACGCAATTGTTTCAGCTCCTCCACCACCGCCACCAGCGGGATCATGATCTCGGGGACTATGGAAAAACCTTCGTTCTTGGTAAGTTCACAGGCCGCCTCCATGATCGCCTGGACCTGCAGGTCATAGATCTCCGGAAAGGTGATACCGAGGCGGCAGCCGCGATGGCCGAGCATCGGGTTGAACTCATGGAGAAACTCCACCTTGTGTTTCAAAGCCTGGACGGAGACTCCCATACTTGCAGCCAGGGACTCAATGTCCTTTTCCTCGTGAGGGAGGAATTCATGTAAGGGGGGGTCAAGAAGGCGTATGGTGACCGGCAGCCCTTTCATCTCCCTGAATATCCCTATGAAATCACCCTTCTGCATCGGCAGGATTTTGGCCAATGCCCGCTTCCTCCCTTCCAGATCTTCGGCGAGGATCATCTCTCTGACAGCGGCGATCCGGTCCGCCTCAAAGAACATATGTTCGGTGCGGCAGAGTCCGATACCTTCGGCGCCAAATTCACGTGCCACCTTAGAGTCATGGGGCGTGTCCGCATTGGTCCGGACCTTGAGCTTCCTGAACTTATCCACCCACTTCATAAGGGTCCCGAAATCTCCCGTCAACTGGGGTGGGACCGTGGGGACCTGGCCGAGCATCACCTCGCCGGTGGAGCCGTCCAGGGTGATCACGTCACCCTTCTTCACAACAGCTTTACCCTTGGCGGTGAAGGTCTCTTCCCCATAGTTTACGGAGATGTCTCCACACCCGGCGACGCAACATTTACCCATGCCGCGCGCTACGACCGCAGCATGGGAAGTCATGCCGCCGCGAGCGGTGAGTATCCCCTGAGCCGCGTGCATCCCGTGGATATCCTCAGGTGAGGTCTCCACCCTCACCAGGATCACCTTGAGACCCAGCTTTGCGGCGGCCTCCGCCTCATCGGCGGTGAAGACCACCTGGCCGCTGGCGGCGCCCGGCGATGCTGGGAGACCCTTTGCTACCAGCTTTTTCGGCGCCTTGGGATCGAGAGATGGATGGAGGAGCTGATCGAGTTGGTTTGGGGCAACCCTCTGCACGGCGGTCTTTTCATTAATAAGCTTCTCCTTAACCATGTCAACGGCGATCTTTATGGCGGCCTTGGCGGTCCTTTTGCCGTTTCTGGTTTGGAGCATATAGAGACGTCCCTTCTCTATGGTGAACTCGATGTCCTGCATATCTCTGTAATGCTTCTCCAGGATATCTCTGATTTTTACCAGTTGGGTGTAGCACTCAGGGAGCACCTCTTCCATGGAAGGAAGAGAGGAATCGGTGCTTTTCGCCCTGTTGATCGGCTGGGGAGTACGGATCCCGGCCACCACGTCCTCACCCTGGGCGTTAACCAGGTACTCTCCATAGAAGTAATTCTCACCCGTGGAAGGGTCGCGAGTAAAGGCGACCCCGGTTGCGCAGTCGTAGCCCATGTTGCCGAAGACCATGGCTTGCACATTTACGGCGGTCCCCCAGTCGGCTGGGATTGCGTTCAAACGCCGATATGTGATGGCCCGCTGGTTCATCCACGAACCGAAAACCGCCCCGATGGCGCCCCAAAGTTGCTCCTGCGGGTTGCTCGGGAAGTCGCGCCCAGTGCGTTCCTTGATCAGCGCCTTGAAGCGGCTGGCCAGGTCCTG
>Ga0187786_10000476_pt1 | contig 11230 bp, 12 predicted proteins | sample 0815_BV2_10_20_M_FD_132449 | JGI IMG/M metagenome (GOLD analysis project Ga0187786, IMG submission 132449) | Tropical peat soil microbial communities from peatlands in Department of Meta, Colombia - 0815_BV2_10_20_MG | ecosystem: Environmental > Terrestrial > Soil > Wetlands > Peat | place...
CGTGGCCATGGCCGCCGCACTCAGAGCCGATGCAGACAGGCTTATCGCCGAGAATGCGAAAGATATCGAGTTTGCGACTGCAAAAGGCCTTTCAAAGGCGCTGATAGACCGCCTGCAGCTCACGCGGAAACGCATTGATGAGATGTCGGACGGCCTGCTCGAAGTGGCTCAACTCCCTGATCCAGTCGGCGAGATCGTGCGGATGTGGCGGCGGCCCAACGGGATGACGGTCGGTCGCATGCGCGTTCCGATCGGGGTTATCGGCATGATTTACGAATCTCGTCCCAATGTGACTGCCGATGCGACGAGCCTCTGCCTGAAAGCGGGCAATGCCGTCATCCTCCGCGGCGGCTCCGAGGCAATCCATTCCAACCGGCGCATCGTCGAGGTGATGCAGAAGAAGGCCGCGGAAGCAGGTATTCACCCCGGCGCCATAACGTTTCTCGACACAACCGACCGGCAGGCTATTCTCGAGATGATAAAGCTTGAAGGCATTGTCGATCTCGTCATCCCCCGCGGCGGCGAGGGGTTGATACGTACGGTCACCGAAAATTCGCGCATTCCCGTTCTCAAACACTATAAAGGCGTTTGCCACATCTTTGTCGATCGCGATGCGGATCTCAGGATGGCTGAGGCGATATGCTTTAATGCAAAGGTTCAACGGCCCGGCACCTGCAATGCCATGGAAACCATGCTCGTAGATGCCGGCATCGCCCGTAAATTTTTGCCGAGGGTCTTGAAGAAGCTTTCAGCGGCGGGTGTGGTTTTCAAGGGGTGTTCGGCAACAAGAGATATCTGGCCTGATACAAAGAAGGCTTCCGCGAAGGATTATGCCAGCGAGTATCTTGACCTGATTCTGAATGTCAAGGTTGTGAGGGACGTGGACGATGCGATTGACCACATTGCAGTATACAGCTCTCTGCATTCGGAAGCAATCATCACCGAAAACTATGCAAAGGCGATGCGATTTGTACGCGAGGTCGATGCCTCGGCGGTCCTGGTGAATGCATCGACGCGCCTCAACGATGGCTTTCAGTTCGGGCTCGGGGCGGAAATCGGGATATCGACCGACAAGCTACATGCGAGGGGTCCGATGGGCCTTGAAGAACTTACCTGTACGAAATTCGTTGTCTTCGGCAACGGTCAGATTCGGGAATAACAGACGGCGGGAGGAAGTTATGTCCGACAAGATGAGCTACGAGGAATTCATAAAAAAGGCAATTGTCAATCTGCGTAAGGATAATTATAAAGGCATTCATACTGTCTATTCCGGTTTCAATCAGGCCTTCAAAAAGCACTATGGCGATGTCGATCCCATTACCGTGACGAATGATCTCGCGGCCCAGGGCAAGATAGTCGTGCGTCCGGTTCGCGGCGGCGTTATGCTGTATCTTCCCGAAGACGCGCCCCAGATTCAGAGCAAGGGCAATGAGGCTCTGGCCGCTATTCTCGGCCCCGCCGGAATAGAAGGGCCGAAACTTTCGTTCGAGGATTTCATCAAGGCCGCTATCGTCAAGCTGCGCAAGGACAATTATAAAGGCATTCATACCGTCTATTCCGGCTTCAACCAGGCCTTCAAGAAGTATTTCGAAGGCGCGGACCCAATCAAAGTCACCAATGAGCTTGCTGCGCAAGGCAAGATAGTCGTGCGTCCGGTTCGCGGCGGCGTTATGCTGTATCTCACGGAAGAGGCTCCGCGCACGCAGGACAAGGGAGAGGAAGCCCTCGGCAAAATCCTGGGATCCTAGGGCCGTCCGTGTCGTGAGAATCGGCGTTTTCGGCGGGACCTTCAATCCCGTCCATTATGGGCATTTGCGCGCAGCTGAAGAGATTCGATGCAGCATGGCTCTCGATACAGTGCTCTTCGTTCCGTCAGGCAATCCTCCGCTCAAAAGCGCTCATTTGGCTGACGCACTCGATCGGTTTCTTATGACGCAGCAGGCAATCGCCGGAAACCCCTTTTTCGCGATCTCCGATTGCGAGCTCTCGGGCGACCGCAAGTCATTCACCGTCGATACCGTGAAGGTCCTTCTGGAACGACACTCCGGAGATACCCTTTCCCTCATTCTCGGTATTGATGCCTTCCTCGATCTCCCGAACTGGTTCCGTCCCGATGAATTGGTCGCACTCGTCGATCTCATTGTTGCAAGCCGGCCCGGCATTCCCGCAAATCGCCTTGAAACGTCCCCCTTCATCGAGGGCCGCAAGCCAGGGGCGGGGGGGCGATGGCGGGTGCGAGGCGGGAAGACACTGCACTTTCTGGACATCCTGGCGCTGGATATCTCCTCAACCCGTATACGCGAACTCGTTCGCTCCGGAGCGAGCATACGGTATCTGCTTCCCGATTCCGTGGCAGAGATGATCGACAGCAAGAATCTCTATCGCATATGAGCCTGCCGCTTGCCGAAACCATTCTCCAGAACCTTGACGAGGCCGTCTGTCTCTTCGATCGGAGCGGCCGTCTTGTATTCCTGAACAAGGCCGCAGAGGAATTCTTTGGCAAAAGCGCGCCCGAAGCCAGAGGACTTGAAATCTCGGACTTCTTTGCGCAGGCACAGGACATGGCTGTTTTCATGGGCAAAACACTCGCCGAAGGTCGCCCATACAGCGGCAAGGATCTCGCGGTGGAGGTCGGGAGGCCGGCAACCGTCGATCTTGCCCTAGTCCCCTTTTACGTCTCCGGGGTGCTTGACGGCGCGGTATTATGCCTTCGGGAGCGGTTCGATCTGACCGAGCGCGAGGATCTCCAGTTCGACTCCCTGCTTCATATGCTCGGTTCCATTGCGCACGAGGTAAAAAATCCGCTGAGCGGCATCAAGGGGGCAGCCCAGATCCTAAAATCAAACGTGCGTGATCCTGCTGCAGCCGAAGCGGTTGCGCTGATACTCCGCGAGACGGATCGCCTGAATGCTGTGGTCCAGGGATATCTGACCATGAACAGGAAACCGGCATTTCATCAGGTCAATATCCATGAGATAATCGAGCATGCGCTTCAGGTGCTGAAGCCCGCGATCAAAGAACAGAACATAACGATAACTAAGCTCTACGATCCGAGCCTACCACTTATCGCTGGCGATGAAAGCAAACTCCTGCAGGTACTGATCAATCTCCTGAAAAATGCGGTCGAAGCGGTGGCGCCCATGAAATTGGAGCGCACGATTGCACTTTCGACCGGCCCTTCGCACGCATACGCCCTGCTGCGGGACCACCCTGTCCGCCCTGCTGGGCGCGGCCGCACGAAAGGCCGCGGGCAGCGCAAGCAGCGATGGTCGGTCATCACCATCCAGGATAGCGGCCCGGGCATCCCTCGCGAAGAACTTTCCCGGATCTTTCTCCCCTATTACACCCGCAAGGAAGGCGGCAGCGGGCTCGGTTTGGCCCTCTCGAAAAAAATAATCCGGGATCACGGCGGCATCATCCGGGTGAAAAGCTCCCTTGGCAGCGGCACTGCGTTTAGCGTATACTTACCATTCCAGACCGAGGTCCCCGAGACGACCGGAAGCAAAAGGACATGAACAAAAAAGTATTGGTAATCGACGACGACGAAAGCGTACTGTGGGTGATCAGGAAGGCGCTTGAACCGTCGGGCTATGACATTGAGGCAAAGTCGACGCTCAAGGCTGGTATGAAGGCGATTGACGGCTACCGTCTTATCCTGCTCGACATGATGCTGCCGGACGGAAGCGGACTCGATGCCCTGAGAGACATCCGCGTTTTCAATCCCGATGCAGCGGTCATCATGGTCACCGCGCACGGCCGCATGGAAAGCGCCATAGAAGCCATGCGCGAAGGCGCTTATGATTACCTCGAAAAACCGTTCGACCTAGAAGAACTCAAGATTGTCGTCGACAAGGCCTTCCGCGATATGGCGCTGCGGGATGAGCTGATGGAGTTGCGTCAGCACAAAGAAGAGCAGAAGGTCTCGCTCATGGTCGGCCGCAGCAAGGCCATGCTGAAGATATTCAAGGAAATAGGGCGGGTCGCTCCCCGAGACGTCACCGTGCTCATTACGGGAGAAAGCGGCACCGGCAAAGAGCTGGTCGCCCGAAGCATCCACAACAATAGTCAGCGCAAGTTCGGACCGTTTGTGGCGGTTAATGTCGCGGCAATTCCGAAGGACCTTCTCGAGGCCGAGCTGTTCGGATGGGAAAAGGGTGCCTTTACCGGTGCCCATGAGAAGAATCAGGGGAAAATACAGGCCGCCGACAGCGGCACGCTCTTTCTCGATGAGGTATCCGAGCTCGACATCGGGCTCCAGGCAAAGCTCCTTCGGTTCCTTCAGGAGCATGAATATACCCCGCTGGGCAGCAGCAAGACGGTCAAGGCGAACGTTCGCATCCTGGGGGCTTCGAACCGCGATCTGAAAGATTGTGTACGGGAGGGCCTGTTTCGCGAAGACCTCTATTACCGTTTTAATGTCATCGAAATCCATATCCCCCCGCTCCGCGAACGGACGGAAGATATCATCCCACTGGCAGAGCACTTTCTCGTGGAAACAGCCCGCGCCCTGGACCTTGCACCCAAGGAATTGTCGAAGGACGCGCGCAAGGCGCTGCGCGAACATGAGTGGCCGGGGAACGTCCGGGAACTCGAAAATGCCATCAAGAAGGCCTCTATTCTCTCCAGAGGCAGCCTCATCGAACGCAAAGACCTCCTCTCTGAGGCATACGGAGCCTGCTCCATTCGCGATTTCCTTGAGGGAAAACTGAACGGATTTCTGACCCAGATGAAGAAGCTCGAAAGCTCGAACCTTTATGAAACAGTTACTTCCGAGGTCGAGAAGGCGCTGTTCGGCATTGTCCTGAAGGAAACGGGCGGAAATCAGCTGAAAGCGGCAAAAATCCTCGGCATTAACCGCAACACCTTGGCAAAAAAGCTGAAAATCTATAATATCGTTTGATTTTCCCTTCGACATTGTGGTATAAAATGCAGTTACGGGTTCCCGGGCTTTTTTGAGCTGTGCGGAGTCCCTCCATGCCCTTCCCTTGGAAAGGGCTACAGATCCAGATGGAGGTGTCAGGTGAATTTTTATGAAACAGTAGTTATTATCAACCCTTCCCTCAACGAAGACGAGTTCAAGGCCGCTCTCGACAAGCTCGGCGAGGTCATCGTCAAAGGGGGCGGCGAGGTCCTCAAGATTGACAATTGGGGCAAACGCAAGCTCGCTTATGAGATGAACAAGCAGAAGATGGGACACTACGTCATGTTCATCTTCAAGGCCCCGGCCACAGCCATCCGCCAGCTCGAGGCATTCTTCAAGGTTTTTGATGCCATCATCAAGTTCATGGTTATCCGCCTCGGCAAGAAACAGATCGCTGCGCTTCCCGCCGATGTGACCGGAATTCCCGTCACCCCTGCTGAAACAGCTCCCGCCGAGCAGAAGGCGAATGGATAATGTTTAACAGGGTCATACTCATCGGAAATCTCACCAAAGACCCCGAAGTCCGGTATACGCCCGGTGGAACGCCGGTTGCGACCGTTTCGATCGCGGTGAATTCCCGTTACCGTTCAGGCGACGAAAACAAGGAAGAGACGCTCTTCATCGATTGCGTCGTCTGGGGAAAGCAGGCTGAAACATGTGGCCAATACCTCAGCAAAGGGCGATCGGTTCTTGTGGAGGGCAGGCTGCGCGAACGCCGCTGGGAGTATGAAGGCCAGAAAAAGAGCAAGATGGAAGTGGTTACGAACAATCTGCGTTTCCTTTCGAAGAAGGACAGCGCGCCGTCAGGTTCAGGAGCCCCGTCAGGTGCAGGCGATATGACGCCTCCCGACGAGATTTCGGATCTTGAACCCTTCTAGGCAGAACTCTATTTACGACAAGGAAGGTATATATCATGGCAATGCCGCATAAGAGATTCCAGAGAAGAAAATTCTGCAGATTCTGTGCAGACAAGGTTCCGTTTATCGATTACAAGGAACTGAAGACCCTTCGCAATTACATGACGGAGCGCGGCAAGATACTCTCCCGCAAAATGACCGGCACCTGCGCCGCACATCAGCGCGAGTTGACGGAAGCGGTCAAGCGGGCTCGCACCATAGCGCTGTTGCCGTTCATGGAGCGTTAATCCGGTGCGGATCCCGAAACATTGGGTTCCGGTGATATCACTGCGGATCGTCGACGCCTTGATGAAGAAGGATCTCATCGAGCCGACGATCCCGCACGATCAGCTCGTCGCGGAGACCGAGAAGCTGATCATGCATGAACTGACGGAAGAAGATCGCCTCAACGAAGAAGTACGTCAACTGCTTCGCAAGTACGAGTCCGAGATCAACAAAGGCCGAATGGATTACCGCAAACTCTTCGAGATGACGAAACTTAAGCTTGTCCGCGAGAGGAACGTCATCCTATGATGCTCTCGGATGACAAGATCACCCATACCACTCACATGCTGCTGCGAGGGCTTATCGAGCACGGTCTAATAACGCCTAAGGCGGAAGAAAGCGAGATCCGCAAAGAAATAAAGCGCATTTTTCATGCCGAATTGAAACTGGGCGAAGAAATCGATACTGCCGTCCGCAGCAAGATTGAGTCGCTTTCGAAAAAGCTTGTCGAAGGCAGCCCCGAATGGGATGTCATGTACAAGAAGTATTACGAGGAAGAAGAGAACAAACGGGGCAGAAAATAGAGAGGTTCATTTCTGAAGTCCCGGATGAAGTCATCCGGCATCAGCGCCGCAAGGCGCGCGAACTCAGACAGGGTTCGTGGTGGAAGCAGAAACTCGCCCGAGGCCGCTGCTATTATTGCAACACCCCTACCCTTCCATCGGAGCTTACGATGGATCATATCATCCCCCTTATCCGCGGGGGAAAGTCCACAAAAAACAACATCGTCGCTGCCTGCAAATCGTGCAACTCCAAAAAGAAGTATCTCCTGCCGATTGAATGGGACGAATACCTGCAAAGGCTGAACAAACAATAACAACGGGCTGCTCATTATTGTGGCGGCTTGATCAGGAGTGCCTGACACCCGAATAGTATCTGAGCAACGGCATTCAGTCAGGCAGGTCAAGCAGTTTCGCTCATTCTCGGAGGACGGCATCCAGCCGTCCTCCGAGGTATTTGCTCGGCGCATACATCCCTGTAAGCGCCGAGCAAATAATGCCGCTCTCCTGCCAGACCTGCCTGGCTTTGCTTATTAAGAAACGGTCACCGATTAGGCCGTGAGTCGCCGGTAAATCTCGGTTATCCGGTTCGGCAGTTTCCGCACGTCATCAATGACGATATACCGCGAACTGCCGAACATGTGCGGAAGGTACGTCTGTCCCTCCCGGTCGATGGTGATGCAGAACGAATGAATGCCCCGCTCCTTTACCTCCAAGAGCGCTTTCCGCGTATCTTCAATCGCATGCTCGCCCTTGTAGGCATCCCAGTCTTCGGGCTTGCCGTCGCTCAGAATTATCATCAGTTTCGTACGAGCTTCAACTTTCTTTAAGATTGCAAGCGCGTGACGCACAGGAGGCCCCATTCTTGTATAGTCCATAGGCCTGATGCCCGCAATGCGCGATTTGACAAGAGCCGAATTGGCCTCATCAAATGATTTGATGCGGTAGAAATCGCACTTCGTCCGGGTGAAGCCCGAAAACCCGTACATTGCGTACCGATCGCCGAGGGCATCGAGCGCCTCAGCCATCAGAACCAGAGCCTCTTTCTCTGCAATGTTGACCCACCCCTTCGTCGAACCGCTCATGTCGATCAGAAAGAACACGGCAATATTTCGCTCCTGGCGGTCGGTTCTCGTATAAAAACCATCTCTCGGCGTTATGCCGGCACGGATATCCGCGTATGCTTCCACAGCGGCGTCGATATCGATAGTGTCGCCGTCGCGCTGGTTGCGGAGCAGCCGCGGCTCGCGCCTGAGCATCTCGAATTTCTTTCTCAGGATGTCTATCTGGGCGCGATATCTCTGTAAGGTCTGTTCCACGAAGGGTTCATCAGCAGGCCGAAGATCATGTTCATAGAGACTGCAGTAGTTCTTTCTGTAGCCGCCGCGCCGGTAATCCCACTCCGGATATTTGATACCCCCTTCATGAACATGCCGGACCTCTTCCTCCTCGACAAGATCCGAGAGCGTAACCGCCCGTCCGCCGCCCATCTCGCTGCCCTGCACAAGGATGCCGCCGGGAATGCCGCCGCGTTCTTCCATAATTTCTTTGAGCTCCGCGTCGACTTCTATCACTTTCCCCCGAATAACGAGATACTCGCGGGAGGGATCAATATCGCGGCGTCCCTCCGCGCCGGAACCGCCCGCCCGCGGCTTTTTCGGTTCGAACTCAGGCATATCGAGAATCTTTTTTATCAATCCCTCGAATTGCTGTCTGCGCATTTGTCTTCTGAGCTTCAGCTGGCGGGAAACGAGGTCAGGCCTGATGTCGCCGAGGAATTCCGGGCAGTCGCGCGGCTCATACGCACCGGGCAATCGATCTGCGCTGTCATATATCTGCCTCAACAGTCGGAGTGAGCGTACTGCTGTAATATCGGTGCGAACCAGTTCGAGTTCAAGCAGCACCTGTTCATCAAGGGCAGGGCTCCTCCCTTTCATCCTACCGGCCAAAAAACATTGGTAAAGCCCTTCGACAACGGCAGCCTTCCCGGCGACATCCTCAAGCCTGGGACGCGCTCGATACAAGTCCATGCGTATGGCTTCCGCCTCCCGCATCAGGCCGGGCAGTTCCTTCTTGAGAAAACCGTCGAGCCGTATCGCCTCAATGCAGTTATAAATATCGCAGGCGAATTCCCGTTCAAGAAACTGCCGGAACAGCGCCGCTATATCGGGATGCGGCGTGCCCGTCGGCACAAAGGGTGCGAGCAGAAATTCTCCGGGCGTTACCGTGCCGCACGTTATCTGCGCCCATTTATGTACGACCATCAGTTTGTAAAGAAAGAGGTTTCTGTCGTTGTCCTGGAAACGACCGACAGCGTCAGGAAGATAGATGACGGCGGTGTCGGTGAATGAATCGCGTGCCGTGCCTATTTTCAGGTCAAGCCCCGACACGCCGCCGATGAATGTTTCGAGCATCAGAATAACGGAACGCAGGCGGAGACCGGCCGGGACTTTGAAGCGCGCAAGCTTCGTCGCATCATCGGCCTGTGACGCAAATCGGATGAATGCGTCGATCCCCCGCGAATCGAGAAAGTCGAAACAGACGCCGAGCCACCGCTCCAGATCTGCAAACGAAAAAACGGCCGCCGCCTTGTTCACCCGTCGCAGGGTACTGGTCACCAGAGAAGAGCTCGCCTGAGAGAGTGTTTGACAGAGCGCAAGAACCCGCTGCCTGATGTGCGGATCGAACGAGTTGATCGCTGCTATTGTCTGATGTATTTCATCTTCATCAAACCGATCGATACGGAGATTATCGACCAGGCTGCTCATCATTCTCGCATCGATGTGCCCGGCTCTGCCCTTATCGCCGTTTGGCGCAACTGCCTCCGGCATCAAAACACCGAACGAACGATTTCAGCAAGCGAACCGAGCATCTCATGATCGTCGGAAAGCGCCTCGGAAATGGCGAACGTGCAGGCCGTCAGAGGATCGATGCCCGCATGCATAAGCTTCCCGGCATGGATGAGCAAACGGGTGCTGGCGCCTTCGATCAAACCACGGTCTTTCAGATTACGCGTCTTCTCGCCGAATATCACGAGCTTCTCGGCAGTTGCCCGATCGATCCCAGATTCATGAACAATAATTTCAGCCTCAAGCTCGCGCTGCGGGTATCCGAACTCGATCGCCAGAAAACGCTGGCGTGTGCTCGGTTTCAGGTCCTTGAGCACGCTTTGGTAGCCGGGATTGAAGGAAATCGCCAGTACGAACTCCGGCGGCGCAATCAGTATCTCGCCTCGCTTCTCGACCGGAAGAATGCGGCGATCATCGGCAAGCGGGTGTATGACAACGGTCGTATCTTTTCGGGCCTCCACGATTTCATCAAGATAGCAGAAGCCCCCGGCCCTCACCGCGATCGCAAGGGGACCGTCCGCCCATACCGTTTCCCCGCCCTGTATCAGATAACGTCCGACGAGATCGGATGCCGTCAGGTCATCATGGCAGGAGACTGTTATCAGCGGACGCTTATGCTTCCACGCAACATATTGCATGAAACGGGTCTTGCCGCAGCCGGTCGGCCCCTTCAGCAAGACGGGTATCCGGTCGCGATACGCCGCATCAAAAAGCTCAATCTCTCTGCCGACCTGCAAATAGTAGGGTTCGCTGGTGATAAGGTACTCTTCGGTTCTCACTGTTACAACGGACATGACCGGATCCTCCCGGGAAATGTTGAAGGTTGATTACTGAATCAGCAGGGTTGCGATATCGATTGCGAAAGGCCGCCGTATTCTTTTCGCAATGTTCAAGGCAGGGTCATATGGCCCTGTTAAAACACGTTACCAGATGAATCTTCCGCGACGATGCGCCCAGCACGAAAAAGAGATATCGACAAGAAACGATTCCGGGTGCCGGTGAGCCACGCCGACCTTCACGCCGAGTGCAATGGTCTTGCCCGGAAAGCCGGTCTTCCCCGGAACGATGCTGTTCACATCCTCCATCAACCGGCTTTCAAGCTCCGCGCAACGCGCGTCGGCATTCAGATCATGCAGCTTGCGGAGCAACTGCCTGCTCGAAAGAAACGCAGCCTGTTCTTTTGCGCCGCCTATGCCGATGCCGATGATATACGGCGGGCACCCCTTGCCCTGCGCCCTGATGACAGAATCTATCACGCAGGCTCGAACGCCTTGCAGACTGCGGCTTGCCAGCCCATCTTCGAGCAGGTCGGCAACAACGCTCGCGGAATGCACGGGAGCGGGCAGGCGATATGTCGCAGAAAGGCTCTCCGTCTGCCCGCCGCGCAGCATGAGATCGATAGTCAGCGTACTCTGGTCCGTCTCTTCAAAAAAGATCATCGGAAAGAGCGCACCCACATTGCTTCCGCTGTTCTCGCCGCTCAGCGTATCGACGGCATTCGGCTTGAGCGGAACCTTTTCGGTCGCAACGCGCGTGGCATCGAGAATGACATCCCGTATCATCAGCTGGCTCAACCCCTTCGGCACACGCGCATAAAAAATCGGAAGGCCAGAGTCCTCGCAGATGGACGTTGCGCCGGTACGCGCAGCGATGCATGCGCCGATTGTGTTGGACAGCGCTTCCCTTACAACAGGATCGATCTCTACATCGACCGCCTTTTTCAGCGCATCCTCGACATCCTTCGGGATTGAAGTGGCAACCTTCTTGTAGAGTTCGACA
>Ga0187786_10000477_pt1 | contig 11189 bp, 6 predicted proteins | sample 0815_BV2_10_20_M_FD_132449 | JGI IMG/M metagenome (GOLD analysis project Ga0187786, IMG submission 132449) | Tropical peat soil microbial communities from peatlands in Department of Meta, Colombia - 0815_BV2_10_20_MG | ecosystem: Environmental > Terrestrial > Soil > Wetlands > Peat | place...
GAATGGCGCAGCCTCGGTCGCCTGCGGCCAGAAGGTGTGCCAGGCGAAGAACACGGCCAGGTTCATGATTACGCCGACCACGGCGGCGGTGATGGCGGTCAGCGGTGCGGTGAACTTGATGTCGCCGCGCGAGGCTTCGACCAGCGGCCCGCCGGCGATGATGAACAGGAAGGAGGGCAGGAAGGTGAAGAAGGTCGCCGCCGTCGCGCCGGCCAGTCCCGCGCCCATGTAGCCGACCCAGGTGACAATCATGATCAGCGGCCCGGGCGTGGTCTCGCCGAGCGCCAGCCCGTCCATCATCTGCGCGGCGGTGAGCCAGCCGTGGTGCTCGACCGCACCCTGGAAGACGTAGGGCAGCACGGCGTAGGCGCCGCCGATGGTAAGGAAGGCGGCGCCGGTGAAGAACTCGCCCATGTCGAATAGCGTCTTCGAACCGGAAGACACCGCCATGGCGGCAGCCCAGACCGCGACGAAGGCGACGATGGTCAGCATCAGCTTGCCCCACGAGAAGGCGGCGTGCGCCGGCGGCGGCGTGTGGTCGTCGATCAGGGCGGGACCGTACTGCTTGTTGCTGGCGCCGTGGCCGCCGCCGCTCTTGAACTGGGCCGGCGCCAGCTTGCCGCCGATGGCGCCGAGAATGCCGGCCGCCAGCACGATCCAGGGGAAGTCGACCTTGAAGAAGAAGATGCCGACGAAGGCCATGGCGGCGATCGCGGCGAGCACCTTGTTCCTGATCGCTTTCGAGCCGATGCGCCAGGCGGCGAACAGTACCACCGCTACCACCGCCGGCTTGATGCCGTAGAAAATGCCGGCGATGGCCGGCACGTCGCCATAGGACAGGTAGATGCCGGCGAGTGCCGAGAGCAGCACGAAGGCCGGCAGGAAGAACAACACGCCGGCGACGATGGCGCCGCCGAGGCCGTGCATCAGCCACGCGATGTAGATGGCCAGCTGGATCGCCTCGGGACCCGGCAGCAGCATGCAGTAGTTGAGCGCGTGCAGGAAGCGGTGTTCGGAAATCCAGCGCCGCTTCTCGACCAGTTCCTGATGCATCATCGCGATCTGCCCGGCCGGGCCGCCGAAGCTGATGAAGCCGAGCTTGAGCCAGTACTTGAAGGCTTCGCCGAGGGTCGGCATGGCCGGCGCGACCAACGCCGCGGTGGCGGTGTCACTCATCGTCCTTCTCCTTGCGGTAAGCGGTGTAGAGGCCGTCGAAGACGCGGCCGGCCTCGGCCAGCAACTTGTCGTCGTCGGGCGCAGCGGCGCGCAGTCCGGTCAGCACGGCCTCGATGCCCGCGGCCTCGGGCACCGCCACGCCGCCGACGTCGAGATAGTGGACGATGGCGGCGATCCTGACCAGCGCCGCATCGTCCTCCAGCCCGAAGCTGGCCATCAGCACCTCCAAGCTGACGCGGCTGCCGACGTGGGTGAACGCGGCGCCGTCGAAGTCGAAGCCGAGCGCCGTCTTCGGGCACTTCTTCGGGTTGTCGAGCCAGAGGAACTTGGCCTTCTTGTCGATGAAGCGGCGGATCAGCCAGGCGCTGGCCATGCGGTCGACCCACAGGTGCTTGCGCGTCGCCCAGGTCCGGCCGACAAAGTCAGCCGTGGCAAGACGCCGGATCTCGGCGCTGCCGGCGCGCGGTTCGCCGTCGCGGTCGAACAGGGCGGCGAAGCGCGTCGTCTGTTCGGCCTCTGTGACCACCGTCAGGATCTCGGCGCCGCCCCCGGCGGCGATGACATTCTCAGCCAATCGTGCCAGCACACTCGCACCCGAGGCCGGCAGCAGCCAGGCGCCGTCGCGCAATGCCGCACAGCCGGCGGCTCTAACGCCGCGCCACAGGCGCATGCGCGCCGCCGCCGGCTTGGTCGGCAGGCTGGCAACGAGCAGCAGCCACTTGCTTTCCGTGTTCATGTAACAGATGATACTTAATGTATCATCTGTGACAAAGCCTATTTTCAGGCCGGGGCGAGCTGCTCCATGCGCGCCTCGCGGATCGGCAGGTTGGCCAGCGCCGCGATCATCGCCAGCGTCGCATCGGCGTACCACATCCACGAGTAGTCGCCGCCGCGGGCGAGCGCGACGCCGCCCAGCCAGGCTCCGAAGAAGCCGCCGATCTGGTGGGTCAGCAATGTCAGGCCGAACAGCGTGGCGAGGTAGCGCGTGCCGAACAGCTTGCCGACCAGGCGCGCCGTCGGCGGCACCGTCGCCAGCCAGGTGAAGCCCAGCCCGGCGGCGAATAGGTAGAAATTGAGGTCGGTGCGCGGCAGGGCGAGATAGAGCAGGATCAGCGCCGCGCGCGAGCCGTACATCCAGAACAGCACCAGCTTGCTGCGATGGCGGCCGACCCAGTAGCCGGCGGCGATGCTGCCGAAAATGTTGGCCAGGCCGATGATGGCCAGCGACCAGCTGGCGACAGTGGGCGGGAGCCCGCAGAGATTTACCTCGCCGGGCAGATGGGTGACCAGGAAAGCGATGTGGAAACCACAGGTGAAGAAGCCGGCGTGCAGCAGCAGGTAGCTGCGATCCTCGAAGGCGTCGGCGATGGCGCGCTTGAGGCCGCCAGCCGGCGTGGCAGTGTGCAGATGCGGCGTGCCGCCACGGCTGACTTTGCCGATCAGCGGCAGCGCCGCGAGGGCAGCGACGGCCAGTGTCCAGAACGCGCCCATCCAGCCGAGCGATGCGATCAGGCGCTGAACGATGGGCGCGAAGAGGAACTGGCCGAACGAGCCGCCGGCGTTGATAAAGCCCGAGGCGAGGCCCTGCCGATTGGCCGGCAGCTGCTGCGCGACGGCGCCGAACAGCACCGAGAAGCTGCCTATGCCGGCGCCGGTCGCCATGAGGATGCCGACGCTGAGCACGAGTCCGATCTGTCCCGGCAGCAGCGGCGCCAATGCGCAGCCAGCGGCGAGGATGACGATGCCGGCGACCAGCACGCGGCCCGTGCCCCAGCGGTCGGCAACCGCGCCGGCGACCGGCTGTACCACGCCCCACATCAGCTGCGCGACCGCCATGGCGAAGCTGATGCCGGCAATGCCCAAGCCCGTGGCCTGGTCAATCGGCGACACGAACAGGCCCATGGACTGGCGGATGCCCATGGTGACGAGCATGATGGCTGCCGCCGACAGGGCGATGGGCCAGAAGCGGGGGTGATCGGATGATGTCATGATGCCCGTCACCCTACCGAAACCCAGGCATCCGGACAACTGGGATATCGGTGGGGATATGGCCGGCCGGGTGCCGCCGGACGACGAGTGGAAGTCAGTCTTCGCGGATCGCCGCGCCCCGATCGGGCGCGTTGACCAGCAGTACCGCGCAGCTGAGATTGCCGATCACCTGGTCGGCGACGCGCGACAGCTTGCGGCGGCGATTGCCGACGATGACGAGGTCGGCGTCCAGGCGATGGGCGATGTCGACGATCTCGCGGCAGGGCGTGCCCTCGACCACCAGCGTGTCGCAGTCGACGCCTTCCAGCCTCATGATGCCGGCCTTGGCATTGGCATCTTCCTCGGCGGCTTCGCGCGAGCGACCGGCGCCGGCGACGGCGACGACGGTGATCGGCGTGGCGGTGGTCTTGGCGATCTGCGCCGCCAGATCGGCGACGGAATCGCTGAAATCCGAACCATCGCTGGCCAGCACGATGCGGTGGCGCCACATCGTCGCCTGCCAGCCGGCGATCAGCACGTGGCAGTCAGCCTGGCCCAGCAGGTGCGCGGCGATGTCGCCGACCAGCTTTTCCTTGAGGTCGCCGCGCGGCGGCCGGCGGCCAATGATCAGGATGTTGGTATCGGCGGCGGCAACGGCGGCGACCACCTCCTTCACCGGCTGCTTGCCATAGCGGATGATTTCCTCGGTGTCGACGCCGGCCACGCGGGCATCGTGCGCGGCCGCCGCCAGGCGGGCCTGGGCGCGTTCCTCGTCGGCCTCCGAATCGACCGAGGCGACGATGTCGAGGGTGACACCGAAACGGCTGGCCAGTGCGACGGCGATTTCGGTCGGCGCGCGAGAGAACTCGCTGCCGTCGGTGGCCAGCATCAGCCGCTGGCGGCGGAAGCCGTCGGGCAGGAGGCCGGCAACGCATTCCTTGAAGATGCGCGTCTTGCAGCCGCGGCAGATGTTCGGATCAAGCGTCCAGTAGAGGGCGCCGGTGACATTGGTCATGACCGGGAAGAAGGCGCCTTCGCCGATGTCATGGTCATAGTGGCCCTGTTTCAGGAAATCCTGGCTGGCCTTGTTCAGGCGGTAGAAGTAGAGGCCGCCGCCCATGCGCCTGCGGCGCCGCGCTTCCTGCGCCAGCACTTCGGCGCCGGCGATGTCGATGGCGTTGAGGCTGGCCGCCGCAATCAGTACCGACTTCTGCTGTGGATTGTCCTCGTCGATCTGTTGCAGCACTTGCTGCACGTAGCTGGCGGCACCGAAGTACACCGGGCCGTTGATGCGGACGATGCGCAGCTGCGGACATTCGGCGCGGCCCTTGGCGCGCACGAAGTGGTAGGCGCCTTCCTCCGGCGCCGGCACCACGGGCACGATCTCCGGCTTGGAGCTCTTGTAGAGGAACAGCACCAGCGACAGGAAGACGCCGAGGAAGATGCCGGCCTCGAGGTTGAACAGCGTGCCGATCAGCGTGGTCAGGAGGATGACCGTCTCGGTCTTGCTGGTGTGCCAGATGTGCGTGATATGGTGGAAGTCGATCAGTCCCCAGGCCACCAGGAACAGGATGCCGGCCATGGCGGCGTTGGGCAGGAACGCGGCGAGCGGCGCCACCACCAGCAGCACCAGCACCAGGAAGACGGAGGCGAACACCGAGGCCAGGGGCGTTCGGGCGCCGGCTTCGTAGTTCACGCCGCTGCGGTTGAAGGAGCCGGAGGACGCATAGGCCGAAAAGAACGAGCCGATGATGTTCGAGAGGCCCTGGCCGATGAATTCCTGGTTGCCGTCGATGCGCTGTTCGGAGCGTACCGCGATGGCGCGGGCGATCGATACCGCCTCGGTCAGCGCCAGCATGGTGATGACCAGCGCCGGCCCGATGGTATGGCGCAGCGTGTCGAGCGAAAAGTCCGGCATCGAGAGCGGCGGCAGGTGCGCCGGCAGCGCGCCCACCGTCTTGATGCCCGTCGTGTCCTGACCCAGCATGAAGTTGAGGACTTCCGCGACGATGCTGCCGACGATCATGGCCGCGATCATGTAGGGAATCTTCTTGACGTAGCGCTTGGTGAAGATGCCGACGGCCAGCGTGACCAGGCTGACGCTCAGCACCCAGGGGTTGATGTCGCCGGCCTGGACGAACAACTGATGGATGATCTCGTAGAAGGGCGTGCCGCGCGGAATCTGGATGCCGAAGAAATTGCGCACCTGGCTGGCAGCGATGAGGATGGCGGCGCCGGCTGTGAAGCCTATCACCACCGTATGGGAGATGAAGTTCACCAGCGCGCCCATGCGCGCCAGGCCGAGCGCCAACTGAAAGACGCCGACCAGGAAGGTCAGCGTCAGCACCAGGCTGATGTACTGGGCCGAGCCGGGTTCGGCCGCGTGCGAGAGGGCAGCGAAAACGGCGATGGAAATCGCCGTCGTCGGGCCGGAGACCAGATGCCAGCTGGAACCGAACAGGGCGCCGATCACCGCCGGCACCATGGCGGCATAAAGTCCGTACTGAGGCGGCAGGCCGGCGATGGTGGCGAAGGCGACGCCTTGGGGCAGGACGATCAGCGCGCCGGAAAAGCCCGCCAGCAGATCGTCACGCGCGGTCCGGCGGGTGACGAGCGGCCACCAGCGCAGAAAGGGGAACAGCTTGGCCAGAGGGCCGGAAGGCATTTTCATCGAGGGCGCCGAATCGGCCGACTCGGCCGGCAGCATGACTGTCGAAGGCATGAATATTAGCAGATATGAATGTTTGCCCGGAAATCGGGCAACGCCCGCCAGCATAGCGAGCGCTCCGTGAAGCGAGCGTTAAGAGTGGCAGGACGCTTGGTGGCGCAGCTTGCCGTATGCCGCCAGCAGCCGCTGGTGCATGTCGCTGCCCTTGAGGTCGTCGCCGAGCGAGCCGACGCCGAAGAATCTTTGCCGCCCATCCAGCATCGCCTCGGCTGTCGCCACCGTGGCCTCGCCGTAGAGTTGTCGTAGCGCGCTGTCGTATCCGACGGCGTCTCCAAGGCCGAGCAGGGTCTCGATGCAGCGATAGACGCGGCGACGGCCGGCGTTGAACTGCTCGAAGTGGCGCACCCATTCGCAGCCCTCGCGGATGCCTTCGTCGTCGCCGATGGCCAGCGCCAGCAGGATTTTCAGCTCGCCTATCCGCAGATCGCTCCAGAACGAATCGGCATCGGCCGCCAGGCCGATCAGTTCCGTAATGGGGCGCGCGTCCGGCAGGTCGAGCTCGCCCAGCGCTTCGAGCAGGTCGGCGCATTCCTCGTCGTCCAGTTCCGGCAGGCGCAGGATGGCGTCGCGAACGATATTGCCGACGCTGTTGTTGTCCCACTGCAGGTCATCGAGCGGGTAGATTTCCGACATGCCCGGAACCAGGATTCGGCAGGCGTAGACTCCGAGATGAGTGAAGTCGGCGATGTAGATGTCGTGGCCCTCGCGATGAATCCTGTCCACCAGCCAGCAGTAGTCCTCGTCCGTGGTGGCGCTGAAGTTCCAGTCGCTGAACTCGAAGTCCGGCGTGTCGCCGAGGAAGTTCCAGCTGACGATGCCGCTCGAATCGACGAAGTGGATCTCGAGGTTCGGCGGCGTGGCGATTTCGTCCAGGTCGAAGCCGGGCTCGGGGAAGCCGCCGAGGGCATCTAGGCCGCGGCCCTGGAGCAGCTCGGTCAGGGCGCGCTCCAAGGCGATCTCGAAGCGCGGATGGGCGCCGAAGCTGGCGAAGCAGCCCTGATCGCCGGGGTGGAGCAGGGTAACGTTCATCACCGGGTATTCGCCGCCGAGGGAAGCGTCCTTGACCAGGATGCCGAAGCCGGCCGTGCGCAGGTCGCGGATATCCGCCGCAAGGCGCGGATAGCGGGCGATCACCTGCTCCGGCACGTCCGGCAGGCAGAGTCCCTCGCCGATGATGCGGAACTTGATGTGGCGCTCGAAGATTTCCGACAGGGCCTGGGTGCGGGCCTCGGCCTGCGTGTTGCCGGCCGACATGCCGTTGCTAACGTAGAGGTTGCCGATGATATTGACCGGGAACCAGACCTCGGCGCCGTCGCGTTGGCGCACGTAGGGCAGCGCGCAGATGCCGCGACCGGCATTGCCGGAATTGAGGTCGACCAGGGCGGTGGCGTCGATGTCGCCGTCCGGGTTGTAGAACCGGTGCAGCTCCGGGGTCAGCAGTTGCGGCGGCCACACGCCGTCCTGGCCAAGCTGGAACCATCGCTCGCGCGGATGGTGGGCGAAGGTGCCATTGGCGAATTGCGGCCCCAGGTAGTAGTGCGTCCAGAAATAGTTGCAGGACAGGCGCTCGAAGAATTCGCCCAGCGCACTGGCCAGCGCGGCCAGCCGCGAGCCGCCCTTGCCGTTGGTGAACAGCAGCGGGCAATCGCGGTCGCGCACATGCACCGACCAGATGCCGGCCACCGGATTCAGCCAGGAGCGTTCCTCGACATGGAAGCCGAGTTCCCCCAGCTTGCCCTGCATGGTGGCGATCGACGATTCGAGCGACGCGTCCTTGCCGGCGATGAAATGTTCTGTCTGCATGGGAATGCCTGAATTGACGACCAACCGCATAATAGTGGCAGTTTCCATCCCGACGACAGAATCGACATGCACGAAATCAGGCCCGGTCAATCGACCGAACTGCTGAAGGAGCTGCACATCCTCACCCGCGACGGCAGGATGAACCAGGACAGCCGGCGCAAGATCAAGCAGGTCAATCACCTCTACCAGTTCATCGAGCCGCTGCTGGAGGAGATCCGCGCCGATCACGCTGACATCCGCCTGGCCGATCACGGCGCCGGCAAGTCCTATCTCGGTTTCATCCTCTACGACCTGTTCTTCAAGGAGCGGCTCGACGGATCGCATCTATACGGCATCGAAACGCGCGCCGAGCTGGTCGACAAGTCGCGCGCGCTGGCGTCGCGGCTGGGCTTCGCCGGCATGTCTTTCCTCAAACTCTCGGTGGAGCAGTCGATTGCCTCGGACCAACTCCCGCCGCAAGTCGATATCGTCACCGCCCTGCACGCTTGCAATACCGCCACCGACGACGCCATCCGTTTCGCCCTGGCCAGGCAGGCCCGTTTCATTGTGCTGGTGCCCTGCTGCCAGGCCGAGGTGGCGGCGGTGCTGAGGAAGAGCAAGGCGAGGATGCTTGCCAGTCCATTGGCCGAACTCTGGCGCCATCCCATCCACACGCGCGAATTCGGCAGCCATGTCACCAACGTGCTGCGCTGCCTGCAGCTGGAGGCGCACGGCTACCAGGTCAGCGTCACCGAACTGGTCGGCTGGGAGCACTCGATGAAGAACGAGCTGATCATCGCCCGGCGGGAAAACCGCCTCGGCCGCGCATCGGCAGAGCGGCTGAGAACGCTGCTAGGGCAATTGGGACTGGAAGAGTTGGGCGGGCGGTTCTTTACGCCGGGCTGACTGTCGGAGGTGTTCTCATGCGCCAGTTGAAACTGAGCAAGGCTTTTACGTTGATGGAATCAGGGCCTGTGGTCCTCGTGACAACCCATGACGGGAAAAAAGACAACATCATGACCATCTCCTGGACCATGGTGATGGATTTCACGCCGCTATTCGCCATCACCACGGGTGAATGGAATCACTCCTTTGCGGCGCTGCGAAAGAATCGGGAGTGCGTCATTGCCATTCCCACCGTCGACCTGCTGGACAAGGTGGTTGGCATCGGGACGTGCTCCGGGGTGGACACGGACAAGTTTGCCAGGTTCAAGCTCACACCCGTGCCGGCCAAACTCGTCAGGCCGTCGTTGATCAAGGAGTGCCTCGCCAACATCGAGTGCAAGGTCATCGACATCGTCAAAAAGCACAACATTGTTGTGCTGGAGGGTATTGCCGCATACGTCGATACCGCACGCAAGGAGAAGCGCACGGTTCACGCTGTTGGTGACGGAACATTCATTGTCGACGGGCGCAAGATTGACCGGAAGAAGATGATGGCCTCCAAGCTCCCGTCGGGCGTTTAACGGTCATTGGTCAGTCCATCGGCTCAAGCCGGCCAGAAGCGGCCACACCGTCTTTCGGTATAGTGTCATCCAGACGGCCGGTTGGCCCAACAAGAAGTCATCAGCAGGTCGTTCGCACTTGACTAACCCATGGCTTGGCCTCAATTAATTCGTTGTTTTTTGCATCCCGGGTTTTCCGTGCCCATTTGTTCGGCACGAGTTGAGCGACTTGTCCGATCGATCCGAGAACCTACCCCTGGCTGGCAAAAGATATCGAGTCAGACAAGCCGCCTGCTATCTCTGCTTGTGCTGGCAGCTTGGACGGGAATCCTGCACGCGGAAACACTTACGGTCGGTATTCTTTCCTTCAGGCCGGATGCAGAGACACGTGCGCACTGGCAGCCGCTCATGGATTACCTCGGCTTGGCTGTGCCCGGAAAACACTTCGAATTGAAGGCACTTTCCTATCCCGAACTCAACGTTGCCATCGCGCGCAACGAGGTGGATTTCGTATTCACCAATCCAGCTCATTACATTGAACTCCGTCATCAGGTCAATTTGTCCGGTGCTCTGGCGACGGTCGTCGAAACCGAAGATGGCCATCCCCTGAGTGAATTCGGCGGAACCATATTCACTTTGAGAGAGCGGAGCGACATCGACTCGCTGCAGGATGTTGCCGGGAAGCGGGTGGCAATACCGGATGCTTCGTCGCTCGGCGGCTATCACATGCAAGCCTTCGAACTCGTCCGAGGCGGCGTGGCATTGCCGGACGAGGATCATCTGATGATGACAGGCACGCCGCACGACAAGGCAATTGCGGCCGTTCTTGCAGGCAAGGCGGACGTGGGCTTCGCGCGCGCGGGCGTCATCGAGCACATGATCGCGGAAAGCAAACTTGAGTCGGGGCGATTGAAGATTCTTCATCGCGTCGATCTTCCCGGGTTTCCTTTTGCCTCCTCAACCCGGTTGTATCCCGAGTGGCCGTTTATCGTCCTGCCGCATGTCGATGCGCGCATTTCGCGTCGCGTCGCTTCCGCCCTGCTAGCCATCGAACCGGGGTCGCAACTGATGAAGAGCGTCGGGCCGCGCGGCTTTGCGGTGCCGGCAGACTACTCACCTGTGGAAGAGGTGATGCGCGAATTGCGCGTGCCTCCGTTCGATACACCGCTGCAGGTCACGTTGCGGGACATTTGGCTGCGCTACGAGTCGGCGCTGATCGTGGTCATGATCTCCTCGGGCATCATCCTGGCGATGATTTTCCGTCTCGTGACGTCGAACCAGCATCTGCAAAAGGCCCGTCAGCGCAACGAACAGGTCATGAGCCAGCTCAGGCGGCAAGACGAATTCCTGCACAACATTACCGAGAATCTGCCCGCGTTGATTCTGTACTGGGATCGTGACGAGCGTTGCCGTTTTGCCAATCGCCACGCGGCAAGCTCGTTCGGCGTCGCTGAGGAACCATTGATCGGCAAAACTCTGCGCGATGCCATGGGCCCGGAGAACTATGCGCTCGACAGGGAGCAAATCGCGGGTGCGTTGAGCGGTACGCCCCAGGAATACGAGCGCCCCTATCCGCTGCCGTCGGGCGAAACAGGCTATCACCTGGTGAATCTGGTACCTGACCGGCAGGGGTATGAAGTGGCCGGGTTCTTCGAACTCGTTACCGACATCACGCATCAAAAGCACGCCGCAGAAGAAAGGATTGCTTGGGCAATTTCCCAGCGTGACGCGCTTGTGCGCGAAGTCCATCACCGCATCAAGAACAACCTGCAAAGCGTCGGCAGCCTACTGCAAAAGGAACTGGGCACGTTCCCCGATTTCGCGCCGCGTCTGCAAAGAGCCATGGACCAGTTGCATACGCTCTCTGTGGTCCATGGCTTGCAAACGACGACGGCGGGCGAGCATATCGTCCTCGTTGGCCTTCTTCAGCAAATCTGCACCAGGCATGGTGAACAGACATCGCGTGCGATCGAGCTCCAATGTTCGGATGCTCCGCCGTGCATTCAAGCCATCACCATCATTCCGACGGAAGCGGTGGGCGTCTCGCTCATCCTGAACGAATTGATAACGAATGCCTGCAAGCATTCTCC
>Ga0187786_10000478_pt1 | contig 11189 bp, 9 predicted proteins | sample 0815_BV2_10_20_M_FD_132449 | JGI IMG/M metagenome (GOLD analysis project Ga0187786, IMG submission 132449) | Tropical peat soil microbial communities from peatlands in Department of Meta, Colombia - 0815_BV2_10_20_MG | ecosystem: Environmental > Terrestrial > Soil > Wetlands > Peat | place...
ATGCCGTAAATCGCAACCATCCGGTTGGCAATGAGCCCTTCCCGCAGCACCTTGATAATCGGGATGCCTCCGGCCACGGCAGCCTCGAAACCGACCTGCACGCCCTTGCGTTCGGCAGCAGCGAAAATATCCGCCCCCTCTGTCGCTATCAAAGCCTTGTTTGCGGTTACGACATGCTTGCCGTTTTCGATCGCCTTCAGGATAAAGTCCTTCGCAGGATGAATGCCGCCGACAAGCTCTACGACTACATCTATTTCAGGATCGTTCAGCAAATCGTCTGCGCTCGGGATGAGCGTGCCGGCAGGAAGCATTACTCCGCGGTCACGCGTAACATCCCGATCCGCAATGCGTTTCAAAACAACATCAATCCCCCCGGCGCGCTTGCCGATAATCGAAGCGTTTTCGAGAAGGATGCGTGCCGTACCGCTGCCGACCGTTCCGAATCCGATAATGCCGACATATATTTTGCTCTTTGCCATGCTGCGCGCTCCTGCTATTTATTGATTGCCTTCTTGATGCCTTTCACTGCCTGGCGGATGCGGTGTTCATTCTCAACAAGCGCGAAGCGCACGAAATTGTCGCCGCCCTCGCCGAACCCGATACCCGGAGAGACCGCAACCTTGGCCTCTTTGATGAGGTATTTCGCAAACTCCAGGGAGCCGAGTTTTCTGAAGGGCTCGGGGATCTCGGCCCATACAAACATGGTGCCGCGCGGCGGTTCGATATTCCATCCCGCGCCGTTGAGCCCTTTGATAAGCACATTGCGGCGCGATTCATAGGTCTGTCGCATCTCTTCAACGCAGTCCTGCGGTCCACGGAGCGCGACAATGCTTGCAATCTGAATCGGCTGGAACATTCCGTAATCGAGATAGCTTTTAATCTTGATAAGCGCGCCCACTATTTCTTTGTTTCCGCAGCAGAAGCCGACGCGCCAGCCCGCCATCGAATAGCTCTTGGTCATCGAGAAGAACTCTACGCCGACGTCTTTTGCACCAGGCACCTGCAGGAAACTCGGCGGCTTATAGCCGTCGAAGACGAGATCCGCATACGCAAAATCGTGAATAACGATAATGTTGTTCTCCTTCGCAAAGTCCACAATCTTCTGGAAGAAGTCGAGCCCGTCGAGGCATTGCGTCGTCGGATTGTGCGGGAAATTGATGATCAGCATTTTCGGCTTCGGCCAGGTCTTGCGGAGCGTCTTCTCCATTTCGCCGAAGTAATCGATGCCGGGACCGATGGGAACCTGCTGCACTTCGCCGCCTGCAATGATAACTGCATAGGGGTGAATCGGATACGCCGGGGCCGGAGTCACAACGACGTCTCCCGGCTGGATCATCGCGAGCGTAAGATGCGAAAGTCCTTCCTTGGAGCCGATGGTGACACAGGTCTCTGTTTCAGGTTCGAGATCCACGTCATAACGGCGTTTGTACCACTCGGTAATCGCAACACGGAGCTGCGTTATTCCCTTCGAAGCCGAATACCGGTGGTTCTTCGGATTATGCGCTGCCTCGCAGAGCTTGTCGACGATATGTTTCGGTGTCGGGAGGTCCGGATTTCCCATGCCCAGGTCGATAATATCCTCGCCGGCTCGCCGAGCTTCCATCTTGAGATGGTTGACAATGGCAAAGACATAGGGGGGCAGGCGCTTGATTCTGTTGAACTCGAACATCGGATCTCCTTCCTTGCATGAATGTCAGGGCTACAGCGCTTTCAGCGGCTCGTCGAACAGCCGCTCCGCATTCATCGAACTGCGGACGAGCGGACCGGCTGCAACAAAGCGGAAACCGAGAGATGACGCTTCTTTCCGCAGGGACTCAAACACCGCAGGGTGTATGTATTCTACAACAGGAAGATGCTTTTTTGTCGGCATCAGATACTGTCCGATCGTCACTGCATCACACGAAACTCCGCGCAGATCCTGCAGCACCTGGCGAACTTCGTCGAAGGTTTCGCCGAGACCAACCATAAGCCCGGATTTTGTCTTGGCAGACGGGGCATGGTCCTTTGCCGTCTTCAAAAGGCGCAGCGACCGGGCATAGTCAGCCTGAGGTCGCACCGTCGGATAGAGGCGGGAAACTGTTTCAACATTATGGTTGAGAATATCCGGGCCGGAAGCAAGAACGGTCTGCAAGGCGGCGTCGTCCCCTTTGAAATCAGGGATAAGCAACTCAACTGTGCTGCCGGGAAGATACTGGCGGATACAGCGAACTGTCTCGGCAAAGTGTGAGGCCCCTCCGTCCGGCAGGTCGTCACGCGTCACCGACGTGACGACGACATGGCGCAGGCCCATTTCGGCAGCCGCTTCAGCAATCGCAATCGGTTCGTTGATATCCGGCTGGTACGTGAGGCCGTGCTGCACGGCGCAGAAACCGCAAGAGCGCGTACATGCATTACCGAGAATCAGAAAAGTTGCGGTCGGCTTCTGAAAGCAGAGAGGCCTGTTCGGACAGCGCGCTTCCTCGCACACGGTATGCAGGCGTCTCGACCCCACGCTCCCGGGACGCACAGCGTTCAATGGCGTCGAATCGGCACAGCCCCTGCTTCCTTGCTTTATCCAGTGAGGAATGCGCATCAGATTTCTTCTCTGCAGACAGCCTGATCCACTTTATTCATACAATTGAAATAAACGCCGGTGCGGGATGTCCGATCTCACGCGAGGTGCCTGGGTTTCGCGAGGGTACGCCGTGAGACGATTTGTCAGGCGATATCCTCTAACTCTTGTAGCCGCTCGCCGCCCCGGTGTCCTCACGCCTGCCGGTCTCCGACTTCTTGGCCTCGTCCCACAAGGTATCCATCTCTTCAAGGGACATATCCGAAAGCTGTCTGCCTTCCGCAGCCGCAGAACGCTCAATATGCCGAAAACGGGAAATAAACTTTCCGATCGTCTTGCGGAGCGCCTCTTCCGCGTTCACGCCCAGAAATCGCGAGATGTTCACGAGCACAAAGAAGACGTCGCCGAGTTCATCCTCAATGGCAACCTTGTCCTTCTGCGCCACCGCCTGACGGAATTCAAGAAGCTCTTCATCCAGCTTCTTCATCACGTCGTCGACTTCCTTCCAATCGAAGCCGACCCGCGCAGCGCGCGACTGAAGGCGATGCGCCCGCAGAAGCGACGGCAGATGGCCCGGCACGCCGTCGAGCGCAGACTCGCGGAACTTGCCCTCCTCTTTCTTGCGGTCGGTCCACTGTTGCAAAACCGCTTCCGGCGTATCAAACTTCGCACCGGCAAAAACATGCGGGTGGCGGGAAATCATTTTTGCGCTGATGGCGTCGGCAACATCCCCGATATCGAATGCACCGCGTTCCTTTGCCATTTCGGCATGAAAGACGACCTGCAGCAGCAGATCGCCGAGTTCCTCGCGAATGGCCGCATCGTCATTCTTGTCAATTGCCTCGACCAGCTCATAGGTTTCTTCAATAAGGTACGGTTTAATCGATTCATGGGTCTGCTCCCGATCCCACGGGCAGCCTCCCGGCGCGCGGAGCTTCGCCATGATGTCGACCAGTCTCTGAAATTGTTCCATTGCTATTGCGTCAGAATGCCGAGGATTTCGCGATAGCGGGCCGCGGTCTTCTCCAGGATATCGTCCGGCAGCTTCGGCCCCGGATACTGCTGGTTCCAGTCGAGCGTCAAGAGATAGTCGCGCACAATCTGCTTATCATAGCTGTCCTGGCCTTTCCCCGGCGCATAGGCGCTTATCGACCAGAAGCGCGACGAATCGGGCGTCAGCAGTTCATCGATGAGGATAAGCCTGCCGTCAAAAAACCCCATTTCCATCTTGGTGTCGGCAATGATGATGCCTTTCTTTTCGGCAACGGCGCGCGCTTTGTTGTAAACCGCAAGTGCAGCATCTCGAACCTTGGCTGCAACTTCAGGGCCGACGATCTTTTCGGTTTCGGCAAAACTGATATTGATATCGTGACCTTCTTCCGCCTTCGTGCTCGGCGTAAAAACAGGCTGCTCAAGCCGCGACGACTCGACAAGGCCGGGCTGGAGCGGAATGCCGCAGATCGTTCGGCTCTTCTGATACTCCTTCCAGCCCGAGCCTGAGAGATACCCGCGCACGATGCATTCTATCGGAAGAGGCCTGGCTTTTTTAACAAGCATGCTTCTGCCTTCGAGCTGCGCGCGATATTTCTTCAGGATGTCGGGATAGTCATTGATATTGGTCGCAACAATATGGTTCTCGATGATATCGGCAACCTGGCCGAACCAGAAGAGCGATATGCCGTTCAGAACTTTGCCCTTCCCGGGGATACCGTTCGGAAGCACGACATCGAATGCGGAGATCCGGTCGGTCGTTACGATAAGAAGGTGATCGCCGATTTCATAGACGTCGCGTACCTTTCCGCGCCGCACAAGTTTCACATCAGGGAATTCGGTCTGAATCAGGACATCCGACATAACTGCTTCCTCCGCGCATGCTTTTAATAAAGGTAAGTAGAAAGAATACCACAGACGCCTCGACTATCGGAACAGAGCCCTGGTTTGCCATGTGAGGGATGCGCGATTTCACCCGAGCGGCTGGAGTTCTCCAGTGTGATCGGACAATTACTGCTCTACCGGGGGGGGACCGAAACCTCTTTTTCGAGAAGCCCCTTCAGCTCGTCCCCTTCGATCACTTCGCGATCGAGCAGAAGCCGCGCGATCGCATCGAGCTGTGCCCGCAGGCTGCCGAGAACATTCGCGGCAGTGCCGAGCGCCGTCTGCAGAATCTCCTGCACCTCATGATCAATCTGTTGCGCCGTGAATTCACTATACTCTTTCGGCTGATTCATCATCGGCACGTCGAGAAACAGCGGACGGCCCCTGTCATACGACACCGGACCGAGCTTTTCGCTCATTCCGTATGCTTTTACCATGGCGGTTGCCATGTCTGTCGCGCGTTCGAGATCGTTTTTTGCACCCGTGGAGGCTTCGCCGAATATCAGTGCTTCTGCAGCCTTGCCTCCGAGCATAACAGCCATTCTGTCGAGCATTTCAGAGCGCGTCAGGAGGAAGCGGTCCTCGGTCGGCAATTGCAGCGTGTAACCGAGAGCAGCCACACCGCGCGGGATGATGGAGACTCGCCGCACCGGATCGGCATTCGGCAGGGTGCTGGCAACAATTGCATGGCCGACCTCGTGGTAGGCGACCCGCTCCCGCTCCTTGGGACTGATAACGCGGCTCTTCTTCTGAAGCCCCGCGACGACGCGTTCAATCGCCTCTTCGAAATCCTTCATCTCCACAACATCCTTGCCTTTGCGGACGGCAAGAAGCGCTGCTTCATTGACGACATTTGCAATGTCCGCCCCGACCATGCCGGGAGTCATCGACGCCAGGATATTCACGCTTACGTCACCCGACGTTTTCACTTTCTTCAGATGTACCGTAAAGATTGCCTCCCGGCCTTTTACGTCCGGACGATCCACGACAACATGGCGGTCGAATCGGCCGGGCCGAAGCAGAGCGGGATCGAGGATCTCGGGCCGGTTCGTTGCAGCCATAATAATGACGCCCTTTTTCGTGTCAAAGCCGTCCATTTCGCTCAGCAGCTGAGTGAGCGGCTGCTCCTTTTCATCAACGCCGCCGACAGGACTGATTCCCACCGCCCGGCCGAGTGCGTCTATCTCATCGATGAAAATGATGCAGGGAGCCATCTTTTCGGCCTGCGCAAAGAGGTCGCGGACACGCGCTGCACCGACTCCTACAAACATCTCGACGAAATCCGACCCGCTGATGCTCAGAAATGCTACTTTCGCTTCACCGGCAACAGCGCGCGCCAGCAGCGTTTTGCCGGTACCCGGAGGCCCGACCAGGAGAATTCCCTTCGGGATCTTCCCTCCGAGCGTCTGGAATTTCTGGGGGTTCCTGAGAAACTCGATGACTTCTTTAAGCTCTTCTTCGGCTTCATCGACACCGGCAACATCGTCGAATGTCACCTTCGTTTCTCCCTCAACATAGACTTTTGCCTTACTCTTGCCGACAGACATGAATCCGCCGCTCGCGGCGCCCATGCGCTTCAGCAGAAAGCCCCACACCGCGACGAACACAAGTGCCGGAACTATCCAGGACAGCAGCGACCGCAACCATGTAGATTCCTGCAGTGCATGAAAGCGGACCCCCTCGGTCATCAGGTCTTTTACGAGATCCGCATCTTCCATGCGAACGACAAAGAATGATGTCATATCGGGAGTGATCTTTTGCGCTGCCGGGTCGCTGCTTCGGAGCACCTTGATGCGATCGTCCGCCCCCTTCAGGAGCTTTCCTTCTATTGTGTCCTGCCGGATCGAGAGGTCGTCGACGAGCCGTTCCTGTGCAAGCATCTTGAATTCGTAGTAGCTTATCTGGGCAATCGTCCGCGTCATAAAGTAATTCTGGATGGTGATAAGCAGCATGAACGCAATGAGGAAATAGACGAGGGAAAAACTGATCTTCTTTTCCATGGGGCGAGACCTCCCGGGGATGCGCTCCGGCAAAGTGCCTATTCTGTTCTATTCTAGCCGATGTTGATGACAAATACATGCACAGGCAAGAAATGAGCGGATGCGGATGCGCATCCGCTCACAGAAAGATTATGCGTGTCGGAGTTTCTGCGCCTTCTTCTGCAATAGTGATCGCGTTGCCACCCGATATTCTTCGAGTTTGTGCGCAATCTCAGGATATTTTATCGAAAGTATCGAACACGCCAGATAAGCCGCATTCTTGGCACCGTCGATAGCCACCGTCGCGACAGGAATGCCGGGCGGCATCTGAACGGTCGAATAAAGGGCATCAACCCCCGCAAGGGCGCCCGATTTGAGCGGGACGCCGATAACCGGCAGCGTTGTATGGGCAGCTACGACTCCCGCGAGATGCGCAGCCATGCCGGCGCCTGCAATGACTACCTCGATCCCGCGCTCGCGTGCCGTTCTGGCATATTCCGCGGTCTGGTCGGGCAGCCTGTGCGCAGAACTGATATTGATTTCATACTCAACGCCCATATCCCTGAGAACCTCCGCAGCCTTTTCCATAACGGGCACGTCGCTGTCGCTCCCCATCAAAACGAGGACTTTTGCCGACACTTAGGCCCTCCCCGGCGTCATGGCCTCAAGACGGGCTATCCGTTCTTCCATAGGCGGATGGGTGCTGAAGAGTTTCATGAAGGCGCCGCCGCTCAGCGGATTGACGATAAACATATGCGCCGTCGCCGGATTGGCCTGCATTGGAATCTGCTGGGCTGCCATCTGCAGTTTGCGCAGCGCATTGGCCAAATTGTGCGGGTTGCCGCATATTTGTGCTCCGCCCTCATCAGCTCCATACTCACGGGAACGGGAGATCGCCATCTGAACCAGCATTGCAGCGATAGGCCCCACAATCATCATGACCAACGCTCCGAGCGGATTGCTACCCTCGTCATCACTGCTCCTGCCGCCGAAAATCATCGCAAATTGCGCCATCTGGGCCAGATAGCTGATGGCGCCGGCTATCGCGGCAGCCACCGTGCCGACCAGAATATCCCGATGTTTGACATGAGCAAGCTCATGCGCAATTACCCCTTCCAACTCGTCACGGGAGAGGATGCGCATAATTCCGGTTGTTACCGCAACCGTGCCGTGCTCCGGGTTGCGACCGGTCGCAAAGGCATTCGGCTGATCTTCGTCAATAACGGCGATTTTCGGCATCGGCAGCTCTGCCCGTTGCGCGAGACGGCGGACCATACCGTAAAGCTCCGGCGCCTCGGATTCAGTCACCTCCCGCGCACCGTACATCTTCAGCACAATTTTGTCGCTGAACCAGTACGAGAAAAAGTTCATACCGAACGCCATAATGAGGGCAACCGTCATCCCTTGCTTGCCGCCGACCAATCCGCCCGCGAAAACGAGCATCAACGTGAGAACACCCATCAGAAGAAACGTCTTCATGGTATTCATGCATGTGCCTCCTTGCCGTCCCGCAAAAAGACCTTCACCACCATGACACCACGCATCATGGTAAAGGTCTCGCTTGTTCGTCGCGCTAACCGAGTGGTACCGGGCAGCAAAGCCGTCTTGACGATAACCACTGATCCAGCTACTCCCTTTACAGGACGAGACTGTATAGGTTTATGTTATAGAGGAAAACGGGGCGGCTGTCAAGAGAGGACAGACAGAGGAAAGAAAATGGAGGCGACGAGTGGATTCGAACCACCGGATAAAGGTTTTGCAGACCTCTCCCTTGCCACTTGGGTACGTCGCCGACAAATCAGCGTGCGAAGTGAGAGAAAAAGAAGTGAAAAGTCCACTTCACAATATGTTTATCATGGAGCGGGCGACGGGATTCGAACCCGCGACCCCAACCTTGGCAAGGTTGTGCTCTACCAGCTGAGCTACACCCGCGCTTTTAGCGCTTCCGCATCAAGAAACCCGCCCAAGCGTGAAGTTAAAATTAGCATATCCGGCCGGACACTGTCAACGCGATAGTCAGTCAGAGAGAACGACCCTGCCGATTCCTGAAAGAGGAATTAATTGTCTTGACTGCCGGGAATTCATTAGAATAAGCATATTATGAATCTCTCGCTGGCGCAATTTCTTGATCACGCTGAAAAAGCAAACGTTATCCCGCTTTACAAAAACATCCTGTCAGATACCGAAACGCCTGTCGGTGCCCTTCTGAAGCTGAAGAAAAAACCGGTATTCCTGCTCGAAAGCGTCGTCGGCGGCGAGAAGTGGGCCCGGTACTCGTTCCTCTGTTTTGATCCAATCCTGACCATTTCCGGCAACGGCAGAAAGGTGACGCTTGATAACGGCAAGGAAAAGGCCGGTGTCGTTGCCGATGATCCGCTGAGCGTTGTCGAGGAACTGCTCGGCCAGTTCACGCCGTTAGAGTTGCCGGAACTCCCGCGCTTTTCGGGCGGCTTTGTAGGATATATGAGTTATGACATCGTTCGCCGTTTCGAGAACCTGCCGGAGCGCAAGAAGCTGGGCCTTCGTATGCCGGAATTGCTGCTCATGCTTTTCGACACCATCCTCATCTTTGACAATCTGAAACAGACCCTGTCGATTCTTACCAATGTCCATACAGGCGACACCGTTCTGCTTCGCGGCAGGCCGCTTTTCCGGAACACGCGCGGCAAAAGCCTGAAGGCTCTTTATCAGGCGGCAGTCAGGAAGATTGACAGAATTGCCGAGTCTCTCCAGAAAGCGTGTGTATTGAAGCCTCCGATTGCAATGCCGCAGGGGGCCGAACAGCCTGAGCGCCCCGATGCCGCTTCATTCAGGTCGAGCTTCAGGAAGGAAGACTTCAAGGCCGCTGTGGAGAAATGCCGCGAATACATACTGAGCGGAGATATTTTCCAGGGCATCGTATCGCAACGCTTCGAGCGCCCTTGTACCGTCCATCCGTTTACGGTCTATCGGGCGCTCCGCGCCATCAACCCTTCTCCGTATATGTTTTATTTCGATATCGGCGATGCCTATATCGTCGGCTCTTCGCCCGAAATTCTCGTCCGTCTCGAAGACGGCCGCGTCACCGTTCGCCCTATAGCCGGCACCCGCAAACGCGGCAAGACCGAAGAAGAGGACAAGGCTCTTGAGGCGGAAATGCATGCTGACCCGAAAGAACGCGCCGAGCACCTGATGCTGATCGATCTCGGCCGCAACGATGTGGGTCGCGTTGCAGAAATCGGCACCGTCAAGGTAACGGATTGCATGATTACCGAGCGGTACAGTCATGTCATGCATATGGTTTCCAATGTCGAAGGCACGCTGAGGGAGGGTCTGAACGCCTTTAACGTTTTTCGGGCCGCATTCCCGGCAGGAACCGTTACCGGGGCGCCGAAGATTCGCGCGATGGAGATTATCGAAGACCTTGAACCGACAAAACGGGGTGTCTATGCTGGCGCCGTCGGGTATTTCAGTTATTCCGGCAATATGGACACATGCATTGCGATCAGAACGCTCGTCATCAAGGATGGCCGCGTCTTTTTTCAGACGGGGGCCGGCATTGTGGCAGACTCGGTGCCTGAAAACGAATATTGGGAATCTGTGAACAAGGCGATGGCGATGATGACCGCCGTCGACTTCGTTGAAAAGAAGAAGAGATAATCCATGCTATTGATGATCGATAACTACGACTCCTTTACGTACAATCTGGTTCAATACCTCGGCGAACTGGGCGAAGACGTGCGGGTTTTCCGCAACAACATGATTACACTCGATGAAGCGGCTGCCCTCCGTCCCGACCGCATCGTCATATCGCCGGGGCCCTGCACGCCGAAAGAGGCTGGCGTCTCGATCGATCTGATCAAACGGTTTGCGGGCGAAGTCCCGATCCTCGGTGTTTGTCTCGGCCATCAGGCTATCGGCGCCGCATTCGGCGGCGACGTCATCCGCGCCCCGTACATCATGCACGGGAAGCTCTCGCAGATACGCCATGACGGCAGGACCATCTTTGCAGGTCTTCCGAACCCATTCGAGGCTACGCGGTACCACTCGCTCATCATCAAACCCGAGACGCTGCCCACCTGTCTGGAGGTCTCCGCATGGACCTCGTTCGAAGGACATCCTGACGTCATCATGGGCGTGCGCCACAGGACTCTGGCAATCGAGGGCGTCCAGTTTCATCCCGAATCCATTCTCACATCGTCGGGCAAGGACCTGCTGCGCAACTTCGTTAGTCTGGGGACAACGCGGTGATCAAGGAAGCCGTTAACCTCCTCGTCCAGAACGTTCATCTTTCGGAAGCCGAGATGGCGGAGTGCATGATCGAGATCATGGAAGGGCGGGCCACGGACGCACAGATAGGCGCCTTTCTCACGGCGCTGCGCATCAAGGGGGAAACCATCGATGAAATAACCGGCGCCGCGCGGGTCATGCGCGACAAGGCCCTGCGTATCAAGGCACCGGACGGCGCTATCGATATTGCCGGGACTGGCGGCGACATGGCCGGTACGTTTAATGTTTCGACGACAACCGCGCTCGTCGTGGCTGCTGCCGGAGTTCCGGTTGCCAAGCACGGGAACCGTTCCGTTTCAAGCCAGTCGGGCAGCGCGGATGTGCTCGAAGCCCTCGGCGTTAGAATAGATTTGCCTCCCGCGAAGGTCGAGGAGTGCCTTGCCGAGACCGGTTTCGGATTTCTCTTTGCACCGCTTTTCCATCCCGCGATGAAATACGCTATCGGCCCACGCCGGGAAATTGCGATTCGTACGCTCTTCAACATCCTCGGCCCGCTGACGAACCCCGCCGGTGCG
>Ga0187786_10000479_pt1 | contig 11186 bp, 11 predicted proteins | sample 0815_BV2_10_20_M_FD_132449 | JGI IMG/M metagenome (GOLD analysis project Ga0187786, IMG submission 132449) | Tropical peat soil microbial communities from peatlands in Department of Meta, Colombia - 0815_BV2_10_20_MG | ecosystem: Environmental > Terrestrial > Soil > Wetlands > Peat | place...
CGGCCATACCGATATGGCACCCACGTTTCTCGCACGATTGCGGTCGGCGTCCATACATAACCATACTCCGGCACTTCAACCCATCTGCCGTTGCCGTCGAAATCGGATGAATACGACCGCAATTCTGACGGCAGGTATCGCGAATTGGCACCGGCAGAAGCGAAGAGACGATCGTTGCGCTGTTTGTTCCAGCGTTCCCATGCATCCGGCGCGCCCATCGCGGAGATATTGCCGGGCGTGTCGGTTCCGAGCGACAAGGTCTGGCCGGCATTCACCCGGGTGGCGCCGGCTCGATTTTCAGCCTCGACGGAGCCTTTATAAACGCCGACGTCCGTAGCGTGGTCGGAAATATCCAGTCTGAAGACGCTTCTCGCCGAGGTTCTCACCGACGCATCCGGCGAATCTATCTGAATGAGCGTGCTCCGTGACGGCTCATGGTAGACATATGCATTTCCCCGTTCGAGATAAAACTGAGCCCCGCCTTTATCAAGCGAAAGGACCTGGAGCGCCGAATTCTGATCGAGACGCACCATGGTGCCTGCGCTCAGCTGCACTTCGGCCCTGCCGCCGGCCGGGACCCATAGCTGATCGCCTTCGGCAAGCGGGGTATTCGGGGCCGCACGCCCCCAATCCTTTGTCTCCGGCGTGTTAATCTGAACATCCCCTTCAGCTAGGCTTATGCGCATGCCGCCGAAATCCGCGGCGGAAGCCACGCCTCCCAAAAGCAATAATGCCAAAGCGATTGCGGCTATTCGCAGGTTTTTCATAATTTCCTCCTTATGCTGTCGGACCGTCATGCCCCTGCTTTCGTTTAACGCAAATCCCGCCGACAGCGAAGCAAAGTCAGTGCCAAATTAACTAGTGCAACGAGATTAATTAAATTCCAGCAACTTGCCGAAAACAATGAGACGGGGAGCGTTATCCGCTTTCCCTGAAATGGGGGGACATGTTCCCTTTCGGGGAGATACATGAGGGCAGGGTTGAATTGTCAATAGGCCACGGATGGGATGAGCCGCTGAACACTGCGGGCTGAGGGCGTGCATCTAAGGCGGCGTCGGCGACGGCACCGTGAAAGAACGCTGATGACGGTTCGGAGGAGCGCATTTTTCGTGTACAATATAAGTCTATGAATATTCGGCAGATAATCAGCGACCTGCAGGACTATTACTGGCTCGCGTATCAGGGCTTTCTCGGGATGTTCCGGAGACCGTTTTACTGGCAGGATACGGTTGAACAGATGGACTACGCCGGCGCCGGTTCTTTCTTTATCATGGGGCTCGTTTCGCTGTTCGTCGGTATGGCGCTGTCGCTTCAGCTTGCCGCCGAGCTTGCGGTGCTCGGCCTGAAGATGTACATCGGGAAGGTGGTCGGCATCACCATCATCCGCGAAGTCGGACCGGTAACGGCAGCGTTGGTCTTTACGGGTCGCGTGGGCGCCGGAATGGCGTCGGAGCTCGGTTCCATGATGATCGGCAACCAGGTCGATTCGCTCCGCGTGTTTGGTGTCGATCCGATAAAGAAGCTGGTGACCCCCCGCCTGATCGCATCCCTGCTCATGCTGCCGGCGCTGACGATTCTCGGCGATGCCCTTGCATTGTTCGGGGCATGGTATATTGCGGTCTATGTGAGCAATCAGAGCGGCTACGTCTTTTGGAGTTCCGTGCGCGGCGTGCTCGATTTCCAGAATGTCTTTTCGGGTGCGGTGAAGCCGTTCATGTTCGGATTTCTGATAGCGACCATCAGCTGCTATGCGGGGTTTACGACCCGCGGCGGGGCAACCGGCCTGAGGACTTCCACAACAAACGCCGTCGTCAGTTCCATCATCATGATTATCATCTCGGATTTTGTGCTTACGAGGATTCTCCTCTATGTGCTGGGGTATAAGACATGATCCGATTCGAGAAGGTAACTTTCGGATACAACACCCGGCGTATCCTGAATGAGTTGAGCCTGACGATAGAAGACGGCGAAAAGATGGCGATTCTCGGGGGAAGCGGAGAAGGCAAGACAACGATTCTCAAGCTCATTGTGGGCCTCATACGGCCCGATTCGGGCGCCATTTTGATCGACGGAGAAGACATCACCGGCAAGTCCGAGGACGAACTCAACGATATTCGCCGGAAATTCAGCATTGTCTTCCAGCAGGGCGCCCTGTTCGACTCCCTTTCGGTCAAGGAGAACGTCGCGTTCTGTCTACGCGAATATGCACATATGACAGAGGCTCAGATTGATGAGAAGGTGAGGGAACTGCTCAGGCTCGTTGATGTGGAACCGGCCATTTCGCTCATGCCGGACGAACTGAGCGGCGGCATGCACCGGCGCGTGGCGATAGCGCGGGCGCTGGCCGTGGCAAAGCCGAAGATGATGCTGTACGATGAAGCAACAGCGGGTCTCGATCCGGTGAATTCTGACAATATCTGCCGTCTGATCGTGGAGCTGAGCAAGACCGGCATGGGGCATATCATGGTGACGCACAAGGTTGTCGATGCGCTGAAGGTAGCTGAGAGGTTTGTCTTTCTCGAGGGCGGCAAGCCGATATTCGACGGCAATGCCGACGCCCTTCTGCAATCGACTCATCCGCATATTATGGTGTTTGTCGACGAGTTGCGCTATCGGCCTGCCGCCGGCAGCTGAAGAGCGGCAAGGGGGAGATGATGTTCAATACGAAGAAGGAATTGCGATGGGCCAAACTGAAAGTGGGGCTTGTGATAACAAGCGCCCTGCTGATTCTCTTTGTCACGGTCTTTTTTGCGGGTGGGCTCGAAAACTTGTTCAAGCCGAAGGAGGAGCTTCGCGCATCAGTGCGCGATGTCCGGGGATTGCGGGTCGGCTCGCCGGTCTGGACCGCCGGCATCGAGATCGGATCGGTTCGTTCGATTACGCTGAATCAGGAGTTCGGTACGATTATCATCATGAAAATCCGGCAGGATGTCCTTCGTTATATCAAGAAGGATTCTACCGCAACAGTCCAGACAATGGGGCTGCTCGGGGACAAGTATATCGAGCTTACGTCCGGTTCTGCGGCTTCGCCGCCTGTGCAGCCGGGAGACTTGATCGCCGGAAGCGTCCAGCTTGAGATGAAGGACCTTGTGCAGGAAGGCTCCGCCTCGATGGAAAAGGTTTCATCGTTCCTTGCAAAGCTCGACGGATTTCTCGAAAAGATCGACAGCGGCCACGGAACCGTCGGCAAACTGCTCGCCGACGTCGAGCTCTACGACAATATGAACGCCGCTGCGAAGTCGCTCTCGCGGATGGTCCGCGAGATGGAGACGTCGAACGGTTCCCTGATGATGTTTGCCAAAGATCCGGTTCTCTACAACCGCCTATCGAGTTCAGCCGGAGCCCTCGACGATTTGACGAAGAAAATGAACGAGGGGAACGGGTCATTCCGGAAATTCGTGGACGATCCGGCCCTGTATGACAATCTGGCGAACGCTTCGCGGCGGCTCAACAATGTTCTCGATAAAATTGATGCGGGAGAGGGAACCGCGGGCATGCTTGTGAAAGATCAGGAACTTGCGAAAGAAGTGAAAGACATCGTTGTGGAGCTGCGGCAGATCGCAAAAGACATGAAAGAGAATCCGCGGAAATATTTCAAGTTCAGCGTCTTCTAGCTCGTATTCTTTCACGGCAGGAGCGGGGCTCGGATATGTATGATTGAGAGATTTGCTGCAGAGCGGTTCGTGTCCGACAGATTCGCCTTCGCGGGAAGAGGGGATGGTATACTAGCAACATGTCAGTTCTCGAAATCGTAACGTATCCGGCCGATGTCCTGAAGCGGAAGGCTGCGTTGGTCAAGAAGGTCGATGCCGGTCTGCAGAAACTCATCGACGACATGATCGAAACGATGCATAATGCGCACGGCGTCGGCCTGGCCGCACCTCAGGTGGGCGCATCGCGACGTGTTGTCGTGCTCGACCTGAGCACCAAGGAAGAATCGGTGCCGGTAATCGTGCTCGTCAACCCCGAGATCATAGAAGCGGACGGGATGATCGAGTCGGAAGAAGGCTGTCTCAGCATTCCCGAATGTCTGATGGTCATCAACCGTGCCGAAAAGATAACGGTTCGGGCGGCCGACAGGGACGGCAAGCCCATAGAGATCAAAGCCGAAGGCCTCATGGCTCGGGCACTGCAGCATGAGCTGGATCATCTCGACGGTCTTGTCCTCTTTGATCGTCTTAGTGCCGTGAAGAGGGAATTTGCCAAGAAACGCTACCTGAAAAACCTCCAGCGGGCCGAAACGCGGGACTAAGGAGCAGTTGTGGGCATTATCTTTTTCGGGACCCCGCAGTTTGCAGTTCCGTCGCTGCAGGCACTGATTTCGGCAGGTGAGAAGGTTGATCTGGTTGTTTCCCAACCCGACAAACAGAAGGGCCGCGGCAGAATTATGTCGGCCCCCCCTGTGAAGGAACTCGCACTCGGACACTCCATCCCTGTGATCCAGCCGGTAAAGATGCGCGATCCGGAGTTGCATGCACATCTTCGTTCATTCCGTCCGGAATTCGTCGTGGTTGTTGCGTATGGACGTATTCTCCCCCCTGCACTTCTTTCGATACCCGAGAGCGGGTGCGTCAATGTGCACGGCTCGCTTCTGCCTCGTTATCGCGGGGCGGCGCCGATCCAATGGGCGATTATGAACGGAGATGACGAGACCGGCATCTGTACCATGCTCATGGATGAAGGGCTCGACACCGGCCCTGTGCTGCTCTGCGAATCCTTGCGTATCGCGAATGACGATACGGCTGAATCTCTTTCCGCAAAACTTGCCGAGCTTGGTGCGCGAACGCTGCTGAGGACGATCGAAGGAATGCGGTCAGGTGTCGTTGTTCCGCGTGCCCAGTCCGGGGAGGCGGTGTATGCGCCGCCCCTCAAAAAAGAGGACGGCCGCATCGACTGGAGGTGCCCTGCTGCCGCCATAGCCCGCCAGGTGCGCGGTCTGTATCCGTGGCCGTCGGCATTCTGCTTTCTGGGAGAGGCGAGGCTCAAGATAACGAAGGCACACGCAGAGCCGGGCAATGCCGATCCGGGCGTGGTCGTCAGGGCGAGCGTAAATACATTGCAGATCGGTACAGGCGAAGGTATTCTTGTCGTTGAGGCATTGCAGCCAGACGGCAAACGGGTGATGACAGCGGCGGCATTTCTCGCCGGTAGACAGGTGCATGAGGGCCTTGAGACACTTCGCTAGAGGGGTGGTCCTCAAAATTATCTACCCGACGCTGATGCTCGTCTCGTCTTTCGCGAAAGGCAAGCGTGAAGCAGTTCAACTCTGGACGATACGCGCCAACAACCGCCTGGTGGATATTTCTTCGCTCCGCGCGCGGTCAGTTCTCCTTCTGCTCCCGCACTGCCTGCAGATCAGCGATTGTGAAGTCCGTATTACCCACAATATCCGGAATTGCAAACGGTGCGGCCGCTGTTCGATCAAGGACCTTATCGGAATAGCCGAGGAGTTCGACCTCTCGCTGTTCGTTGCGACGGGTGGAACCGTCGCCCGCCGTGTTGTGCAGGAGGCGAGGCCGGATGTCATCGTAGCGGTTGCCTGCGAGCGCGACCTGAGCAGCGGAATCGTCGATACCTACCCCATGCCGGTGATCGGAATTCTGAATGATCGGCCCCATGGGCCCTGTCTCAACACTGCCGTCGATCTTGCAAAGGTGCGGGAGGCGCTTATCCGGATTGTGCGCGGTTCGGCGAGGTGAACACGGTGATGAGCGGTCACCGTTCAACAGTTCAGAGCATTGATCCCGTGGAATCCTCCGGGTGAAGAACGTGTCTTCGCGCAGGGCTGCCCTCCGGGCCATTCATGATGTTTCCGAACGAGGAATGACCCCCAAACATGCGCTCGACCCCGCTGCCGCCCATCTTGATGAACGTGATCGGGCATTTGCCGCAGAGCTTGTGTATGGCGTCGTGCGATATCGGGACTCTCTGGACTGGCTTCTGAAGGGCTTTTTGCGCCGTCCCGGCGGGCTTGGGCCGAATACCCTCGACAATCTTCGCATGGCGGTTTATCAGATCGAATTCATGCGCGTTCCGGAATGGGCCGCAGTAAACGAGGCGGTGCTTATCGAGAAGCGGGACGGCAAGCCCGCTGTCGTAAACGCCGTGCTGCGCAATTATTTGAGGAATAAACCGCAGCTGCCTCCAGCCGACCTCGATAATGCGGAAACTATTGCTATTCGAACGTCGCACCCCCTCTGGCTTGTGGATCGCTGGATGAAACGTTTCGGTAACGCTGAAGCGTCAGCTCTTTGTGAAGCGAACAATATGCAGGCCGCTACGGTACTCCGCTTTGCATCCGTCGAGCGGAGAAACGAGGCGCTCGGAACATTAAATGCCTCCGGCATCGATGCTGCGCCCGCCCGCCTTGTTCCGTGCGGTCTCGTACTGCCCGACGGTGCAAAGTTCGACGAACTTGCGGCCATCCTGCCTTTCCCGTATTTTGTTCAGGATGAAGCGGCGCAGCTTGTCGGGCTGTTGCTGAATCCGTCTCACGGCCAAAGGGCCCTGGACCTCTGCGCAGCGCCGGGCGGCAAGACGACGCATCTGGCTGAATTGATGCGCGATGCCGGCGAGGTCGTTGCAGTCGATCGTGATGAGGCGAGGGCCGGCCTCATTTGCGAGAACACGAAACGGCTCGGGCTGACGTCCGTCGATGTTCGCATTGCCGATGCAACGGTCTTTTCGGATGAAAAGGGATTTGATCATGTCCTGGTCGATGCGCCCTGTTCGGCGCTCGGCACCATACGCCGCAATCCGGACGTCAAATACCGTCACACGCCTTCGGATCTCAGGAGGCTGCAGCGAGCGCAATTGCGGATTCTCGAAAACGCAGGCCGGTTAGCGCGTTCGGGGGGAACCCTTGTCTATGCGGTCTGTTCCACGGAGCCCGAGGAAGGCGAAGAGGTCATCCGGGGATTTTTGCAGCACCATCGTAATTTTAGTATTATAGAAGGCGAATTTGCCGCATTCGCTGGGCTGCGCGTATGTGACGCGCTTGGATTTGTCGGATATCGTACCTTTCCTCATCGCGATGGGATGGACGGATTCTTCTGTTCCCGTCTGAAAAGAGAGTCATGAAAAGTTGGATGAAAATACCGTTTTACGTTTTTCTGGTGCTCTTTATCAGCATCGGGTCCGGTTATCTTACCTTCACGCTCCTCACCATGAATCGCACGATTATCATGCCCGATCTTCGCGGGAAGGGCATGGTCGAGGCGAATGACCTGCTCCGCAGCAAGGGACTGTATATCCGCCTCGAAGGAGACGATTACGACGGCGAGGTTCCCCAAGGGGCGATTGCACGCCAGAACATTCCCGCCGGAGCAGGAGTCAAGCAGGGCAGGGAGATCGGCGTTGTCCTGAGCAGGGGGTCCCGTATCGCCTTTGTCCCTGATGTCGTGGGCCAGACGGTCGCACAGGCCGAGACGTCCTTGCAGCCGCGCGGCATCAAGATTGCCAAGGTCATGTATGTTCATTCGGAGAGTATTCCAAAAGATACGATCATTGCGCAGCGCCCCGAGCCGCTCGAAAAAGGGGCTGATCAGTTCAGCATCGTCGTGAGTCTCGGCGAGATCGAACACAAAGCTGAAAAGCCGGAGAAGAGGGAGGATCTGTGATCAAACTGGCACCATCCATTTTATCGGCTGATTTTGCGCGGCTCGGAGAAGAAGCGGCCGCGGCTGAACGCGCCGGAGCCGACTGGCTCCATGTCGATGTCATGGACGGGCACTTTGTCCCGAACATGACTATCGGCCCGCTTGTGGTCGAAGCCGTGAAAAAACACACATCTCTGCCGCTTGATGTCCATCTCATGATCGAGCAGCCCGATCGTTATCTACGGGATTTCGCTGAAGCAGGTGCTGACTATCTTACCGTGCATGCGGAAGCCGCGGTGCATCTGCACCGCACGGTGCAGTTCATCAAGGAGTTGGGTGTGCATGCAGGCGTGTCGCTGAATCCGGCGACCTCACTCTCGGTGCTTGACTGCGTTTTGCCGGATCTCGATTTAGTGTTGCTCATGTCGGTCAATCCGGGGTTCGGCGGGCAGAAATTCATCCCCTGTGTGCTTGATAAACTGCGGACGCTCCGCCAGACGATTCGCGCCCGCGGCTGTTCGGCGCTCGTCCAGGTCGACGGCGGCGTCAAGCCGGGCAATGCGCGCGAAATCGCCCAGGCCGGGGCCGAGGTGCTTGTTATGGGGTCGGCTTTTTTCGGTGCCGCCGATTACGGCGCGCTTGTGAAGGAACTGCACATAACCCTGGAGGGCTGCTGATGACGGCGCATGCCGAATCGGTTCTCGCGGCTGCCGAACGGCTCCGTGAACGTTCCGACTATCCCGGCTCGCTGAAGCTCTTCCGGAAGGCCTATGCGGCGTTCAAAGGGCGCCACGATCTGCAGGGCATGCTCGACAGCCTTCTCGCGATGGGCGACATCTGTCGCATGGTAGGATCGTTCGCACAGGCGCTTGTCCACTACACCGAAGCGCTCGAAATGTGCACCGCCCTTGACGACCGGCTTGCGGCCGCCGATGCCCTGGCGGGGCTCGGCCTCTCGCACCGGGCGCTCGGGCAGTGGGCTGAAGCCGTTCGGTTGATAGGCAAAGCGCGCGCAGAATATGCCAGGGCCGGAGATGCCCGAGGCGTTGCCTTTTCCTACTGGGCGGAAGCAGGCGCACTCCGATTCGGCGGGCGCATTCCTCGTGCGATAAAGATGTTTCATGAAGCACGCAGACGATTCGATGCCCTCGATTTTCGGTCTGGCGGGGCCTATGCGCTTTGCGGACTGGGCGGTGCACACCGCATCGCGGGGAAATTCCAGGAGTCCTTTGACTACTACACTGAAGCAAACGATCTTTTTCGCAAACTGCGCGATCGCTTCGGCATGGCGTATTCGCATTGCGGCGTCGGCAATGCCTATCGCATGCAGTATGACTTTCGCCGCGCACTGCAGCATTTTTCGAAGGCGGAAAAGCTGTATGCCGAGTTCGGCGATATCGTGAGTTACTCGTATACCATCTGGAGCATGGCGATACTGCATACCATGACCTGTGAATATGATCACGCCATGAAAGAGATTGTGATCGCGAGAAAGAATTTTCGCGCGACGCGCGACCCGCGGGGCTTAATCTATTGCGAACTGGCGCAGGGCCAGATCGAATATCTGAAAGGCCGCACCGCAAAGGCCGCCGAGCGGTTTCGGAAAGCATTTGCGCAAGCGGAGTCCTGGCAGTTTGCGGTCGAGCGGTGCCATGCGGACGCGCTTCTGCAGGCCGCTCTCAACCTGCCTCTGCCCGGGAGGTATTCCGGAGCGTCATGCTACCGGAAACTCGGGCTTGCCCTGGACTTTATCGAAATACCCTTCAATCTTCCGTAGACGCCCATGGACGCCAGAATACTGACGCTGCCGAATCTCATTACCTGCATCCGGATTCTCCTGATTCCAGTCTTCATCTCGGCTATTCTTGCCGACCGTTATCGCGACGGGCTCGTGGTCTTCGTGGTGGCAGCCCTGTCCGATCTCGTCGATGGGAAGCTCGCACGAGCGCAAAACAGCCAGACGACCTTCGGGGCTTTCCTCGATCCGTTTGCGGATAAATGCCTCATGATTAGCTCTTTTATCCTCTTTGCGACGAAGGGCTGGCTTCCGATGTGGCTGGCGCTTGTAAGCATCAGCCGCGATTTGCTCGTGGTTCTCGGGTATGTCCTGCTTGCCGTGATGCGCGGCATGGTGAGGGTTTCTCCGTCGTTGGCGGGCAAGACGGCCATTGCCGCTGAAATGATCCTTATCTCGTATGTGCTGCTCTGGCTCAACTTCGCGATGCTGCCTGAACCAGCGCTCTGGATGTTTGTCTGCGTTGCCGCGCTTGCAGCAAGTTCGGGGGTCCAGTATATCTATCGGGGAGTGATGACGCTCTATGCGAAGCCCTGCGGGCAGTGAGATAGAAGCTGTCGAGCCGGACAGCCTTGCTGACAGGGCCGGCATCAGGCCCGGCGATCGCCTTGTTTCACTGAACCGCAAAAAGGTGAGGGATTCGCTCGATCTGATGTTTTACGGCAATGAGCCTGAACTCAAGGCAGTCGTGCTTCGCAGGGGCGAGCGGCTGTTCTTTCTTCTGGATCGCACGTCGGCTCCGCATGCAGGCATCGGGATCACGCTGAAGCCGATGCGGGTGAAGACCTGCGGCAACCGCTGCATATTCTGCTTTGTCATGCAGCTCCCCAGGGGATTGAGAAAGCCGCTCTACCTGAAAGACGAGGACTACCGTTTTTCGTTCCTGTATGGAAACTATATAACCCTGACGAACCTGACCCCCGATGAGCGCAAACGTATTGTCGAGCAGCATTTGAGCCCCTTGTACATCTCCGTGCATGCGACCGATCCGGCTGTGCGCAAAACAATGCTCGGCAATGACAAGGCTCCGGATGTTCTGAAAGAGCTGAAATACTTTGCGGGCCACGGCATCCGCATGCATACACAGATTGTGCTCTGCCCCGGCTATAACGATGGCAAAGTGCTCGCGTCGACGATCAACGACCTGTACAAACTCTATCCGTATATACAGTCGATAGCGGTCGTGCCGGTCGGCCTGACCGAGCATCGCCGCAGGCCGCTCGCGCCAGTGACGCCCGCAGATGCGGCGGCGGCACTCGAAATAATCTCCCGCTTTCAGAACCGCTTTCGCCGCAAGCACGGCGAAGGTATTGTGTATGCCGCTGATGAGCTGTACCTGAAGGCCGGGCGAGAACTGCCTCCCCTGAAGGAATACGATGAACTCTCCCAGATAGAAAACGGCGTCGGGCTGATTGCAGTCTTTCAGCATCAGGCAAAGCGCATCAAGCTGCCGCGTGTCGAGATGCCTGAGCGGTTCATTACCGTAACGGGCGTCTCTTTCGCACCGTTTCTGCAGCAGTATGCCGCCAGGCTGCAGCGGTACGGCATGAATCTGACGGTTGTTCCGGTAGCGAACCGGTTGTTCGGTCAGAGCGTTACGGTGGCCGGCTTGGTAACGGGGCGTGATGTGCTGGCGGCCCTTGCCGATCAGGTCCGTCCCGGAGACATTGTTCTGCTTCCCGATGTCATGATGCGCGAAGGAGATCGCGTATTCCTCGATGACGTCTCGCTTTCCGATGTTGAAGATATTCTTGGAGTCGAAGTCCGGCTTGTCGCATCGACTCCGAAGGGTA
>Ga0187786_10000480_pt1 | contig 11153 bp, 11 predicted proteins | sample 0815_BV2_10_20_M_FD_132449 | JGI IMG/M metagenome (GOLD analysis project Ga0187786, IMG submission 132449) | Tropical peat soil microbial communities from peatlands in Department of Meta, Colombia - 0815_BV2_10_20_MG | ecosystem: Environmental > Terrestrial > Soil > Wetlands > Peat | place...
AGTTCAAGCGCCTCGCGTTCCCCGGTCGAAGCACCCGAAGGTACGATGGCGGATCCGAGAGCGCCTCCGTCAAGGAGAACCTCCACCTCAACCGTCGGATTTCCACGGGAATCGAGAACCTCGCGTGCATACATGCTGATGATTTCTCCCATACTCTCCTCCGTTTCTTTTATGATTTTTCCGGATTATGAATTGCCGCACCGTGAACATCCTCCGCCGCCTCCATGACACCCTCCGCAAGGGTCGGGTGAGCGTGGATCATGGCGGCGAGCGCCCGGGCGGTCATTCCTGCCTGCATCGCGGCTGCTCCCTCATGGATAAGGTCTGTCGCATGCGGACCGATGATATGGACGCCGAGCAGAGCATCCGTCTCGGCGTGAGCAAGCACTTTCATAAGACCAGATATTTCTCCTATGGCATGGGCCTTTCCGAGCCCGCGCACAGCAAATCTTCCGATCCGATACGGGATCCCCTGGTTCTTGACCTGATGCTCACGCAAGCCCACGGATCCTATTTCGGGCAATGTGAAAATGCCTGCTGGGACAACGCGATAATCCATGAGTGCGTCGACACCGCACGCGTTTGAAGCGGCGATCATTCCCTGCTTCGAAGCCACATGCGCAAGCAGCATACCCCCTGTCACGTCTCCAATTGCGTAAATGCCCGGAATAGTTGTCTCCATTTTTTCATTGACCGCAATCTGTCCGCGCGGGCCGACGGCGACGCCGAGCGTCTCGACACCCAGTCCTTCGGTATTGAGCGCACGTCCGACGGAGACCAGCAGTTTTTCGGCGACGATTTCCTTGTCACCTTTCAGGGTGACTGCAACGCCTGTCTCTTTCCGCGACACGGATTCCACGACTACGCCGGTCAGGAGTTTGATCTTCTTTTTCCGGAATTCCTTTTCAAGGATTTCGGCAATCTCCGCATCTTCCGTAGAAAGGGCGCGGGGCAGCGCCTCCAGTATCGTCACCTCGCAGCCGAACTCGCGCAGGATGCATGCAAACTCACATCCGATGACTCCGGCGCCTATGATAATGAAGGAAGAAGACAGCTCCTTGAGATCGACGGCGTCGTCGCTTGAGAGAATGATTTCAGAGTCGAACGGAAAGAGAGGAAGCGCAGCAGGACGTGAGCCTGTTGCCAGAATGATTCGGTCAGCACCAAGTGAGATTTGAGAGCCGTCAGGCTTGTCTACCCGGATAGTTCGCGGGCCTTGCAGACATGCCCGCCCTTCAATCAACGTTATGCCTGCGTTCTTGAATAATGCCCTGATCCCCTTGCGTTGCGTTTCGACAATTTTGTTTTTGCGATCAAGGATTGAGGCGATATTCGGACGAAAGTCGCCTGATGCATCAATGCCGAATTCTCCGAGACGGCGTGCCTTTGCGAGGGCTTCAGCCGACGCGACGAGGGACTTTGTCGGAATGCATCCCCGGTTAAGGCAGGTGCCGCCGACCTCCGAGCGTTCGACAACCGTCACCATTGCGCCGAGCTGCGCGGCCTTGAGCGCAGCGACATAACCTCCTGGGCCGGCGCCTACGACGACAATGTTCATTTGTCTTCTTCGATGTGCCGTTCGTAATCGGCGCCATCCATAAGCTCGTCAAGCTCGGCTGGAGCGTCGATTTCGATGACGGCAATCCACCCCTTGCCGTAAGGGTCTTCGTTGATGATTTCGGGGTTGTCCGCCAGCTTGTCGTTCACATCGACGATAGTGCCGCTGACAGGGGCGATTACGGGAGAAGATGTCTTGGTCGATTCAATTTCCGACATCTCGGTGCCGGCTTCCACATGGGTGTCGGTTTCGGGAAGGTCGATATAAACGATATCACCGAGCGCTTCCTGCGCATAATCGGTTATGCCCATTGTCACCTTTTTCCCGGATAGTCTCGCCCAGGCATGCTCCTTGTGATACTTCAGATCATCGGGGTTCATTGCTCCTCCTGCATCTGTGTTGTTGCGCCATGAGATGACACGTTATGGCAGCATCCCACCAAAGGGCGAAGCCACGCCGTTTTCTGGCTGCGTAAACTTCGTTATGTTATCATACTTTTTGTGAAAATGATCAAAGCCCGCATCGTGAATTACCTCACGATGATCAAGTTCTCGCACTCCGTATTTGCTCTGCCGTTCGCGTTTACGGGCGCGATTCTTGCCGCGGGCGGCATTCCTCCGCTCAAGCAGCTTTTCTGGATTTCGATTGCAATGGTCGGCGCCCGTTCCGGGGCCATGGGAATGAACCGTCTGATCGACCGCAGTATCGATGCCCGGAATCCCCGGACCACGCGTCGTGAAATCCCTGCTGGCAAGATCAGTGTTAGCGATGCCATTGTCTTTACGCTTCTCTCCTTTGCGGCAATGCTTTTTGCGGCCTCGCAACTCAATCGTCTCTGTTTATGGCTTTCTCCCCTGGCCATTGCGATCCTCACGGCGTATTCCTATATGAAGCGGTTTACATGGCTCTCGCATTTTGTACTTGGGGTGGCGATAGCAGGGGCGCCGCTCGGTGCATGGATAGCGGTTACCGGCGCTTTTTCGTCCGCCGTTATTCCTCTGTGTCTTGCTGTTGTATTCTGGCTTGCCGGGTTTGATGTGCTGTATGCGTTGCAGGATGTGGATTTTGATTGTCGTACCGGCCTGCATTCGATCCCTCAGCGATTCGGCGTGGCGCGCGCCATCATGCTCTCGCGATTTTTTCATTTCATAACCTGTGTTCTGCTTGTTGCGAACGGTCTGATATTCGGGATGAACGATGCATACTGGATCGGAATGTTAGCCGTTGGCGCACTGCTGGTTTATGAACACTCCCTAGTGAAGCCTGACGACATCAGCAAACTCGATATGGCCTTTTTCAATATGAACGGCTACATCAGCGTAACGATCCTTTTTTTTACGTTTCTTGATATTTTGATCTGAAAGGTGCACTGTGGAGAAGATTGATACGATCCTCCTTGCCGACACAATCCTGACCATGAATGCCGAAATGCTGGTTATTGAACAGGGTGCGGCGGCGATAGATCAAGGTCGCATAACGGCGGTCGGTCCGGCAGAGGAGATCACGATGCGATTTCATGCCGCATCGGTTATCGGGGGATCGGGACGGGTCATGCTTCCTGGTTTCGTCAATACACACTGTCACGCCGCAATGGCGTACTTTCGCGGTCTTGCTGATGATCTCCAGCTGAAGGACTGGCTCGAACAGCATATCTGGCCGGCCGAAAACCGGTTCCTGAGCGAGGAATTTGTTGCGGACTCAGCGGAATTGGCGTGTCTTGAAATGCTGAAGGCTGGCATAACGACAATGAACGACATGTATTTCTTCGGCGCCGCAACGGCACGCGCAGCGAAGATGATGGGTATGCGAGCGATTATCGGCGCCGGTATCGTCGATTTCCCTACAGTTGCTGGAGACGGCGCCGATACCTATCTCGCACATGCCGAGGCGTTCATTCAAGAATGGCGCGGCGATCCTCTCATTGCAGGCTGCATAGCACCTCATTCCGCATACACCTGCGGACCGGAGACCCTTAAGCGTGTCAAACAGATTGCAGACAGGCTCGGGTGTCTTATTCATCTGCATGTTTCAGAAACTGCTTGGGAGGTCGGAGAAATACAATCCCTGTATGGGAAGCGCCCTGTCGAACATCTCGCATCCCTTGGACTGCTCGCTTCGAATGTGGTTGCCGTCCATTGCGTGTGGCTTGATGAATCCGAGATCGAGGCCTTGTCACGCAACGGTGTCGGCGTTTCTCATTGCATCGAGAGCAATCTCAAACTTGCTTCCGGAATCGCGCCGGTCGTCAAAATGCTCCGCGCCGGCGTCAGGGTCTCATTCGGGACTGATGGAGCGGCAAGCAACAATGACCTCAGCCTGCTCGGAGAGGTGTCGACAGCCGCGAAGGTGCATAAGGCTTTAACTGGGGATCCGGCCGTACTCGATGCGAAGACCGCTCTTCACATGGCGACAAGGGGCGGTGCCGAAGTCCTTGGCATCGACGGGCTGACAGGCTCCCTTGAAGCCGGAAAACGGGCCGATATTATTTCTTTCGACATGAGAAAGCCGCATCTCGTGCCGATGTATGATGCATATTCGCACATCGTCTACGCTGCGCGTCCGTCAGATATCGATTTGGTAATGGTTGACGGCGCGATCCTTGTAAAGGATGGGCGTGCGACCGCCTGCAACGAATCAGACATCCTCGCCAAGGCGATGGAGTGGAAGGTAAAAATAGGCGCGGGAAAAAGAAGCTGACGTCACACCGACCCTATTTGCGTAGGGGCGATTCGATATGATGCAGGTATGAGCGCAACTCGTGTCTAAAATTATCGCTGAGCAATGCGCTGTCTCCGAGCTCCGCAAGGTCGGACAAAAGCCAGAAGCGAACTTCGTCTATCTCTTCGGCGTTGAATGAAAACGGGCCGTCATGGATTGTGCAGTAGGTATGGACCAGCTCGCTTTCGTACGGGTTCGAATGGATGTACGAATACAGGAACGCCAGATCCCCCCCTGCGGCAATACCCAGTTCTTCCTCCATCTCCCGCAGGGCTGCGGTCATATTGTCCTCACCCGGAGACACATGCCCTCCGACCGAGGTATCCCATCTTCCCGGCGCAACATCTTTTTTCATCGACCGTCTCTGCAGAAGGAGGGCTCCCGCTGTGTTGAATACGAGGATATGAACAACTTTATGGAGCAAGTCGGGGTTGCCGTGAACGGCCGAACGGGAAACCGTATCGAGTACGCGTCCATCCGGAGCTACGACTTCAATGAGTTCTTCCGCCATTGGTATCTCCTTGCTATTAAGCCCGTCTCTGTCAGCGGCTCATGCACTTCATCTTAAGGTGATGCGGCGCAAAGTTGCAAAGAGGTTAACCCACTTAATTCATAAGATCGATAGAGTCCCGGCATCAGCACGCTTTGAACCGGATATCCCGCGTCGGCCATGAATAATGCCGGTTAGTGATGTGCGTTGTATTTTCGCTGTGATACAATAGGCCGTTATGCAGGCTGGGCCGGCAGTTATCGCAAGGGTCATCGCAACCGTCGGGGGCGTCGGATACTGCCCCGTAGCACCGGGCACGGCCGGTACGCTTGCTGCTTTGGTGTTTTTCTGGTTTGTTCGCCCTGATCTGGCCTTTCAGGCCGCTGCTTTGGCTCTTGTCATAGCAGTCGGAGTGCCGGCCGCTCACTATGCCGAACGTTCCTTTGGTACCAAGGACAGCTCTCAAATCGTCATTGACGAGGTGGCCGGCTATGCCATATCCGTACTGGCGCTTCCCATGACCCCTGGATATCTTATCGCCGCCTTTTTTCTCTTTCGGTTCTTCGATATTTTCAAGCCTCCGCCTGCCCGTCAGATGGATAAGGGGCTTCCCGGCGGCCTCGGGATCATGGCGGACGATCTTGCAGCCGGAATCTACACGAATGTTCTGCTCCAGCTGTGGCGAGCGGTTTTGAGATGAGATGCTTTATCGCGATTGAACCTTCCGTGTCCGTTCAAGCTGCTGTAAGAAACTGTGTCGAGCAGCTGGCCCCGCTATCGCGCGACGTGCGATGGGTTTCTCCGGAGGGGCTTCACCTCACGCTGAAGTTTCTCGGCGAAGTGAGCGATGCGCGTATCCCGGGCATAAGTGCGCTTTTACATTCGATATGCAGCAATCTTAGCCCATTCAGTATCGCGGCGGCAGGTGCCGGGGCCTTTCCGAAGCTGCATCACCCTCATATTTTCTGGATTGGCATCCGAAAATCGGAGGCCCTTGAGCGGTTATGGGGGGCAGTCGAGGACGGGTTGGTGCCGTTGAATTTCCCTCGAGATTCTCGCTGCTTTGCCCCGCACCTCACAATCGGGCGGGTGAAGGGAATGCACGGAATACCGGAAACCGCGAGCCGAATTCATACCCTTGAGAATGGCTTTTTTGGTACTATAGATGTGCAGGAAATCAGGCTCATGCAGAGCATTTTGCGTCCGTCTGGGGCCGAATACCGGGTGGTCGGCAGCTACACACTCGGTTCATCAACATCCTGAAAATTAATTGGTAATTCAGTTGGTTCTTGAAAATATGGGGGAGGTCCACAATGAATAAAGAGAAGATGAAGGCGCTTGAAAATGCATTGTCGCAGATTGAACGCAACTTTGGAAAGGGTTCCGTCATGCGCCTTGGCGCAAAGGATACCACCGAAACGGTTCCAGCCATTCCTACCGGCTCGCTGACGCTCGATATCGCAACCGGAGTGGGGGGCTTTCCGAGGGGCCGTATTGTTGAGATCTATGGTCCGGAATCCTCGGGAAAGACGACCCTTGCATTGAATGCAATCGCCCAGGCGCAGAAGGGCGGCGGCGTTGCGGCATTTATCGACGCCGAGCATGCACTTGACGTCACCTATGCCGGACGTCTCGGTGTAGATGTCGAAAATCTTCTCGTGTCGCAGCCGGATACCGGCGAACAGGCGCTCGAAATTGCCGAGACCCTTGTCAGGAGCGGCGCTGTCGATATCGTTGTCGTCGACTCGGTTGCCGCGCTTGTCCCGAAGGCAGAAATCGAGGGTGACATGGGCGATGCGCTTCCTGGACTCCAGGCGCGGCTCATGAGCCAGGCGATGCGCAAACTGACGGCGGCCATTGCCAAGTCGAACACGACGATCATTTTCATTAATCAGATCCGCATGAAAATAGGGGTGATGTTCGGGAACCCGGAGACGACCACGGGCGGCAATGCGCTCAAGTTCTATGCATCCATGCGTCTCGACATCAGGAAGATCGAGACGTTGAAGGACGGGCAGGAGGCCATAGGAGGCCGTGTCCGTGTGAAAATTGTGAAGAACAAGGTCGCCCCTCCGTTCCGCCAGGCTGAATTCGACATCTTCTTCAACGAAGGCATTTCGAAGGTCGGCGAACTGATCGACCTCGGCGTCGAAAAGGGACTTATCGAGAAGTCAGGGGCCTGGTACAGTTATGCCGGCAGCCGTATCGGCCAGGGGCGCGACACGGTAAAGGAATATCTGAAGAATAACCCCGAGTCAGCGGCGGATATCGAACAGAAGATTCTTGATCTGTACGGACTGAAGGGAGCGCCGAAAGCCTCTGCATGATGGCGGTAGCATCTGACGATGCCGTTGCAGCGGCGATGCGCTCGGCGTATTATTTGCTGCGGTACCGGGACAGAAGCGAACAGGAAATGCGGGAGCGCCTCAGACGCAAGGGATATGTCTCCGCAGTGATAGATACTGCGGTTATGCGGCTGCGCGATGCGGGCCTCCTCGATGATGTGCGGCTGGCGGCGAATCTTGTCCGTATCGCATCGGAACAGAAGTGCTTGGGCGGACGCGGAGTCCGTGCCTATCTGCAACGGCGCGGCATCAGCCGAGATGTTATCGAGAATTGCGATGTGGCCTGCGATGAGCTTGATGCTGCCGAACGGCTTGTCGCCAGGCGGTTGAGAAGCGTGCAGGGACTTGATCCTGCGGTGCGGCGTAATCGATTAACGGGCGCGCTTGCCCGCCGGGGGTTTTCTGTCGGGACGATCCGAGCGGTGCTGGCGTCCCTTGAACCAGGGAGGAAGACATGAAAATGAAAGTTTTAGTCTGTTGTGTGTTGGCTGTGGTCCTGCTGGGCGGGTGCGCCTCTGCAGTGCGGTATACGCCCGATGAGATCAAGGGCTTTCCGCCGACGGTTCAAGACCTCGTCATGCGAGGAGAGGTGGCACCCGGCATGCCGCCCACGGCTGTGCGGTATTCATGGGGTAGCCCGAGCGAGGTGATTGTTCTTTCGCCCGAAGACGGCAAAGAGCGCGAAGAGTGGGTCTATTCCCAATATTTCGGATATAAGAAAACGCGTGTTGTTTTTATCGACGGGAAGGTTTCGCAGATTCTCCAGCAGTAGGCGGTTCCGTGCGGGACTGCGCGAGTGCATTTGATAACGGGAGCAGGAATGAAGAGTGCTGAGATTCGGAATACTTTTTTGGAATACTTTCGGTCGAAGGGCCATGAGGTTGTAGGGAGTTCGTCGCTCATCCCGCGGTATGACCCGACGCTGCTTTTTACGAATGCGGGCATGGTACAGTTCAAGTCGGTGTTTCTCGGAGAAGAGCGACGCGCATACAGCCGCGCGACGACTTCCCAGAAATGCATGCGCGCCGGCGGCAAGCACAGCGATCTGGAAAATGTCGGACATACGGCGCGCCATCATACCTTCTTCGAAATGCTCGGCAATTTTTCATTCGGCGACTATTTCAAGCGCGATGCGATTTTCTATGCGTGGGAGTTGCTGACCGAAGTTTACAGGCTGCCGAAAGAGCGACTCTGGGTGTCGGTCTATGAGGACGATGATGAGGCAGAACGGCTCTGGCAGGAGGTAACCGGCATTCCGGCTGAGCGCATTGTCAGGCTTGGTGCGAAGGACAATTTCTGGCAGATGGGCGATACCGGACCCTGCGGACCATGTTCCGAGATACTTCTCGATCAGGGGCCGGAAGTCGGATGCGACGGACCTGACTGCAAGGTCGGCTGCGACTGTGATCGCTATCTTGAGCTCTGGAATCTCGTCTTCATGCAGTTCAATCGCGATGAAGCGGGGAACCTTACGCCGCTTCCGAAACCGAGCATCGACACCGGCATGGGCCTTGAGCGCATATCCGCCGTCCTTCAGGGCAAGTTGAATAACTTCGACACAGACCTCTTTTCTCCCATCATATCCGCGATTTCCGCGAAGTGCGGTATTGCGTACCGCAGGGCGAATGAAACTGATATTTCGATGCGGGTTGTTGCCGATCATCTGCGGGCCGCGGCCTTTCTCCTTGCCGACGGGCTGATGCCTTCCAATGAGGGCAGAGGATATGTTCTGCGCAGGATTATCCGCCGAGCGTCGCACCATGCAAAGTTGCTGGAGCTGCAGGGCACGCCGCTTGCTGCGTTGCTGCCTTCCGTGCAGGAGGCAATGGGCGACGTTTATCCGGAACTCGCACTGGAACAGGATCGCTCGGCAAAACTGCTCGGCTTCGAGGAAGAGAAGTTTACCAAGACGCTGGAGCAGGGAGTGCGCATTCTTGACGGGGTCATTGAGAAAGTCGTCAAGGCGAATGGCACGGTGATTCCCGGCGAGGATGTCTTCAGGCTGTACGACACGTACGGATTCCCTCTTGACCTGGCGCGCGATATTGCCATGGACAGGAACCTGCGAGTCGACGAAGCGGGATTTCAGCGGGAAATGGAGGCGCAGCGTGAGCGTGCGCGTGCCTCGTGGACCGGCGAAGAGGCCGCTGTGGCCGCCATTTACAAGGAACTGCAGGCCGAGATCGGAGAGACTGTTTTTCTGGGATATGACACCCTCGAAAGCGACGGCATCATTAAGGCTATTCTGAGGGACGGCAAGGTAGTGACCGAGGCGTCGGAAGGGGAAAGTGTCGAAGTATTTCTCGATAAGACGCCCTTTTACGGGGAATCCGGCGGACAGGTCGGCGATGTCGGCATGCTTCGGGGTTCCGACGCGGTCGGTCAGGTGATCTCGACAAAGAAAGAGGTCGGGCTCCATGCCATGGTCGTCAAGATTCTGCACGGAAACATAAAGGTTTGGGACAAGCTTCACTGCTCGGTCGACACCCGGACGCACCGAGCGACGGCGCGAAACCATACGGCGACCCATCTGTTGCATGCTGCACTCAGAAGCGTGCTGGGCGATCATGTAAAGCAGGCTGGTTCATTGGTGAATCCCGAGCGTTTGCGCTTCGATTTTGCACATTTTTACGGGCTCGACCAGCGTGAAATTTCAGCCATTGAGGATATGGTTAATGCCGCTATTGTTGATAACCTTGCGGTCGAAACGGAGGTGCTCAACATTCAGGAGGCACTCAAATCGGGCGTCATTGCGCTTTTTGGAGAAAAATATGGAGAAAAAGTACGTGTGGTCCGCGTGCCGGGGGTGAGTGCCGAACTCTGCGGGGGCACGCACTGCCGGCAGACTGGTGACATCGGGCTGTTTACGATTGTTTCCGAGGGAAGCGTCGCATCCGGAATTCGCCGCATAGAGGCGATGACTGGCAAACCGGCCTTTGATCTGCTTCGCGCCAAGCGTGATGAGCTGCGCAGCATTGCGGAACTGCTGAAATCGGATAAACCGGCAGAGAGGGTCGAAAAAATCATTTCCGATCTGAGGGAACGCGAACGGGATATTGAGGCCCTGAAGGCAAAATCGGCATCACAGGACGCCTCGTCCATCGTCGATACGGCCCAAGTAATCGGGGGGGTCAAAGTGCTCTCTGCCCGCGTCGACGGATTTGATTCTAAAGATCTCCGTGTCCTAGCCGACAATATTCGTGATCGCCTGGGCTCTTGCGTATTAATGCTGGCGTCTCTGAAAGACGGACAGGCTGCGCTGGTTTCGATGGTGACAAAGGATCTGATCGGTTCGTATAGTGCAGGTGAACTGCTCAAGAATGTTGCGGTGCAGTGCGGCGGCCGGGGCGGCGGCAAGCCCGAAATGGCCCAGGGCGGAGTGGCCGGATTGAAAGATAGTTCACTCTTGGACAAGGCACTTGCCACGGTTTATGAGGCTGTAAAACAACGCTCTGCGTAAGGACGCAGAAAAAAGGGGGATGTACATGGTGCGGAAACTCGTAGTCGCAGCGGTAACGCTGATGTTCGCGGCAACATCGGCAGTAGCGGCTCCAGGAGGAGCAAAGGCTATTTTTGACAGCGGCGAAGGCCCTGCGGTCGGGGCATCCATCGCATCACCGAGGCCCGCAGCGCCCTCTGCACCGGTGGCGCAGGCGCCGAGGGCTGAAAAGTATGTCGGCATTTCATATCAGTTGATGCTCGTGAAGGACAACGGTTCTATCCAGCCGGTTACGAAGGCAAGAACATTCCGCACCGGAGAGAAGGTCAAGATGCTGGTTCGTACCAACCGTCCGGGCTACCTGACTATCCTGAATGTCGGTCCGACAGGCAACACGAATGTACTGTACAACGAGTACATCGACGCCTTCACATTCACCGAAATTCCCAAGGGAACAAACATGAGATTTGCCGGCGATCCGGGAACGGAAAAGCTGCTTATTATGCTGTCGGACAATCCGAATCCGATGGGCGGACCTGCTGCGGCAACGACCGCTTCAGCACCGATGACGCCGCCCCCGGGCAGTTCATCAATGACATCCTC
>Ga0187786_10000481_pt1 | contig 11142 bp, 5 predicted proteins | sample 0815_BV2_10_20_M_FD_132449 | JGI IMG/M metagenome (GOLD analysis project Ga0187786, IMG submission 132449) | Tropical peat soil microbial communities from peatlands in Department of Meta, Colombia - 0815_BV2_10_20_MG | ecosystem: Environmental > Terrestrial > Soil > Wetlands > Peat | place...
GGAGTCAGCCGCATTTTCTGCTTTCTTATTGTTGAACCTTTCTCCTTTTTTCACCGCAAAGTTCTTCAGGATGAATCTTTCGGAAAAGTGCTTCTGTCCATGCGCATCAATAGACTTGATAATGGGCTTTTCCCGCACTGTAATTAGGATGTTCTCCTGTTTCTCATCCAGGCCTTGCACGATAATATCAGAGAAGATGCCCTTCAGAAAGGCGCGTTTTATTCCTCTGCGAAGCCGCATGCCGTCAAGCGGACTCCCTTGCACAATATCAAGAAGATAGAGCATCTCCTTTTCGGATATTGAATGAAGCCCACTTATCTCAATATCCCGTATCCGCGCAGCCGGCAATTCTTCAGCAGCCGAGACGAAGGAAGCCGGAAACAAAAGGAGCAGGCAGACCATTGCCGGCCACAATGCGCTGAGTCCTGCTAATCGCGAAAGCCTATTGTTTATTCTCATCGGCACTATTTAAATTCGAAACGGAACTTTATGTCCGCACCGATTCCTCCCTGGGCATCCCTGACGCCGACCAAAGAAGCGTTCTTATTCAGCAGATATTCCAGCTTGACTATCTGACCTTCCTTAACGTCGGCGGATGCACTGTATGTGGCATACAGCCGGTCACCGATCAGTTTCTTTGACAGCGTCACGCGCGGCGAAACAGTGCCGGTGGTCCTCGAAACCGACGGGTCTATCTGGAGTCTGTCAACGCCAGTTATTGTCTTCAGCCTGTCCTCAGCGACATCCTGCAGCTTTCCCGTCAGGAACGAAGTCGCCTCTGCAGCACCGATGCCGCCTTCGAGTCCCTTCAGGTTCTTTCCGACATCGCCGACCGTCAGAAGGCTCAAAATATCGTTTTCCTCAAGCGCGGGGCTGGAGGATAGCGACAGGTTGAACTGGTCAATGTAGCCGTCAAGAGCCAACCGCACGTTATAATTCTTTATCTTTGTCTCTGCAAGTATCTCAAAGTACGGATTGATTTCATCTGGACGGGCAAAATCGATCGCGCCTTTCAGCACCGTAAATTCGTTGTTCCTGAAATACACTATTCCACTGGTGGTCTCCACCCTGCCGAAAAGCAGAGGCTGGCCGATCGTGCCGCGTAAAACCACATCCATTTTCACGGATGCCCGCGCAACATTGTTGTCTATCGACATATTGCCGCCCCGTACCCTGACATTCAGCCTGGTCTGATCAAGCCTTCCTGTCTCGATTTTTGGACGCTCCTTTTTTCTGGCCTGAAGCAGCCAGCTTTTCCACTCGATCCGCTCGGTATAACGTGCCTTGCTCACACGGATATCGCCTGTTAAGTCCTGCGCTTGAGCTGACCCCTGGTATGCCAGATCTCCGTCAAAATGAATCCAGAAATTGCGGGACGCCGACATGGTAACGTTCGAGAGTTTGGATTCAAAAAGGAACCTTTTCAGGGAAAATCTGTCCAGATACACGTTTCCGCGCATAGTGATATCGCCTCCGGATATCTTGCCCTTCGCATCCTCAAGAACGATCCTGTCCTCCTCCGCATATATGGATGCGCTGACAGACGTAAGCCTGTAGGGAATATTCTTGAGACCCAGTGCGCCATTCTGTATCTTCATCTTACCGTTTACGCGGGGCTTTTCCCATGCCCCGCTCAGGGTTAATGAAAATGTCGCGTCTCCTTTCAGCATGTCGATGTTTTTTGACGCAGCCCTGAGCGGCGTCAGGGCAGAAGCGCCGTCAAGAGAGAAATTGAAATCACTGCCGAGATGCATATTGCCTCTAAGTTGCAATTCAGATGTTTCGCTCTTCATCGCGAACGATTCTACAGTCAGGATTTTGTCCTTCAGTTTTACCGATATGGGTCTGCTGTTGGACATGCCGTATCCGTATCCATAAATATATGCCTTGTCCAAAAGTAGCGTTCCGTTGACATTGTTTCGGTCGCCCCACAGCCGCATATTTCCCTTGAGGTTTATCAGCAGGTCTTCAGGTACATCCTTAAGAAATCCGGCTATAAGAAAATCGGACCGGGCGGACAGCATTTCTATGTTCACCTGCCACGGCATGGCATCAGTCAGCGATCCGGAACCATTGACTCTGATCTTTCCGTCCATAAACCTTCCGTCCAGCAATGCATTCTTACCCTTGAGCTCTGCCGTGATTATGCCGGATCCAGATGCCTGCTCACGAGCAGGATCACGATATCTGAGCAGACCCGTCAGCTTGAGATAAGGTTCTGCGAAGGTTCCGCGGCCATTAATAGCCACATCCGAGAGAGAGATCAATTTCAGATTTGTATCCCTGAATTTTTCCTGAAGGTTAGCCGGCATCGAGGTGAGCAGGTCCATGTTTTTCATCGTAGCCGACAATTCATATCTCTTGTCCAGTGAAACCATGCCCTTACCATTCAGAAGCATCGGACCCTTCTTCACAGCAAGGGATTTGAAGTTGAATTCGCCCCTCTCAAAAGTCAGTGAGGCATCGGCCTTGTCAAGCGAGTAGCTGCCGGACACGATAACATCCGAAGCGTGCAATTCTCCATCTGCCCTCGACCGCGCGCCCGGCCCTGTTAAAGTAAAGTTTGCACTGAATGCCCCCGTTAATGGCGGCGACCCCTGAATGATCCCTGACAGATCCTTGAGGTCACCCCTATCAAAAACTATTTTCAGGCCGTGGACCGGCGATAGCACGTCGAAGAGATGCTTCGCCTGAGGGAAGGCAATCTGGCCCGTCGTGCCAAGTGTCACGCGTGATGATGCGGCCTCGAAGTTCTTTACGATGAGCAGATTCTTTTTATAGCTGACGTCTCCTTCCACAGAGCCAAATGCGACAGTATGCGCCTTCATTAGGGTTGGGATGTCGAGCTTCCCTGAATTGAATTTCATATCGCCGGATTTAAACTTCATGTCGAGCACCGGATCATTAATCTCGCCTGAAAGTACTGCGCCGAATGCCGCAGGTCCGCTCAGAGCGGTGAAATACGGAGCCGACAAGTCGTGGACGTCTCTGGTTGTCCCGTTTGCCCTGAACGATAATCTGTTTTTGGGCAGATCTACAGTGCCGCTTCCGGATATCGAAGATACCCCTGTAGTTATCGTCAAATGCGATAACGTCACAACATTTTCGACCATGCTGAAATCACCATCGATGGCATTAACCCGCTCCAGTATATCCTTGCCTCCGATCGGCTTTCTAAACGAAAAAACGCCATGCGGACTGAAGCGGCTCCCTTCAGAAGATATCTCTCCGTCAACCTTGCCTGGAGCAATGCCGGGATCCCATTTGATCAGTTCAAAAAGACCCTTGCTGCCCACCTGTTTCGCAAATACTTTAAAACTGTAATAATTTACAATCGGAAGATTTATCCTGGCTTCGGCCGTTGCGCTACCGCCGTAAAGCGACCCGCGGGCGTCCGTGAATCTCATAACCCTGTCGCTGTACTGGATTTCGCATCCAAGCCTGTCGATCTTGACGCCGAAAAGATTTCCGTCCTCCATATCGGCCTTGGCCTTGGCGTGCAGATCATTTAAAGGTCCGCCCAGTGTCCCGTCGACTTTGACATGCCCCATCAACTTTTCATTGACCTTCAATAGCTCCATCAGGGTCTCAAGGTACAGGTTGCCGCTGACCTTCAGGTCAACTACTATATCGCTGAGAGACGAAAAGCTCTTGGCCTTTACAGTACCGACAGCCTTTATCGAGCCCTCGCCTCGGTTGTGCAAGCCAAAGATCTTTCGCGCGGAATCAACAAGCAGATCAACATCCGTCTTCAGGTCCGCCGAAAGAGGCTTGGATAGCATATCTCCCGTCGTTTTGATGACCGACCCATATGAGCTGATCTTTACGTTTTTTATGCTGATTGCATTATTGTGCAAAGTGAAGATCGCATTGACGCCCCCCGCCAAGTCGGGAATGCCGGGCATATGCACGTTAACCTCTGGCAGGGAGATGTTGAAATCAGGACTGTCGGCCAAAGCGACTTCAGAGTATGCACCTTTAGCTGAAATCCTCTTTTCGCCGTCACTGATGTCGAAGAAAGGCTTGTCCAGCACAACCGAGCGTATATTTACTTTCAGCGCGTCCTTTCTTTCGACAGCCAGATATTTTTTGATATTTTCGGTTATTTCTTCTATTTCAGCCCTGTCAGCCCTCAACGATGAATTTCTTATGACAAGACGATTAATGGTCAGCTCCTTATTGAATATCCCGCTTAGAGAGACATATCCCTTGGTCCTCTCAACAGATAAAAGGACGCTGCCTCCCTCATTGGAGACCTTTGCATCCTTCATCTCAATGAACAGTGGAAAAAGGTTGATGTGGATCTTACCGGCAATGACTTTTCTGCCGGTCATCTGTTCAAGCTCAGGCAGGATAAGCTTTTTAAGCGAATCGGATATGTACTGCCCGCGTGCTGCAAGCGCAAGAAAGACAAAAATGCTTATAAGCGCAATTATGAAAAAGGTTCTTTTGGTGACCTGCATCCGGGGCAGCTCCTAACCGACGCCGATGTCGACAGCCCGCATTCCGTTGAGCACTGCCAGGCAGTCCTCATACCCAAGCTTGCCCCCGTCTTTCTGGAGGTAGAATACATCATGCGCAGTGCCGTCATCAGTATTTATCACAGCCGATAGTATATCAATATTATACTCATGCAAATGAATAGTTATATCGTAAAGGAGACCTATCTTGTCAGGAAGCATGACCTCCAGCAGGGTGTATATTTCAGAGGCCTCGTTGTCGATCTCAAAAAACACCTCGGATCTTTTCGTCCTCGCCTTCCGCTCTTCGTTATGCTGCTTGCCAAGAGCAACCGGTTCATCATGGAGGACAACGCCTTTTAGATCCTGTAGTATGCTCTTTTCCATACCCTCCCATAAGAGCGTCTTCCAGTTGGAAACGATTATCCTCCGGATAGTTATGCCTTTGCTGCCTGTAAAGAGTCTGGCTCGGACGATGTTCAGCCCGCGCGCGCTCAATACCCCAACGATACGAGAGAAAAGACGCGGTGTTTTGCATGTGACAACCGTGATTTCGGCAGCGGCCTCATCAGTGGGCCTGATCGAAACAGCGAGGCCGCTTTTCCGTGCCGTCCTTACCAGTTCCTGATCGGATCTTATTGAATCAAGGGTATTGGAAAGCAGATATCTTTCGGACATCTCTCCCGCAAAAACCTGCAGCTTTTTGTCGAGTAGGAGGAACGTATCATGGTTCAACCCCCTAATATGATCGCGGGTTTTAGTATACAACCCTGTCAGCAGCGACGCATTCCATTCATTCCAGAAGCCCTCGTTTACGGCGCTCATGTCGGCATATGTCATAAGATAAAGTGCGTCCAGGTTCTCCTCGTCGCCTGCCGCCTCAGCAAGCTGAATGATCGTTTCTGGCGCGTCGGCATCGCGGGTCAGGGCCAGCTTCGCCAGAAATATATGATTGCGGACCAGGAATTCAATCTGCTGTCTATACTGCGGCTCTATCTGCAGCCGTTCCAGAATACCCTTAATTATGATATAGCCGGCTTCCTCATGTTTTCGTGATACCCCCTTGCCGATATCGTGCAGGAGGATCGCCAGGAAAAGGACGTCGTTCTTCACCCTCTTCATGATCTCAGAGAGTGATTGCAGTTTGCCCTGTTTGGTTTGTTTCAGGAGTTCCGCATTTCGCACAGCCAAAAGTGTATGCTCGTCTACGGTGTATCTGTGAAAGGCCTCCAGGATCACCAGGTGCTTGAGTCTTCCGAATTCAGGGATGAACCTTCCGAGAACGCCGAGATCGTGCATTCTGCTCAGGGTCTCAAAGACCCTTTCGGATCGCAATATGTCCCGGAAACTGGAAACCGCAGGGGCAGCCGACCGAATATCCTTGTCAATGAAAACAGCCCTGCTTTTCAGGATCTCCTCGATGTTGTAACTGAACTCTTTCCCTGTCACTGCGTAGACGCGAAAGGCCTCGATTATCTTTGCAGGGTCGTCAAGCACTTCAGGCGTCTTGACTATAATCTCATTGCGCGAGATAAAAAAATCGTCGTTGAACTTCCGCACCAGGAATGGCGCCGGCAGGTAAAAATAGCGCTTGCCGCAAAGCCTCATAACCTTAGAGAGGGCATCGGTGACGACTTTCGCCTTGTGATAAAAGACACGCATCATGATTTCAGGCGCATAAAATCTCGCAGTGTCCCTGAAGCCAAAGCGGGATGCGACCCCGTCCTGTATCTCCGCGGACAGAACATCGTTCTTTCTAGATGCTTCTATATGTATGCACGCACGGACCTTCAACATGAATTTAAGCGCCGAAAGGAAATCCCTGAACCTGATTTCAGACATCAGTTGCCGATATTCTTCGATCGCGCTAAGCCTGAGTTCCGACCTCGCAAGCCATGACATTGCATGTACATCCCGCAAGCCGCCCCTGCCCTCTTTCACATTAGGCTCGAGAACATACAGCGAGTCTCCCGACGCTTTGTGCCTCTTGTCGATGCCTCGTATTATTTCAGCTGTAAATCCTCTCTTTCCCTTGAATAAGAGTTTGGGATACACATCGCGTCTGAAATCCTCGAATACCTCGGCGTTTCCTGCAATCAGACGACAGTCGAGAAGGGCTGTCCGAGTCTGCAAATCACTTAACGAGTCGTCTTCAGCGCTTTTGAGGGTACGAAACGAGTGGCTAATGTTAAGGCCTTCGTCCCACAATTTGTAGAGAAGCTTCTGAGCAGCGTCTCTGGCCACTTTGGTATCGCTGCGGGATAATAGCATTATGTCTATATCGGAAAACGGCATGATTTCCCGGCGGCCGAATCCGCCGACAGCCAGGAAAGCCATATCTTTCAGGCCTTCGGCAGCCTCATGCTGCGATAACGAAAGATAGGATGACAGGAGCACTCGATCGACGATTTCCGTAAGGTTGTCGGCCAAGACAAGGCCGTCGGAGCCGGTTTGCAGTAACTCCGAGGCGGACTCGCAAAGAATTGAAGACAGAGGTACAATCATTGTTTATCGGGGCCGCTAGCGGCGGTCCTTTCCGGCCCATAACGCCTTATTTTTTCTGAAAAAAACATTATATCACGTCTTCAGGGTCAAATAGAAATTGACTAATTAGTGCGGCTTTTTAAAAACAAAAATAACAACTGTGATAGCGGATGATGATTATAAATCAATTAAAATTATTAATTGATATTTTTGGTTCAGGTTGTGTTATATTTACGCCAATGCACGAAAAACTCGTAGATCTACTCGCTAGATTTAGAGAATCGGAGGGCAACCTCATAACCCTCCTGCAAGACACGCAGGGAGCATTCGGGTATGTGCCGAAGGAAGCAGTTTACTGGTACGCAAAAGAACTTGATGTACCTGCCAGCCGTTTTTTCGGAATAGCCACATTCTATGCGCAATTCCATCTGAAGCCAAGGGGCAAGCATATTGTCACCGCCTGCTGCGGCACCGCCTGCCATGTGCGCGGAGCGGAGCGGCTGGTAAATGCGGTCAAGAGGGAATTGAAGCTGGAAGAAGACCAGGATACCACCGAAGATCTGCAATTTACAGTTGAGAAACTGGCATGCCTCGGCACGTGCAGCCTTGCGCCCGTAGTAATCGTCAACGGGAAAATGCTCGGAAAAACCACAACCGACATTATTACAAAAGAGATAAGGTCAATAAAAAAATCGCCCAAGAAAGATGAGTGAAATTTCGATCAGAGTCTGCATGGGCCCCGGAGGCATAGCGTCCGGCGGCGGCGAAGTGCTTTCGGCTTTCGAAAACCTCCTGAAGCAATCAAACATTTCTGCTGAAGTCAAAGACAGATGCTCAACTCATAAAGTCGGCTGCCTCGGCATGTGCTCAAAAGACGTGCTGGTTGATATATTCATCAACGGTAATAAGACGACCTATCAAAAGGTAAACGCCGGAATGGTTCAGCGTATAGTAGATGAGCACCTGGTTCAGGGCATGCCTGTAGCCGAATGGCTGTCTGATGAGGAATACGACAACTTTTATAAGAAGCAGATCAAGGTCGTTCTTTCAGACTGCGGCGTAGTCGATCCTGAAAGTTTGGAATCGTATCTTGCACATGGCGGCTATGAGGCGACGAAAAAGGCCCTGAAGGCGATGAGCCCAGTTGAGGTTACCGAAGAGATGACAAAGTCGGGGCTTCGCGGACGCGGCGGCGCGGGATTCCCGACTGGTGTGAAATGGGAGACATGCCGAAAAGTGCCTTCGTCCCAGAAATACATCATATGCAATGCCGATGAGGGAGATCCGGGCGCCTTTATGGACCGCGCCGTGCTGGAAGGCAATCCCCATTCCGTGATAGAGGGGATGATCATCGGCGCGTATGCGATAGGGGCGGATAAAGGATATGTTTATGTCAGGGCCGAGTATCCTCTGGCTGTCGAGCGCCTTACGCAGGCTATAAAAGAAGCCACAGCAAAAGGGTTTCTCGGAAAGAGCATAATGGGCACCGACTTCAATTTCACCATAAAACTGAAGCTTGGCGCGGGCGCATTTGTTTGCGGCGAGGAAACAGCCCTTATAGCATCAATAGAAGGCCAGCGCGGGATGCCGAGACCCAAGCCCCCGTTTCCGGTATTTTCCGGCCTGTGGGGAAAGCCTACGGTTATAAATAATGTCGAAACGCTTGCCAATATACCGTATATCCTGACAAAGGGTGCTGATTGGTATGCGTCATTCGGCACCGAAAAATCAAAGGGCACGAAGGTTTTTGCGCTTACCGGCAAAGTCAAGAATACCGGTCTGATAGAAGTTCCCATGGGCATCAGCCTGCGAGAGATCATTTACGACATAGGCGGCGGTATCGAAGGCGGCAAGGGGCTGAAGGCGGTCCAGACGGGCGGACCCTCAGGCGGTTGCATCCCGGCCAGCATGCTCGATATCAATGTGGATTATGAGTCTCTTGCAAAAGTAGGGTCTATCGTTGGTTCAGGCGGCATGATCGTTCTGGACGAAGACAACTGCATGGTGAACATCGCCAAATATTTCCTCGCTTTCACCCAGCTGGAATCGTGCGGAAAATGCGTACCGTGCAGAATCGGGACCAAGCGGCTTCTCGAAATACTGGAGAGGATTACGAAAGGCCAGGGACGTGAAGGCGATCTGGAGCTCCTCGAAGGGCTCAGCAAAGACATCAAGTCCGCTTCGCTCTGCGGACTGGGGCAGACTGCCCCTAACCCAGTGCTGAGCACACTCAATTATTTCAGAGATGAGTACGAAGCGCACATACGCGACAAGAAATGTCCTGCCAAGGTCTGTAAAGACCTCCTGACCTATTCCATTCTGGAGGACGTTTGCACAGGCTGCGGGGCGTGCAAGCGCGCCTGCCCCTCCGGCGCGATAAAAGGAGAAAAGAAAAAACCTCACAAGCTCGACTCAAGCCTATGCGTCAAGTGCGGCGCCTGCTTCGATGTCTGCAAATTCAAGTCCGTCGCCAAGGAGTAATCATGCTAAAAGTTACCATTGACGGCAAGACAGCCCAAGTTCCACCGGGCACTATGGTGCTCGATGCGGCTAAATCCCTGAACATATCGATCCCTACGCTCTGTCACCATCCGAAGCTTACGCCATTCGGCGGCTGCAGGCTTTGCCTGGTAGAGATCAAAGGCATACCCAGGCCTGTTACATCGTGCACAACGCCTGTGACGGATGGCATGGAGGTTACCACTTCAACCCCTCAGATAGAACAGTTGAGAAAGACCGTCCTGGAACTTCTCCTGTCCGACCACCCCAACGATTGCATGCTCTGCGAAAGCGCCGGGGACTGCAGCCTGCAGGAATTGGCTTACTTCTATGGCGCCAACGGTTTGACATATGATGGTGAGCGGCGGGTTTATGCAAAAAGAGACGGCAACCCGTTCCTTGAAAGAAACATGGAGAAGTGCATCATGTGCGGCAGGTGCGTGAAAGTCTGCGACGAAGTCCAGGGCTTGGGCGCAATCGATTTCACATATCGTGGCTTTAAGTCCAAGATATGCCCGCCGTATGAGGAAGACCTCAATTGCGAGTTCTGCGGACAATGCGTATCTACATGCCCCACCGGTGCGTTGACCGGAAAGATGTGGTCGCTGAAAGGCAGGCAGAAAGATGTCACTGAAGTGGATACGGTCTGCTCCTATTGTGGAGTCGGCTGCAACCTGACTCTGCACGTGAGGCACAACGAGATTATTCGCGTTACTTCGAAGCCTGATACCTGGAATGAAGGCTGGCTCTGCGTCAAGGGCCGCTTCGGATACAGCTTTATATCAAGTCCGGACCGGCTGACTAAGCCCTTGGTCAAGAAAAATGGCGCTTTCGAAGAAGTCTCATGGGATTACGCACTCGACTATATCGCATCGAAACTGGGGGAGATAAAGAAAGAGTTCGGTGCCGACTCGATAGGCGGGCTTTCGTCCGCGCGATGCACAAACGAAGAAAACTATCTGTTTCAGAAGTTCATCAGAAGCGCAATCGGCACGAATAACGTCGACCATTGCGCCCGTCTCTGACACAGCCCCACGGTGGCCAGTTTGGCCGCAATATTCGGCTCAGGGGCTATGACTAATTCGGTGCCCGAGATCGAAGATGCAGAGGTAATTTTCATTATTGGCTCCAATACGAAGGAGACCCATCCGGTTATTGCAAATCGGATGATCAAAGGATACAGAAAAGGCGCGAAGATTATCGTCGCCGATCCAAGAAGGGTGCCGATGGTCAGGTTTGCGGAGCACTTCCTCCAGCTGAGGCCCGGAACCGATGTGGCACTTTTGAATGGTATTGCACATGTGATCGTTAAAGAAGAGCTTCACAACGCGGAGTTTATAGGCAAGCATGCCGAAGGCTTCGAAGAGTGGAAAAAATCCATCGAAGAGTTTACTCCTGAATATACCGAAAAGATCACGGGCGTTCCCAAGAACAAGATAATAGCGGCGGCGCGCCTTTACGGCGGTTCGCGCAAGGCAGGCATATTCTACACGATGGGCATAACCCAGCATACAACCGGCTTTGATAATGTCAGCGGCACCGCCAACCTAGCACTACTTACCGGCAATATAGGCAGGGAATCGACCGGCATCAATCCGCTGCGTGGTCAGAACAATGTCCAGGGCGCATCAGACGCCGCATGTCTGCCGAACGTTTTGCCTGGATATCAAAAGATCGACCTGCCCGAAGTCAGGGCTAA
>Ga0187786_10000482_pt1 | contig 11133 bp, 14 predicted proteins | sample 0815_BV2_10_20_M_FD_132449 | JGI IMG/M metagenome (GOLD analysis project Ga0187786, IMG submission 132449) | Tropical peat soil microbial communities from peatlands in Department of Meta, Colombia - 0815_BV2_10_20_MG | ecosystem: Environmental > Terrestrial > Soil > Wetlands > Peat | place...
AGTCCGTATCGCATCAATTCAACCCCGGCGACAATGACGGGCTGGCGGGAAGAGTTTATCATCCCAGCAGCATCGCTGACAGCCTCTGCCAGGGGTTTTGTATCCATGTCGGGAGGCAGTACGGGTTCGACAACAGGGACTATCTTCCGGAGGGCCATATCACGCGGCAGTTCAATGTAGACAGGACGTCTGTAACATTTGGCGGCTCCGAGCACGCGGCTGATTTCATGGCAGGCGGTATCAGGGTTTTCGAGTGACGTTGCTGCCACCGTGAGTTGCTCGAAAACTTTGAACTGTGTGTCAAATGTCTTTACCTTATGATGCAGCATGGGATCGCCAATCCGTTCTCTGACCCCGGGTGCCCCGCTGATGATCACGACCGGGGATTCTTCGGCATAGGCCTGAGCAGTTGTGTTGGCTATCTTCAGCCCTCCCACTGCATATGTTATGCATGCTGCTCCCAGACCAGTCACGCGGGCGTAGGCATCAGCCGCGAACCCGGCTCCCTGCTCATCGCAGGTATTGATGATCTTAATCCTGCTCTGCTCTAATTGCTTGAAGAAGGTGAGCACGTAATCACCGGGGATGCCGAATATGTGGCCTATCCCGTTTTCGTAGAGCCGTCGGATCAAATATTCGCCTATAGTGGTTTCTCCGGTGTCCACCCTGTCCTCCCTCAATAGATTAACGGCCGGATGATGATATTATATCCACGATTCCCAGTGCTGAAAACGATAAGAGCCATACAATTTGCAAAGACTTCCGGCTGACGGCCTGTAATTACCTTGATTACCGGCTTGAAGATCAGCCCAATTGCCTTTTGTATGGCTCTAGACTTGATGCAACGCGTTCTACGGTGACCATAGCATTTTCTGCTTTTGGGAGGTCCGGCGGAGGCTTCAGGCTTCCCTCTCGCTGCAGAGGGCTTGCTCACCGCATCCGACACTAACTCCCGGCGCATAATTGTTCCTATGGCGGTCCATAGAATTGCATTGCATTCTGTTCTTAAGATAATAATAGTCCCGCGCGAACTGAAATAAAATCAGACTAACCCCGAATTTCTTGTCAGAGTTTTCCTACAGGAAGTAAGATTTCGAGTCCCGTACAGGCATCTCGGATCAGGCGCTACCAGGTCGTCGCAGACCATCAGGCTGACAGCCGGGCATCCTCCGCGGCATTTCCCGTGCAGTTCGCACACGGTTTCAGGACAGTGGTTCCTCTCGAAATTCCTGAAGAATGACAACGCCGGGTGTCGGCAAATCCGGTCTATATCGTCAGACAGTATATTGCCCAGCCGGAATTCCGGCCTTTGAAACAGCAGATAGCATGGATATACCGACCCGTCCGGCATGACCGATAATTTTGTGGTTCCGGCGGGGCAGCGTATGTCTTCATGGGCGGTGTCGGGCAGGTAGCAGGAACAATATACGCCCTCGACATTTCGGTGCACTTTCCGGAGTTTGTTCAATCTCCGGTAGTATTGGGGGAATGGCAGGCAGCTGTCGAGATCGGAGGGCTGAAGGGCATCCATGAAGATGGCGTAATATCGAATTCCCGGATGCCCGATCAGCCGCTGAACAGTCTCCGGCATAAAACGCGTGCGGTTGCAGACGGACTTGATCAGCGGCCTGTATTCAAGAATGTACGAAACAAGTTCGTCGTCCACAGGGGTGCCGTTCAGCGATATGCCGATTGTGAGCTTCTCTCCCTCAAAATTGTGGGACAATCCCGTAAGGGCACGGACATTGCTGCCGTTGGAGCTTATCGATGCGCGCAAACCATTATTGCAGGCAGTTTCGACCAGGGCGGTCAGTTCGGGATGGCAGGTCGGCTCGCCGCCGAGGAAATCGATTTCTTCGATCCCTTCGCCGGCAAGGACATCAGCGACCTTTCCGAAGTCAACGGCGCTGATGTCGCGTATCCGGGAAATCCCCCGGTTGAAGCAGAAAGAACAGGTTTCATTGCACCTAAAAGTCGGGAAAAACTGTATGTACAATTACTTCTTGCGGCCGGAAATAATGTCGTCGGCCCAGCTAAGCGCAGCTGAAACGGTCGGGAATCCGATGGTGCTCGTTATCAGGATGATCGCATGGTAAATCTCGTCATGAGTTGCGCCAAGCTCCAGAGCCCGTCTGGTATGGGAATGGACCGAACCCTCGGACCGTATGGCAGCCGCAGCCGCCAGTTGTATGAGATGCGACGTCTTCTCGTCTATCGGTCCGGCGATTTTTGCTGCTTTGCCGAGATTTGCCGATGCTGTGAAAAAGCTCTTGAACCGTTTCCTGATGCTGACATACTGGTCCGGCAACATAAGTACCTCCCTCGATTAGCTGATATTCACATTGTACAGCTATTTTGCTTATGCAACCAGTCTTTTCCCGGCCTCAAGTGCGTCTTTCAGAGCTTCGGGATGTTCAAGGGCAGCCCCTTTTGCATCGACTCCCAGGGCGGAGACGACCTCATGTTTCGGGACGCTCACAGTCCTGAAAAAAGCCGTGGCAGTGGCGTCAGAGCATGTGGCGCCAATTTCTTTTTTCATGCCCCCGACGAGCAAAAGAAGCCCTTTCCGGCCATGAGGCCCTGCCGCTATCGAGCGCTTCAGCAGATACTTTTCGCACCAGAAGGCCTGGCAGCGGTCGATCATAGCCTTTACCTGGGCGCTCAAAGCAAAGAAAAATATAGGCGAAGCCAGGATGATTCTGTCAGCCGAACGAATGGCGTCGTAGATTTCTCCCATATCGTCGTTGATTATGCATTGGCCGCTTTTTTCACATGAGCCGCAATCCTGACAGGGTTTGATCCGCATATAGTTAAGCTTGAAAAGGACAACCTCATGCCCGGCTTTCTTTACGGGCTTTAACGCCTCTTCAAGCAAGATCTCTGTGTTGCCGCTTGGACGCGGGCTCCCCTGGAACGCAACTATCTTCATTTTCCTTTCTACTCTACCTTCTTGTATGCTTGCTTTTTTGATTTGCAGACCGGACATTCATCAGGTGGCTCTCCCTCTACCGTATGGCCGCAGACCGAGCATACATAATAATCGACATCTGCGTTCTTGCCGAGTTCGGCCAGCGCTTTCTTGTAAAGTTCGGCGTGGACCTTTTCGACCTCGTTGGCATATGTAAAGGTCCTTACTGCATTCTTGTCGCCTTCCGCTTCGGCCTCGGCGATCATCTGCGGATACATCTTCTGGAATTCGAAAACCTCGCCTGCCATGGCTGCCTCAAGATTCTCCTTCGTGCCCTTGATCCCGCCCATCTGCCTCAGGTGGTTATGGGCATGAATCGTCTCGGCCTCGGCAACAGCCTTGAACAGCTTGGCAACCTGTTTGTATCCTTCCTGCTCGGCTTTTTTCGACCATGCAAGATATTTTCTATTCGCCTGCGATTCGCCCGCAAATGCATTATGAAGATTATTTTCGGTATTTGACATGAATTCCTCCTCAATTATTCAAAATTCTTGTGATATTCCTTGACCTTCCTTGCGAAGGCCGCTCCGTATTCATAGCACTTTGCAGCATCGTCATTAGAAGGGCGGTAAAGCACCTCCATGCCTGGTTCGTATGTCTCAAGGCCGATCTTTTTCAGTGTTTCGTATGCTTCCTTGACCGCGCCGCCTCCCCAGCCGAAGCTTCCAAATGCGCCTGCAATCCTGTTCTTGGGACGCAGCCCTCTCAGGTATGTAAGAAAATTTGCCACGCTCGGGAACATTATATTGTTCAGCGTCGGAGTGCCTATAAGTACCCCGCGAGATTTCCAGAATTCCTTTACCGCTACGCTCTGAGGAGTCGCCCTCAGTTTCATCACTTTGCAGTCAACTCCTTCGTCGCAGATACCCTGCATCAGATGCACCGTCATCTGTTCAGTGCTGTGCCACATGGTGTCGTAGATAATCGAAACGCTAAGGTCCGACTTCCCGTTCGCCATGTCCATGTACATGTTGACGACCTTTGAAGGGTCCCGTCTGAATATGATGCCGTGGTCCGGGGCTATCATGTCGATTTCAAGACCAAGCTTCTGAATATCGGCCACTTTGCTCTTTATTATGTGACCGAACGGCATGAGTATATTGGCATAATAATCAACTATGGCATCTTCCAGTTCCGAGATCGATTGACAGGTCGTGTAATCGTCGTCGAACCTGGAAGCAGAAGCGATATGCTGACCGAATCCGTCCTGGCTTATCAACAGCTTCTCTTCCTTTACATACGTCATCATCGAATCAGGCCAATGAAGCATGGGGGTTTCCAGGAAAAGCAGGGTCCGCTTTCCGATGGTGAGCGTATCGCCGCTCTTTACTACGTGTATATTCCATTTCGAGAGATCGAAGAACCGGGCGAGTCCCTTTTTACCTTTATCGGTTATATGAATAGTGGCACCAGGGCAGAGAGCCATGATTTTGTCGATGCTGGTAACATGATCGTTTTCGATGTGATTTATGACCACATGCTTGATCCTGGCGGGATCAACAATGTTCCTGACATTGTCTATCATCGTGGATGCAAAGTCATATTTAACCGTATCCACCAGCGTTATCTCTTCGTCCATGATCAGATAATTGTTGTAAGTTGTTCCTCGCGGGGTTTCATATCCGTGGAAGTCCCTTACAGCCCAGTCAATGGCTCCAACCCAGTAAATCCCGTTTTTAAGTTCAACAGTCTTCATGATGCCTCCATACAATCGATAATAAGGATTCCTGCCTGTATTACAACAGGTTGCGAGACTTTCCGGGACAGCACCTTCCGCCGCCCCGGCTTCTCGCCATCAGTAGTTTATACTAAAGTCTATTTGCATTCAAACCCTTCGCCGACCTTTTCCATGGCGCGGCCGCAGCATGACAGCACCCCTGCGCCCTGGTTGGTCACGACCACTTCGTTAGTGCATATCGTGCATTTGTATTTCTGCCCGACACTTGTCATTTATTGTTCCTCCTATATACCCAATAGGGTCTGGAATATATTGTGGTGCTCTTCCTCGTCCGCCAATATAACCTCGAAGAGCTTTCTCGTCACCACATCGCCTTCCTTGTTGGCCAAGGCGATGATCTCCTTGTAAAGGACGATGGCGTCCTCTTCGGCTTTCTTGTTCAGCTTCAGCATATCTTCGGCTGTTTTGCCGATCTCGATCGGAGTAGGCTTCGTAGTCGGCACTCCTCCAAGATAATCGAGGCGCTCGGCGATGTTTTCGGCATGTTTCATCTCGGTGATCGCGGTCTTCTTGAATACCCCGCCGACAGACTCAGAGTTGATGCCTTTGATCATCACATGCTGCCACATGTACTGGACGCTGACCTGTATTTCTCTTGCGATAGCGTCATTAAGCATATCCAGAAGTTTCTTGCTCGCCATATTCGCCTCCTTATTTCATCGCTTCCGAGACCTTGCCGACTATTTTTTCGGAAGGTTTCAGGGTCTTTGATCCGGGCTCCCACTTTGCAGGGCAGACCTCTGCGGGCTTATCCTTCACATACTGGAAGGCCCTGACCTTGCGCAACAGCTCGTCCGAGTTACGGCCGACATTGAAGAAATTGACCTCGGAGCCGACCAGTTTGCCCGCAGGATCGATGATGAATGTGCCCCTCAGCGCCAACCCGCTTTCATCGTCGTAGACGCCGAACAGGCTGCAGATTTCGCCTTTCTGATCCGCACCCATATGGTACCTTACATTTTCGAGCAGCTTTTCCTGGTGGAACCATCCGTAGTGGACGAACTTGGTGTCTGTGCTGACAGAGACGACCTCACACCCCATCTTCTTCAGTACGTCCTGCTTGTCGGCCAGGTCGGCAAGCTCGGTCGGGCAGATAAAGGTGAAATCGGCCGGATAAAAGAACAGTATGGTCCATTTCTTGGCCTTAGTCGCAGCCGACAGGCTGAACTTGCCGAACTTGCCTGTTGCAGGCTCGAAGGTCTCAATCTCGAAATCGGGCACTGTGTTACCCACTCCCAAACAGCAGCATACATCTTCCATAACTACCTCCTTGTTTTTTTGTTATTGAATGAAGAGCCCATCTTCTTCTTTCTGCACTCAGGACATATGCCGTAGAATTCGACGTGATTGCCCGTGATCTGAAAACCCTGCAAGGCCTCCTTCGATAGGGCCAGGTCGAAATCTAGCTCGATGTCCGCAATCTTCTTGCAGAGTGAACATATCAGGTGATGATGCTTCTGCAGGTTTGGGTCGAAATGCCTCTTTTCGGGGTCGATCGTTATCTCTGTGAGCCTGCCCTTCTGCTTGAGCATCTCAAGGGTGTTGTAAACCGTTGCGAGAGACATCGTCGGAAACTTCTTTGATACTTTCCTGTATATATCTTCTGCTGTCGGATGCTCTTTATTGCCTTCCAGATATGACAGTATCGAAATCCTCTGTGGGGTCAGTTTAAGCCCCAGTTCCTTGTATTTCATCATCTCCAGCTTCCTCTTTTAAATAAGAATAATTATTAGTAAATAATTATTATCAATAAAAATTCATTTTGTCAAGGCAGGCGGATAAGAAATATTACAGGCAATACAACCGCCATCGGGCTAATATATATATATCAATAAGAATCCACGTATCCAATGCGGTAAAAAGGTTGAGAAGACGACGCCTTCGAGGGTATTATTAAGCATGGTCCACATTGGCAACGCGTGTCTCATATATGAAAAAGTCGCGTAAGATAGCCCTTACGCTGATTGCCTCCGCCTGCATCGCGGCGTCTGCTTGCAGCTCCGAGCAGAAGACCCAGAGGGATGTCTACGCCTCCAGGGATGCCTGCGCAAACGACTGGGGCAGCGATCAGTGCGAGCAGGACCAGACAGGTACTCGAACATACGGTCCTCACTACTATTTTTATGGAGGCAGGCCGTGGTATTTCCCGCGCGGCTACGAGACTCCGGTCGAAACAAGGCCAGGACAGGGGGCATATAATATTAAGCAGGGCCTGCATTCTCCAAATGCGGTCTCCTCGTTCGCAGCCTCGCGTACTACCAGAGGTGGCTTTGGCGGTTCCTCATTCTTTCATGGCGGCGGATCGTAATGAAGAGGCTGACGGTACCTCCGCGGCCCGGCTGGCAGGCGAAATTCGAGGAACTCGGCTTCTCTTTTCATTCAATGGAAGGAGGCTACTGGAGCGAAGGAGTCTGCTATGAATTCTCGGCGGCTGAGATAGACCATCTAGAGGAGGTCACTCAGGAACTACATGAAATGTGCCTGAAGGCAGTCGATTATATCATCTCGAAGGACCTTTTCCTAAATATCGGGCTGAACCAGCAGGCCGCTGCCCTTGTCAGGGAATCATGGAAGCGCGAAGACGCAAGCATATATGGCCGCTTCGATTTTTCATATGACGGAAAGGGCGAGCCAATGCTGCTCGAATATAATGCGGACACGCCGACGGCTTTGTATGAAGCGAGCGTAGCACAGTGGGTATGGCTTGAGGATGTCTTCCCCAAATACGACCAGTTCAACTCCATCCATGAGAAACTCATGGATGCCTTCAATGCTGTTAAACGCAAGATGCCGCTCGCATCTAGACTCTACTTCGGCTGTGTTAAAGATCATGAGGAAGACCTGGTGACGGTCGAGTACATGCGGGACGTTGCAACTCAAGCGGGCATCAGATCGCGTCATATTTATATTGAAGACATCGGCTACGATCCGGACATTGAAAGGTTTGTCGCCGATGACGGCGAACCGATAGACTGCATGTTCAAGCTCTATCCGTGGGAATGGCTGCTTGGCGACGAGTTCGGAAAATTCATCAATCAGGATGCGATAACGCTGTTCGAGCCTGCGTGGAAGATGGTGTTGTCAAACAAGGGCATTCTGCCTGTAATGTGGGAAATGTTCCCCGGCCACAGGAACCTCCTGCCAAGTTATTTCGATCAATCCGGGCTGGGTGCCGATTTTGTAACGAAACCTCTCTTTGCGCGCGAAGGAGCGAATATCGAACTAAGGACCAAAGGCGCTGTCATCTCTACTGACGGCACATACGGCAGTGAAGGATTTATATATCAGGAGCTTAAGGAACTGCCGTCGTTCGGCGGCAGATATCCGGTGATCGGATCATGGATCGTCAACGGGTTGGCTGCAGGCATCGGTATCCGAGAAGACGACACGCCGGTTACAAAAAACAGCAGCAATTTCGTGCCGCACTATTTTGTGGATTGAATTATCTGGAGGGATCATGGAAATCGCTGCTGAGCTTTCGGGCTTTGTGAAGTTTTTGGCCTATTTCGCATCCGCGCTTGTGATGACGGCTCTGTTTCTGTTTATTTATTTGTGGATAACTCCTTACAGGGAACTGGACCTGATAGACCACGGTAATACCGCTGCGGCATACAGCCTGACCGGAGCTCTCTTCGGATTCATCATCCCACTGTCCAGCGCCATAATCCATAGTGTCAACTTCTACGATATGCTCATATGGGGTGCGGTCGCGCTTATCGTGCAGATTTTCGTCTACTTCCTGGTCAGACTGATGTTCAGGGGCCTGGCAGCGGCGATAGGGGAGGGTGTCATCTCGAAGGGATTGTTCCTCGGCGCGTTGTCGCTTGCGGCGGGAATTCTGAACGCCGCCTGCATGTCGTATTGACAGCGGCATATATGATATGCATACTAAAGCATATGATTGATACATATAGAACTTGGAGGATTTTATGAGGACAACCTTGAACATAGAAGATGAATTGATAGAAAAAGCGATGAGGTTGACGGGGATCCGGGAAAAGACATCCCTCGTGAAGCTGGGACTTCAGGCCCTTGTAGCGAGGGAAAGCGCCAAAAGACTTGCAAAAATGGGTGGGACTCAAAAAGGGCTCACCACGGTACCTCGCAGAAGGGCGGAATAATAGTAAATGGTCCTTGTTGACACTTCGGTGTGGGTAGAGCACCTGAGGGCTGGAAACATTACGCTGGAAGCTCTCTTGAACGAAGGTCTTGTTGTAAATCATCCGCTTGTAGTAGGTGAGCTTGCGTGCGGAAATCTAAGGAACAGAACAGAGATATTATCTCTTCTTCATGCACTCCCGGTTGCAGCAACAGTTGAGCATGAAGAGATACTGGATTTTATAGAGAATAATCGCCTGATGGGAAAGGGATTGGGATATATCGATATGCACCTGCTGGCCTCAGCGCTCTTGACCAAGGTCAGGCTTTGGACTCTCGATAAAAGATTGCATGACGTGGCTATACAGCTGAAAGCCGCGTATGAAGTGTAATATTTCGATGGGGGCGAGAGATAGCGGCAGGGAAAAGATTCTCATCAGGGGGGTCAACTGGATCGGCGATGCCGTGATGACTTTCCCTGCGATCAGGGCCATCCGCAAATTTTATCCGAAAACCCACATAAGCATACTGGTAAGGCCTTCAGTCGCACCTCTCTTCGAAAACAGCCGCGACATCGATGAAGTAATATTCTACGAACCGCAATCCCGCGGACTCAGAGGCAAGCTCCATTTCGCAGGGCTGCTCAGGCAGATGCGCTTCAGTAAGGCGATCCTTCTTCAGAATGCTTTCGATGCTGCACTGATCGCATTTCTTGCCCGGATTCCGGAGCGCATCGGTTATGACAGAGATCGCAGAGGTTTTCTGCTGACGAAGGCGGTGCCCTATAAGAATCAGGATCGCAAGGTCCATCATGTCAACTATTATCTCGACCTCCTGAGCGCTGCAGGCATCGACGCTCCTTATTCTCATCCCTGGCTCAACCTGACCCTGGAGGAGAGGCTTGGCGCACGAGAGAGGCTTACCGAACTCAGACGGCCGATACTCGGCATCAACCCTGGTGCAACATACGGCTCATCAAAGAGATGGCTGCCGGAGCGGTTCGCGGAAGTTGCGCAATGGTTCATCCGTGAGACGGGTGGCAGCGTCGCCGTCTTTGGCGGAAGAAATGAGGTATCCATCGCTGAAGAAATATGCAAGCAGATACCGGTTAATCGACTCATGCTTGCGGGGAAGACCTCTTTGCGCGAGTTGATTGCGCTGGTATCTGAATGTGATGTTTTCCTGACTAACGATTCAGGACCGATGCATATTGCCTATGCGGTCGGCACGCCGCTGGCTGCAATATTCGGCTCGACATCTCCAGAGCTCACCGGGCCGGTCGGCAATGGGAGTGAGGTCATCAGGACGCGAATAGCCTGCAGCCCGTGCTTTGAGAGGACATGCGACAAGGACTATCTCAAATGCATGTTTGATGTCATCCCGGATCAGGTGTATGAAGCGCTGATGAGGCTGCTTCCGCAAAAGAGGGCGGTTTTTTTCGACCGGGACGGCACCCTTTGCAGGGACGCAAATTATCTGAACAAGTGGGACGATTTCGAACTGCTGCCGGGCGTTGAAAACCTGCAATCCCTTAAGGACGATGGTTTCGAGCTTATAGGGGTGAGCAATCAATCCGGCATCGTAAAGGGTATAGTGCAAGAGAAATTCGCCAAAGAGGTGAACAGGCTGTTCATAGACAAATATGGCTTCACCAACTTTTATTATTGCCCGCATAATCCGGAAGATTTCTGCAGATGTCGGAAGCCCGAACCTGAGATGCTTTTCAGGGCAAGGACTGCTTACGGCATTGACCTAAAGAGGTCGTTCGTGGTTGGGGACAAAGACGCTGATATGCTCCTGGCAAAGATGGTCGGGGCAAGAGGGGTTCTTGTGCGAAGCGGCCAGCAGAGCGACTCTGCTTATGCCGACGAAGTTGTGGACAAGCTTGAAGAAGTGATAAGATATATCCGTAAGTGGTCCGGTGCCTAGCTTACTGCAAACTTTCCGTATAAAATTGGTCTTACGGCAGAATTCACTGTAACAATACCATGATTACACAAGAATTAGGCTGATGGAAAAAATACCGATAAAGAGCATTCCCCGAAAGGTCCTGATCGTTAAACCAAGCTCGCTGGGAGATGTTGTACATAGTCTGCCATTTCTGTATGCCCTTCATGAATGCTTTCCCTTTGCGGAGATAGACTGGGTGATTGCCAAGGGTATCGAGGGCATTCTGGAAGGCAACCCGCTGGTAAGCAAGCTTTGGGTCATCGACAAGGACAAATGGAAAAAAGTCGGACGCATTCCCGGCACCATTTCCGAACTCGGCAGGCTTGCAAGGGCCCTGAAGACAGAGCAGTACGACATAGTCATCGATCTGCAGGGACTG
>Ga0187786_10000483_pt1 | contig 11119 bp, 8 predicted proteins | sample 0815_BV2_10_20_M_FD_132449 | JGI IMG/M metagenome (GOLD analysis project Ga0187786, IMG submission 132449) | Tropical peat soil microbial communities from peatlands in Department of Meta, Colombia - 0815_BV2_10_20_MG | ecosystem: Environmental > Terrestrial > Soil > Wetlands > Peat | place...
CCGTAGGGCCTGGATTCGTGTCTCAGAATCCATCTCCGGGCTCTTGCTCCCACAACCCGTACCGATTACAGGCTTGTTGGGCCGTTACCCCAACAACAACCTAATCGGCCGCAGACCCATCCTATGGCGGCGGACCTTTCAACTACGAAGCATTCCAGCATCCATAGTCTATGGGGTATTATCCCCAGTTTCCCGGGGTTATCCCCCTCCATAGGGTAGGTTGTCCACGTGTTACTGAGCAGTATGCCGAGGTCTTGCACCTCTCGACTCGCATGGCTTAATCGAACTCTGATAGCAGTGGCCTCTGGCAGGATCAACCAGAATTAATTGTACTCTTCGTACGCACACGTTATCTGAACTTCTTTCGAGGAATTAGCGGTTACTAAACAAATTTCCGCATTGCCAGTATCAACGTCAGAACCAACTCCGGTCAGGCCGGGTCTCGTTGGATCTCCATCAAAGAGAATTTTTATTGTAATTTTCGTCGTGATTGCTTACTTAATCACGGGCTAATAACATAGGCTGCGGTATTATTTATACCTTGTTGCCTGTGCAGTTTTCCGTCGGAACCCGGACCTGATCCGGGTTCGTCATCAAGAAAGCCTGAAGGTGAACATCGTCGTGCATTTTCACGCGTTCACGGGCTTACAATGTAGGGTGCGGGATTATTTATACCTTCGTGCCTGCATCGTGTTCCCTCGGAACCGATGCCATCCCACGGGAGGAGGTTTCGTCGGTTCGTCATCAGATTTTGCGGATCTACATATAACACAGCGAACCATTTAAACATTATTCTCGATCCACGTGTTTTTTTCCGGCGTCGTTTTATTTCCTGCAATCTATTTTGACAGACCATAATGACAAAATCGACAGGAAACGTAATTTTCCGTAACGAATCCAGCGTTTTCGCTGCGAATTTTCCGTACTGCGCGAACAGAAAAGGATCCCTGGAAAGGCTTGGTTTCATGATCCCTCCGGGCCATGAGCGCGGAAGGAGGGGTATGCGGCCTTACGTCAGCAATCGCCAGAAACCGGCCCAATTCTTTTGGTACCTTGCCGCAATCGCGCGGACTGAAAAGATACGTCGGCGGTATCATGCTGGCAGGCCCCCGGTGGTTTATATAATTTAATGAAAAATAATTCTTATGCGACCCCTTGCCGAGATCCTTGCAGGATGCCCGCGGCCATCTGTGTCCACGGAGAGGGAGGTTCCCTGGCCTTCGGCATGGGCATTTCCTGGTTTCATGCTAAAGCGGATGGTTATCCTTCTGACACAACCGAAAGAGGCAATCGGGAAGTTCGGTGCAGTCGAGTACCGGACACCGTTCCTGTTCTTCCTGTTCTTCACGGTCATCACTACGGTGTTGCATGCCCTTGCCACACTTCTCTGGATCCTTTTCCTTGGCCCCGTCCAGGGTGGACTGGATTCCGGGGGGTTTATGGGCATCCCTCCGGATCTGCTCTCAAACCTCTTCCTCGGGATCTGTGAGACAACGTTCCTTGCCCTGGTGTTCTTCGGGATATCGACCATCATTCTTGCTGTCGGAGTGTGGCTCATGACCGGAGACAGATCGATTAATCCGGCCTTCACGATAACCGCATACTGCTACCCTTTACCCTCTCTTATCAGCCTGATTATTGCTTTTTCCGATATTCCCTGGGGATTCCACATCCCCCCTGAAATCAATCTCTTTGCCGGTGTCCTTATGATCTTCTGGACTCTCCTTATGGTGGTCATTGCGGGATACGGTATGGCGGCTGTGGTAAAGACCCCGTTACCATTGGCGATCATTACTGCCGTCTGCTGGCTCCTTCTCGGCATGATGGCCTCCTACCTTGTTCAGAATGTTATTGTCTTCCCTGCAGAATACGGCGTGTCGCAAGCAATCTTTACGACCTCGTACCCGGCCGGGACAGCACGCTGAAATGGTTCATTGGCCTTTTGCCGAATCAAACGGGCCTGGTCCCGGATGATGAACCGGCGAAAATCCGGCCCTGCACTTCCTGGATCGACCGGTCTATCGGATAAAGGGATGTCAACATTCAGCAGCCCTTGAAATGCCCCTGCCTGACCCCCAGGGATCGCGTGGATGAGTTCGAAGATAAGGTAACACCGGATAAAAGCAGGAATACCAATAATCGCTGGCCCTTCGTGCTGGGGGTCGGGCAGGGGCAATTTATGTGGGAGGGCTGCCAGTGCGGGGTTATGATAAAAAATCCGGGGTACCAGTGAGGGGATGTCGTTAATTTCCCGTCGGCTGGTCAGGGTTTGTCTCTGTAGGGGAGGAACTCGGGCAGGACCCGGTTGCAATAAACTGCCCCTGCCCGACCCTCCCTGGTGACCACCAAGGATTTATCCAAAGGTACCTTTTTCTTTTTTCACATGCCCGATTTCAGGCTCAGGCCCGGAACGAAAAGCGCGTTGCGCCGACTGAGAAATCCGATCGCAGATATTGCAGCTTTCGATACGATTGTGCAGTCGCTTATCCGGGAAAACCCGCTTGGCTGCACACCCTGGTACTCCCGGAGGAAAAACCATCCCCCGGTCGAAAAACTGCGTGAGATGTACACCGCGAAGTTCGAGTATCGCCATGGCACGCAGAAGAGGATAGGTACGGGCATTGACATGTATGATTCCGTTGAAGGCTACGAGACCGGCATCGCTTCCGTGATCTCGAACATGGCCAACATCGCGTCCCACCGCGGGAAAGTCCGCCATCGTAAGGATGCCGACCTCTTCTCCGTCATGCTCCGGTGCCACGACAGCCACGGTGAGATCTACTACCTGAATATTGCCCGCGACCGCATCACGTTGTCGTCCTACAGTAGCGACGAGATCCGCAAACGGGTCGAACAATGGGCCGACAGCGTACCGGCGCTCGCATAATTCCCGGGGGAGAGAGCCGGGCAACCGAAGACCTGATCATCCCGTACACAAAGGTATCCTCATGAATATCCTCTTCTGCGGTATGGGCTTCCCGGTAGCCCGTGCCCGCCTTGCATCCCTCCTTCCCGGGGACAGGATCCTGGCATACCCTCCGGAAGAACTCGCGGGGCATATCGCTGAAGCGGACGTGATCGTTCCACTGGTGACCCGGGTGGACGAGGATCTCATCCGCCGGGGAACCTTCGGCCTTATCCAGCAGTACGGGGTCGGGCTGGAGTCAGTGGATCTCGAAGCTGCCACCAGGAACGGTGTGCGGGTGGCACGCATTCCGTCCGAGGAGTCAGGCAACGCAGCATCGGTCGCAGAGCATGCGATCCTGTTCATGCTTATGCTCTCCCGCCGCTGGAACGAGATTGTCCTCAACCGACAGCAAGGGAGGGCATCTCCCTGGGGCTCTCCCGCGGGTCAGGCACTCACCGGAAGAACGGTATGTGTTGTCGGTCTCGGGGGCGTGGGAAGGGAACTCGTGCGTCGGCTGGCCGGGTTTAATGTCAGGATCATCACGGTTGACGATCATCCGGGTCGGACCGTTCCCGGGGTGGAGATCGCACGCTCCTGCTCCCTTCCGGAATTGCCGGATGCACTCTCGGAAGCGGATTACGTGGCACTCTGCATCAACTATACTCCGGAACGCTTCCATTTCATCGGCAAAAAGGAGATCACTGCCATGAAAAAGGGTGTTTTCCTGGTCAATGTTGCCCGGGGCGGCCTGCTTGACCAGGAGGCTCTGCTTGATGCATTGCGATCAGGACAGGTTGCAGGTGCCGGGCTCGATGTCTACTGGGAAGAACCGGTCGATATGGGCCACCCGCTCTTTTCGGAGAATGTGATCGCAACGCCGCACATTGCCGGGGTAACCGACGTATCGTACGAGGGAATAGCCAGGGCATTTGCGGAGAACATGAAGAGGTACGCTGCCGCAGCGACGCCGTTGTACCTCGCTAATGCACCGTCATTTCTGCGGAGTGAAAGCCCACGTAATTAAGCCGGCTTCAGGATACATTAGGACTGGAAGACTGGCAGTTATCAGTCACCGATCCGCCGCGGGAGCGCCCCATCGGGGGCGGCGGCGTTCATCGCAATCGGTCGGTCGCTCGTCTCAACCGACCGTGCAAAATTTATTCCACCGCTGATTCTGCCGGGGATTCTTCTTCCTTCCCGGCCCTGCATATCCGCACCCAGATATCACCGAAGAACTCCTCCTGACGGAGGTTGCACCGGCCATCAAGGGCAAGGAAGAGCAGGGGGATATAGACTTCAGGGATTCCCCAGTCCATCTTCTCGCAGAGCTCGGCAAGAGTCATTTCCTCTTCGATCTCCATCCCCTCAAGATACTCGGCCAGCCGTGTCATGGCAGTCTCCTGGAAGCCTTCCTCGTGGGCGATGCTGACCACATCGTCGGCATCGATGAGGGAATCGTCCCCGTGGTCGACGTTCATCCGCCGGCGACGGCGCTCTTCTTTCTCGATATTCTTAAGTTCCGTGATCAGCTCGAAGAGGGTGATCGGGCTCTTGCGCATGTTCTTCCGGTCAAGGCGTCGCTGGATCTCGTGCTCGAGCCGCTCGATGGGACCAAGACGGCTGCCGTAGTCGATATCGTCCCCGTTCTCACCTGCATAATCGTCGCCAAAGAGGTCTCCGCTGTCATCCTCTTCCTCGGTTTCTTCGACAATCTGCAGCTGCTCGGACTTCAGCCGCAGGAGTGTGGAGGCATAGAAGAGGGTCCGTCCCGAGACCTGGAGGTTCAGCTGCCGCCGCCGCTCGAGCTCCGAGAGGAAACGGTCGGTCACCTCGATGATGTTGATGTTCCAGGGATCGATCTCCCCCCGTTCGGCCAGGCCGACAAGGATCTCGACAGGGTCCTCGACAATTTCCTGGACCTGCACGGGAGGCGGGGTTCCTTCCTGGAGAGGACCTTCAGCCCCTTCCGGCTGCTCTTCTTCTGCTCTTCCATCATTCCCTGCTGCAGCCTGCTCCGCCCCGGATTCCTCTATGGTCACCGGGAGTCCTTCCTGCCCTTTGTCCTCCGGCTCAGACATTCGCCTTTACCCCGGTGACGAGCGTGCTCTTGTCAGGCCGCAGGGTAACACCCATGATCCGCTCGGCTGCATCGATCATCGGTTTTCGCAGGGAAACAATGACAAACTGGGAAGATGGTGCGAGTTCCGTGACCATGGACGCGATCCGCTCGACATTCGCCCCGTCAAGGGACATATCGACTTCGTCAAAGGCATAGAACGGGGCCGGGATGTAGCGCTGGATCGAGAAGATGAAGGCAAGGGTCGTCAGGGACTTCTCGCCACCGGAGAGGGACGAGAGCAGGTGCACTTTCTTGTCCCGCGGCTTGACGGCAAAGGTCATGCCGCCCGCAAACGGGTCCTCCTCGTTCTCAAGGACAAGATTTCCGCTCCCGCTCGTGAGCCTGGCGAAGATCTCGCGGAAGTTTGCGTCGATTGCCTTGAAAGCGGTGGCAAATGCTTCATACTTCATCTGTTCGAACTGTTCGATCCGCTGGATGAGGGTAGCCCGCTCGCTCGAAAGAGTCTCCTTGCGTTCCGTCCGCTCGCCGACCTGGCGCTGGACTTTCTCATACTCCTCGATGGCAAGCATGTTCACCGCACCGATCTTCCGCAGGGCACCATCGGCCTCGGCGATCTTTCCCTCGATCTCGGTGAGGGTGAGCGTGGTGTCCATCTCCCCGACCTGCTGCCTGAGCATGTCCACCTCGATGGAAAGGGTCTTTGCCCGCTCATCGATTGCACCGAGCTGAACGGTGATCCGCTCCTTCTCGGCCTCGAACTTCATGATACGGAGCTCGGACTCCTGGATATGCTTTGAGACATCCCCCCGTTTCGAGCGCAGTTCGTCGAGTTCGCCCGAGAACTCTTTCTGGCGCTCGTCGAGGGCAGCAATCTGGGTTCGTAAGACGCCAATCTGGTCGTTCGATCCGGCGATATCAGCATCGATCCGGCGGTTTTGCTCGTCCTGCCGGCCGCGTTCTTCCGCAAGTTCTCCCAGGCGTGAGGTAAAATGCTGGCGGTCGCGCTGGGCATCGTTGATATCCCCGTCCTTGTTCCGCAGCCGGCGCTCGCCCTCCTCAATCTCCCGCCGCTTCTTCTCCATCTGGTCGGTGAGCTGGGGGATATTGGTGTCATCGAGACGCCGTTTTATCTCGTCGATCCGTGCTGTAATCCCGTTGATCTCCGCGGTCATCCGGTCGAGGGACCCCTCCAGTTCTGCCAGCTCTGCGCCGCCGTTCCGTGTCTCTTCGGCCTGGCGGGCTACTGCCGCTTCAATCGTCTGTTTCTCGACCGTGATTGCCTCGAACCTGCGGGTGAACTCTTCGGTAAACATACCGAACCGCGCCACCTTCTGATCGATCTCGTTCCGCAGTGCCCGTTTTGCATCGACCTCTTCCGTAAGCCGTTTCACCCCGGCCTCGAGCGTGGCAGCTTCGCCCTGCAGTTCGCCGAGGTGCGACCGGATCCGCATGAGTTCGTCGTCAACCGCTGCCCCGAACCCGCGGGGGCCGCCCTGCTTCTTTGTGGCCCCTCCCGTGATGGCTCCGCTCTTTTCGAGCAATTCGCCTTCGAGGGTCACCAAGCGGTACCTGCCAATTAGCTTCCGTGCCCGTTCCAGCGTGTCGACGACCACGGTCCCGCCGAGAGCTACGGCAAAGGCCCGGTCGTATTTGGGATCGTAGTCCAGCAGGTTGACGGCATAATCGATTACCCCCGCTTCCTTGAGCGGGGGGAGCTGAGGTGGCTTGAGCTTATTGAGGGGAAGGAAGGTGACCCTGCCCAACCGTTCCTCTTTGAGGTACCGGATCGCATCCGCGGCGATCTGGTCATCATCGCAGACAACGAACTGCAGCTTGTTGCCCGCGGCGATATTGAGGGCGGTGGTGTATTCGGGCGGGGCCTTCCCGAGGCTGGAGATCGTCCCGTGGACTCCTTCCATGGCGAGCACCGCCTCAAGTGCCTTGCCCCCGGACTCTCCCCGGGCCTGCTGGGCTGCTTCTAGGCGGATGGCGTCCTGTTCCCGGTCCCGGATCTCGGAACGGAGGCGTTCGAGAGTTGACCGCTGGGCAAACATCGCCCCTTCGAGCTCCGAGAGGTTGCGGTCCAGCTCCTTCTTCTCCCGGCCCAGATCGGCTGCGCCTTTCTCGCTGTCGGAGACTTGTGCCTGTTTTGCCGCGTACTCTTCGTCCAGTTGCCGGAGAAGGCTGGTCAGGCGTTCGAGCTCGGTGGTCCGCATCCTGCTCTTCTCGATCAGCATGTCCTGCTGGTGGAGGATGCCGGACCGTTGTCCTTTCTTCTCCTCTGCCTCCTGGAGCAGGGTGAAGAGCTTCTCCCGTGATTCCTGGGTATCCTCGCTGTGCTGGCGGATCTCGGTCTCGATCTTCTCCAGCTGGGCCTTCCACGTGGCGATCTCCATCGCGATATTGGTCCGGTCGATGGTGAGAGTGCGGATCTGGTCCGTGCATTCGGCAACCCGGGCCTCCGCCCGTTTGGTGTCCATGTAGACGCGGTTGATCCCTTCGAGGTTTCCTTCCTTCTCTTTTTTGAGCCGCACGATGGTCTGCTCGGCGAGCTTAATCCCGCTCTTGGCCTCCTCGAGTTCGGCAATGAGCTTGAGATAGTCGGAACCGCTCTTCTTGTTGATCAGCTCGTCGATATCCTGCAGGTCGGCTTTGAGATAGGCGAGCTCATTCTCCTCGATGCTCCGGTCAGCCGCGATCCGGGTCAGCTGGAGCTGGTGCTCCTCGGTCGAGCGGAGGAGCGTGGTGAGTTCCTTCACCCGGTCATGGAGCTGGGCAGCTGCCCGGCAGTTCTGGAAGTAGGCAAGATCCTTCTGCCATTTCTGGTATTCCAGGGCGTGTTCACGCTCGCGCTTCAGCTCGTTTGCCCGTTTGGTCAGTTCGATGAGGAGGAGCTCCTCCCGCTCGATCCGTTCCCGGACGATCTCGAGCTCGGCCAGGGACTGCTGTTTCTTGGTCTCGAACTCGGAGACACCGGCGATCTCGTCGATGATCTTCCGGCGCTCGAAGTCGCTCATCTCCATGATGCGGGTGACATCCCCCTGCATCACCACGTTATATCCGTGCGGTTTGATCCCGTGTCTGGCAAGGTGGTCGACGATATCGCTCTGCTTGCAGAGGCGCTCGTTGAGGTAATTGTAGCTGTAGTAACCGTTCCCCGTCCGCTTGATGCGCCGTCGGATACGGGTGCCATCGGAAAATTCGAGCGCCACTTCCGCCGTGTTCTTGCCGGAATTAAGGTTGATGAGGTCCGTCAGCTTCTCGGCCCGCAGGTTCCGCGAGCTGGAGAGTGCCAGCACAAAAAGGATAGAATCGATGATATTGCTTTTTCCGGACCCGTTCGGGCCGGATATGACACTGAACCCCTCTAAAAAGGGAATTTTCGTCTTCTTGGAAAAAGACTTGAAATTATCTATCTCCAGTTCCGTGATATGCAAAGATCCGGCTCCTTACTTCTTTGCAGGATCCGATTTTGTGTCTTCAGCAGCATAGATGAGGTCGCTCTGCTTTCCCTTCACAGACGTACCCCGCTTGTTCTTCCCGTACCCGGCCGATGCAACGATGTAATTGGTGTCCCCGCGCCGGGGTTCCAGCTTCATGGTGCCGTCGGTCTGCATGATCATGTCCATGGCCGGTTCGGCGGGAGCTGCCGGGGCTTCTGCCTGGCGGGCACCCTTGGGCCGGATGACGGTACTGCCGCTGGGGGCTGTACCTGCCGCAGGGGCTGCTGTGGCAGCCGGCTGGGCGATCGGCCCCCGCTTGAGTTCCTGCCTGCTCCTCTCCTCGGTCTGCTTGGACATCTTCATGGCTACCGACTTGAGATCGAGAAGCTCCTGGGTAAGTCCCTTCACCAGTGCCTCCATCTCCCGTACCTTCTTCTCCAGCGTTGCAATCCGGTCCTCGGTTGCTGCTGTCATTCCTGCGTTTTCCATCATGATCATTACCTTCTCCTGTTCATCGAGTTCATGCTCAAGATATTTGATCTTTGCATCTGACCGCGCCATACTTCTGTTATGCCTTCCTGTACCGCAGCGGTGCTCTCCTTACTACTAATAGTAATGATCGTCTGATAAGGAAAAAAGGTTTGTGCTCATTCTTAACCGGATCCGGCAGAACCGGGGGGTTGAGGGGCGCGAAGGGTCATGCGACGGGGCTTTTTCCCGGGAAAAACATCAGGATACCGGGCAAACTGCACACCTGATCATCTGCCTTAAGAAAAGGTATTACCTGATCGGGACGAACCCTTCTCCATATGTCGTATCTGTCCAAAACGGATCCAGCAATTGCAGATATCATCGAAAAAGAGCGGCTCCGGCAGGTCAACGGCCTCGAGCTGATCGCTTCCGAGAACGTCGTATCCCATGCCGTGCTCGAGGCCATGGGATCGATCATGACCAATAAATATGCCGAAGGCTACCCCGGCAAGCGGTACTACGGCGGATGCGAATTCCACGATATGGCCGAGAACCTTGCCCGCGACCGGCTGAAGAAGCTCTTCGGCGCAGAGCACGCGAACGTCCAGCCCCACTCAGGAACCCAGGCGAACATGGCGGTCTATTTTGCGTACATGAAACTGGGAGAGAAGATCCTGAGCATGAAACTGAACCAGGGCGGTCACCTTTCCCATGGATCGCCGGTCAGTTTCACCGGGAAATTTTACCAGGTTGCCCAGTACGGTGTTGACCCGAAGACCGAGATGCTCGATTACGGCTCTGTTGCGGAGATGGCAAAACAGGAGAAGCCCCAGATCATCGTCTGCGGTGCCTCAGCTTATCCGCGCACGATCGATTTCAAGGCGTTCCAGGAGATTGCGGACGATGTCGGCGCCTACTGCATGGCTGACATCGCCCACATCGCCGGTCTTGTCGCAACCGGTCTCCACCCGACGTCTGTCGGTGTCGTGAACTTCACCACGACGACTACCCACAAGACCCTTCGCGGGCCCCGGGGCGGCGCCATCATGTGCAACAACGAGTATGCCCAGGCCATCGACAAGGCAGTTTTCCCCGGCATGCAGGGCGGTCCCCTGATGCATACGATCACGGCAAAGGCCGTCTGTTTCGAGGAGGCGCTCAGGCCATCGTTCAGGGAATACAATAAACAGATCATCAAAAACGCCCAGGTCCTCGCCGAGACCCTGATGAACAACGGCCTCCGCCTCGTTTCGGGCGGTACTGACAACCACCTCATGCTCCTCGATCTTACCGAACAGGGTATCACCGGCCTTGAAGCAGAGAATGCTCTCGGGAAAGCAGGGATCACCGTCAACAAGAACACGATCCCGAACGAGACCAAGAGCCCGTTCGTAACAAGCGGCCTGCGCATCGGGACCCCGGCGGTCACTTCGCGGGGCATGAAAGAAGGCGAGATGCGCCTCATCGGTGGCTGGATCGCGGGTATCCTCAGGGATATCACGAACGAGAAGAATATCCGGGACGTGCACGGGAAAGTCGAAATGCTCGCCGGCAAGTTCACGCTGTATCCCGAATAAGAACGTGGCAATCCCATGGCAACGATCCTCGATGGAAAAAAATGCTCGGAGAAGCGGCTCGAACTCCTCAAGGAACAGATCGAGGAAGATGACCTGTACCCGCGCCTCGCAACCGTCATCGTAGGAGAGGATCCGGCTTCGAAGATGTACGTGCGAATGAAACATCGCGCCTGTGAGCAGGTCGGGATCGGTTCGGTCGGGATTGAGCTGCCGGGTTCTGCTACTACGGGGAACGTCCTGGAGGCTGTCGGCCGCCTGAATAACGACCCGGATATCGATGGGATCCTCGTCCAGCTCCCCCTCCCGGAACAGGTCGATGCCGAGCGTATCATCGCCGCTGTCAGCCCTGCAAAAGATGTTGACGGCTTCCACCCGGAGAACCTGGGTCTCCTCTTCTCGGGAAGGCCCCGTTTAACCCCGTGTACCCCGACCGGGATCATGACCCTGCTGGCAGAATACCGCATCCCTGTTGCCGGTGCCCGGGCCGTGGTGGCGGGGCGCAGCATCGATGTCGGCAGGCCGATGGCGGCCCTCCTGACAAATGCTGACGCCACCGTCACGCTCTGTCACAGCAGGACCCGGGATCTTGCCGGCGAACTGAAACAGGCAGACATCCTGGTGTCGGCCGTGGGAAAAGCGC
>Ga0187786_10000484_pt1 | contig 11065 bp, 8 predicted proteins | sample 0815_BV2_10_20_M_FD_132449 | JGI IMG/M metagenome (GOLD analysis project Ga0187786, IMG submission 132449) | Tropical peat soil microbial communities from peatlands in Department of Meta, Colombia - 0815_BV2_10_20_MG | ecosystem: Environmental > Terrestrial > Soil > Wetlands > Peat | place...
AATGCGGCTGCCGGGATTTGAACCCGGGTCGTAGGCTTGGAAGGCCCAAGTCCTAACCAGACTAGACTACAGCCGCGATGCGGCGTCCGGGATTTGAACCCGGGTCGCTGGCGTGGCAGGCCAGTGTCTTAACCAGGCTGGACTAACGCCGCATAAGAGCAATACCCACTTTTTCGGTTCATTGTATATATATGTTTAGGTTTTTCATGAACCACAACTGCTTTATTTAAAATATAGTGTTATAATTATTTTTTTTTCTTAATTTAAACGGTTTAAATACTTATTTTTGGAGTTAATGCTTTGAAGTCAATAATATAATTATTTTGGATTGAAATCTGTATAATTAGTTTGTAAAATTTGTATTGGGTTATTTGGCAGATAGATAAAATTCACATAATTAGTAAACATTAAATAGTAGGTAAAAGGAAACTTACTTCCGACGATCTGACCACATGAATCACAGATCAATAAATCAAAAATTAATCGAAAAATTTATATATTTATTAAAACCATCTTTTTTGGTTTATAAATTATGAATTTTTAAATGGGAAAAATAAAAGGAGGGATAGAAACGAATGTTAATTTAAAAACTTTAGGTATGCCCATAGGAGTAGTGGCATTTATTTTGGTTTTGTTTTTGCCTATGCCTGGTTTGAGTTACCCCGGCCACGCTGCTATTGCACTTCTTGTCTTTGCTATAGTATTATGGGCTTCTGAAGCATATCATCTAGCTGTAACATCGTTAGTTATCATGTTCTTGCAGCCAATTCTTGGTATTGCTACATTTCAAGCTGCAGCTACTGGTTTTGCTAGTCCTATTATCTTCTTGATGATTGGGGGATTCATTATTGCCGAAGCCATTCGTAAAAGTGGACTTGCGCAGAGGTTGACTTATTTAATGCTCAATAAGTTGGGTACTACTCCGGATAGAAGTATTTTTGTGGCTGTTTTCTCCACGGGGCTTCTTTCAGCGTGGATTGAAAATGTTGTGGCATTTGCCATGTTACTCCCCATCATTAAGGAGATAATACCTCTGATGGGTGTTCAGGATCCTGAGAAGGGTAAAAGTAACTTCGCCAAAGCCATGGTCTTAGGTGCATCTTACGGGTCACTGGCAGGTGGTTTTGGAACAGAGATAGGTACTGCTCCCAACCTGATGGCTGCAGCCTACACTCATCTGCCATTTGCTAACTGGATGGTTTTTGGATTCCCACTGGCAATAATCCTGATGCTCGTAATCTGGAAGGTATTAGGTAGGATATTTAAGCCAGAAATCACAGGAGTTATTGGGGGAATGGAAACAATTCAAAATAAAATGGAAGAATTGGGGTCCATGACTAAAATGGAGAAACTTGCTCTTGTAATTCTATTGTTCACTATTGGACTATGGGTTACCGGTGGCGTAACTGGCATTGATAGTTATTCTGTGGCCCTAATCGGTGCATTTTTGTTCTTTGCATTTGGAGTTATAAAGTGGGAAGATGCTCAACGAGGTGTGGACTGGGGACTTATCGTGTTCTTTGGAGGAGCACTATCTCTAGGAGCGGCTTTGCTAAATACTGGAGCTGCAAACTATTTAGTACATGATCTGGTGAATTTATTAGGAAGCAATCCCTCAACAGTCCTGATTATGGTGCTGTTGATGATTATAGCAGTTACCATCACCCAGGTAATGTCCAATATAGCATTGTCAGCAATATTAGTACCTATTGCAGTGACTCTAGCTTCAGCACAGGGACAACCCATTGGAATATACGCCGTACCAGTTGCTATAGCGTGTTCTTTATCCTTTATGTTCCCAATGGCCGATCCTACAGTCGCAATGGCATATGGAACCAAATATGTGAGTATCAAAGAGATATTCAAAGCGGGATTGCCTCTGGTTATAATAGGAATTATCGCGACCATAATTGTTATTTTGACCATTGGAATGCCATTTTTGGGATAGGAACTTAAATAGATACAGGACCTGGTCCTGTATTATTTTTTTATTTTAGATCTAAAGTCAATGGAGGGAAAAGATGTATAAAAAAATATTGTTACCAACTGACGGTTCAGAATACGCTGAAAAGGCGGGAGAGCATGCTATATGGATTGCTGATAAAAGTATTTCGGAAATCATTGTTTTAAACGTAGTAGATACTTATTATCTTAAATCACTCCCCCAAAAAGATCTTAAGGACGAACTGGAAAAAGAACTGGATACTGAGGGAAATCAGGCCGTTCAAAAGTTCGCGAAAAGCTTGGAATCGAGCCAGTGCGATGGATACTGTAAAAATGTCATACTGACTACCCAAATCAAGGAAGGAAAACCTGCTGATGAAATACTAAAAACCATTGAAGAGGAAGATATTGATCTGGTAGTGATGGGTGCTTCTGGAAAAAACGCTCTGAATAAGTTTATATTGGGTAGTGTGACTGAAAGAGTAACTAGATCTGCCAAATGCGCCGTTTTGATCGTTAAATAAACTTAAAATTTAACATAAAAACAATTTTTTTTAAAATAAATATTTAAATTAGGCAGACCTAACGAAAGGTTTATATTCCTAGTAATTCTACCTATAAAAGGTTTTAAGTGTTTAAAACATTATTAAATGCTTATTTAATCTAAAAAAAGCATTTTAAACAATTAAATATATATGTTGGTTTAAAAGGCGTGTAAAATTCTATAAAAGGTGTATTCATGTACATTGTTATTATGGGTGGCGGTAGGGTCGGTATACATTTGGCTCCTTCTTTGGTTGCTGCGGGCCACGATGTGACTCTCATAGAAAATGATGAAAATCTGTGTGCCAATGCAGCTGGGGAAATAGATGCCCTTATCATATGTGGCAATGGAACTGACATTAAAACCTTAGAAGAAGCCAACGTGGCAGATGCTGACGTTTTTGTGGCTGCTACAGGTAATGATGAGGCCAATCTTTTATCATCTATCCTGGTAAAGGAATATAAAATCCCCAAAATAATTGCCAGAGTAAGTAATCCAGATCACGAAGAGGCGTTTCGTAAGGTGGGTATTGATATGGTGGTAAGTCCAGAGCTTACCGCAGTAAGTTACCTTGAGAAACTAATAACTCGGCCAAAAATAGTTGATCTGATTGTTGTGGGGCGAGGTAATGCTGAACTTTTGGATATCAACATTCAAAATCGTAAGGTAATTGGAAAAAAAGTGGGTGAAGTAAGTCCTACCAAAGATTACATCATTGCTGCCATCTACAACAATGGAGATATTACCATCCCTCACGATGATATGATACTTTCACACAACGATAAGATATCTATACTGGTTAAAACCGGCTCAGTGCAGAAGGTTACTTCTATTTTCACCAATTAACATATTATATAGAAATTGAGGCCATCTTCAATAAGGTTTCTTTAAATTAAATACTAATTTTTGGGAATTATTTTATCTAACAATTTTATTATCTAAACAATTTTAATAAAAAATCTATTATTTCATTCTTCATCCCATTCTATTTCATTCTTCATCAATACCCATAATAGTATTCATAATGGTCATATCCACGTTTTCTTCAAATATTTCGGCCAATCTTTCCAGTGAAAAACCTTTGTGCACTTGGAAGTGATCCACCTCAAATCCCAGTTTTTCAACACCTGCATTTTCTCTTAAATAGTCAGTGAAGAATCTACGGAAGTTGAAATTGTGGAATATTCCATGGAAGTAGGTTCCGGTGATTGTACCATTTACAGCTCCATCAAATTTAGATTTAGGATCATTACCACATCCTTTTGTCACTTTAAGGAGAGGTTTAGAATTGTTGAGAATTGTAATTCCTTCGTGAAGTTCATATCCTTTAATAAGTTCTTTTTTAATGGCATTGAACATTCCATTTCCTAATATCATACCTTGACTTTGACTTATGATCTTATCCACTTCTCCAAAAGTGGTTTTAACATCAAGTAATCCTAAACCTTCCACCGTGCCGTGTTTGGATTCTTTTAGGGATGGATCAGATATTTCCTTTCCAAGGATCTGGTAACCTCCGCATATGCCTATTATAGGTATTTCTAAGGCGATTTCTCTTATCTGATCACTGAAACCAGCTTCATTAAGGGCTACCATATCACTAACACTGTTACGGGTCCCCGGTATTATAAGGGCGTCTAACTGGCCCAATTCATCTCCCATTTCCACCAGCCGGATCCCTATATCTGGTTCATATTCCAAGGGATCCAGGTCGGTGAAATTGGATATTCGGGGGAGTCTCATGACTCCTAATGTGATTTTGCCTTGATTATCGTATTTACGTTCTGAAAGTGATGCAGAATCCTCTTCAGGAAGTTTAAGATTATCATCATAGGGTAAAACTCCCAAGACGGGTGTTTTGACTATTTCTTCAATTTGACGAATTCCCGGAATTAAAATATCCAGATTTCCCCGAAACTTGTTTATAACAATTCCTTTTATTCTGATCCGATCTTCAGGTGGTAATAATTGGAAAGTACCAGCAATAGATGCGAATACTCCTCCCCGATCAATATCTGCCACCAATATTACATCCGCATCTGCCAGACGTGCAATAGGCATGTTGGCCAGATCCCGGTCTAGCATATTGATCTCAGCAGGTGAACCTGCCCCTTCCATAATGAGTATATCATAATCCTTTTTTAGGGCGTCCAACGATTCTTGAATGGCGTTTAAAGCTTCACCACGAAAATTGTTTTGGTAATGATAGAAATTCATGTCTCCAGCAGGAAGTCCATGCACTATAACTTGAGAATTGAAATCTTCTTTGGGTTTGAGAAGGATGGGGTTCATGTGGTGATGCGGTTCCAGTCCTGCAGCCTCAGCTTGTAAGACCTGAGCCATTGCTATTTCTCGGTTTTCACGAGTAGTGTAAGAGTTCAGGGACATATTTTGCGATTTAAAGGGAGCTACTTTATAACCTCTTTTGGAGAGTATACGGCAGAGTGCAGCGACTACTACGCTTTTTCCTGCATTTGAAGACGTTCCCTGGACCATAATGCACTTCATATTTATCACTTTACTTGTAAACATATGAGTATAAACTATTTGTATAATTTAAACCATAGTAACTATGGGTATTTATCCATAGTAACTATACGACTATTTTTATAGGTTTATACTTTGATTACTTATAAAAAACCATAGAAATCTTGAAGGCAAATGTTCTTATATAAGATATCATAATATGAATTAGAGTATAAACTAAAAAAGTTTAATTTTTATTTAATCCAAATAGTGGAGGTTTAAAAAGCCTATGGCAATTTATAACCCAAATAAAGTTTCAGAAACTGATGAAACGCCTAAATTTAGTGATTATAAGACTTCAGGTGACGTAGAAGTCCCAGAACGGATCATTGATCAGATCATCGGCCAGGAAGAGGCCGTAGAAACCGTACAAAAAGCTGCCAAACAACGCCGTAATGTTCTTCTAATTGGGGAACCTGGTGTGGGTAAGTCTATGCTGGCAAAAGGGATGGCTGAACTTCTTCCCCCAGAGGAACTTCAAGATATACTGGTTTATCCCAACATGGAAGATAACCACAACCCTTTAATAGGTGTCATGCCTGCTGGCGAGGGTAAAAAGGTAGTTACTAACTACAAAATAAAGGCTAAAGGACAGGAAGAACGTAAAACCATGTTTATGATAGCCATAATCAGTTTAATACTGGTTATTGGTTTCATACTCCAACAGTATTTAGCAGCTATTATAGCAGCAGGTATCGTATTTTTAGCCCTGCAGCAGATGAAACCTCGTAGTACGGTTATGGTACCGAAACTCCTGGTTAATAATGAAAGCAATAAAATTGCTCCATTCGTAGATGCCACTGGAGCCCACGCTGGAGCTTTACTTGGTGATGTGCGACACGACCCCTACCAATCTGGTGGATTAGGTACTCCTGCCCACGAGCGGGTGGAAGCTGGAATGATCCACAAGTCAAGCAAGGGAGTTCTATACGTGGATGAAATAGGGTCCATGAAGATGAAAACCCAGCAAGAACTTTTGACTGCCATGCAGGAGAAAAAATACTCCATAACTGGTCAGAGTGAGACCAGCAGTGGAGCTATGGTTCGTTCTCAGGCAGTACCTTGTGATTTTGTGTTAGTGGCCAGTGGAAACCTTCATGTTCTGGAAGGAATGCACCCCGCTTTAAGGTCCAGGATAAGGGGTTATGGTTATGAAGTATACATGAGAGACACTATGCCTGATAACCCTGAAAACCGAGAAAAACTAGTCCAGTTCGTGGCTCAAGAAGTTAAAAAGGATGGCAGAATACCTCACTTTGGTAAGGAAGCCATGGAAGAGATCATTTTAGAGGCTCAACGAAGAGCAGGTAAAAAAGAATCTTTAACCTTAAAACTCAGAGACCTGGGAGGGCTGGTTCGTGCTGCTGGGGACATAGCCAAAGGAGAAAAGGCAGAATATGTAACTTTAGATCACGTCATAAGTGCTAAAAAACTCGCCAGAACATTAGAACAACAAATAGCTGATCGTTACATTGTCCAGAAAAAACGTTACCGGGTTTTCAAAGTCGAAGGTGGAGAAGTGGGACGTGTTAATGGATTGGCCATCATTGGTGACAGAAGCGGTATTATAATGCCCATAGTGGCTGAAGCTGCACCGGCCCAGAGTAAAGAAGAAGGTAAAATAATTGCCACTGGTAAGTTGGGAGAAATAGCCAGAGAAGCGGTGCAAAATGTCAGCGCCCTTATTAAGAAACATACCGGGACCGACATATCCAGCTATGATATACACATTCAATTCCTTCAGGCCTATGAGGGCGTGGAAGGAGACAGTGCCAGCGTATCTGTGGCTACTGCAGTGGTATCTGCCCTTGAAAACATTCCCATTGACCAATCAGTTGCTTTAACTGGATCTTTATCCATTCGTGGCGACGTACTTCCTGTAGGTGGAGTAACTGGTAAAATTGAGGCCGCTGCCGAAGCTGGGATCAAGAAGGTTTTAATACCTCATTCCAACCTGGAAGATGTTTTCATTGAGGAAAGATACCAGAAAAAAATTGAGATAATACCAGTGGAAACTTTAAGTGATGTTTTGGAGCACACATTGGTTGGTAAGGGTAAGAAGGGACTCATGGAGAAAATGAAAAAATTCGCTGATATGGTGCCTCACGGTATTCTTAAACAACCAGCAACTCACTAAACCCTACTATTTTATAGTAGGGAAACCCTATTTTTTTAACTATATTTTTAAAGGATCATTTTAAGTAGTTCTACATCCAATTAAATAATAGAGAGTGAATTTGGATTCTTGATTATTTCTACTATTTTTTTTAGTTTGAGTAATTGATAGTCTGATATTTTAATTAATTTAGATAAGGAAGATGAATTATGGACAGTTTACTATTTGAAGATATGGAATTATCTCCTAAGATTAAAAAAGCTATTAGGGACCTGGGATTTGAAGAAACCACACCTATTCAGTCTTTGGTTATCCCTCCTATTATGGAAGGAAAGGATATTATTGGGCAGGCCCAAACTGGAACCGGAAAAACGGCTGCATTTGGAATACCAATACTGGAAATGGTTGATCCCGATGATAACAGTTTGCAAGCAGTTATTCTCTGCCCTACCCGGGAACTGGCTATTCAGGTGGCTGAAGAACTTAAAAAACTTTCAAAATATAAAAAAACCACTGTACTCCCCATATACGGTGGACAACCAATAGAAAGACAAATTAAAGCACTTAAAAAAGGTGTGCAAATAATTATTGGTACTCCTGGTCGGGTTATGGATCATATGTACCGACGTACTCTCTCTATGTCTGAAGTGAAAATGATAATCTTAGATGAGGCCGACGAAATGTTGGATATGGGATTCCGGGAAGACATTGAGTTTGTACTGGATAAAATACCTCAAAATCGGCAGATGTTACTTTTCTCTGCTACTATGTCTAAGGTTATTCTGGCCCTGACTAAGAAGTACCAGAATAATCCTCAATTAATGAAGGTTGCCCACCACCAATTGACAGTACCCCAGATTGAACAGGTTTATTTTGAAGTGCGTGAGAAAAACAAGGTAGATCTTTTATCCAGGCTTCTGGATTTACACAACCTTCAACTGGCCCTGGTATTTTGTAACACTAAAAGAAGGGTTGATCAACTGGTAAACCACCTTCAAACTCGGGGATACCTTGCCGGGGGTTTACATGGAGATTTGAGTCAAAATCAGAGGGATGCAGTAATGTCAAAATTCCGAAAAGGACAGATAGAAGTCCTGGTGGCCACTGATGTAGCGGCCCGTGGAATAGATGTAGACGATGTGGAGGCTGTTTTTAACTATGACGTCCCTAACAACGACGAACACTACGTTCATCGTATAGGAAGAACCGGGCGGGCTGGTAAAACAGGACAAGCATTCACTTTTGCTTCTGGAAAGGAAATTTACAAGTTAAGAGACATCCAGAGATACACCAAGGTCAAAATTAAACAGCTACAGATACCTTCTCTCAAGGAAGTTGAGGAACTCAAAAAGTACAGATTCTTGGAAGAGTTAAAAAAATACATTGACAACGAATATTTGGGAACAGAAGTTCAACTTGTTGAAAAGTTAATGGAAGAGGATTACAGTTCTTTGGACGTGGCCGCAGCTCTTATGAGAATGTTCATGGAAAAAAGAAACATGCAGGAATCCAATTCCACTGTGGACTTTGGAGACACTGGAGCCCAACCTGGAAAAGTCAGGTTCTTTGTTAATCTGGGTCGAAAACAGAATATTAAGGCTAAAGATATAGTAAAAGCTATTCATGACGTTTCCGGACTTTCATCAACCAGCATAGGCCGTATTGATGTATTAGATAAGTTTTCCTTTGTGGAACTACCTATGGATAGTGCTCAGGAGATCTCAGAATCTCTGGCAAGAACGGGAATAAAAGGTAAAAGAGTGAATTTGGAACCTGCCAACAAGAAAACATGAACAGATTTCATTAAAATTTAAATTCGGTGGGACTTTTCATTCTCACCAATATTTTTTATATATTTTTGATTACAGACGCTTTTTTTTTGATTATAGAGGAAAAAACATTGATAAGTTTTCTAATTAACGATTTAAAGCATCTGCAACCAATCCAGCTACAGAAACCATGCTAACTTCAGATTTTAAAGTGTCAGTTCCGATTACCTCGTCTGCACCAGCAGCAAATATCTTTAGAAGAGCATCATCGACTAAAACAGGATGAACGCACGAAACTACAATACGTGCAGCCCCATTTTCTTTTAGCATCTTAATGGCATTAACAATAGTTCCGCCAGTACTGATGATGTCATCTACTATAACTACTTCTCTACCACTCACATTCAGAGTTTTAGTCTTGGTTTCAACTACTTCAGGGGTGATGCGCTTTTTTTCAAGATAATCACAGTCACAACTTAAAATATCAGCAATTTCCCTGGCAAAACCAATAGCACCACGATCAGGGGCTAGAATAACGGGGTTATTCATACAACTATCCACATATTCTGCAATACTGGACATAGCTGATAAATTATGTGTTGGCACGTTAAAAAGCTTACAAATACCGTCTTCATGAAGGTTAATACAGAAAACTTCCGAAACGCCGGAAAATTCAATTAGATCTGCGATTACTGAGGCCGAAACTGCCTCGCCACTGTTAAAACTCCTTTCCTGCCGGCCATAACCGAAGTAGGGGATGACCACTTTAATATCCTTAACATTCATGCTTTGTAGTGTTTTTAAAATTAAAAAAAGTTCCATGAGATTTTCATCCTGAGGATAACCGGTAGACTGGACCACAATTATTTCGTCTTCTATTTCTCCTTTAATTCGGATATAACGTTCTCCGTCAGGAAATTTACGTGTTTCAATTGGGCAGAGTAATTCTCCCATTTTCCTTGCTATTTGGGCCGCCAGTTTCTGTGATGCAGATCCACCTATGATCAATAAAATCACCTTACCTTAATATCATTAAAGACTTTAATATCTTTGTAAGTTAATCATCATCTTCTATAAAACAATTTAAGCTTTAGAGAGTTAAGAAATACACAATTTAATATTTTGTTAACTTTATTAATAAGCTCTCTTTAAACCATAGTAAGAATTAATTTGGATACAATAGAGGTAAAGATATGCACGAACTTTCCATGGCTCAGGCCATAGTGGACACTGTACTGGATGCTGCCGAAAAGAATGATGCCCAGGAGATTCTGGAAGTCACCATTGAGGTCGGTCAGCTTACCATGCTTAATCCGGAACAGTTAAAATTTTTGCTGGACATTATAACTGAAGATACACTACTTGAAAACTCGCAGTTGATTATCGAAGAGATCCCCGTGGAAATAGAGTGTCAGGCCTGTAATTTTAAAGGAAAAGCCAGTACTGATGGTTCTGATCACTATTTAACCATAGTTCTATGTCCTGAATGTGGGGAAAGGAATGTGGAAGTTACCAAAGGACGTGAATGTAACGTCAAAAATATTAGAATAGAGAAGGTTGATGAGGATGCATAAAATCGCCGATGTGGAGATTCAGCACGATATAATGGTGGCCAATAAAAAATTGGCCCGTCATAATCAGAGAATAATGGACCAGAATGAAGTTTTTTCAGTTGATGTACTGGGCGCCATAGGGTCTGGAAAAACTTCCCTTATTGAAATGTTAATTGATAATATGGACCAGAAAATTGGAGTTATAGCTGGGGATGTCATTAGCAAGTATGATGCTGGAAGATTTGAGTCCCATAATGTACCAGTGATAGGTCTAAATACTGGTAAAGAATGCCACCTAGATGCACACCTGGTGGAACATGCCTTACATGATCTGCCAATGGAAAATATTGATTTACTTTTCATCGAAAATGTGGGAAACCTGATTTGTCCAGTGGACTTCGACCTGGGATCACACCTACGTATGGTAGTTATCAGTGTAAGTGAAGGTGATGACACTGTAGAGAAACATCCACTTATATTTCAGGATGCGGATCTGGTGGTCATAAATAAGATAGACATTGCAGATGCAGTAGGGGCCAGCGTTGAAAAGATGGTGGCGGATGTAAAAAAACTAAATCCAGATGTTCAAGTAATTTTAAGCAGTTTAAAATTG
>Ga0187786_10000485_pt1 | contig 11047 bp, 10 predicted proteins | sample 0815_BV2_10_20_M_FD_132449 | JGI IMG/M metagenome (GOLD analysis project Ga0187786, IMG submission 132449) | Tropical peat soil microbial communities from peatlands in Department of Meta, Colombia - 0815_BV2_10_20_MG | ecosystem: Environmental > Terrestrial > Soil > Wetlands > Peat | place...
CTTAGCTTTTGATAAGTTAGTCACCTGGCTAAAAATTGAATTGCTTCTATAAATAGATGCATCTTTCTTATTCTGTCGACACACGTCTCCCCCCTTGATTCCGTAACATCCATGATAAAATCGTACTCGGCCTATATAATGTTTGCTGATTTCGCAGATAATAAAAGATATCGTTGAAAATTAAGAAATCTTAACATTTCTATTTATTGGATGCAATTCTTTTTTGCATATTTGTTGCTGACATTACAGATTAGAGTTGTGTTAATTACAACCAAGAGGCAGGCTTGCCGGCGTTTGCAGGATGCGCAGATAATGCAGATAATATGATCAATCACAAGCTGGAGGGCCGTGCATGAAAGACCAGAAAGTTTACATAACGTGCGCGATACCGGAAAAAGCAATTCTATTTCTAAGAGAACAATTCAATATCGAGGTAAACATGGAGGACAAACCGCTAAAAATATTTTAGGCTATCTCAGCTCTGGCTTCAGGGTTGAAAGGATTGGTCCTGACCGCAAGCGAATAAAGATAAGGGTACTCTTTTTTCAAATGAAGCATGTAACTGAGCCATTCACTGATAAGTGCCATGTATGCTCTTTTCATGTCACCAGACAGATGTTGCAGATCTTTATCGGAGAGCCTGGAAAGATCGGCCCTCATCGAAAGCTCCTCCATCAGGTGCGAGACGGCGAGCAACATATCAGTGAACGACTCGTGCTCCAGAAGATTCGGATTTTCCATCAGCGCAAGGACAAAAGCCCTTTGCGTCACGAAAAAATCATGCATCTCGCTAAGGCTGCCTAGCCTTGCATCCACTGCAAGATCAATTTTTTTCACGTTCTTCACCGCATGTATATAGTCGGCATCAGACCATCGCTCGGATATGAGCAGGTCTTTGCGCATCTCCTGCCTGGCCTTGTCAAAGCCAAGAAACATCGAGATCATCCGGATGCCCATCTCGCTGAAAAATACCCCTATTACTATGTTCATTTTCTTCAGCATCGACTGCCGTTCATGCCACTTCAGCAGGCGGTCGAGAATTATAACTACAAGAAGCGCATTTACCGGCAGGAACGCAAGGTCCTGAAACAGGTAGAACAGCGTATCCTCTGTCCTGTGAAAAAGGACTATCTGAATAAAATAAATTGCGGTCGATGCCAAAACAAGGGTCGCAGCCAGCAGCACAGGCCATCTGTCTTTCTTGATACTTTTCATTGCTGGTATACGGTATATCCTCTCTGGGCAAGCAACTCCAGTATGCCGCGTTTACCCACCAGGTGTCCCGCTCCGACCGCAATGAAATATGTACCCTTGCCGGACAGCATTTCCACGATCTTGGATGCCATGCCTCGGTTGCGTTCGAAATATAGCTTTTCAAATATGCTGGTCAGCCGCTTATCTTTATTCAATGGATTAAACACCATGTCCTCCATCTGCTTCTTATCTCCATTTGTCCAAACTTTCATCAAGGCATCGACTTCGCTTCCCATGTCATTGATTCCCCGCAGCGTGTAGTCGAGGAACAAGGCCTGTTCACTATCCAGCATCTTCCGGAACAGATCCATCTGCAAATTAAATGATTCCAGCTCTACAATCTGCTTGCTGCCCTCAGCCTTGCGAAGAAAGTATTTGTCTATTCCATATTCAGGATTAAGACCCAATTTCTGATATTCAAATGTCTCCAGCAACACTGCCAGAAACCACGGCCTGAACTTTACCATCAACTCTACCGGATATCCATATTCTGTTAATCTCTTCTGTAATGTATCATAGGTTTCCTTCGAGATATGACTGCGAATGGTGTCATCACCGGCATAGCTGACATCGGAGACCATAGAGTCCATATTCATCTTGGCAATGTCGTCGATATTGAACTCCAGGGCATAAGCATCAGCCCTTTTAAATGCGCCCTCTATTCTCGAATCGAGCGGATACGCATCCGCCTTCATCATATGAATGGTGCCAAGGATATATGCAGTTGCCTGCTGTGAGCTGACCTTCCACATAAATACCCGCTGGCCTGCCGGTGCCGATTGGACGAAGATCAGACACAGAGAGATGACTGTCAAGAACAGGCATCGCCACCAAGAACGCATAATAGCCTTGATCACTTAAGCCGGCTCATTTGCCCAGAATCCCTTTCAGCAGATTCTGAGTCTTGTCACCCTGTTGAGAACCGCCCTTGAAAAGCCTCTTTTCAATCTCGCCCTGAATGCCCTTCTGCAGCTGTTTCTTAAGCGCTGCCTGATTAGGTCCGACAGACGGCTTGTCACTGGTGCCGGTAATCTTTAAGGGTATGAGTGTCCAGCCGTCTTTGCTTTCCATGAAACTGGTAAAGCGCGCAACTCTCATCTTTGATGCCAGTTCAGGTGACACTTCTATATCAGCAAGCATATCGAGCGCCTTTGTGAATGTAACTGTTCCTGACGGGACAACCTTAATGCGCGGAGAACTCATCTGTCCTGAAATAAGCGTTTTCTGATCCTTGATATTAAGATCAAAGTGCCCCTTGTCAAAAGATGGGTGCTTGAGATCGTCGAGTCCCGTAAACATCGCGACAGCGTCGCTTATCTTGGATTCCTTGACCTGCATCTTTGTGAGATCAACTGTCATTTTTCCGGCAAGAGTGCGTTTTATCTGATCGGATGCCTCACCTTTGTCAGGCAAATAGTGAAATACCAGGACGCCTTTCATGACTCCGGCGAGGTCCATTTTCTGCCCGCTTGCGAAGTTAACTGTCATCGGATCGATATTCGCAACACCATTGCCATATCGATATTTCATTGCAAAATTACTCATCGTATAGCCTTCATAGGTTGCTGTGTCAACCTTGATCTCGCCCGCAGCCTTTATATCCATCTTTTTTTCATCTGCCGGCTTTGCCTTGTCAGCATCCGACTTGCCGGTCTTTGCAGCCTTTTTTTCTTCAGGCTTTGCCGCGCTGCTCATGGCCATGAGTTTCATGAGATCGAGCTTCTTCGAATACAGATCCAGCCTTACATCGGGTGCCTTAAGATAATCCTTAACAGTGCCCTTGGCATCGATGCTTTCCGTCCCGATAACGGTATTTAGGCTATAGTTTATCGTTTCAGGATCAAAATCTATTACGCCTGTGGTGCGAGTACCTACCGATCCCATAGTTACGTCAAGGCTTTTCACGTTGGCCTTCCCTGAGAATTTCAATGCGTTCGGCTGGGTACCGGATGACACTCTCAGCTCTGCATCAGAAGCTGCTGAGACATTCGGCAGCTCCTTCTTGGCATCAGTAAAATCGACTTTCGCATTGGTGATGCCTATTTTGTCCGCAACAACACTGAACGGCATGCCTGCACTGCCTTCAGATTTCGGTTCCCCTGACTTCTGGCCCTGCTTAATATGGTCGACAATATCTTCATAATTGAACTTGCCGCTGGTATCGCGACTTACATTTACAGCCGGGTCTATTACATTTATAGAGCTGATTATGAGTTGCTTGCTTAGAATTGGCATAAGTTCATATTTGAGGACAAATTTGTTTGCTGAAACAAAATCCCTGGCACCATCTTTCTCTTTCAAATGGATGCCTTGCACAGAAATACCGCTGAATATAGAGACATCAATCGAATCTATGCTGGCCTTTCTTCCCGTTGCCTGTTCGATCCTGGGCAATATTAAGGACTTGAGCTTGTCGCTCTGCAGATAGCTTTTCACATAAAATGTAAGTCCAGCGATTGCGGCAACGATCAGCCCGATGATAATGCCTACAATTACCAGCAATTTCTTCATCATAGTCAGCTCCTCTTCGAATTTATTCTTAATTTAGGATACCGAAAAGCGTACTGATATGAAAATATCGGTTTCAGTGCATTCAACAGAAATTAAATATTTGCCCGGCTCATCTTGGTCATACAGGCAGCCGTTTCACTGCAGGCGGACTGGGATATTCCAAGGCACGACAGAAGATCAGCAAGTCGCTTCTCGCCCGATAGTGATGTGCCTGCACCGGCGTCAAGGGCCAACTTGTCTGCTATCCTGACAATATAAGACAGGGCTTCCTCATCATTCAATACCGCCTTTTTAACATTTTCATCATGGTGATGCAGGATTACCTGCCTGTAAATGTCAGGCAGTTTCCATTTCTCGGCAAGAAGCCCGCCTATGGTGCAGTGATTTATGCCTAAAAGCAACTCTTCCGCCTCAATAAAAGGGATGTTTTTGCCTTTTGCATGGCTCCTTGCTTTATTGTATGCAGATAGATCGCTAATGTTCATTATCAGCTTTCCAATATCGTGCAGAAGCCCGGCAACCGTCGCAACTTCCCTCTTCACACCGGCTTTTTTTGCATGACCGGCCAGCATGGATGAAGCAGCCGAAACCGCAACCACATGACGGATCAAATCCTTGTCACAGTTGGCGTTGAGGCATTGATTGGCAATCGCAGCCAGGCTGACAAGTGCAACTACGTTTTGCATTCCTATCGATAATATAGAATCGGCAACAGTAATTATAGGCCTGCCCGTCAGGTATACAGGGGCATTAGCGATTTTCAGCAGTGTCGCAGTTATAGATGGGTCTTCAAGGATTACCTGCTCGAGCTTTTCCGTGGAACAAAACTCGTCCTCAAGCACTGACATCACTTTAATCACCACATCAGGTCTGCCAGGTATATCTATATCGTCAAGGTTAATTTTATCGAAGCCCTCTGACATATTGAGTCCTCATCAAAATATTGCGCAAGAGGTTCTGCTGTTAACTGCCACCGGCCTTCTTCTTTGGAAACCGCATTGTGAATACGGAACCTTTTCCAAGCTCGCTTTTGACCGACAGAAGGCCACCCTGTGCCTCAACAATCTCCTTGACAAATGTAAGCCCCAGGCCGGCTCCCCTAATGTACTCGTCTCTCCTTCCGGGTATTCGATAAAACATGTCGAATATCTTGTCCAGATGGTCCACTGCTATGCCGGGTCCATGGTCAGCAACATGTATTTTAACGTGATCAGGATTATCTTCAAGCGTCACGGTAATTTCCGTTTCCGGAGGGCTGTACTTGATCGCGTTTTCAATAAGATTAATCAGCCCCTGACGCGTGACATCCCGATCCAGAAAGGCCAGTGATTCAGCATCCGGAAGGTCCAGAATAAGCTTCATATCCTTTGTATCTGCAATAGGCGCAAGCGACATGACCGCATCCTTGATAATGTTGTCAAGCGAAACAACGGAAATTGTGAAGGGTTGACGACCCTGTTCAATGCGCGCAATATCAAGAAACGTGTCAAGAAAACGCACCAAAGAGCGCGCTTCGCTATATATAACTTCGGCGTAGTGTTTGAGTCTTCCGTCAAGTTTGCCTGACAGCATCTCACTGAAACCCTGGATAGAAGTCATGGGTGTCTTGATCTCGTGCGAAACCGTTGAGATGATATTGGTCTTAAGTATTTCACGCTCCTTGATTTCAGTAATATCGGAAAATACAGCCAGATAGAATTCCTTGCCGCCTGCATCAAGCCTGGCAAGATCGACAGTATAAAAGCGTCTCCGTGGTAATGGAAGCGCCACCGAGAATACCCGGCTTCTCCAGTTGCCGGATCTGATATTGACTATAAGGTCTTCCTTGCGTTCCGTAGTAATGAACGGATAGAGCGAAGTAATGAAGGCATCCATGGAAAGGCTACCAAGGTCGTTATCTAATCCGATAGTTTGAGCCTTCTCATTGGCGAAAAGGCGCTGCCTGTCGGGACCGAAAAGAATAACACCATGCGTCTCAGTAAACAGCGCCCGGTCAGCCAGCTCCTTTTCGAGCAGAAGCTGACCGGTGACCTCAGTCATGACCGTCAACTTCTCCTGGATGCCTGAACGTGTAAGCATTCCTCCGATACCGCGTTTGCTTCCCTCCCCGCTCAGATGCTGACTGTGCCAGCGCAGATGCCGGACCAGGACATCACAAGCGCTGTCAAGGCTTTGTACGGCATTTTCATACACAAAAATATATGACGCTAAAAAGGCTGCGCACACTGCAATATACAAAAGCACCGGCGAACCCCAGATATTCATATGGGAAAAAGAGAAAAACGCCAGTATCGTGATCACAGGAATTGCACCGGCTGCAATCAACACTGCATTACGTTCAGACATGCGTATCAGCAGCCCGAATCCCAACAACGCCAATAGAAGGGCTGTAGCCCTCAAAGTCCAGGCCGGCATGGGCTTTATTGCATTTTGTAAAAGCAAGGTATCTACGGCATTTGCCTGCACTTCAACACTGGACATAAGCTGTCTGTGCGCAAAGAAAGGCGTACGAACCTCTGAGCCCATGCCGGACGCTGCAACTCCCACAATCACAACTTTGCCTGCAAATGAGGAAAGCGGGCATTTTCCATCCAGTACATCCTGAATGGGCATCTGCACATAAGTGCCCGGATCTCCGCGATAATTGATAAGCAAAGGACCTGCTTGAACAAGACCGGCGCCTTTACGCCATGAATCTTGACCGGTATTAGTTTGAAAGATTATGCCCGTAGCCGTCTCAAACAGAACGGCTGACAAAGAAAGCAACTCTGCATTCCGGCTGACAAGCTTGTTCCGCACTTCCCGCACAACCCCGTCAATGCCGGTCTCCAGATGAACGTGCCCGATTCTTGCGCCGGTAATGCCTGATGCAGGATAAAGCACAGAAAGTTTGCCGGTAAAAAGCGAGGACAGCACGACACGTCCATGCCGCTTGATCGCGTCAGCCATAATTGCGTCATCGCCTGTAGGCTCGGACATGATAATATCGAAGCCGACAGCGTCGGCATTATTCAGCCTGCCAAGCAATTCAGCATAAAACCGTCTGGGGATCGGCCATCTGCCGTAGCGTTCCAGCGTATCGTCGTTTATTACAACCAGCACTATACGCCCTGATGCATTTTCAGCTCCGCGAACGCGAAACGCCAGATCATAAAGGTAGTTGTTCAGCCAGACAAAAACTCCAAGATAGTCGAGTGCGCAGAACAATGCCATGGCCAAACACAGTCCGGCAAGATATCTGCTGATCTGTACGCGAGCCGACATACTCAGATTGCTATCAGAAAAATAACGCCCATAAGGATAAAAACAGCTCCTGCAGCATATGGGAAACCCCCTTTCAGTTCGAAGCTCTGCGGCGTCGAAAAGGGTCCTTCATATCCCGATGTTTCAATCGTGCTGGTCCTTACATAGTACGTCCCGGATTCGTCAGGCCGTTTGACTGAGAATTCCGGCTTATCAATGTTGACGTCGATAACAGGGCCTGAAAAGGCTTCATCCTTAGCCATTTGAAAATGGTATTTCATGCCGGGACCCATATTTCGCCACGCAAAATGAAGCTGCTCTCCTCCTACGTCCGGCTTCTCTACCTGCGGTGACGGCGGCGGCTCGGCAATGCTGAAATGCATGACATCAGACCACTCGCTTTCAAAATTATCCACAGCTATAGCGCACACTCTAAAGTTGTATGGCCCCGGTTCAAGACGACCGGTCTTCACTTCAGTTTCGACTATGTCAGACTTATCGGCAATCAGCGATGCGAATTCGCTGTCATGAGACAATTGCAGCCTTGAGCGGACAGAGTCAGGCACTTTTAGCCACCGGATAGTCACTTCGTTTGCATGAATGTCTGCACCATTGCCGGGTGACTGAATTATCGGAGCCATAGGTGTCGTTCGGAGACTAAACTTAGCCGGCTCTGCCGGCAGCCCCTCAAATCCCCGTGCATCCATGCCGCTAGCGGTCAGATAATAGGAACCGTCCTTCAGTGAGCTTACAATGAATGCATCATGTTTGCCTGCAATCTTTTCTGCAAGAGCCATACGGCCAAGGCTGTCTTCCGTTACAGCGGCTCTGTAATTTGATGCTCCTGCCGGCAAATCGAATAAAAAACTTATCGGCAGGGATTTGTAGACCTCTTTAAAATCCTTCGCCTTCGGCGGTTCCAGCAGGGACTCAGGTGCTGATGGAGCAGCCCCCTTTTTTGCAACGCTTCCCTGACCACCGGCAAGTTCCGTGCTCTTTGTGCCCGCGCGCATTACCACATGGCCTTCTATTACCTCCGACCGCGTTGTCTTTGCTTCATCAACAGCTACCCGGAAAGTAGTCCCACGCGGTGAAGCGACTGCCGACGGCGTCTTTATCTCATAGCGCGAATCAACGCCAGTTGCAGCCTTGAAGTCTGATATCGCTTTGCCTATCCCCAAAAAAAAGCGTCTGATCATTGTGCTGCCGGCCTGCTGTTCGGCCTGAACAACTCCCAGCTGTGTTTTAGGCCTCAGCCATACGGCCGTCCCGTCTTCATATTCGAACCCAGCTGAACTGTCTCCTCCTGTGCGGATCAGGCTGCCAGGCATTATCTTGTCTCCCGGCTTAAGCAGCATCCAAACGCCTTTTCTGTTCGGCTTCACCTCAGACTCTCCGCTGACGAATGTAACCTTTCCAGGCAACTCTGTCCTTTTGAGAAAACGGGTCGGCACACTAAGCTTCTGGCCCGGGATGATGAAATGTGGATTCTGCAGATGATTGATTTGGGCTATCCTGCCCCACCGTGAAGGACGGTCAAGGTAATGTTCACAGATACTGCTCAGAGTATCACCTGGCTTGACCTGCAGAACTGTTATCTGTTCTGCCGCATCGATTGACACAGCCATGCAACAAACAATCACATAGAGACTGATGACAGCAATTCTGAGAAGCAATTTCACATATCTTTTTGTCACGGTTGGTATCATGCTGTCCCCTTATAATAAATAGCGAATGATAATCCAACGAGTCTGCGAATGCCGCTATGTGTTGAAGAGTTGCTATAACAACTATAGCAGAAAAACAGGCAGACCACAACGCAAACCGGGGTTGTGCAGAGGCATTTATAAGCTGCTGTCAGCCTTGCCTTGGTCTCGTGATTTTAGTTATAGTAGCCTAAGTGTAACATAAGCGTACAGCAGGAGGTGCTTGCTTTGCATATCGCGGTTATTGGAACTGGCTATGTCGGACTCGTCACAGGTGCATGTTTTGCGGAATTCGGAGTTTTTGTTACGTGCGTTGATAAGGATGCAGGCAAAGTTGAATCCCTGAAAAGCGGCGGTATTCCATTCTATGAGCCGGGACTTGAAGAACTCGTTAGCCGAAACTTCAAGCAGGGCAGAATCAAATTCACGACTGATATAGCGGAGGCCATTGAAGATTCCCTCGTCATTTTCATTGCCGTAGGCACTCCGCCGCGGGGTGACGGTTCCGCAGACCTGAGCTATGTTGACGAAGTCGCGCGCGAAATAGCAGGTCACATGAAAAGCTATAAAGTAATTGTTACCAAGAGCACTGTGCCTGTAGGCACTGGTGAGCAGCTCAGGGAAATCATAGCCGAAACTCTTGAGAAAAGGGCTGGACAGGATAAAGTCGGGTTCGACATGGTATCCAACCCGGAATTTCTACGGGAAGGAGCTGCAATCGAGGATTTCATGCGCCCAAACAGAGTGGTCCTGGGAGCGGATAGTCAGCAGGCCGTAGCCATAATGAAGGATCTATATCGTCCTCTATACCTGCTGGAAACGCCGTTCGTGATTTCGAACATAGAGACAGCTGAACTTATCAAATACGCTTCCAATTCATTTCTCGCTGTCAAGATCTCTTTCATCAACGAGATAGCCAATCTGTGCGAAAAGGTCGGGGCAGATGTCAATATGGTCGCCAAAGGCATGGGGCTCGACGGCAGGATCGGGTCCAAGTTCCTGCACGCAGGTGCAGGGTTCGGCGGTTCCTGCTTTCCCAAAGACACAAAAGCCCTGCTACAGATAGCATCAAGCCGCGGAGTCGAGCTTGCAATAGTCGATTCAGCCATTGAAGCCAATGAGCGCCAGATAAGACTTATGGGTGATAAAATCAAGGCTTCATTCCCGGACATCAAAGGCAAGACGGTCGCCATACTCGGTTTGTCCTTCAAGCCCAACACAGATGATATAAGAGAAGCACCCGCATTAACTATAATCCAGATGCTTGTGGAGGAAGGGGCGATTATCAGGACATATGACCCGGTTGCTATGGACAATGCAAAAAAGTCCTTGTCAGGCGTTACTTATTGTTCGGACGCTTATGATGCGTGCGCCGGAGCCGATGCCCTTGCAATCGTAACCGAATGGAACCAGTTCAGAAACCTTGATCTCGCGCGCATCAAGGGATTACTGAAACAGCCGCTATTCTTCGACTTCAGGAATATTTACAACCCGGCCAGGATGAAAGAGCTGGGATTCAACTATTATTCAGTGGGAAGGTAAATTCAGAAGCCAGAAAAATGACAGCAGCCAAATGTTTTCAAGATTTAATAGTCTGGCAAAAAGCCCATAATCTTGTTTTGACCATTTATCGCTTAAGCGATGACTTTCCTCAAAAAGAAACATTCGGCCTGACATCCCAGCCCAGAAGGGCAGCCATATCTGTGCCGGCAAATATTGCTGAAGGCTTTAAGAAGAAAACAAGAGCCGACAAGGCCAAATTTATGAATATAGCGCAGGGTTCCCTTGAAGAATGCCGCTATTATCTGATTCTTGCTCAAGACCTGAATTATGCCGATAATGCAGTCAGCATGTCTCAGCTGGAAGAAGTCAGCAAATTACTCAATGCTTATTGCTCTTCAATCCTTGCTTCTGGCTCCTAACTTCCGTCCTCCTGAATTCTGACTCCTGGCTTCTGTCTCCTGTCTCATTGTTGCCTCTTTTCACACACTGTTGCGCTATAGCCACACTATGAATTTTAACAACCTGCAATAATTCCTTATAAATTATATGCATATACTATGGCATATTTATTGCTTAAATCAAAGCGGTATTTCTGTCTTTTTTGTCTTGACAAAGATACCGGAGCATGGTATAAAAAGAACCATGCTTTTTGGCTGCTCCTTTCGGAGTGCTTTTATCAAGCAACAGAAGGGGGTGATGCAAGGAAGAGAAGCAGTGCGTTTCAAATGTTTTGGCACCTCCGCCCTTGGCGGAGTAAACTGAACTAACCATTGGAGGGTTAGGAAGTGAAAAAATACTTCGTAGTAGCACTCGCAGCACTGTTTGTGCTC
>Ga0187786_10000486_pt1 | contig 11039 bp, 7 predicted proteins | sample 0815_BV2_10_20_M_FD_132449 | JGI IMG/M metagenome (GOLD analysis project Ga0187786, IMG submission 132449) | Tropical peat soil microbial communities from peatlands in Department of Meta, Colombia - 0815_BV2_10_20_MG | ecosystem: Environmental > Terrestrial > Soil > Wetlands > Peat | place...
ATCGTAAGAGGTGGCAATGGCTAGGCCGCTGGAGTCGTCCTTGGCGCTGTTGATGCGCAGGCCCGAGGACAGACGCTGCTGGGCAGTTTGCAGGGCGAGAGCGGATTTGTTCAGGGCTGCACCTGCGAACAGGGCGGCAACGTTGGTGTTGATGACTTGTGCCATTTTACTACTCCTTTCAGAGGGTTAGCCTTGGCGGCCCGCCGGGATACCCGAGGCCAACCTTGGGATTCGAGGCGGATTGCTCCGCGCACAGAAGCTTTATCGGGCCCCCGAAAGGAAACTTTAGAAAATGCCAAACGACCGCCTTGTCAGGCGGCCACCACCCGGTTCTTGCCGGAGCGTTTGGCTAGGTACATGGCTTGGTCGGCCCGTTTGATGGCGGCGGGAGGCTCCTCGTCGCCGGCCAATTCGGCGACGCCGCAGCTGAATGTAATTAGCAGTTTTTCGTTTCTGTGCAGGAAAAACTTGCGCGTGAGTTCGCGCTGGACGCGCGTCATCGCCTTGACGCCGTCCTCAAGCCGGGTGTCGGAGAGGATAATGACGAATTCCTCGCCGCCGTACCGGGCCAGCGTGTCCTGCGGCCGCAGCGTTTCGCGCACCACCTGTGCCAGATGCACGAGAGCCTGGTCGCCGGCATCATGGCCGTAGGTGTCGTTGAGCTTCTTGAAGTTGTCGATGTCGAGCATGGCGAGGCACATGGCCGCGTCCCGGCGTCGCGCCCGGCCCACCTCGCGTTCGAGGGCTTCCTCCATGCCCTTGCGGTTGAGCGCGCCGGTCAGCGCGTCATGGCTGACCATTTCGCTGGCCTGCGCGAGTTCCTCCTGTAGTCGCGCCACTTCCAGCTCTGCTTCCTGCACGCGGGCGCGCATTTCCAGCAACTCGTCGCGTGAGCGCTGGGCGGCGAGTTGCACGACCCGGGTTTCCTGCATGACGACGTCGAGCACATCGGACAGTTCGGTGATGTCATTGGCCTTGCTGATCTTCTCGGCGCAGACGCCGATGCGGTCGTGATACTCGCCGGTGGTTGAGGCAAGATCGGCCAGCCGGTCCACGAAAGTGGCCAACATGGTCCTAAGCCGCTCCTGGGCGTCGTTGAGGCTCTTCTTGAGCGTGCTCTGCTTGTAGATCAGGTCCTTCAAGCGCCGCTCGACATCGTCTATCTGGCGCAGGTTCAGGGGCTGGCCGACCAGATCGCGCACCAGGGAAACCTGGCCGTGCACCCATTGGTCGTCGATGACCAGTTCATTGATGTTCTCGATGATCAGTTGCAGCAGGTGGAGCAGGGCGGTGCGCAGTTCGACCTGGTCCTCGGCGACGAACTGCAGGCGGTAACTGAACTTCTTCAGCTTGCCGGTGAAGCCGGCGATCTGCTCCGCGGTGTCTGCCGTGCGAACGTCGGCGGCAAGACCCGCGGCTTCCTTAGCCAGATCGGGGGTGTCGAGCAGCAGGACGCTGAGCGTGTGGTCAAGCAACTGCGCCAGCAACTCCTGCAATTCCGCGTTCATGGGCCCCGCTTCGGCGGTGGGAGCGTCAGCGGCGGCATCCGTCGTTGCAACGTCCCCGTCGGTCAGGGCGCTCTCGGCCGCACTGCCTTGTGCCCAGTTCTTCGTCAGGGATTGCAGACGTGCAAACAGGACGTCCGGCGTGCCGGATGCCGTAAGCACGTGCTCCAGCGTTTCGCGCTTCTTGGCCGGAGTGGTGCCGGCATGGCGGGCCGTGTACTGGCTAAGCAACTCGCGAATCAGCGCGCTCCAGTTGGGCGGCGCGGCGGCACCCTTGGCCAGCAGCTCGCTGAGCACCGTCTTCATGCCATCCCAGCTGGCTTCGGCGATGGCGCTTTCCAATTGGCGCGAAAAACGCATCTGCTCGGGAGTCAGTCGTGGCAGGCCGGCAGCCAGTGTCTTCAGCGCGCGTTCCGGGAATGCTTCGGCGGTCGCGGTGCCGGCGATCTCGTGATAGAGGGCGCGATAGTTGTCCGGTGTCGGCGGCGTGCGGCGCATGGCCAGCTGACGCAGCGTTTCGCGCGCGATTTCGGACGGGTGTTGCGTCTCGGCCATCTCTGCTAGACCAGACTATGCTCGAGGCCGTAGCGGATCAGCTCGGCGGTGCTGCCAAGGCCGAGCTTGGTCAAGATGCGGGAGCGAAAGGTGCTGATGGTGGCGACGGCCAGATTCAGTTCCTCTGCGATCTGGGTCAGGGTCTTGCCGGCGGCGATCAACTTCAGCACCTCGTACTCCCGATCGGAAAGAAGTTCGTGCGGCGGCTGTTCGGAATCGTTGGCGATGGCGTCGGCGAGCTGCATCGCCACCGTCGGGCTGACGTATTTCTTGCCGCGGGCCACCTGCCGGATCGCCGTCACCAGCTGTTCAGGCGCGCTCTGCTTGGTCAGGTAGCCGGAGGCGCCGGCCTTGAGGGCACGGATCGCATACTGCTCTTCCGGGTGCATGGAGAGGATCAGCACCGGCAGGCGGGGGAATTCCTTCTTCAATTGCTTGAGGGTGTCGATGCCGTTGCGGTTGGGCATCGAGACATCGAGCAGGAAGACATTCCATTCCTGCTGGCGTGCCAACTGCAGCGCCTCGACGCCATCGTCGGCTTCGCCGGCAACCAGCAGGTCGTCGGTTTCGGAAAGAATCTGCCGCAGTCCCTGGCGCACGATGGCGTGGTCGTCGGCGATGAGTACGTGAATCCTGTCAGCCATATTCAAAATAGTTTTTGCTGGATGTCTTCAACTTCTTCCGGGGCGACAGGTTCTATGCCGCGCTTTTCGGGCACCCGCAGGTGAATACGGGTGCCGCCATGCTCGCCCGACGCGATGGAAAATTCCCCGGCGAGGCTATGCACCCGCTCGCGGATACCCCGCAAACCGAAGGACTTGGGCTTCGCCATGTCGGCATCGGAGATGCCACGACCGTTGTCGCGCAGTTCGAGCGCAATGCTACCTTTTTCCCGCTTCAGACGCACGACTACCAGCGAGGCGCGTGCGTGCTTGGCGATGTTGGTCAGCGTTTCCTGGACGATGCGGAACAGTGCCAGTGAGGTGTCAGGGTCCGGTTCCAGGTCGTCGTCGCACTGGACGCGGCAGGTAATGCCGACGTGCTGGGAAAAGTCTTCGGTCAACGACTCGATGGCCGCGGGCAGTCCGAATTCCTTGAGGATGCCGGGGCGCAGTTCGCGCGCCACCCGGCTGGCCGCGCCCATGGCCTGGTCGAGCAGGGTTTCGATGGAGCGCGCCTTCTCGCGCAGCGCCGGCGGCTCGGCGGGCAGCTTGCCGGCCATCAGCGCCGCCTCGATTTTCAGACGCACCAGAATACTGCCGAGTTCGTCGTGGATGTCGCGCGCAATGCGCTCGCGTTCCTGTTCTCGTGCCGCTTCCAGGTGGAAGGACAGTTCGGACAGCTGCTCGCGGGAGGCGCGTAGTGCTGCCTCGGTTTCCTTGATCGCCGTGATGTTGGTGGCGATGCCCTGCCAACTGACAACTCCCGCTGAGCCTTCCTCGCCGCGCTGGGGCGTCGAGCGCAGGTCTATCCATCTGCCGCGGCTGCGTCCGCGCAGGCGGCCGGCCCAGTCGAGCGGCGAGCCGCCGGCGGCGGATTCCGTCAGGGCCGCTTGCAGCGAGCGACGGTCGTCCGCCTCGAAGGCCTCGAAGAATTTCTTCGGCGAGATCAGCAGTTCGTGCTGCTTGATGCCGAACAGGTGGTGGCTGCCGTCGCTGACGTAGAGAAAGCGGTAGCTGCCGTCCGATGCCCGTTGCAGGTGGAAGACCATTCCCGGCAGGCTGGAGGCCAGGCCACGGAAGCGGGCGTCGCTGTCATTGACCATGGCCAGCGCCGCGCGGTGGTCGGCACGGTGACGCGCCTCGTGCACTTCCCGCTCCACTGCGGGTACCAGCCGATCCAGCCGGTCGCGAAAGACGACGTCGTGCGCGCCGGAACGCATGGCCCGAACGGCGGCCCGCTCGTCGGCGGGGTCGGCCACAATGACAAATGGAAGGTCGAGGTCGAGCCCGTGCAAAACTTTCAGAGCGGCCGCTGCAGTCAGGCCCGGCAGGCCGAAAACGTAGAGCAGCGCGTCCCAAGGCCGGGCCCGCAGGGCAGTGCGCAGGCCAGTCGCGTCGTGGACGCAGACAAACTCAGGCTGCGCTTTTTCCGTTGTGAACCGGTGGGCGAGCGCCCCGGCGCCTTCCGCGTCGGCGGCGAGGATCAGAAGGTGCAGCGGCGAATGTGGAGTTCTTGGAACGACGGTCATGGATGACGGACGGAGCGATGGGAAGGATTCTACCTCCCGGCCCCTTTCGTCCTTACGCAATCAGTGCCGCCGTATGACGGGCGATCATCCATTCCTCGTTGGTGGGTAGCACCAGCACGTCGACGCGAGAGTCAGTCGTGGTGATACGCCGCGCATGTGCCCGATTGGCGCTATCGTCGAGTTCGATGCCCAGCCAGCCGAGCGCCTGGCAGACCTGCGCGCGGACAGGCGCGGCATGCTCGCCGATGCCGCCGGTAAAGACCAGCGCGTCGAGGCCGCCCAGCGCCGCGGCGAGAGAACCGATCTCGCGCACGATCCGGTAGCAGAACAGATCCACTGCTTCCCGCGCCTCAGGCTTATCGGAGGCAAGCAGTTCGCGCATGTCCTGGCTGATGCCGGAAACACCGAGCAGGCCGGATTCCTTGTAGAGCAGCGTCTCCAGCGCCTTGGCGTCCATGCCCCGGTAGTCCATCAGGTAGAGCAGCACGCCGGGGTCCAGACTGCCGCTGCGGGTGCCCATCATCAATCCTTCGACGGCGGTGAAGCCCATGGTGGTGGCGACGCTGTGGCGGTTCTGCATGGCGCACATGGAGGCACCATTGCCCAGGTGGGCGACGATGACCCGACCGTCGGCTCTTGCCGCCAGATGGCCGGGCAGCGCGTGGGCGATGAATTCGTAGGAGAGCCCGTGGAAGCCGTAGCGGCGTACGCCCTGGGCCGTGATGGCGCGCGGCAGCGCAAAGCGCTGGGCGACTTCCGGTTGGCTGCGATGGAAGGCAGTGTCGAAACAGGCGACCTGCGGTATCCCCGGCAATGCCGCTGCCATGGCCTCGATGCCGGCCAGATTGTGCGGCTGATGCAGCGGCGCCAGCGGCACGAAGCCGCGCAGGGTATCGATGGTTGCCGTATCCAGCACCATTGGCTTCGAATACTTCTCGGCGCCGTGCACCACGCGGTGGCCGACGCCGGCAATACGCCGACCTGCCGCGTGGGTGTTCAGCCAGTCGACCAGGAAGGCGAGTGCCGCGCGATGGGGGCCGTCGCCGGCCAGTGTGAGATCGCCGTCATCGATGACCTGGCCAGCCCCGTTGCGGGCCTTGAGATGGGGTATGGCGCCAATGCTGTCGATCTGGCCAGCGAGTTCCGGTGTTTCCGGAATGGCCTGGCCGTCGGCAAAGAGGGCGAACTTGATCGAGGAGGAGCCTGCGTTGACAGTGAGGATGGCATCAGCCATTTTTTCAGGGCTTCTTTCGTTTGGCGTGGGCCACTGCGACGGCGATGGCGGTAGAGGCGGTGCGCGACTCGGCGGAGTCGGCGCGCGAGGTGAGCACGATGGGCACCCGGGCTCCGAGCACGATGCCTGCAGAGAGGGCGTCGGCCAGGTATTCCAGTTGCTTGGCGAGCATGTTGCCGGATTCGATGTCGGGCACCAGCAGGATGTCGGCGCGGCCAGCGACCGCCGAGCGGATGCCCTTGGTGCGGGCGGCGAATTCGGAGATCGCGTTATCGAAGGCGAGCGGGCCGTCGAGTATGCCGCCCCGGATCTGGTCGCGGTCGGCCATCTTGCATAGCGCCGCGGCATCGAGCGTGGCCTGCATTGTTGGCGTCACCATTTCGACCGCGGCGAGAATGGCTACCTTGGGCTCGGCGATGTGCAGCATGTGGGCAAGATCGATGGCGTTCTGGACGATGTCCACCTTGTCCTCCAGCGTCGGCTGGACGTTCACGGCGGCGTCGGTGATCAGCAGCGGCCGCGGATAGGTGGGTACGTCCATCATGAAGACGTGGCTGATACGGCGGTCGGTGCGCAGGCCGGTGGCCTTGTCCACCACTTCGGCCATCAGTTCGTCGGTATGCAGCGAACCCTTCATCAGCGCCGCCACTTCGCCCTCGCGCGCCAAGGCTACGGCTGATTCCGCCGCCGCGTGGCTGTGCGGCACATTGAGAATCCTGCAGCCGGTGAGGTCGAGCGTCAGCTGCTCGGCCAGCAAGCGGATCTTGTCCTCGGGACCAACCAGGGTGGGCAGAATGAGGCCGGCATCGCGGGCCAGGATGGCGCCCCGGAGCGACTCGGTGTCGCAGGGATGAACGACGGCCATGGCGATGGGGCTCAGCCCCTGGGTCATCGCGAGGACGTGTTCATAGCGCTCCTTCTTGGTCGCCGAGAGCCTGAATTCCGGCAGGGATGCCTTTGGCCGCCGGATCTTTTCGGTCGGTGCCAGCACCTCGGCGGTGCCGTGAATGACTTGCTCTCCGTCCTGGTTGACGCAGTTGCAAGCGAAGACGACGTGATGATTGTGGTCGAACTTGCGCTGGCACGCGACGGTAACGGTGATGGTGTCGCCGATGCGAACCTGGCGTGAGAAGTGCAGCGTCTGGTCGAAATACACTGTACCCGGGCCGGGAAACTGCGTGCCGAGCACGTTGGAAATCAGCGCGCCGCCCCACATGCCGTGGGCAACCACTTCGCGGAACTGCGACGAGCGGGCGTATTCCGGATCGACATGGGTCGGATTGAAGTCGCCCGACATGATGGCGAACATCTGGATGTCTTCGGGTCGTAATGTGCGCACCAGCACGGCGCTGTCGCCGACGGCAATTTCGGCGTAAGTCCGGTTTTCGATGACCTCGATGGTTTCCGTTGCGCTCATGGCCTGATCTCCCTGCATCCCGGTCGCCATTGTGGCGCCAGAGATGATGCAGCGCAATAACGCAGAGTCAGTCGTGGTCAGACGCCGGCAGGCCGGACGCGGGGCAGGCGGACGGTGAAAGTGGAGCCCGCGCCGACGGAACTGGTGACGGATACCGTGCCGCCATGGCGTTCGACGATGGTTTTGACGATCAGTAGGCCAAGTCCGACGCCGGACTGATCGGGCTGGTCCGGCCTGGCAATGCGGCCGTAGCGGGTGAATAATTTGCCGAGATGCTCGGCCGTAATGCCGCAACCTTCGTCGGCCACGTCGATTTCCACCCAGTCCGCGTCATCGTGCAGTGTCACTCGCACGGTCGTGCTGTCTGGGCTGTACTTGATGGCATTGCCGAGCAGGTTGGTCAATGCCCGGCGCAGCAAGGATTGGTCGCCAAGAACGATTGAGTCTTGACTGCCGACGTCCCGAACCAGGATCAGGATGTGCTTGCGTTCCGCCAGCGGCCAGATTTCGTCGGCGGCCTCTTGGGCCAGCGAAGACAGGTCGATTTCGCAGAAGTTGCGCGGGTCGACGGCCTCGGCCTTGGCGAGCCGAAAAAAATCGTCGGCCAGGTCGAGGGCGTTCTGGGCATAGCGTCCCACCTGATGCAGGCGCGGGTCGCCGCCTGGCCGACCGCCTCCGGCCTCGACCAGGGTAATGATCGATGCCAGGGGCGAGCGTATGTCATGGGATATGAAACGCATCGTGTCCTCGCGCGCCTTCTGGATGGCGCGTTGGCGCTCGGCGGCAGCGCGGACGATGGCGATGCGGTTCTCCACCGGGTCGATGCTCCGTTCGGCCGGTACGTTGTCGGTGGCGCCGGGCTCGATGTCGTGGAGTTGACGCAGCTCGGCGTCGATGAAGCGCTGTGCCGCTTCCAGCCGACGCCAGCTCCAGAGCGGATAGGCAAGGGTGGCGCCGATCAGGATCGGGCTGGGCGGCAGCCAGAGGCGACCCCACAGAAGCAGCAGGATGACGCCGATGATGGCGGCCAGGCCAACGGCGGCCGACAGCAGCAAGCCATCGCGCGGCGACAGGTGCAGCAGTCCGAACATGAGGGCGACAATGGTCACGACGGTGATGGCCATCATGCCACCGGCGGACAGCGATTCGATGATGGCGCCGGTGCGCAGGGCGTCGAGCACCGTGGCGTGGATTTCCACCCCGGCCATCGAACGCCCCAGGCCGGACATGGGTGTTGGATAGATGTCGCCGAGGCCCGCCGCCGTGGCGCCGACCAGAATCAGCTTGCCGCGCAACTGCTCGGCGCCGATGGCGCCGCTGAGAACATCGACGTAGGACACGGTATTGTAAGTGCCCGGGGGGCCGGCGAAGCGGATATGCAGCCAGCCGTCCCGATTCCAGCCGGTACCGGGAGCGACGTCATCGGCGCGCGGGCTGGCGCGTGCGTAACGTGCCGCGGCGCCGGGATCGGCGACTTGCAGCAGCGCCAGCGCCAGTTGTGGGTAGCTGGCCTTGCCGGCGCCACCCCAGAGATAAATACTGCGAGCAATGCCATCGGCGTCGAGTTGCATTTCGATATGGCCGAGACCGGCGGCGGCCTTGGCGAACGGTTTGATCGGCCTGCCCTCGGTGAGCAGCCCCGGGCCGAGCGGGCGCTGGACGACGGGTAGCACCAAGCGGCCATTGCGGCGGATGGCATCGGCGAGAAGGCGGTCGCCTCTTGCGTCTTCGGCGTCGGCCTCGCTGAGGATGATGTCCATGCCCACGGCGGCAACTTCCGCCTGGGTCAGCTTGTCCAGCAACATGGCGTGGATGGCGCGCCGCCATGGCCAGCGACCCATGCGGGCCAGGCTCTCCTCGTCGATGGCGACGATGACGATATCGGCAGGCACCTGGCGCGAGCCGATCGACAGGCCGATGTCGTACAGGAGGTGGTCAGCGCGCCACAGCCACCCCTGCCAAGCCGTAAGCCCGGCGACGGCGACCAGAACCACGGTCACCAGCATCCATTCGGTCAGGGTGCGCCGGTGCAGCAGCATCGCTTATAGCACGGCGGGCAACAGCATGAGCAGCAGCCACCAGGGTGGCGGCGGTATCGGTACGTCGATCTTCTGCGGGCTGGTGAATGGGCCGACGAAACCATCGGCATCTGTCGCGCGCACACGCATGAAATAAGTGCCGCCATCGGGCCGGGCAATGGTCGTGGAAGCTTGATCGAGGCGCTGCTCGGTGACCAGATCGACGAACCCAGCGTCGCGGGCGAACTGGAACAGGAAGGTCTGGCCCGGCTCCGCCGACCAGGCGAAAGCCAGTTGCTGGTCACCGATCTTCGGCGGCTCCGGGTCTGCCGGCAGGGGCTTGAGGGTAAACCGTTGCGGGTCGCCCCACGGACCGGCGTCCCCGTCGGTACGGATGCTGCGGGCGCGCCAGTAGTACTCGCCGGGTGGCAGTCTCCGCGCCGGCATCACGACCGTGCCATCGACGCGGTCGATGTCGGCGATCAAGTTGGCGAACTTGGCATCGTTCGCCAATTGGACGCGGTATCGTGCCGCCTCAGTGCTGGCCGCCCACGACAATTCGGCCGATTCGCCGCGCAGCTTGATGCCGCCCACGGGCGACACGGCGAAGGGCGGTTCCGGTCGGGCCTTCAGCTTGAAGGCGAAGTCGGCATCGCGGCCTTCGAGGCTGCGCGCGTCGACGCCGCGTACGCGTAACGTGTAGTCGCCATCCGGCAGGTCGGCGAACTTCGCTTCGGGCCCGAAGCTCAGGCTTTCGGCAAGGACATGGCGCATTTCGGCGTCGCTGCCGACTTGTACGCGGTACTTGCCGGCGCCGGCCACTGGCGGGAATCCGAAGCGGACGATGGTCCGGTCCTGCAACTTGGGCAGGCCACCCAACTCGGGGGGTGGCAGCAGGGCTACCGGACCGGAAATCTTGCCGCCGGCCTCGGCGACCACGCCGAAGCCTGCCGGCACGGCTGCCGCCTTGCCCTTGTCGCCTGTGACGCCGACGGTACCTTCGGTGACTTCGGTCCGGCTCGACGCCGAGGTATCGTCGGCGCCGACACGGAACTCGGTGCCGCGCACGCCGATAGTGGCCGTGGGGGTGGTGACCGTGAATTTTGGCCGTGGTGCGGCAGTCTTGGTGACGATCGACTCGATGCGGCCACTGTCCAGGCGCAGGCGGGTCTCTAGTGCATCGGTATTCCGGTAGCGCGCCAGTTCCTCGACCTTGAGGCGGCTGCTCGGCTGCAGGACGAGCCGGGAGCCATCCACCAGTTCGATGGTGGCGAAGCTCTGCTCGCCGGTGGACAACTGGGAGCCACTGCCGATGGTGTTGCCAACCGCCACTGGCGTACCGCCGGCACGGACATCGCCCTTGATGGCGGTGATGCGCGGGCGACCGGTTCGAGGCGCATGAGCGCGACGGGAATCCGCAGCACCGAACCGGGGCGCAGGTGGTGCTCATCGGCAACGTTGTTCAGGCGCTTCACCCGCGTCCAGTCGCCCGGGTTCTGCAGCATGTCGGCGCCGATACCGATCAGCGTCTCGCCGGAACGAACGATGTGGCGGTAATCTTCGCCGGCCAGGGCGGACCCGACGCACAGGAGGCACGCAAGGACTAGCGGTGCAAGCAGGCGCCGTGGCAAAGGGACGAGGTTGGTCATGAGTGCGCTCGAGATGTCCATGGGATACCTTGCTGCAGGATGGGGAAGCAGCCGCGGGCGGATGTTAGCCCGATGGCTGGCCGGCAGGCCGGAATTAACAATGTTTTTCCTTGTTCTACCTTGCCGCGCCGGCAGCGGCGGGCACTTAGCCGGACCGTTCCACGCGTTCCAGCCGGTAACCGTAGTTATAGGCCGGGACGAGGCGGAAGCCGTTGGCGGGATACAGTTCGAGCTTCTTGCGCAGGCGGCTGACGTGAGTATCCAGTGTGCGGGTCGGGATCGCGGCATTGATGCCCCAGACCGCCTCCAGCAGATGGCCGCGGGAAAGCAGCCGGCCCAGGTTCTGGAACAGGAAGACGGCCAGGCCGAATTCCTTCTCTGTGAGGCTTTCCACCGGCGTGCCGCCGCGCCGGGCGCGCCGGGGGTTCCGGTTCCCGCCGCAGGGCGGCACGTCCCGTACGGGTTCGGCG
>Ga0187786_10000487_pt1 | contig 11032 bp, 9 predicted proteins | sample 0815_BV2_10_20_M_FD_132449 | JGI IMG/M metagenome (GOLD analysis project Ga0187786, IMG submission 132449) | Tropical peat soil microbial communities from peatlands in Department of Meta, Colombia - 0815_BV2_10_20_MG | ecosystem: Environmental > Terrestrial > Soil > Wetlands > Peat | place...
CCAGAGGTCGAAGAAAGGGAAACCCTGGAGTTCCTCGCGGTCGTATCCCAGCATCTGGCCGAAGCGGTCGTTGGCTTCGCGCACCGTAAGATCCGCCAGGTTCACCAGGCCGACACCGGCCTCGGAATTGTTGAAAAGTCCCCGGTACTTGATCTCGTTCCGCCGCATATGGGTTGCCAGGCTTGAAACGACCACGGAAACACCGATGAGGACATAGCACTTGATGGAGGAGGCGAGCAATACGGTCAGGTCAGCCTGGCTGAAGAAACTGACCGTGCCGAGATACAGGAGCGAGATGATCACGGCAAAGACCGGCCCGCGGTTCGGGTACCAGTACGCTGCGATGACCACGGGGATATAGAGAAGGTGGGGTGCAACGTCGTTCGTGCCGAAGTGGAGGCTCAGCACATTGATGAGGAGGGCAAGGATCGTCGTATTTGCGATGATGAAGAGCCACAGGTTGGAAAGGCTTTCTTCGCGATCGACGAAAATATTTCCCTTAACCATGAATCCTCGTTCCTGTTGTATCGTGCAGCATTGTGGCCAAAGAAACCCGCGCTCCCTTCCTTGAAGGTTTGATTGCATGGATATTTATAAATGATTTTTCTTTTAATCCTGTCCTGAAAAAGAAGGGGGACATCAGGCCCGGGCGGATCGCCAGAAATCAAAAAAAATCGGGCTCTCCTAGAAAACCGAGCTAACCAATCACATAAGATAGCGATGGAGCCACGGGCACTTCGCTGACTCGTCGGGGCCCGCCCCATGGAGTCAGCTTATGGAATGGACCTTCATTTAATTACATGACTTCTAAACGGGGGGGTCAAGGAGGCCGGAGCCTCACCCGAAACCCCACTGGGCAAGCGTGGTGCGGGAAGGGTCAACATCGTCCCAGCTCCACCCGAGGGCTTCGATGATGCGCGAGATCGGCTGTTTGAGGGTCTTGTCCAGCATCAGTTCCCAGTCCACCACAAACTCCGGTGGGACCTGGTCCCCGTATTCAAAACAGAGTACGTCGGTCTTCGGGTATTTTGCCGTCACATTCCTGATGTAGATCCGTTTTGGTTTGCTCCCCTTGCCAAACTCGGTGTGCAGGTGCAGGTTGGCATATTTTGCCCCGCGCACCTGGGCATCGTCATTGTCATAATCATCGAGGCATTTTCCAATTCCCCCGGGGATCCCGATCTCGTCCAGGGAGAATTTTCCTGCGCGGTATTTTTTGATAACATCTGCAAGAAACGCCTTGATGGCAGGGTAGCCCTCACCGGCAAGGATCATCTCCATGACCTTCATCTGCACGATCTTGGTGATCTGAGGGGTATCGCTCCGTTTTATTTCGAAACCGACGATATCGGTCTCCTGTGCGTCCTTTCCCTCTTTCCATACGAGGGACCCGGCATAGCGCTTCTTCCTCCCGGCCTGGAAGAACCGGGCATAGATCTTCTCGAACTTGATGGAAAAGTAATGGACACCGGCGTTAAGTTCCTTCTTTGCAAAGGTCTGGTAACTCTCGTTGAGGCGGCGTTCGATCTCGCGGGCAGTAGCGATCGTCTTTTCCCGGTCCTGGGGGGGGAGCTGCACCATGCAGGAGTCGGTATCGCCATAAATGACGGTGTACCCCTGCCCTTCGATCTCCCGTCGCGTATGCTCGATGATCGCCCGGCCTACGGAAGTCACCGCTGCCCCGATCTCCCGGTCGAAGAGACGGAAGCGGGGGTATCCCGAGACCCCGTAGTACGTGTTCATGATCACCTTGAGCACGTTCTGCTGCATGTCGTAGAGGACATACTGGGGGGATCCGAAGGCAAACGTATTCCGGAGGCGCTTCTTCTCGTCCCGCTCCCTGAGCAGTTCCGCGATGATACTCCGGGTAAGCCCGTCAGGTTGTTTCCGGAAGCGGATCCCGTTGGGGGCTGTAAGCTCTCCTGCAGGATCCTTGGTCTCGGGAGATGCATTGATCGTCATCATCGCCATCGGGTACAGGGACTTGAGGTCCAGCACCACGACATTCTCCCGCACGCCCCTGCTCGGTTCAAAGACCGTGGCGCCCTCGAACTCCTCGGCATTTGCATGGCCCTTCGAAGGCAGGACGTACCGGCCGAAAGCCTTCCTGAGCACGTAGACGTCGACCACGCTCGAGGAGTTCAGGGTCTTATCCAGCGGGCACCCGACATAGCGGGCAATCTCCCGGTAAAACTCGATGATATTGTCCTTCCTGTTGATGGCAACGCAGAGTTCCACGTCCTTGAAGTTGTACTCCACGAGAAGGGCAGGCTGGTCTTTCCAGAGATCCGATATCGTTCCGGTATACCGGACTTTCTGCTCACCGACTTCTTCCATCGCCACCGCATCGAGCCGGTAGGATTCTTTTAAGGTCGCGTGCATCTTCTTGTATGCCGTGAGCAGGTCGAAGAGGGCCCGTCCCCGCAGGGCGTTCCGCTCGGTCTGTCCCGCCAGGCGGGCGAGCGAGTCGGGCCGGAGGCCCAGGTTCTCCATTCTCCCGGTGATATAGGGCATATCAAAGTCGACAAAGTTCCACCCGGAGAGAACATCAGGATCACGCGTCGCGATGTATGCGGCAAAGGCCCGGAGCATCGCTGGCTCGTCACGATAGGTACATATGGTGTGGGTTCCCTTGCGGAAACACCCGTTCACCAGCCCCCCCTCGCGCTCCTTCTGTGAGATCCCTGCAGGAGTCCCTCCGGCAGCAAGGAGAAACGTGGTGTAATCGTTGTCAAACGAATCAAAGCAGGTGATGCAGATAATAGCGTCCCGCTGGGGATCCGGAAACCCCCGTGCGTCCTCGCATTCGATATCGATGATGCAGGAACGGGCGGGGGCATCGATCCCGATGGGCGCGAGGTCCTTGTAGTCAACCTGGGTCGATGGGGCAGCAACCCCGCCGGTGAGTCCGGTATCGATCATGAACCGGGTGGCAAACGGGATGTCCGCCTCGTAGTGCCGGAAGCGTTCCCTCTCTTCACGGACATCCCCCGGGTTCAGGGTGAATACGCGGCGGAGCGGCTCTCCCCGGATCGACCGGTAGCTGGTCCCCGTCTCAAGATCGACATGGGAAGATGCAGGTAATTTCTCTGCCTGGTCGGCAGGGATGTAGAAATAGGGCCTGAACCCCGTCACATTGATGGTTACCGCCTTTCCTTCGCCATCGCGGCCGAAGACATGAATGACCGGGCCCTCCGGCGTCCTGCTGTATTCCACCTGGTTAATGGCAATCCGGATGCCGGAAGGCTGCTTTCCCCCAACCCCGGGCCCCTCCGGATCTCCCACCGGAAGGACCGACTGGACGGTCATCTCAGCTCACGGCCTTCCTGCATAATTCCTCGGTAAATTTCCCCGCTTCTTCCATCTTCGCGGTTTCCCAGGGATCCAGCTGCCATTCCTCGATCGCCAGGATCCCTTCCCTGCCGACTCTTGCGGGAACGCCAAGAGAACAGTCACGGAACCCATACTCCCCGTCGAGCACTGCTGAACAGGCAAGCACCTCCCGGGTATCCGCGGTAACTGCATGAACGAGATGGGCGAGATGCCAGGCGGGGCCAAAGACCGTACCTCCTTTACCGGCGATAACCTCCATACTGGCCGTGCGGAGGCCACCCAGGATCTCCTCCCTCCTGACCTCTGGAACTGCTGTACTGAGCCGGGAAAAAAGGGGGACCTGGTGTTCGCCATGATCACCAAGGACAAATGGATCCCCTCCGATCCTCTTCTGCCTGAGTGCCACGCCGAATCGGCTGCTGTCGAGCTGTCCGCCGAACCCGATGCAGCGTTCCCGTTCCAGGCCGGTCTTCCTGCAGAGATAGTAATTGTTGATGTCCATCGGGTTCGTCACCGTGATTAGGATACCGGAGAACCCGGCGAGCAGCGCGGTGCTGTCCCGCATCACCTTCAGGTTGGACTCCAGCAGGTCGGCCCGCGTCTTCACCGCCGGGTTGCGGGGGAGTCCCGCGGTAAAAACACACACGTCCGCCTCGCGGATCTCGTTCGTATCGGTACTGACCCGGACCGGGAGTCCGGTGTGGCGGAGATCGAGCACCTGAGCCTTCAGCAGGCCGGGCATCGTATCGTAAAGGATAAGGGTGTCCGCGATGCCCAGCGAGGCCGAGAGGAATGCAAGCTCGCCGCCTATCCGACCCACGCCGATCACCGCCACGCTTGCCATCTGGTACCAATATGGGTATGCTAATAATAAATAACGACTATTTTCTGATGGATGGTTGCAATCAGGCCCGGTCCCGTAACGGTCGGTGGTGTGGAACTTGCCAACCACCTTGTCCTTGCTGCCGGAGTGCTCGGGACCACGGGGGCCTCGCTCTCCCGCATGATGACGCTTGGTGCCGGGGGGGTAGTCACAAAATCGATCGGGCCTTCGCCAAAGGACGGGCACGCCGGCCCCTGTCTCGTGGTCCTCGAAGACGGGCTCCTCAACGCCATGGGCCTTCCCAATCCTTCGAAGGAGTTTACCGATGAGCTCAGCCAGCTCGGGAAGAAACCGGTCATTGCCAGTATCTTCGGGGGCACGCCGGAAGAGTTCGGGACCGTAGCTGCCTGGTTCGCTGGAAAAGTGGCCGGTTTCGAACTGAACCTTTCCTGTCCCCACGCGGAAGGCTACGGGGCGGCGATCGGCACCGACCCGGAGCTCGTAGAGGCATGTACCCGTGCCGTGACGAAGACCGGAATCCCTGCGTGGGTAAAACTCACGCCGAACGTAACGGATATCACCGTGATCGGGAAGGCTGCGGAACGGGGGGGAGCGAGCGCGCTGGTGGCAATCAATACGGTAAAAGCCATGCGGATCTCCACCGGCATGAAACGACCGGTGCTCGGCAACCGCTTCGGCGGCCTCTCCGGCCCGGCCGTCTTTCCCATTGCCGTGCGGTGCGTATACGAACTCTACGAATCGTGTTCTATTCCTATCGTCGGCTGCGGGGGGATCGCCTCTGCGGACAACGTCATTGAGATGATGATGGCAGGTGCCAGCGCTGTCGAGATTGGCAGTGCTGTCTACGGGGACGTCAACGTCTTTGATATGATCCGTCAGGAACTTTACCAGAAAGAGGGGCTTGACCCAAAGGAGATCATGGGGTGTGCCCATGGCTGACCCCCTCACAACCCCGGTCTCGATCGTCCGTGTGCGCCGGGAGACCCCGACAACGCGGACCTTCATCTTCGACCAGGCGTTTGCCTTCTCCCCAGGCCAGTTCGTCATGGTCTGGGTGCCCGGTGTCGACGAGATCCCCATGGCCCTTTCATCCGAGAACAGTGTCACCGTCCAGAATGTCGGGGACGCTACCGCAGCCCTGTTCCGGCTGAAGCCCGGCGACAAGATCGGGATCCGCGGGCCGTTTGGCAATGGGTTCACCAAAGCGGAAAAGATCCTCGGCATTGCCGGCGGGGTCGGGGCTGCCCCGCTCCTGCCGCTGGCCCGGGCCGACTGCGTCATGACGCTCCTCCTCGGAGCCAGGACCGAGACCGAGCTCCTCTTTGTCGACCAGCTGGACGAGTGCACCGATGTGATCATCGCTACGGATGACGGTTCCCAGGGCCAGCAGGGTTTTGTCACCCTGCTCATGGACGACCTCAACCTCGGGGCATACGATCGGATCGCGGTCTGCGGGCCCGAGGTGATGATGCGGGCAGTGCTTGGGAAAGTCGATGAGAAGGGGATTGCGCATAAGACCGAGTTCTCCCTCCACCGGTACATGAAATGCGGTGTCGGGGTTTGCGGATCGTGCTGCATCGATCCATCGGGTCTCCGGGTCTGCCGCGACGGCCCGGTCTTCACCGGCGACAAGCTCCTCAAAAGCGAGTTCGGGCACTACATGCGGGATGCGAGCGGGAGAAAGAAGAATATCTGAAGGGTTTTATCCCAAGAAATCACTCAGGTGAAGTTCAATCGAATTTGTGAGGGTGACCCCCTCTCTCCCCCAAAGGGGGAGGCTGCCCAAGGGGGTAAGCCCCCATTGACCCCCCCCGATTCCCCGGTTTCCATCAATTTTTTGGATCCTTTTTTCAACACACCATGTTCCACGGGGCGAGCCCCGACGAGGCGGCGAGCGCCCGTGGCTCCATCGTTATCTCCCATGAATCGCTTACAGGATCTTTCTGTGCTATTTCTGCACTTCTTCCCTTTCGCCAACCCTGCTTATAGTGAAGGCGGGAACTCTCCTACAGAGCGAAAACTACGACTTTCCAAATACCGTTTGTTTTTTGTCACGACTCCGTTCTCGGATCTCCGGAAAAATAAGAGGCGGCTGAAATGACCTTAAATGAATGCATCTTAGCAGGATGATGTCTTCGAGATGCAAAAAGTCTGATTCTGCCGAGTGGATATCGTCGAATCTAGGGAATTCAGGATTTCTGTTCCGGCTCCCCAAAGCGGTACGTTCCCCTTGGTGCCAGGATCTCGAACCGTGCACCTTTCCCCGGCACCCCGGTCTCCCTGATCGTGATGCCGGTGATGCTGAGAATCTCCTCTGCAAGGAAGAGGCCGTACCCGGTATTCCGGTAATATTCGCGCTTGAAGATCTTGTCCTTCACACCCTCGGGGACACCTACCCCGTCATCTTCAATGAAAAGGGTCAACCCGCTGCCGCTTTCCTGGTAATTGATACGGATAGTCCTGACCTTCTCTCCATGACGGACCGAGTTGTCCATGATGTTGAAGAATACCTTTTCGAGCAGGTAGTCCGCAAACAACTCGAGGTTCGCACAGTTGTTCTCGACCTTGATCTCGCCGAGGTCAAGGCTTGCCCTGGCATTGTCCACGGTGATCCCCACGTTCTGCCAGTGGGGCGTACTCTCCCCGATTGTCTGGTAGTCCCGGGTGAACCGGATCTGTTTCTGGATCAGCTGGGTAATCTCTTCGATCTTGTGGAGTTGATCGATGACCCCCGGATCGGATGAGCTCTCTTCAGCCAGGGAAAGATACATGACGATCGCAGTGATCTGGTTGAGGATATCGTGGCGGGTGATGGAAGAGAGGGTATTGAGCTTGCGGTTTGCCAGCTGGATGGCGGCCTCGAACCGCTTCCGCTCGTAAATCTCGGATTTCAGGATCTCGTTTGCCCGCATGAGCTCCTCGGTCCGTTCCTTCACGCGCTGTTCGAGATCCTCCCGCGCCTTTGCGATGACCTGCTCAGCCAGCTTCCGTTCTGTGATATCGATAGCCGAACAGATGACCAGGTCGCTTGCCGTAAGGGAAGCAGAGACAAGGAACTGGCGGACGCCGCTGTCCTGCGTCTGGAAGAGGAGCTCAACGTCGCCCGTCTGGGTCTGGTTCCGGACATTCCTGATGAACAAGTCCCGGTCAGCCGATTCCATCAGGACCCGGGAGAGGTCGGCGTTGATCAGGTCCTGACGTTCGTATTTCAGCATCTGGGCGCATTTCCCGTTGATTTCCCGGATATGCAGGTTCTGGAGGTCGAACGTGAAGATACCGGCCTGTGAGTTTTCAAAGATCCCCCGGTATTTCTTCTCCTCATCACGGAGCCCTTCTGCAAAGGATGAGGTCACGACACCAATCGTGACGAAGATCACGAACCACGCCGTTGAAACGGCGATGAGCACCGGGTTGAAATTGCCGAAGAAGTAGATCAGCAGGAGAAACGCGGAACTGAGGATGAGGGTAAAGAGAACCCCGCGCTTCGGATAGAAGTACACGAAGAGGATGATAGGAAGGAAATACAGGAAGGGGAAGACCTCGTAAACCCCATGGGTCAGCGAAAACACCGTTGCCCCGATTGCGCAGGCGATCGAGAAGACGATGGCTACAGCCCAGAATGCCTTCTTTTTCTGGTCGGACGTAAATGCCATGGTCATTTCTCGTCCTCCATACTGGGGGCAGGGTTCCTGATATCAGTGAGGATCGTGCTCTCGAACCGCCGGCGTTCCAGGATCTCTGCCTTGAGTTCCTCGTTGATCTTCTCAAGGTGGGCCGTGCGGGCTTTTACCTGTTCCTCGAGGTCATCAAGGGTCTTCCTGATCTCCTCGTCTGCGATCTTCTCGCCCGTGATGTCGATGACCGAACAGAGCACGCGGTCGCGGGTGACCAGCAGGGCGGAGACGACGAACCTGAGCACGGTCCCGTCACGCGCCCGGAAGAGGGCTTCCGTCTCGAGAATACGGGAAGACTCTTTCCGGATCATCTCCGTAAACCCTTTCCGCTCATCAGGGTCTGTCCAGATGACCGAGAGGTCTTTCCCGACAATATCCGAACGGTCGAACTTGAGCCACTGGGCACACTTTGCATTCACCCCGAGGATCTGGCCGGTGCGGAAACTGAAGCAGAAGATCCCGTCCTGCGAGTTCTGGAGGATATTGCGGATCCTGCTCTTCTCATCGAGCAGTTCATTGGCATACGAGGAGGCGACCACGCCGATGGTCATGAAGATTGCGAACCATGCCGTAGCGATGATCATGAGGCTCGGGTTGTTGGACCCGAGGAGAATAATGAGGCTGATATACATCAGGCTGAGGAAGAGGGTGAAGAGGACCGCACGTTTCGGGTAAAAGTAGACGACGAGAATGATGGGAAGAATGTAGAGGAACGGAAAGACTTCCGTAATCATATGGGTCAGGGAGAAGACAGAAGTGAGGATTGCCCCGATACATGCAGCAGCGATGATGAAAAGGCGCAGTGTCTCTTCAAATTCGCTGAACATCTTCTGCACGAGCCGTTTACCCCCTGCGGCCCTGGTAAAAGCCGCCCCCGGAACACTCTCTGTAATAATCGTTGACTTCATCACATATATTTATATAGTATATTTTTGGGGTCAGCCACTGGATTTTGGCCCGAGATCCTGCCCGGTTTCGCGTGTTTCTTTCAAAGTCGCGTTCATTTGTTCAAGCTCCTCAATTTTGTTAATATTGGTGAACGTCGTAAGTTCCGGATCGAATTGCCTTAACTCAGTCACCGGCACGTACCGCGTGTTAATGCTGCGAATCATGGGGCGCAGGGAGAGCGACGTGTGGCTCTCCAGGTAGCCGAGAATGGCAGACCGACGGTATACAGCATGGAGCGGCTCGAGCATCTCGGCATTCCAGCTCGGGATCGCTGCGTCATAATCGCCGATGGCTTCGAACAGGTACGAGACCACTGCGGTCTCTACGCAGGGCATGTCACACGCGGAGAGGAAGATATAGTCCCCCCGTGCTGCGAGGGCCCCGGCATGAAGCCCGCCGATAGGACCGATCCCGGTCCGGATATCGGTGATACACCGGACAGTATCCAGGTCCCGGAAGCGTTTGCACTGTTCAGGGTCCCGGGCCACAAGGATGATCTCGTCGACAACGTTCTCCAGTGAGCCGATCAGGCGCTCGATGAAGGTTCTGCCTTTGTACTGGAAGAAATACTTCTCCTGCCCGTTTGCCCGGCGGGCTTCACCACCGACGAGAATGACCGCGGACCTCACGGTGCACTTCCCGTCCCGGCGAGCGATTCGCGGAAATGGATCAGGTCAACGATACAGGAATTATAGGGTGTGGGGATGGAGTGGAGCCTTCCTTTCTCCACGACAGCCCCGTTGATGAACCCGATCTCGGTCTTCCTCCCGCGTGACAGGTCCTGCAGCATGGAGGAATGGTGAAGGGCGGTTGCGGGGAGCTGGACGTCTTTGAGAAAGGCGAGGTACTCCCCGGGCGTAGCCCATGGGAGCCGGAGACCTTCTGCTTCCACGACGGAAAAAGCCTCCCGCACGATATGTTCTATGATCCGCCATGCCGCGGGATCGGCAAGGTTCCCGTACGGCACTCCCATGATTGCCCCGAGCGGGTTGAGGGCGCAGTTGTAGAGCGTCTTTCCCCAGAGGTCTGCCCGGATTGCAGCGCTTCCTTCAACCCGGATACCGCTCTTCGCGACAAGCGCGACCAGATCGTCCACGCGGGAATCCGTGCCACCGGGGAACCGCCCCAGTTTCATCGGGCCGGCTTCGACGGAGACGTGGACCGCGGCATCCCCGCGCCATTCGAACCCGGTGATGATCATTCCGCCAATGACGCGATCGGTATACCTGCTGATGATCTCCTCGTTCCCGATCCCGTTCTGGAGGCTTACCGTGTCCGTCTCCCGGATATGTGCTAAAAACTGCCTGCAGATGGCATTGGTATCCCCGGATTTGGAGGTGATGAAGATGTAATCGTACCGCGCTCCTTCGGGAACCGTCTCCGCTGCACTGAAGCGATAGTCCGCTTCCCCCCAGATTCCGGTCATGGAAAAACCCCGCTCGCGGATCGCCTCGGCAGTCGCCTTCCGGCACACAGCATGTACATCGGCAACCCGCGAGAGTTTTGCTGCAACTGACAGGCCGACCGCGCCGGCACCGAGGATCAGGATCTTCACGGGAATTCTCCAAGCGGGATTTTCGTAAATAATCGTTCCCTGCTATTCAGGAATGTTTGATCTTTTTCCACTAGTAGTTTTTCGCGCCCCCTTTTTCTCGAGAGCCAGCAGTTCCTGCTTGATCTCGACGGAGGGAGAGAAGCCGCCGATACCATCCGCCGCAACAACCCGGTGGCAGGGAATGACCAGCGGGGTCGGGTTCCGGGCCATGGCCTGCCCGACAACCCGGGCGGAGGTGCCGGCAATCCGGGCAATCTCCCCGTAGGTGGCAGTGCTCCCGTACGGGATCTCCTGCACGGCCCGGTAAATCCGTGCATAGACCGAATCATCCCGGGGAGCGACGCTGCCGAACCGGGTCAGGTCGACGGGGTGACCGGCACAGTATTTCTGAATCTGCTCCGGGACGGGTCCGGTACTCCCGGTTGTTGCGAAACGGATGCGGTGAACGGTATTCCCGCTCCATGTTACCTGGACATACCAGAGCCCGAGGCGGCAGGACCCGGTCAGGACTTCCATGACCCGATCACCTCCCTGAACTGTCCCGCGTCACAGGGGATCATCTCTTCCCGGATCCATGCCGGCAGGGCATTTTTCACCCGGTTCTCCAGGAACCGCTTCTCGGCGAGTACGAGCACGCCCCGGTCTTCAGGAGTGCGAAGTACCCTGCCGAGTGCCTGA
>Ga0187786_10000488_pt1 | contig 11012 bp, 8 predicted proteins | sample 0815_BV2_10_20_M_FD_132449 | JGI IMG/M metagenome (GOLD analysis project Ga0187786, IMG submission 132449) | Tropical peat soil microbial communities from peatlands in Department of Meta, Colombia - 0815_BV2_10_20_MG | ecosystem: Environmental > Terrestrial > Soil > Wetlands > Peat | place...
AATCTTTTCCGACGCTAATTCCATATATGACATTAACGCTGTTAGTGAGCTAGTCAAACATTTCAGGAATCCAGAAATTGGGTTCGTAACAGGCTACACAAAGTACACTTCCTCGCAGACCGGAGGACTTACAGCTGAACCCATCGGCTTGTATTCAAGGCTAGAGCATATGGCAAAGAGTCTGGAAAGCTCGATAGGTTCATGCGTTGGCGCTGATGGCGCTATATTTGCTATTCGCAAAAAACTATACACGTCTCTTAAGCCCACTGACATCAATGATTTGGTAATTCCATTTACGATAATTGAGAAGAAATATAGAGGCATTTTTGAAATCAATGCATTCTGCCTCGAGCCCACGGCTAAGAATTTAGAAAAGGAATTCAGACGTCAAGTTCGTATAGCAAACAGAACTATTCGCGCCATAGTCAACCACAGAATTTTGCTCAATGCTTTCCGCTTTGGTATGTTTTCCTTTGAACTTTTTTCACACAAGATTTGCAAATTGCTCGTACCGTTATTTATGCTTTCCTGCTTGACAACAAATCTTTTTATATCAAATAGATCAATTATATATGCTGCTTTTCTAGCACTTCAGGCCATATTCTATACTTTAGCTTTTCTTAAAATACCACGAAAGGGTCTTTCATCCTTATTCGAGATTCCAAAAACATTTACTGTTGCAAATTTTGCAATTGCACTTGGTTGGCTTAAGTATTTTAAGGGAGAAACTTATACGACTTGGGGCACAAGTCGTTAGGAGCGGAGGAATAGTTATTTATGGGATATAAACGCAATCTTTTATTCAAGACACACAGCGTGATAAAGCAAAGCGGTTTTTTTTCTTTGAAGAATAAATTTTTGCCGTATGCGTCAATTCTTATGTATCACCGTGTTAATAACTATGATCCCAATTGTCTGTCCACTCGTACTGATGTCTTCGAAGAAACATTGTCTATACTGCGCGATGAGTACAATGTTATATCCCTCTCAACTCTCTTAGAAATACTTACACAAAATAAACAATTGATGCCGGATACCGTTATTATTACTTTTGATGACGGGTACCGCGATAATATTCTAATTGCAGCACCTCTTCTAAAAAAGTATAATCTGCCGGCTACTTTTTTTGTGACAAGTCAATATATCGGCACTAAGCGTATGTTTCCATGGGATGATCAATGTGCTGTAAAGCATGAGCTGATGGACTGGGATGAAGTTAGAGAATTGTCTCAGTTGGGTTTTGAAATTGGAGGGCATACTGCAAACCATGTAAATCTTGCTGAGGTAAGTTTAGATATTGCCGAGAAAGAAATTACGGGATGTAAAAAAGAGATTGAAAACAAAATAGGTCATGAGATAACGTCATTTACTTATCCCTTTGGTCATAAGGATTGCATGAAAAACAGTGTAATACCCATCATAAAGCAGGCCGGCTTCAAGTGCTCTTGTTCTGGCTATGGTGGCAAGGTAACCAAAAACAGTAATTTATTTAATCTACCACGTTTGCAAGTATATCCTTCAGCACATGAACTCATTATGGATATTGATAATTTTGCAGCTTATGTTGATAACGAAACAAAATTATTTTTTTGTGGACGTGATAAGGCATAGAATGAATACTGTTTCCGTCATAATGCCGACATATAACCGTGCCAAGTATATCAAGGATGCCGTGGAGAGTGTTCTTAATCAAACGTACGGTGATCTAAAATTGATTATCGTTGACGATGGCTCAACCGACAATACTGAACAAATAATTACACCATATCTTTCCGATAGTCGCGTATGTTATATAAAGCAACCCAATAGTGGATCATCAGCGGCAAGAAATTATGGCCTTTCAATGACAGAGGGTAATTTCGTAGCTTTTATAGACTCGGATGACATCTGGAGCCGCGATAAATTGGCCATACAAATTAATATACTGATGGCTTTACCAGAGGTAGACTTAGTCTGCTCCGATTTTTCTGCTGTAACTGGCGCCGATATAATGGAAAGGTCTCATATTAGATCATATTTTAAGGTGCTCAATGAATATAATCTACAATACAACAATATCTTTGATCATATATTAGAACAACCAATAGATGGTCTTGCACAAAATGAAAAGGTTTATTGGGGCAACATTTACAATACAATGCTTTTCGGAAATATTATACTCACATCAACATGCCTTTGCCGATCAGCAATCTTTGATTCAATTGGCGTTTTCGATACAAAATATCGCACACTTGAAGATTATGATCTTTATCTCAGGATATCAAAGGTATTTCGTATAGCTTTAGTCACACAACCACTAATCCAGTATCGATATAGTAACAATCAACTAAGTGGAGAAAACCATTTCGAAAGGCTCTGTTTAAACTTGATTGATATATTTAAAAAAAATGTTGGAACACTTGATAAAAATGAATTACTTAAACTTGGTAGTCGTAAAATTCAACGACGCCTTGGTATGTATGAGGCAATGCTAGGATATTACTACTTTAATAAAAAAGAAATGGAGCTAGCAAAGAGATACTATTGGAAAAGTTTAGAAAATAATCCTGGCTATTTTAAGTCTTATTTCTATATATTCTTTTCTCTTTTACCAGCTGGTATCCTCCAGTTATTAAGAAGAATTAAGCATATCATAGTCAGTCGTGAAAGGATAGTAAAACATGATTTCCAGAATCATACTTAAAATCAAAAGAAAAGAGAATAATTTCTATGCTCTTCTATTTAAACTTGCAAAATCAGTCGGCTCGCTCCAAATACCTAGCATAAGATTGATTCATTTGCCTTTATACTATATCGATCATTCTACGCGGATATTTATAAGTAAAATAGTGCAAATGCTCTGGGTAATACCATTGTTTAAGGCACGTTGTAAAACTGTAGGGTATAATTTGCGCCTTCCAAACGGTATGCCTTTGATCATCGGAAGTCATCTGAATATATATCTAGGCGATAATGTATGTATAATGCGATCAACCATAGGTGCAAGTAAGGTATTTGATAGTCCGATTTTAAAGATAGGAAATAACTCTGGCATAGGTTATGGTTCGACTATAAGCATAGCTAAGGAAGTAGTAATTGGTGATAATTGCATGATTGGTCCCAACTGCCTAATAATGGACAACGACGATCATCCAATAAACCCTGATAAAAGGTTGAGGGGAGAAGCAGTAAGCCCTGATGACATACATCCGGTAAATATAGGCAGCAATGTGTGGATTGGAACAAATTGTGCAATTCTTAAGGGTGTTACCATTGGTGACAATTCTATTATCGCTGCTCATTCAGTTGTTACAAAAAATGTCTTGCCTAATTGTATTTATGCTGGATACCCGGCGCGACCAACTGTAAAAGAGATCGACAAACTTTAACTAAAGAATTTGATATGGAGGAATACGTGAATCAAAAGATAGACTTTTCTATAATAGTACCCGTATATAATGAAGAAGACAATATTGACCCGCTGCACAAAGAGATTAGCGATGCTATAGCAAACCTTAATTTGAACTATGAACTTATTATCGTCAATGATGGCAGCCGCGACGCAACGTCAGAAAAATTGATTGCCGTGCAGAAACTGGATCCTCATGTGGTAGTCATAAATTTCAGAAGAAACTTCGGACAGACAGCAGCTCTTGCTGCAGGGTTCGAACATGCACGTGGGGAAGTTGTTATTACACTTGACGGAGATCTGCAGAACGATCCGCGCGATATCCCCAACTTCCTCGAGAAAATCAAAGAATACGATGTGGTAAGCGGTTGGCGCAAGAACAGGCAGGACAAGGCAATTTCAAGGAAACTGCCCTCAATGATTGCTAACAAGGTTATATCTTTCGTAACAGGAGTACGGCTGAGAGATTATGGATGCACACTAAAAGCATACAGAAAGGATGTTGTAAAGACTATAAAGTTGTATGGCGAAATGCATCGTTTTATTCCTGCAATCGCTAGTTCAATGGGTGTAAGTTATTGTGAGATTCCGACGCATCATCGTGCACGCAAGTTCGGTAAAACAAAATACGGTATTTCGCGAACCATCAGAGTTATACTTGATCTCATAACCGTCAAATTCCTTCTAAGTTACCATACGCGCCCTATTCATCTGTTCGGCTCGATAGGCATATTAAGTGGTTTCTTTGGCTTTCTCATTTGTCTTTATCTATCCATTCTTAAACTTGCCGGACAATCCATCGGTTCTCGTCCGCTCCTTCTCTTAGGAGTTTTAATGATAATACTTTCAGCCTTCTTTATCGTTCTCGGACTTCTCGGAGAAGTGCTTATCCGCCTCTACTATGAAGTCCAAGGTAAGCCGATATACCATATCAAGAATGTTTTGCGGACGGAGACCAGAAGCTAATGGACAAATCGAATTCAGATATTTCTCTATTACACACACGCGAGACAAATATTAAGGATATTCTGTATAAATACCGTTTATTAATCCTGATAATAATTTTCGCGTTTTTTATCAGGCTTTGGGGCATATGGAACGCTGAAAGCAACGATGAATACAACGAAGTATTCGAAGCACTTCGCGTATGTTCGGGCCAACTTAACTATGAGCGGTGGTTCAAACGGTTTTATCTCTATATCTTATCCATAGAATACGGCTTGTTCTATGCAATCGGTTGGATATCGCACATATTCAGTTCTCCCACTGACTTTGCTGCCAAAATAATTCGCGATCTTTCACCATTGCTGTTGATCGGCAGAGCAACCTCAACAGTGATGGGAGCCTTGTCGGTTTTCATGACCTATGTCGTTGGTAGCAGGCTTCACAGTAAGAATGTGGGATTGCTAGCTGCACTTTTTTTGAGTTTGAACTCGTTCAATATCATATTGTCGCATTATGCTCGCCTCGATACGACATTGTGTTCCATAGTTCTCATATCATTCTATTTTATAGTCAGAATATACCAGAGAGCCGATTCTGATGCTGAAAAGTATTATGCCTTTGCAGGCCTCTTTATTGGAATAGCCATTCAGAACAAAATTCCGTCCGTTATCCTCCTCATTCCATTTGCCGTAGCTCATTTGATCAGCCACGGGTTCAAGTTCTCTCCGCAGCTATTGTTTGGCCGTCAGGTTGCTTTTTTTGTTGCCGCTTTAATGAGTGGCCTGGTAGTAGGAAATCCGGCCATACTATTCGCCCCCATTAAATTTCTTCAGGGCATGCTCTCTCAGGGCGACGCCTTCACTGTCGCCATCAATGAGACAAAAAGTGAATATATCGGGTATCTGGCCTATATTTTTTACTTCTTCAGGGAGCTCGGCATGCCGCTTTCTGTCCTAGCATTGTTCAGCTTATGGAAGGCTTTGACCTCTCGGAATAATAATGACATCCTATTGTTAAGCTTCATATTACCCTTTTATGCCCTGATGGGTGCCTCCAGGTACATGGTTTATGACAGCTATATGATCCCTCTCATGCCTTTTCTCTATATTTTATGTTCTGATAAACTTATCTCCATGTTAGACAAATTCAACTCACGTATTATGCCAAAATCATGGGTACTGGGTGGGGTTGTCTTAGTCTTGATCTGTTATCCTTCGTTTAATGTCGGCAAATTGTTGCTTTCATTCTCTGGACAGAACACACGATACATGGCAAAGTATTGGATAGAACAGAATATACCTTTTGATAGCAAGATACTAATGGACAGCGGAAAGACCATGAATTCCTTCGCCCCACTGATAGCTCAAAACAGGGAATCAATCTTGAGGACCATCTCCGAACTGAGTGTAAATATATCCAACGGCACAATCAATGACCCGACAAAGATGGTCGACTACAACGCGGTGAAATATTATCAGATGCTCCTCCAAACAGTGCCGAAAGAGGCCTATGATATAACGTCGACAAAGTTTGGGCTGGAACTGAAGTCATTAAATTACTATAAGCAGGAAGGATATAAATATTTTGTAATCTCAGAGAGCATGAAAATCAACAGGTCTGATCGATTCACGGCTGAGCGGCATCCCGACGTATATCGCTTCTACTCGGCTCTCGATATAGATCCTAACCTAAAACTTATCAAGATAATTGCACCTTCTATAATCAACCGCGGCGAACGATTTTACATATATAAGGTACTTTGATAATATGAGTTGTCCATATCCGGATTATCAAATATACAATCAAAATTATGATCCGCAATAATATAGACACTTCATATCAGACACCTGCAGCCACAAAAAGTCTCTTGTCTACCGACTATACATTTCAGTTCAAGTTACTACTGGCTTTGCTTGTTTTCAATAGTTTTCGGCCTGACAAACTCATTCCCGGTGGAAGTATTCTTCAGTATCTGCCAACATTGCTCTTGTTAATTCTATTTGTCAAGTGGATTGGAGAGAAGCATAAAATGCTCTCCAATCCACAAACAAAACTATTCTTTGCAATGATAATATTGTTAGCGATTAGTGTCATATTAGCCAGAAATAAGTCTTGGGCCTTTACCCAATATAAAAGCATAGTTATATATATTTTCGTTCCATATATTCTAATGGTGCAGTTTATAGATACATCGTTTAAAGCTGACAAATATATTAGGCTATTCCTCCTGTTAGGAATATTCTTTGGAGTGCTCGGCATTGTCGGCAAAGCAAAAATTGTAGTTCCGCAATTTTCCGATGAAAATGATTTTGCACTCTATGCAAACATACTCATACCATTCAGCTTTTTTCTTGCCCAGGAAGCATCTTCACTGAAGAGTAAAATTATATATTACTCCACTATAGTTATTTTCGTTATAGTTGATGTTAAATCCTTTTCTAGAGGCGCGCTTGTAGGACTTCTATCTGTTGGATTGTTCCTTTTCTTAAAAAGCCGTAGAAAGTTAGTAATATTTTGCATATCTATTCTATTACTTATTTGTATAATGGCTGTTGCGACACCAGAATACTGGGCTAAAATGGATACCATATCACTGCAAAGCACACAAGATCAAACAGGTACTGCACGCGAACGGTTGGAGTCATGGAAGGCTGGTTGGCACATGTTTCTCGATAATCCGGTCTTTGGTATAGGGCCTCGTAATTTCGGTATTTGGTTTCCTGAATACTACGTTGAATATGGGGATAAACATGCTCATAACATGTGGGGTCGCGTAGCACATTCGCTATATTTCACTCTGCTGTCTGAAAATGGACTAACGGGGACCATAATCTTTTTCCTTATGGTTTGGCACAACTACAGGAGCCATCGTTTTATATCGACATTAAATGTCAGGAAGAATGATCTGGCCGAATCGTGCAATGTCGATAACCTGTCAAGGGAAGATGTAAGAAGAGCAATACGGAATCTTTATTATCTGTCATTAAGCTGTTGCGGTGGCTTAATAGCCTATTTGATTACGGGTGCTTTCATTTCAGTACTGTGGTATGGATACTTTTGGATTCTCACATCATTTTTTGTGATAATAGAAAATTCAGCTAGAAAGATCAAGATTGCTCTTGCTGAACATTCCGCAATGGGAAACGACTTAGCAGCGACTTCATCAGTTCTCTCCAACAGCCAAAATATTAGGTCTAACAGATTTGAGACAAGCTTGATCGTGAAATGACCATAATCGAAGTAAGGAAAGTATCATTAATATCGTATTACTTATAATGACTACTGCCTGTAATGTTATAATTTCATTAGCAACCGTTTCTGCAGATATGGCTTACCATTTTACGTTTACCTTGTTATCTTAAAGAGCATTCTAAGAGAATGACAACGACAGCGATTACAGACCGTCTATATGAGCTAGATTTGCTCCGATTTTTCGCAGCTCTTTCGGTTATGTTTTTTCATTATACTTTTCGTGGTGTAACCGCAAATCACCTATCTAATGTACCCTACCCGGAAATATCGGCTATTTCGAAATATGGATATCTGGGGGTTGATTTATTCTTTATGATAAGCGGATTTGTCATAATCATGACCGTAATGAATAAAAGCTGGCAGCACTTTTTGGTTTCCCGGATCGTAAGGCTGTATCCAGCTTTTTGGGTTGCCTGTTCTCTAACCTTCATTTTACGCATTATCCTCGGAAATCAAAATAATGCACCTACTCTTTTTCAGTATCTAGCCAATATGACCATGCTCAATCCTCTTTTCGGCGTAGAAGCCATTGACGGTGTATATTGGACGCTTCTCGTTGAAATGAGGTTCTATTTCTGGATATTCTTGATAGTTTTAATGGGTCAGATACTAAAACTCAAACCTTTCTTGGCAGCTTGGCTTTGCATCGCTGTCATTTTCAATATTGTACATGTACGGATGTTCAATATTATATTTATAACTCCATATGCCCCACTTTTTATTGCCGGGACAACATTTTATCTGGTCTATAAAGAAGGAATGTCCTTATTTAAGGGTCTGCTTTTGGCCGTCAGCTACATAGAGGTTATAATCCAAAGCCGAGTAACTCTTGCTGAGATGAGAGATCAGTTTTCAACGGGATTCAGCGATATTGCTGCAACGTTTATTCTTACATTCTTCTTTATTATTTTTTTTCTGGTCGCAACCAGAAGAACTCTTGCAATATCATCTTCTAAGTATCTAGCCTTAGGCGCTTTGACTTATCCATTATATCTGATTCACCAGAGAATAGGTTACCTGATACTCAACAGTTTATATCAATACATAAACAAATATGTCCTGCTTTTTAGCACCGTGGCTATAATGCTTGTAGGAGCATATTTGATTAATAAAAAAATAGAGCAGCCTTTTTCTCCATATCTTAAGATAAAAGTAAAAACCATGCTACGAGTATGATAATATAATACTAAGAGGGAATGATTATGACTGCTTATACTCTCGCCATGGAAAGCAGAGCATATTAATCATTATAAATCTGAGGCTTTACAGCTCTGTAGTCTCGTGACATCAGACAATTTCAATGGCGGGATATGATTCCAAGAATCCGATGGAGAAATTGAAGAAACCTGAGCCAAGAGGCTTGAATAAATAACATGCTTTGAGAATGCAATTGTTGCAGAGCCTCTCGCAACATAGGATCACTCAATACACAAGTCTGTTTTTCGTCTGAGATGGGACATCATTTTTGGGTCAAATGATCCATTGTCGATGTATGAGTCTGCCAAATCAACCGTATTTTATAACGCAATGCACCGGATTTTAAGCTTATTGCGTCATTCTAACATATCTCTGAGCAGTGGAACTCTTATCAATGTATATCAAATTCTATTGACAAACCGCCTCATTCCCTTGCAATATTTATATAAAGAAAAACCAGAAGATAGAAGAAACTCTTTCCTAATGATACTTTCAAGCCGAATTATACGAAACCTGGCATCTGTGTTTATTGGAGATTTATCCAGTAAAGTCATTGCTATGCTCTTAACTATTTTCCTTGCACGTTATTTGGAACCTGCGCAATACGGGATATATTCATTTGTAACATCAATTCTCTTCATATTCTTAGTCATCTCAGATTTCGGACTAAATGATCTCATCATACGTGATATAGCTAGAAGCAAAGCGTTGGCTAACCAATATTTCAAGGCTGCAGTTATCATTAAAGCACTAGTAGGCATGCTTTGCATCTTTGTAATGATTATGTCAGTTAATCTGATGGGGTATTCGTATGATAAGGTTATTTATACAGCAATAATTTCATTAAGTATTTTCTTTATATGCCTGAATAACACCATAATATCATTTTTTAAGGCATTTGAACGAATGGAATATTCTTCTCTTCTCTCGATTTTAGGCAATTTATTTATATTCATCAGCTGTATTGTATTGATATTTTTGAAAGGCAGCCTTAAAGAGATAATCATAGCTCGGGTTGTTTCTCTATCAGCGATTTCGCTCTTGGGATTTCTATTACTAAGAAGATTTATTGAAAAGATCGACGTTCCGATTGACTTAGGTTTTATCAAAATGTTGTTCCATGGAGCCTTCCCATTCTTAGCTAACGGCCTAATTCACTCATTATATTGTAGCCTTGATATCATAATGCTTTCAAAAATGAAAGGTGATCTTTGTGTCGGCTGGTTTTCACCGGCAGCAAATGATCTATTTTTTAGCCTCTTTATTATTCCAGGCACAATTTCAACGGTCGTTTATCCCATATTTTCGCGCCAATATATGAACTCCACAGAACGTCTTATCAGATCATGCAATTTCTGCATCAAAATATTGGCTATAATTGGCATAGCTATAAGCGTTGGCACGTTTCTTTTATCATCTGATATTATCAACCTGATATATGGTCCTAAATACTTCCACTCCATAGCTGTCCTTAAAATAATAGCGGTAGCGATTATTTTCACTTTTGTCAGGGATCCGCTTGGATATGCTTTAGCTGCTACTGGGGAAGTCCAAACGCTTATGCGCATTAACCTAGCTATGCTTATTTTAAACGCAATTCTTAATCTGATATTAATTCCGTTGTATGCTCACATCGGTGCTGCTATTACAACAACGCTTTGCATCATCATTTCATTGCCTATCAGTCAATATATTTTGAACCGAAAAATAGGTAGTATAGTTATAGCACGAAATCTTGTTAAACCTATTATTGCCGCCACTTTCATGTCAGTTGCAATTTATGCTCTTAATGCAGCTCATTTTCATCTTATTTTTGTGATTCTCTTTGCTGCATTAATTTATGGTGCTGCACTCTTATTGCTCAAAACGTTCGATAAGAATGAATTCGATATGTTAAAAGGTCTTTTCCTGATGCGATGATTAACACGTTGTTAATAAATTCGCAATAAATGCTTGAGATTAGTTTGACAATCTATATGAGTTTTATGACGCCCATTAAGAACTGTAGCAATATGAGCTTTGGCAATTTGTTGCATTTTGATAGTTGAGAAAGGAAGATTTATCAACGAAGAAGTGTTATATAGACAGTAAACTGTTTATACACAATGTTCCCATCCGGCGCTCCGCGCCGAATGGGAATCACGGCGGTAAGCGACGACTGCCTGTCCTCGGCGCTCCGCGCCTGCGGGAACCAGGCAGTCAAGACGGACACGCCCTAACGGGCGGCCGC
>Ga0187786_10000489_pt1 | contig 10985 bp, 7 predicted proteins | sample 0815_BV2_10_20_M_FD_132449 | JGI IMG/M metagenome (GOLD analysis project Ga0187786, IMG submission 132449) | Tropical peat soil microbial communities from peatlands in Department of Meta, Colombia - 0815_BV2_10_20_MG | ecosystem: Environmental > Terrestrial > Soil > Wetlands > Peat | place...
AAACGTTCTTCAAAATTAGTACGCCGTCCTTTTCTTAGCATACAGTAAATCATACCAATTTCATTTTCCAAAAAGTCACGTAAAATATGAATTCCTAAAAATCCAGTTGCACCAGTTAGCAAAACATTTCCAACTTCCTGTAACTCACTATTTATAAAATTTTCAATTGTATTTTTTTGGAGAATTTCATCTATTCCCTCATATGAATATTGTTCATATTCATGGATCTCCTTGGAATCTTTGGCAGTTGACACTGCATTGGCTAATTCCCGAGGTGTTTGATGTGAAAATATATCTCCATAAGATATTTCATAGTTATTATTGATCCCTTCAACGATAATTTTAGTAGCCAATAATGAAGTACCTCCTAAATCGAAGAAGTTATCGGTAGCTCCGATTTCAGACATGTTAAGCACTTTAGAAAATGTATCTGCGAAGAACTTTTCAGCATCATTTTCGGGAGGAATATACTCACGCTCAGCCAAAACAGGGTCTGGAAGTGCTTTAAAATCAGTTTTACCATTAGGAGTTTGAGGTAACTTATCAAGCTGTAGAAATGCTGTAGGAATCATGTATTTAGTCAATTTGCTCTTTAAATCTATTTTTAAATCCTCAATATCAATTTCTGTCTCTGCAGCAAAATAGGCGCATAGGTGATCATTGGATTGCAATTTTTTAATCAAAACCACCACAGATTTAATGCCTTCATAGTTAGAAATAGCACTTTCAATTTCCCCAATCTCAATTCTTAAACCTCTAAGCTTAATCTGATTATCAAGCCTGCCTAAAATAAACACGTCTCCAGTTTCATCTTTTCTGGCGAAATCTCCAGTTTTATAATAAGTAACATCATCTATTCTAACAAATTGTTCTTTATTGAGCTTATCATTATTCCAGTAACCCCTAGAGACCCCCGAACCGCCAACGTATAATTCACCAACAACACCGGGAGGTAAAGGGTTGCCATCAGCATCTGCAATCATATCCAAAACATTAAAAAGGGTTTTACCCACAGACACATTGTCTCCAAGGAGAAGCTTTCCATGGGATGCGATAGTAATTTCAGTTGGACCATAGGAGTTGTAAATTTCAGCATCAGTATATTTTGTGATTATATCATAAAGTTGAGGTGGGAAACCTTCTCCTCCCACAATTATACATTTACAATCAGAAAGTACTTTTACCATTTCATCAAGCTCTAAATACTGTAATAATCTGGATGGTGTAACAGAAAGCCCTTCAATTTTTTCTTTTCTCATTAATTTTGCAAGCAATAGAGGATTTGTTGTTTCTTCATCATTAGTTAGAATTACAGCTAAACCATTCATTAGAGGGGCAAATATTTCCTCTATGAAAACATCAAAGGACACTGTTGTCAGTGATAAGTAGTTAGTTAAATTATTTGCCATGGAATGAATGTAACAGTTTTCTGGATGGGGGTAAACGTAATTAGTGATACCTGCATGGGTTAACATCACTCCTTTAGGTTTTCCAGTAGAACCTGAGGTATAAATCATATAACATAGGTTAGCGGATGTTAAATCAGGATTAGGGTTTTCTTCATTATTTTCCTGGAGTAATTCTTCCACTTCAATTGCATTAGACAAACTTGCATCGGTTATAATATATTTTGCATCACTATCCTCTAAAACATGTTTAATTCTATCTTCAGGATACTCTGGATCTACCGGAATAAAAGCACAGCCAGCTTTCATAATACCAAGCATAGTGGCAATTAAACGGCTGTCACGCTTCATTATAAACATTACCCGATCTTCAACATCCACGCCACGTTTAATTAATGCGTTAGCTATTCGATTAGCTTTTCTGTTAAGCTCATCAAAAGTAAACCTACCATCAGGAGCAACTAAAGCAAGAGTATCCTTATTTTCTTTCACCTGCATTTCAAAGACCTTATTTAATAACTGTTCTTTAACAGGATTTAATTTAAATTTACTTGTTTTATCTTCAGATACGATGGATATATCTTTTAATAGAGACTCCTGGTTCTTCATAATTTTATTAACAACAACTGCAATGCTTTCTGTAAAAATTTTTATTAGATTATTTGAATAAATTGCATCATTATATTGTGAAACTATTTTAAATTGATCTTCCGTATCTTCAATAGCCACCGATAATTTAAATTTAGGTGTTTCAAGCTCTAAATTTTCTAATTCGACTTTTTTACCATTAATTTTCATGGTACTTAAAACACCAGTTTGATAAGCATATAAAAACTCGGGGAAGATATTATATTTATCAGAAATCTTGGTAAAAGGATAACATTCATATTTCATAACATCAAGTAAAGATTCCTGGACAATAGCTAAGAAATCTAAAATATTTTTATCAGTATCAATTTTTAAAGCATAAGGTAAAGTTTTTACCATCATAGCAAGACTATTTTGATATTTAATATCACTTCTACCGCTTGAAATAGTAGAAATCAAAATATCTTTATTATAAACAAATTTAGATAAGACAAATAATGTCGCTGATAAAAAAAGGTTATTAGGAGTTATAGCCATGGACTTACAGAATTTTTCAACCACCAATTTGTCCATAGGAACAAAGATTTCAGCCATGGCTCCCTCTTCTTCCCTACCACTTATATCTGGAGAAATAACAGTTGCACCATCAAATTGAATTATTTTATCATTGAAATAGCTTTCAGCTTCTTTATATAATTCGTTGTTTTCGGCTTCAATCTCATCTAAACTCAAATCAAACCCAGTGTACTCTTCTTCCTCTACAACCCCTCCATCGTAGATAGTGGCAAGATCCCTTAAGAAAATATCTAAAGAACCACCATCCAGGATTACATGATGGAAATCACATAATAAGCACACATCATCATCATTTTTATAAATTACAAACCGGAATAATTGTTCATCAAGCAGGGAAAATGGTCTAACAAAATCTTTTTTAACTTGGATATCAACTACACCCTCCAAAATATCCACATCAATCTTTAAATCATCAAAACGTTTTTGGGAGACAATACCATCTTTTACAACAAGTTGGGTCTTAATATAGGGATGTTTATTCACAGTCTCAATAACAGAATTTTTTAAATGTACAGGATCTATATCTCCCCCCAGATGCACACATTTAGGGATGTTATAGATTAACTTTTCAGGATTTTTAACACAATCAAAATAAACTCCCCACTGGCTTTGAGTTAATGGATAGAATTCCTGCTTCTTATAATGTGTTTTACGGATAACAGATGATGATGAAACTTCATTTGCTATTTCCCGTATATTTCTAGCCCTCATGATATTGGTTACATTAACAGTAACCCCAAATTTCTGCGAAATTTTAGTAACTAACTTTAAAACAGATAAAGAAGTCAGGCCTAACTGGAATAAATCGGTTATCACCCCAAAATTGGTGGTGTCTAAAATCTTTGAACAAATATCAAAAATATCTTTTTCTAAATCAGTTTCAGGAGGTACAAGCTCGTCATACCCATAATCTTCCATTTCCGGGTCAGGAAGGTTCTTTAAATCTGTTTTTCCATTGGGAGTCATGGGAAACTTATCAATTCTAACAAAATAGGAAGGAACCATATAAGCAGGTAATTTATCAAAAAGGACATTTTTTAAATCCCCAATATCGATTTCATTAATTGAGGTAAAGTAAGCACATAAATAGTCATTATTTTGAATGTTTTTAACGCTTACAGCTGCAGATTGAATATTAGGATATTTAGAAATAGTATTTTCAATCTCCCCCAGCTCAATCCTCAAACCCCTAAGCTTAATTTGACTATCCATACGACCTAAAACATACAATTCACCCTTACTATCTCTTTTAGCTAAATCCCCGGTGTTGTAATAACGAAGACCGTTATACATGATAAACTGTTTTTTAGTAAGCTCCTCATTATTCCAATAACCTCTTGCAACTCCCGCACCAGCAACATAAAGCTCACCTACAGCATTATAAGGCAGGGGGTTAGCATCAACATCCATAATTCGGTCAGTAACATTTAAAAGAGGTTTACCAGCAGAAATATCATCACTGGTTATGAGTTTTCCATGAGACGCAATAGTAATTTCAGTGGGACCATAGGAATTATAAATTTCAGCATTAGTAAATTCTTTAAGTATAATATAAAGAGCAGGAGGGAAGCCTTCTCCCCCAACAATTATCACACTACATCTGGGCATTATTTTTTGGATTTCTTCAATTTCTAAGTACTGTAATAATCTGGTTGGAGTAGCCCCAAATGCATCTGCATCTGTCTTTTCAAATAGCTTTACAAGTTCTAAAGGATTAATTGACTGTTCTTCACTGGCAAAAACAACAGGCATACCATTTGTAATTGTTGCAAAAATCTCACGTAAAAATACAATAAACGAAACTGTGGATATTGAAATCATTTTATGCGATCTGGTCAATAAAGCATGGATAGGGACGTTTTGAGGGTGTAAAGACACATAATTGGTGATACCTCCATGGGTTAGCATTACCCCTTTGGGTATACCAGTAGAACCAGAGGTATAAATAAGATAACATAGATTTTCAGGAGTTAAATCAGGATTAGGATTCTCTTCATTCTCTTCCAAGAGTAGTTCATCCACATCAAGAGCATTAGGCAAATCTTTCCCGGTTATGATGTATTTCGCATCACTATCCTCTAAAATCTGATTTATCCGTTCTTCAGGATACTCCGGGTCAACAGGAATGAATGCACAACCCGCCTTTACAATACCAATTACAGCAGCGATCAGACGACTGTCACGCTTTAACATAAAAACAATTCTATCTTCAACAGCCACTCCACGTTTAATTAATGCATGGGCAATACGATTAGCTTTCCTGTTAAGTTCATCAAAAGTAAACTCACCATCAGCAGCAATTAAAGCAATCTCATCTTTACTTTCTGCAACCTGCTTTTCAAACAATCTATTAAGCAATGGTTCTTCCACCGGATTGATCTTAAAATCTTTTTCCTTTCTATCATCATCTAAAATAGAAATATCCTTTAATTGCAATTCGGGATTTCCTATTAACTTATTTAAAAGAGTATTAACGCTTTTTGTAAATGTTTCCATCAGATCTTTAGAATATAGTGCATTGTTATATTTAGAAACAATTTTAAACTCATCAAGATTGTCTTCAATACAAACTGCAAGTTTATGATGGCTTAGGTTTCTGTTTATATCATTTGATAAACTGTATTCAAATAAAAATTCGGGTAGAATAAAATCTGCACTAGAAATACGATTAAAAGGATAATAATCATAATCTAAAGCTTCGAAAAGAGAATCCTGCATATGGATTAAATAATCCTGCACTGTTTTATCAGTATCCAGATTAACACCAAATGGTAATTCCTGGCCCATATTGATGTTATTGGAGATAATGGAGATTAAAATATCTTTATTAAAGGCAAATTTAACTAAAGTAAACAATGTAGCTGATAAAAACAGATTATATTGGCTGATTTTGTTTTCTCTGCAAAACTTCTTTATTGGTACTTTATCCATGGAAACATTACTTTCTTTTAGGACACCATCTTCCACTTTACCACTGAGATCAGAGGGTATGACGGTGGCACCATCACTTCGTTTTATCATATCTTTGAAATATTCACCAGCTTTATAAAACTCGCTTTTTTTTATTTCAAACTCATCACAGGTCTTATCCGGATCATCAGCAATTTCCTGCAGTAATTTTTCAATATTATCAACCATTAGAGAGATTTGGGAATCAGAAAAACAATTCTTGTTATATTCTATTTCCAAAAGCTGCAATCCTTTTTTATCACTTAATGAGGGATTGACACGAATATGGAATGGAAATTCACTTTTCGAATTATTAAAAAGGTATTCTACATTTGAATCGGTTGAATTAGACACTATAGAATACATAGATAGCATAGCAGGGTCAATTCCATTCTTTTGTAACTTTGAACCGTACCTGTTAAATGATAATTTTCCATGTGTTAAACCAGCCTTTAGTACAGACTTTGTATACAATAAGACATCCTTAAATGATCTGTTTTTATCGTAATCCAGTCTTAGTGGCATCATATTTACAAACATGCCAAGCATATCATGGATTTCCTCTCCAAAATCACGGCCGTGATATACACTGTTCCAGACAGTATCCTCGCTTTTGGTGCTTTTTGCAAAGTAAAGTGAAAGAGTAGATAATGCCAGTACAAATGGAGAAATCCGTTCACCTTCAATTGACGATAATTCACTTAATTTTTCTGTTAATTTATCTTCCAGGTAAAAATAATTCCTTTTAATGGATAGATCATCAGATGAATACCAGTCCTTAGAATATCCATCTAAATTAGAAAGCCAAAATTCTTCATCAATCTGCGCTTCACTGCTTTTTAGATAATCTTTTTCTTTATTAACATAGACTTGGTAGGAGACACTAGGTGGATGATATTTTTCTCCTTTTTTTAAAGCAATAACACAATCTTGGAGGTTCTTTGCAAATATACCCATCGAACTTCCATCCATAAGTATATGATGAACACGACCAAGCACAATAGATTCATTTTGAGTTTTAAGGAGCGTGAAATGATATAGGGGAGCATCAAAGATTTCCTTAAATAGTTCAAGTGAAAAAGAAGTTATATAATCATTAATTTCATCTTCACTTTTATAAGACATATCTATATATGAAAAAGAGCTATTTTCATCGGCAAAATACTGCATAAAATTCATATCTTCATTCTGTTTTATACGTAAACGAAGATTACCGCCAATGAGGGTATTTAAAGCTTTTTTTACATATTCTTCATCTTCTAGTGGAAATTTAGATTTAAATGAAATAATGTATGCTTCATTACCGGGTTTGTTAATCTCGGTTATAATGGTCCGTTTTTGTGCATTTGACAAATCAAAGTAATCCATATTATTCTTCCCCCTCTTTTACTACCCTTTCTTCTATCCGATAATATTTAATTCCCCATATCCTGCAAATTAATTAACTTAGGTCCAGTAATTCTGCTTTTTGAGCATACTCCCAACATATATTTCCCCCCAACAACATTCCAGAGTCCTAATTTACAAGTATTTTCATTGTGTATTATCTTTATTTCATCATCAATCTTTATACAGAATTCATTAAGGGGCAATCTAAATCCTAAACCGGTCATTTTCATGTAACTCTCTTTTAAAACCCATAATTCAAAAAAAGCTTTTTGCTTATTTTTTTTATTTATGATATATTCATATTCGCTGTCAAAAAAATACTGGTTTGCCACATTTAAATCAATATCATGAATATATTCAATATCCACGCCAATAGGAGAATCAGAAACTGCACAAGCTACATAATTTTCTGAATGAGACAGATTAAAATAAATATCCTGATAATTTTTTAAATAAGGTTTACCATATCTATCTATATCAAATAAGGGATCACGGATGCCACTTTTACTTAAAACATGTTTTAAGAGAAATTCAACACCTATCGACAGATTTCTATCTTTCTGGTGGAAATATCTATTAGATTTCTTAATTCTTTCTTTGGACAGAGCACTCTTTACTATATTAAAATCAAGCTCTGACACATCCATGTAATATAACATCATTTTCTCACAATTAATCCATTTTATACCTAATTGTTTGTTAAATAACTTAAATTTATGTAATATAAAGAAGTTTAGTTAAAGAAGTTTAGTTGATAAAGGTTAGAAATAGGATTCAATTCGCATATAGTATTAAATAATAGAATTAACCTTCTAATAGTTATAATCCTGCTGTTCATATCCCTAAATCCTTAAAAATCATTTATTTCAAAATAAATAATCATTTAAAATAGATTTTAAATAGCCAATATTTCTAAAAATTAAATCCTTACTTATCTGATAAAATTAAAAAAAAAGATAATCTAGTTGATAATTAACATAACGGATATCTGGAGCAATATAAAAAAACTTCAAAATACTTCTTGTATTTAGAGAAAAATATAAAAAAAATAAAAAATCTTTTAGTAGTAAATCTATATCGAAATAGATTTAAGATTAACTTAAAATTTTATAAAGATGAAAAGAATAAAAAATATCTCTTCATTTTAGAAAATAAAGGTTATTCTACTACTTCAGCAAATGCAAAGTTTCTTCGGGTAGAATTAACTCTAATTTTAACTTCATCGCCAACTTTGGCGCCTGAAACAAAAACCACAAAACCTTCGATACGGGCAATTCCGTCTCCGTCTCTACCGGTATCTTCAATCTTCACATCGTATTCTCCACCTTCTTTAATAGGTGCAGAATTATCTCTATCATTACTGTAGCTATCTCTAAACAAACTTTCACTTCCAATTTATTTGCCCATTAGGCAAGTTACTATTGATTTTTAAAGCATATAAAGTAATGTAAACGAGATTTAATTTTCTTGAGAATTTTTCATCCAATCTTTTTATTTTACCTAATTTTAACAAGCTTTTTTCACATGTTAACTAAACACTTGTCTTTTAAAATCACTCCCTATGACTTATCAATCTAGATGGATAAGAATACAATATGGAACTATTAAAAAAACTTTCAATTGAACCTATTAATACTCATCTTTACCAGTTGGCTTTTCTCCATGAATCTTATTCTAATGAAAACAAAATCCAGGAATGTTATGATCGATTGGAATTTTTAGGTGATACCGTCCTGGATCTATTGGTATCTGAATTTTTATATAACATAGATTCCAAATTAACTGAAGGTGAATTAACACGCAAACGTTCTAACTATGTATGTAAAAAAGCACTATACACTTATTCAATAGAATTAGGACTGGATCAATACATAAAACTAGGTACAAGTCTAGAATTAACAAAACGAGAAACTGATTCAGTTATTAGTGATGTATTTGAATCATTTGTAGGGGCTTTATATCTTGATTTAGGTCTGGATGCCGTCAAAGAGTTCCTCTCTAAAACAGTCCTGCCCCATATAACCAATGAAGACATCTTTTTTTATGATTATAAATCAGAATTAAAAGAATTATGTGACCAGGAGAGTCTGAATATAACTTACGAGCTAATCAAAGAAGAAGGAGAACCACATAAGAAAACATTCACCATAACCGTCATAATCAATGGCAAAAACTATGGAACTGGTAGTGGTGGAAGTAAAAAAGAAGCAGAGCAAAATGCAGCTCGGATGACCCTAAATGGAGAATTAATGATGTGACGTAACAGCTATAAATCCCCAAAGGAGAAAAACAAAGGCCACAAGCCCAAAAGCAATGCCCAGTATTATTTTTCCATGAAGTTTAGCCCGTTCGTTATCTCTCGAAATAAGATACAACCCACCTGCCACTGCAAATATCCCGCCGAACAAAAGTAGAGCATAACCTAAAAATATTTCTGATCCATAATCCTTCTCCTGGTCTGAATAGATAAATAGAGTATTTGTAGTACTTGGTACTAATTGCCCCCCACAGTCACAGTCTATATCAAAGTTTTCTGGTGATTCATCTGGTTTTAATTCATAATAACCACCACAATCATCACATACCAAATAAATGGGGTTTCCTTCCCTTTTATTCTTTAATTTTTGGCTAATTTCATCATTGGAAACCATTTTAGCACCCATACATTTTACAAGGTTGGAAGTGTTGATTAGTTTATTTAAACTGTTTTAGAGAAGCCTTGATTTTAATTTAAGTATTAGACTATATCTTAAAATTTGTTGATATTTAAAATTAATCTAAAAAAGATGATTTATCCAAATCACCAAAAAACTATTTATAATGTGTGATAACCTGCACATCTACTACGGATTTAATTTAACATTTTGTGAATTTTTAATATTAAACTGGAAAAATTTAGATTTGAATAAATTATTATAGGCTACAAAAAAAGCAAAAATTAAATCTTTTTTAAAAAAAAAACAAGTCAAAGCTTTTTTTAAAAAATAACTCATGAACAAATTTAATAAACATTTGTAATCATTTGTTATTTCTTTATATGATTAATGAGGTGTTTGAGATGGAAACCAAGAAAGTTTTAGTGTTAGGTGACTCGGGTACTGGTAAAAAAACTGCTCTGGAACATATTTGTAATGATCTAATTGAAACTGAATCAGCAAGTTACGGAAAAACTACCCTGAATCAAAAAAAGCTTCAGATATTCAGCCCATCTGGTAGACGTCGATTCACTTTCATGAAGGAGGTATTGTCCAAAAATATGGATGGTGCCATCATATTCATTGATAACACCCAGGGAATTACCCCCAGCTCATCAAAACTTATAGATTTTGTAGAAAAAAAAGAGGTACCTTACGTTATATTTGCCAATAAGCAGGATTTAAGTAATGAGCCCTTGGATGATTCAATCGAAGTTCCCATACTCCCCACCCAGGCTACTTCGGGTGAAGGAGTTTCAGACGGACTAAACACGTTATTAGAATTAATTTAGATTATTTAACACTAAATTAGCTATTTTTTTTATTAATTAATATTATTTTTTTTTTAGTTTTTTTAAAAAAGTTTTAACTTAAATATTATCAATTAACCTAAAATATTTATCAATTAATACACAAATTACATTTTATCAGTTATTAGTTGGAAGGGAGATTCTGATGGTTTCTAATGAACAGATTAAAAATAGTCTTAAAACTAAACAAGAAGAAAACCCAGAAGGTTACCTGATTTGTGACAATTGCAATAGTTACTATAAATTATTACCTGAAGAATCACCAGAAGACTTTGATCTGGAATGCAGCTGTGGGGGAGAGATGAAATTTTCTCAATCCCTGGAGACTTCTAATCAAGAAAAAAGTAACGACGAAAAATGGATTCGGATTTTCTTTATAATCTGTGCTATTTTAATTATTCTGGGCATTGTGGGCTTTACTCTTAATTATTTTTATTCCCTGAATTATGCTACCTAACTTAGTTTTTGTTTAAATAACTCTACTATCTTTGGCCATATGGTCGTTATATTTCAATGCTGATTTAAAATTAACATTTCTCATTTTTTTAGTTGTGTTTGTTTGGGATGCATAG
>Ga0187786_10000490_pt1 | contig 10915 bp, 9 predicted proteins | sample 0815_BV2_10_20_M_FD_132449 | JGI IMG/M metagenome (GOLD analysis project Ga0187786, IMG submission 132449) | Tropical peat soil microbial communities from peatlands in Department of Meta, Colombia - 0815_BV2_10_20_MG | ecosystem: Environmental > Terrestrial > Soil > Wetlands > Peat | place...
AGTATGATGTCCGGGTCTTCGCGGAGCGCTCCACGGAGCGCGGCTGCAAATGATTTGGTATGGGTGCCGACTTCACGATGGTTGATGACGCACCCTTTGCTTATATGGACGAATTCAATCGGATCTTCAATCGTGATGATGTGGTCTTTTCTGTTTATATTCGCGTGATCGATAATAGCGGCAAGCGTCGTCGATTTTCCGCTTCCGGTCGGTCCCGTTACGAGAACCAGTCCTTTGTGCAGCATGGCGAATTTCTTGCAAATGGCAGGTAACCCCAGCTGATCGATGCTCACGATTTCGCTCGGAATGAGGCGGAAGACCGCGCCGACGCCGTACTTCTGCATGAAGAAGTTACAGCGGAAACGAGCTATCCCCGGGACTTCATATCCGAAGTCCATGTCTCCCGTCTCTTCAAAAACCTTGATCTTGTCTTCGGGCGCGATTTCATACAACATGGTACGCAGTTCATCGCTGTCCAGGAGCTTGTATTTTACGCGCTCCATCTCACCGCGGACACGCAGTATCGGCTGCTGTCCGGAAACCATGTGAAGGTCTGAGGCGTTCTGCTCGAGCATAAGTTTGAAGAAGGCATCGATTTTTGCCATGATTCTCTTTCTCCCCGCATGCCGAAGTGCCAGGCTTTTTTATATTTCGGATAATTTATAACAGATCTTTAGTAAAACATCAACTTTCTCTGGGGAACTCTTCTCCTGAAAGCGTGATAAAATAGTCATATGGTTGTTTCGGCGACGCATAACGAGCCTTTCCATGCTGCGGATTTTTCATCTCAGGCGCCAGGCTTGGGATCGCCTCGCGGGTCTGTCCCGGCAAGCACGACGACAGCGTTCGGGAATGTCTCCGACCAGATGCAGCAGGAAATTGAACGGCTTCAGCGGATCGATCGCGAGGTTCGGGCTCATGAACAGGCGCATCGTGCTGCCGGTGGCCAATATGCGGGCGCGGCGCACTTTGAATTTCAACGCGGGCCAGACGGCAACCTTTACGCAGTCAGCGGGGAAGTGCCCATCGACGCTTCGCGGGAAAAAGATCCCGATGCAACAATTGCGAAAATGGGCGCCGTGCGGGCTGCGGCTCTCGCACCGGCCCATCCGTCTGGACAAGACGTGCAGGTAGCGGCCGAGGCTGCGAAGATCGAGAGCGAGGCTCGTCAGGAACGCGCCCGGAAGGCGTATGAAACAGCTGCGGCAGAGGGGCGCCAGACAGAGCAGAAGCGTTTTTCCTCCTATGTCTAATCGTTGCCGAACTCTTCTTTTCTTCTTTGTACCCATCATTGCGATATTGTCGGCTGTATTCTTTGCTGCTTCCGCCTTCGCCGATGAGCGGGGTGGTGAAGAAGCTACCACGGTCTTTGTAATGCGCGTTTCGGGGATGATATCGCCGGTGGCATCGGATTTTGTCGCGAGTTCTCTCCGCAAAGCCGCTGATATCGACGCGCAGATTATTATTCTGGAGCTTGATACTCCCGGAGGGCTTGATACCTCAATGAGGGCCATCGTCAAAGAGATGAATGCAAGTCGCACCCCGATCGTAGTTTATGTTGCACCAAGCGGTGCGCGGGCCGCATCTGCCGGCGCCTTCATCACGATTGCTGCTCACGTGGCTGCCATGTCCCCCGGCACAAACATCGGCGCTGCCCACCCTGTTGCCGTCGGAGAAAAGATGGATCCGGTCATGGCTGAGAAGGCGACGAACGACGCGGCCGCCTACATCCGATCGCTTGCCGAGCAGCATGGAAGGAATGCAGTATGGGCAGAGGATGCAGTCCGCAAGAGCATTTCTGCGACCGAGAGTGAGGCATTGAAGCTCGGCGTCATCGATCTTATCGCGACCGACCGGGCCGACCTTATGAAGCAGCTCGACGGCAGAGTCGTCAGAACCGCGGCAGGAAATATTTCGCTCCGCACCGCAAAGCCCGTTATTATCAATGAAGAAATGGGATTCCGCCACCGGCTCCTCAGTTTTGTCAGCGATCCTACGGTTGCATACCTTCTCATGATGATAGGTTTTTACGGTATTTTCTTCGAACTCTCCAATCCGGGAACCATCGCTCCCGGGATAATCGGGGCGATCTCTCTTGTGCTGGCCTTTTATGCATTTCAGACCTTGCCGGTCAACTATGCCGGCCTCATACTCATCGTGATCGGCATTATCCTCTTCGTTCTCGAGATTAAGGTTACCTCTTACGGATTGCTCACCCTCGGCGGCATCAGTTGCCTGACACTCGGCTCGCTTATGTTGTACGACTCCACCGTACCGTTGATGAGGCTTTCCCTGTCCGTGATTATTCCTGCCGTCCTCGTGTCGGCAACCTTCTTCTTTCTGACAATACGATTGGCCGTGCGATCTCAGCGCGCCAGGGTAACAACTGGTTCCGAAGGGCTTGTCGGTGAAGAAGGCATTGCGCGGGAAAACATCGGTCCCGACGGCGGTACGGTACTCATACATGGAGAACTCTGGAGCGCTTATGCGGAAGAACGGATTCAGGCAGGCTCTCCGATCGTGATTCGTTCAGTAAAGGGCTTGCGCGTAAAGGTAGTAAAGAAGCCGATCAGCTGATATCGCATCATGCTTGAGGGTTGATAGACAAGGCTTTTTGTCAACCTTGCATTCCCGCATCCTTATCCCGTATTATCAAACGAACTTATGAAGGCACTTGTGACCGGTGGGACTGGATTTATCGGGAGTCATCTTGTTGAAACCCTTGTGCGCAAAGGATTTGAAGTCCGCTGTCTTGTGCGGAATGCCGCACGCCTTGGCTATCTCGATGGTCTGAATATCGAGACCGTTGTCGGAGACTGCACGAAGCCGCAGACGCTCCCCGATGCCGTTCAGGGGGTGGATTATGTTTTTCATCTTGCCGGACTGACCAAGGCGAAGAATGAAGAGCAGTTTTTCAGCGGGAACGCACTTGCTACGCAAAACGTGGTGCAGGCGGTGCGTGAGAATAATCGCACGGTCCGACGTTTTTTGTATCTCAGTTCCCTGGCCGCTGCCGGACCTAGTCGCGACGGCAAACCGCTGCTGGAGGATTGTGCGCCTGCACCCGCCTCGGCATACGGCAGGACGAAGCTCGAGGGAGAGAAGGTCGTGTCCGGGGCGCGCGACGTGCTGCCGGTAACCATCATCCGGCCGCCCGCTGTCTATGGGCCTCGCGACAAGGATGTTCTTATTTTTTTTCAAATGGTGAAACGGGGTGTCGTACCCTTTTGGGGGACGTCTCTTTATTCATTCCTCTATGTGGAAGACCTCGTCAATGGTATAATAGAGTCCGCTGTACATGAAAAAACTGCGGGAGAGATATTTTTCCTGTCGGATGGTAATATTTATACGTCCGATGATATCATAAATGCCATTTCGTCGGCCTTGCAGCGCAGACCGCTGAAGTTGAACATCCCGCGCGCGGTGATGCCGATGGTCGGATATCTGTCGCAACTCGCCGGAAAGCTGAGCATAATCAACAGCGACAGGATGAAGGACATTCAGCATCAGTACTGGGTATGCGATACTTCCAAGGCGAAAAACGTCTTTGGCTATAGCCCAAAGGTGGATATTCGGACGGGAACTTCGTGGACCGCTGATTGGTATCGTATTAATCGGTGGATATAGGGGAAAACATGGATCTCTTTGAAAAGTGCTATAAGTTTACGACCGCGAAGGAGTTGCAACAGGCGGGCATTTATCCGTTCTTCCGGACGATCGAGAGCGCTCAGGATCCCGTCGTCGTAATGAATGGCCAGCGGATGATCATGGTGGGTTCCAACAACTATCTCGGATTGACGAATCATCCGCGCGTCAAGGAAGCCGCCATTGATGCCATAAAGAAATATGGTTCGGGCTGTGCCGGGTCGCGTTTTCTGAACGGCACGCTGGATATTCACGTTCAGCTCGAAGAAAAACTCGCGCGGTTTATGCGGCTTGATGCCGCACTCGTTTTTTCGACCGGATTTCAGGTCAATCTCGGTGTGATATCTGCGCTTGTCGGGAAAGACGACGTGGTTATCATGGACAAGATGGACCACGCCAGTATCGTCGACGGCTGTCGTCTCGCGTTCGGCGAAGTGAAGCGCTTTCGTCATAACGACATGGCCGATCTTGAGAGACTTCTTGCCGAGAAAAACGGTCGAGGGACCCTCGTCGTCGTTGACGGTGTCTTCAGCATGGAAGGCGACATTATCAATCTGCCCGAGGTGATAACCATCTGCAAGCGTTACGGGGCCAGATTGATGGTCGACGATGCGCATGGAATCGGGGTTCTGGGCAAGACCGGACGGGGCACGGGGGAGCATTTCGGCCTCGAAAAAGATGTTGATCTCGTCATGGGAACCTACAGCAAATCGCTCGCCTCGATAGGCGGATTTATCGCCGGAGACGCAGACGTTGTTCATTATATAAAGCACTTCGCACGCTCCCTCATTTTCAGCGCCAGCCCGCCCCCAGCATCTGTAGCTGCTGTCAACGCAGCGCTCGATATCATCGAAAGCGAACCGGAACGCCTCGAACAGCTCTGGAAAAATACCCACAAGATGCTTCAGGGATTCCGCGATCTCGGCTTCGAAATAGGTCCGACCGAAACGCCGATCATCCCTGTGGTTGTCGGGACCGATGAAACGGCCTTTAAAATGGCGATGATGCTCCAAGAGGCGGGAGTCTTTGCAAATGTTGCGGTCTCTCCCGCTGTGCCGCCCGGCAAGGCGATTATCCGCACCAGTTATATGGCGACCCATACCGATGAGCATCTCGATGCCGTGCTCGATGCCTTCAAGCGGGTCGGCAAATCGCTCGGCATTATCTGATACGGTCTTTTCGATGACGGTTTCAATACACGAAGCCCGCACAGCCCGGGAGATGCGGGCATTTATCGAATATCCGCTTTCTTTGTATCGCAACGATTCGTTTTACGCCCCGCAGCTCACGCGTGACCTCAAAACCCACTTCTCGACGAAGAATCCGTTTTTCCGCCATGCAAGCGCCCGATATTTTCTGGCATATCGAAGCGGCGAAATCGTGGGTCGTGTGGCTTCAATCGTGAATCGGCTGCATAATGACTATCACCGCGACCGCACCGGTTTTTTCGGCTTCTATGAGAGCATTGATGACCCTGCAGCGGCAGGCGCCCTGCTTGGCAGTGTGGAAGAAGACCTCCGTGCCCGCGGCATGGACACCGTTCGCGGCCCGATGAACTTTTCGACGAATGAGGAGTTGGGTTTCCTGGTGGAGGGGTTTGATGAACCGTCCATCCTGATGACCCCGTATAACAAGCGCTATTACGATGCTCTTATGGCTGCCTGCGGGTACGGCAAGGTCCGGGATCTGTATGCCTTTCTCCATGATGTCCGGGACGCCCTTCCGGAAAAAATACTGCGTGCTGCGGCAATTGCAGAAAAGCGGGGGATCACGGCGCACCAGTTGAAAAAGAGCGAATTTCCTGCGGCCATGCGGGCATTCAAGGATATCTTCAACTCGGCATGGTCGGACAACTGGGGTTTTGTGCCGATGACCGATGAGGAAATCGAGGACAGCGTAAGGCTTTTACAGCCGATTATCAAGCCGGAGGTGATGGCGCTCGCATTTCACAGCGGCGAACCGGTGGGCTTTATCGGAATGGTGCCGGATTATAACGTTGTCCTGCGGCAGATGCGGGGAAGACTGACCCCGATTACCGTCATGAAGGCGCTCTATTACTCCCGGAAGATAACGGACTTGCGCATGCTTCTGCTCGGCGTCAAAAAGGAGTATCGCAACAAGGGAGTTGACGGCATCCTTTTTCGCGAGGCATTCAAAGGCGTGAAGAGCGGTGGGTACAAGCGGGTGGAATTTTCGTGGATACTGGAAGAAAATCTCTCGACGATCCGACTTGCCGAAATGATAGGCAGCAGGAGATGGAAGGTATTCAGAATCTACGAAAGAAGAATGCCGGAAGCCGGTTCGGGAGAGTTCAGACATTCACACAACAACCCCACGGCTTAATTGTGATTTCGCATGATACTATACGCACATCATGTCGTGTTGAGAAGGAGGAGTATGTCATGGTAAGAAAAATATTCGTCGGCATCCTGACCGTTGGTGTCATTGCCGTTCTGGCGGGATGCAATACGGTCCAGGGGGTGGGCAAGGATGTATCGAGTGCCGGTCATGCATTAGAAAAAGCTTCGGGCAAATAGCGGTACCCGATTATTCCGTTACAGGAGATAATCAGGGGGCAGCAAGCCCCTTTTTTTTTGCACATTCGAAATCGCGCGCAATGCTGTTCGTCAGTCATGAATTCCCCGCTGCCTTCGCTCACTATTTTTTTTGATTTCCGGTATAATTGCGCAGAGGCAGGCACCATGAAAAAGATGATTGTTTCTCTGAACTCTTTTTTTGAAAAAACTCTCTGGCAGATCGATTCGGGCAGTCTGAAGCGCCCTCGCCGGTTCGGTGTGTTGCTGCTTCGCCTGTTTTATAAACTGCAGAATGCGTTTCAGAGCGGCGAGCTTACCGTGCGGGCATCCAGTCTCGTATATACCACGCTCCTCACGTTTGTTCCGCTGCTGGCTATTGCTTTCGCGGTTCTGAAAGGGCTTGGCGTGCATAATATGCTTGCGCCGACCATTTATAGTTTTCTTGAACCATTGGGGGAAAAAGGTTCTGAAATTGGCGATACGGTTCTGGAGTATGTTGATCGAATAAACGTGAAGGTACTCGGGACGGTCGGACTCGCCTTTCTTGTCTACACTGCCGTCAATACCGTACAGCAGATAGAGACGTCATTCAATCACTTCTGGCAAATAACGCGTACCCGCAGCGTTACGCGAAAGTTCCGTGACTATCTCAGCGTGCTGATGGTCGGACCGATCATGATGGTGGCCGCCATCGGCATCACAACGAGCGTAATGAACGCATCGATTGTTCAGAAGCTGGCTGCTATTGAACCGTTCGGGACGGCGCTTCTTATCATTGCGAAGCTCGTACCCTATCTATTGGTTATCCTCGCCTTCTCGCTTCTTTATTATCTGTTGCCGAATGCGAAAGTGCGGTTCGGTTCAGCGCTTGTGGGGGGGGCTGTTGCGGGAGTCCTGTGGCAAGTGCTCAGCTGGTCGTTTGCGCGTGTTATCGTCTCGTCAGCCCAGTACTCGGCAGTCTATTCGGGCTTTGCAATCGTGCTGGTCTTTATGATCTGGCTTTATTTCAACTGGCTTATCATGCTTACCGGAGTTAAGGTGGCCTTTTACCATCAATTTCCTGCCATGCTCCGGTTACGAATGGACAGATCGATCTTCAGCGAACGATTCAAATATCGGCTTGCTTTAGCCGTCATGTATTATGTTGCGCTTCATTACCACCAGGATAAAAAGCGGTGGGGGCTGAATGCCCTGGTCAGGGAGCTCCAGCTGCCGGTAGCCCCGATTCTTGAGGTTGTTCATGCGCTTGAAGAAAACAAATTGCTCCTCTTTTTCCCGGATGATGCAACATTCCTTCCCGGTCGGGATATTGCGACGATTCGAATCAGTGATGTCATGGCAGCCGTTGAACACCAGATGCACGGCGACGGTATTTTCGGAAAGCATATCTGTTCTTCAGAAGCGATTGAGAAGATTATGCACCGGCTTGATGTCTGCGTTCTGGAGAGTTTTTCGGGTGATACCGTGCAGAGCCTTCTCACGGAACCCGAAGTCGCGGCATGTGAGGCGGAAAAGATAAAGAACCCCGGCGCGGAAGCCGTATGAACTGTTGCCGTCGGATGCACTCGGAGGAATCATGAAAAAGATCATGGTTGCGCTTGCAGTTCTGCTTGTCATTGTTGCGGTTGCCCTCGCATTGGCGGTAAAGAATTCGAGCAGGATAGTCAAGGAGAAGCTTGAAGCAGCCCTCGGATCGAACGTCAGCATCGCATCGCTGTCGCTCAGCTGGGGCGGGGTCGAGGCGAGCGGTATCCGTGTCGAGAAGGACGGAGAACTTTTTGCGAAAGCGGATCGCATCGTTATCTCCGCAGATGTGCTTGGCTTCTTCAAGCACGGCCTTGCATTATCCTCTTTTGAACTGGAGAAACCGTTCATTAAGGTGCATATCCTGAAAGACGGCAGTATAGCAAATCCCCTAGCGGATGCCGGTGGAGATGACAAGAAGCCGGGCGGAGATCGCACAACGGAATTTTCAATCGCCAGGGTTACGGTCAAGGGCGGTGAACTGCAGGTGCAGGATGACAGGCGTCCACCGAAAGCCCGCGAGCTCTCGGTGCGGGGGGTGGAAGCCGAAGTGCGGAATATCGCGTATCCGTTGGCAGAATCGCCGTCTCCTGTTGTTTTCGGAGGCGCTTTCGACGGCGCGATTCTTTCCGGCCAGTTGAATGCCAAGGGTGAGCTCAACATGAAAACCAAGGCAATGCAACTCCGGCTGGACGGTCAGAAGGTGGTTCTTCTGAATCTGGATGAGAAGGGCAAGGGACCGTTTGCCCGCGCAGAGACGATGAGCATGAATATCGCCGCTCCCGCTGGTGCCGCCTCCTACACGATCTCCGATCTCTCGCTTGTGAAACCGTATCTCAGAGTGGAAGCGGATCGCCAGGGAGAATACATCAACCCGTTTGACGAGATTGAACCTGTAACATCCGAATCGAAGGGCAGTAAACCCGGATCTGATCCGCGGTCGGCTTCTCCGTCCGCATCTGATGCGAGTGCCGTACTGGTACAGAAGCTGACGGTTACCGACGGCACGCTCCATTATTACAACGGTAAGGTGGCAACGCCCGCCCATCTCACGCGTATTGAAGGAGTAAGTTTTACGATCGATGCCTTTGCCTATCCGTTCAGCGACAAGCCATCGAATTATATCTTTGCCGGTCATGTCCCGGGACGCACAAGCGGTGCTGTCTCTTCCTCAGGCTGGACGATCCTCAAAAACAAGGATACCGACGCCAAAGTAACGGTTCGGGGGCTCGATATCACTCAGGTCAAGCCTTACTATCACAAGAAGGGAGATACCGACATTGAGCAGGGGGCGATGAACCTCGACATGGATCTGAAAGTAAAGTCGCGCATGCTGAATGCGCCCGGCAGGATGGTTCTGAGAGATCTCGTATTTGCCTCCGGCAAGGGAACTGCCGACAAAATTATCGGTGTGCCGAAGGCGATGGTTGTCGATCTCCTGAAGTCCAAAAACGGGGAGATATCCCTTGATTTTACGCTTGAGGGGAGTCTTGATGATCCGAAGTTCTCGATGAGGGAAAGCCTTATGAAACGTTTGACCGCAGGGCTTGCCGGGCAATTGGGGCTGCCGATCAGCGAAATTGGCGAGGCGGTGGTCGGCCTCGGTAAACAAGGCGTCGAGCAGACGACGCGCAGTGTTCGCGGGATTGGCGAGGGATTGCAGAAGCTCTTCAAGCGCTAGTCCGCATTATTCGTGGCAGTTTCGGGATCCCGCGTTTTCGTTGTGCGGAAATTTATACAGGGTATCGGCTAAAGTAAACGGATGCTGCCAGCGCTTGTTATTTTCGACCTCGACGGCACACTTGTCGACTCGAGCCCGGATATCAGAAATGCGGTCAATAGTGCCGTCGCTCCTTACGGCGGCTCTGCCATATCCCTACAGGAGACGCGTGACCTTGTCGGGGAAGGCATAACACGCCTAATGGAAAAAGTCGCTGCCATGCAGTCTCTGAAGGTTCCCGTAGCCGAGCTTGTCGACCGTTTTATGGATTATTATTCAAGGCACCTTGTTGATCACACCACTGTCTACCCTGGGGTTCGCGAGACCCTTACGGAACTCTTGTCGTGCAAGAAGGCTGTCGTGTCGAACAAGCGTGAGGAACTGTCGGTTCGCACACTTGACGCCTTGAGACTCGCTCCGTTTTTTGATCTTACCGCTGGAAGCGAGACGACTCCTGAAAAGAAGCCGTCTCCGCTGCCCATATTCTATGTCCTTGATAAACTAGGCGTTGCACCCGAACAGGCCGTAATGGTGGGAGACAGCTCTTACGATGTCGAAGCCGGGCAGAGGGCCGGCGTGGGAACGATTGCTGTTGCATACGGTTACCGTTCAGTCGACGTTTTGCGGAATGCGGATCTCATAATCAACCATATGTCCGAACTTCCCGACGCTTTGAGAAAATTGAGTAGGCGCTGAGCAAACAGCCTCTCGACCTTTTTGCGGGCTGAGCGACCGGCCCATCATCTCCTGAGCTGGTCTTAATACGTCGTTACTCATGGAATCGAGGTAAACGAATTTCATGGCTTTTGTTATTGCATTTGCGGGCAAGGGAGGCGTCGGAAAGACAAGCCTGGCGTCTCTGACTGTAAATTATCTCGTCGCGCGTAAAAAGGGCCTTGTGCTTGCCGTTGATGCCGATCCGAATTCCTGCCTGCATGAAGCCCTCGGCGTACAGATTCGCGGTACCGTCGGCTCGATGCGGGAAGAGTCGCTCCAGACGGTCCGCTCCGGCGGTGAACGGCCCGGCGGCATGTCGACCGACGCATTGTTTGACTACCGAATACAACAGTGTCTGACCGAAGCGCATGGGTACGATCTCCTCGTCATGGGCCGTCCGGAGGGTCCGGGCTGTTATTGTGCCGCCAATAATATCATTCGCAGATATACCGATAGCCTCGCAGACGACTACCGTTATATGGTCATAGACAACGAGGCTGGTCTTGAGCATTTGAGCCGCCATACTTCGCGTGCTGTCGACCTTCTTATTATCGTGAGCGATCCGACTGCAAAGGGAGTACGCACTGCACGAAGGGTGTGCGATATGATTGAAGAGCTTAAGATCAGGGTGAAAAAAACCGTTCTTGTTTTGAACCGGGTTGACCGCGATCTGTCGGATACGCTGCTGCCGCTGGCGGTTTCGCTGGGACTAAATGTTGCGGGAGTGATTCCGAGCGATCCCGGCATTACTGCAGCCGACCTCTCGGGAGAG
>Ga0187786_10000491_pt1 | contig 10897 bp, 13 predicted proteins | sample 0815_BV2_10_20_M_FD_132449 | JGI IMG/M metagenome (GOLD analysis project Ga0187786, IMG submission 132449) | Tropical peat soil microbial communities from peatlands in Department of Meta, Colombia - 0815_BV2_10_20_MG | ecosystem: Environmental > Terrestrial > Soil > Wetlands > Peat | place...
AGGTGGATCTCAGCCTGTGCCAGAACATGCGGATCCAGTACGATCTCCTCCACCCTCAGGATAAGACCGAGGCCGATTTCCAGGTAATGATCAGGGATATCGAGGAGCGGGTCCTGGAGGAACGCGGCCGGATCGAGACGCTTGGCCGCGAGATGAACGAAACCCTGGAAAAGGGGCCCGTTGAGACCGGGAAACCTGCCAACGCCGAGGCTGTCGGGAAATCCGGCGAACCGGAACGCGCTCCTGTGCCGGTGGAGAGTCTGCCCGATACTCCTTCCGCAGCATCCGGTGGGAATCTTCTCATGGCACATCCGGATCCGGCCCCGGCAGCGCCCACCCCGGGCACTCCCCCTGAAACGAGTCCGGACCTGCACCTCTTGCCCCGGGATCCCGGGACAGGCATGCCCGGCGATATGAGCCCGCCGGCAGATTCCCCGGTTCTGACATCTCCACCATCTTCAGATGACACCACTTCCGGAATACCCGCTCCTGAAATTGTCCCCCCGGTGCCCGGGCAAGGTGAACAGGGAGCCGTGACTCCTGCTGAGATGCCCGCGCCCGAAACGATCGGTACGGGGCAAGAACCGGAACCGGCTGCCGCCGCAACCTCCATCCCCGGAACCCCCCCCACCCGGCCGGCAGCAGCCGACCAGCGGAATGTCATCCCGGCCGATCCCGATCTCCCCCTGATCCGGGGGGATTTTGGAACATCCTCGCCCCCGGGTGCCGGCACGGACATCCCGATGCCCTGGGGTTTACCGGCAGAACGGAAGCCCCATGAAATCGCCGGCAGACCGGAGAAAAAAACACCCGGTACCGGAGCACCAGCCAATTCCGGGGGACTCCTGGCCCGGGTACTCTCGTTCGTGCGATCCATCTTCCGTAAACCGTGACCGGGTGACCGGTTTTTCCCGGGATCTGCATGGTACAGCCGGTTTTGCATTTTGCCGGCATATTTGCTCATGAGGCAAAAGGATGGGAACCTATCGATCCTTCCGGATGGTTTGGGCTCATACCAAACTTTCATCTGGCCCGCTGCTGAATGCCCTGTATGAAGATTCAGGACGGTCTCGGGCTCTCGCCCCGGAAAGTGACGTACCTCAAATATATTTTCGAGCGGGCCGGGCCGGTCAAAACCTGCGATCTCGCCAGCAGGTTCGATGTCGATCCGTCCACCATCACCAAAACCCTGACCGAACTCTCTGCATGCGGCCTCCTGCGGATCGCGCCCTATCACGGGGCAAGTCTCTCCCCTGAAGGGCGGCTCTATGCGGAATTTCTGGTCAAACGGCACCGTATCCTCGCACTTGCCCTGACCCATTACGGCCTGAGCCGCGAGGAAGCCTGTACCGAGGCATCGCGGTTCGAGAGCCTTGTCTCAAAGGATGCGATCGACCGCATGTGCAAGGCCATGGGACACCCGAGCCACGGCGTCTGCGGAGAAATCACCCATGATACCGGGTGTCTCGGGCACGCGGGGGAACCGGGATGACCCCCCTCAAACCGGAACCGGTGCGGGAGGAACGGCCATGAGTTCCCCGTCACTTTCACCGCATATCCCGGACCTCGACCTCATCACGTATTACGCGGAAAAAGACGGGGCCCTCTTCTCCCGCGTAAGTCCGTGGACGAAGGCCATCCTGCTGGTCTTCATCATCCTTCTTGTCACGGTCAGCCGCAGTCTCGTCCTGCTCGGAGTGCTGTACTGCATCGTGGTCCTCCTGTACCTGATTGCCGGTTTGCCGGCAGGCAAACTCGTTGCCTGGTACGCCCTTCCGTTCCTGTTTGTCATCTCTCTTATCGGGCTCATGATGTGGAACGAGCCCGGAACACCGCTCCTGTCGCTTACCCTCGGCAGCTTCACGCTGGTCCTGACCGATAACGGGGTCCTGCTGATGGCAACGCTTCTCATAAAAGCGCTCATCTCGGTCACCTTTTCGCTCTTTTTCCTGATGACCACGCGCTACCGGTACTTCTCCGCTATCATCTCGCGCATCTTTCCGGCACCGCTTGACCAGATCTTCCTGATGGCATACCGCTTCCTTTTCCTGACGCTGGCCATGACGGCATCGATGTTCAAATCAGTGCGGTCGCGGGGCGGAGGGCTCGTACACAGCATGAGGATGCAGGGCCGGATTTTTGCCGGGGTGTTTGCCCTGGTCCTCGTCCGTTCCTTTGAGCGTGGTGAACGGGTCCATAAGGCGATGACTGCACGGGGTTTTACCGGTTCCTATCCCCGTTCCGGAGAAGTTCCCCTGCCGGGAATTGCGGGATATTGCCTGCTGGCGGTGACCGGGGCATTCGTTGCTGCGCTGGTAATACTCTCACCGTACCGGGGCTGGTGATATCATGACGATCATCCGCAGGAACCCGGAAGCCCCCCACTGTCCCCCGTTGGATCATGACCGTGAACTGATCCATGTCGACTGCGCAAGCCATACCTACCCGGACGGGAGCGTGGGTATCCATGACATGTGCTTTTATGTGCTCAAACACGAGATCGTTGCCATCTGCGGCCCGAACGGCTCCGGCAAGTCCACCTTAATCGAGCACCTCAACGGCCTGCTTCTCCCGTCTCTCGGGACAATCTGGGTGAACGGCCGGACGATTTCCGGCGGCGAACAGGCAGGCCTCTGGAAGGAGGTGGGCGTTGTCTTCCAGCACTCCGATGACCAGCTCTTTGCCCCGACTGTTCTGGACGATGTCATGTTCGGACCGCTGAACCTGGGCCTGTCACCCGACGATGCCAGGGCCCGGGCCATCGAGGCGCTCGGGATGGTGGGGGCATCCGACCTTGTCCATAAGCTTCCCAACTACCTGAGCGGCGGGCAGAAGCGGCTGATCTCGATTGCCGGGATCATTGCCATGAAACCGAGGGTCATCGCAATGGATGAACCGACTTCGGATCTCGACCCGGTGCATGCGGGCATGATTGAGGACATTATCATCGATCTGAGGGAACAGCTGGGCATCAGTATCGTGATCGCAACCCATGACATGGACCTTGCAGCCCGGATCGCGGACCGGATCTGCCTCGTCAGGAACGGAGCCGTCTTTGCTGAAGGTGCCCCGCAGGAGATCTTTTACGATCCCTCCCTCATCAGGGAGGCAGGGCTGAAGCTTCCCACGAGCGTGCAGACCTATCTGGATCTCTGCCGCGCTGCGGGAGCCGGACCCGTATCCCGCCCCCTCACAACGGACGATCTGGTCATTGCCCTGCAGGAAATAACGACGGCCGGTAAGACCGGTTCCTGATTTGGGGCAACGCCAAATTTTTGCGCAACCTTGAATACGCCCGCAGGTAATGGTAATCCGGATAACCGGGGACTCACATGGCACATATCCATCTCGAGGACGGCTCTTTCTCCCTTTTCTGGGTACTTGTCTGGTGGGCTGTTGCCCTTGTCATCGTCGGTGCCGCGCTGCTCATTCTCCGCAGGAAGGGGAAAGCAGATACCCGTCGCATCACGATAGCCGCTTTTTGTACAGCAGCTGCATTTGTCCTCTTCCAGATTGACATTCCCATCGCGGGCGGCGTGCACATCAGCCTCACCCCGCTCATCGGGATCCTGACCGGTCCGGTCGTCGGTTCGCTCATCGTGCTCATCATCAATATCCTTTCTGCAGCGATCGGCCATGGCGGCTGGAGCCTCATCGGCGCCAATGTGCTCGTGAATTTTTCTGAAGTGGCTGTGGCATACGGGGTTTACCGGGGCCTGGGTATGATCGTACCGGATCTTTTTTCCCGGGCCGGCATCGCGACCCTGTGCGGGTTGCTTTGCGGGAACATCGTGATGATCGGCATCGTTCTCATCTCCGGGATCCAGGGAGTGAACCAGAGCCCTCAGCAGGTTCTGGCCGGCCTTTCGCTGATTGCTGCAATAAATATGGGGGTCGCGGTCGTCGAGGCACTGATGACCGGGCTTGTTGTGTCATCGATCGGGAAGATGCGGCCGGACATGCTGGATGGTGAAAAAAAATGAACCGCCTGGCAGGAAATTTTCCGGAAAAACCGGGATCCGGCTCTCTTTGCCGGTATCGCCGGAATACTCCTTGGTATCGCATTCATTGCGTACACCATTACCGGCCCCGTCGGAATTGAGGAGCGGTTCTCCTCTGCGCCGGGACTATCAGCACACGCTTCCGATACTGGCGATCATGATGCCGCTCAGGGATTCTCTGTTGAGGGGCACCCGCTTCTTTATGCCGTTTTCCTTTCAGGATTGTGTGGTCTCAGCGGGATCCCATACCGGAAATGCGGGGTATGAGCGGGAGCCCGCAGCGGGTCCGTGGCGGCTTTTTTCCACTGACCTGAACCTGAACATGGCGGCAGTCACTGGGGTGGTACCCGGTCTCACGTTTTTTTACCGGGAAGATGTGGCCGGACCTTCGTGAGACGTAACGATGCGCGGAAGAACGCGGACATCAGGACAGCACCATTGGTGCTGTTTCCTTGAAAAATGGCAGGAGCCGGTTCCTGCGTGTTCATGGAAAAAATTGTTTGTGCCGGTCCTGCGGAACCGGATGGTGTCCCAGGCAGGGACCGGGTATTCTCTCGAATAAAGATTCATGTACGGCCCATCGGGACCGGACGTTACCCGCTCGCACGGGTTCTCAGCCATTCGAGGAACTGGGCGAGAAGATCACCCGTAGAATTCACCTGGTCCTGGGTCTGCTGCCCGTCCTGGGCCGGTACACTACCCTGCACCGGCGGAGCGGGCATGGTCATGTTGCCATCCCCATGCCATCCCGTGTTGTTCATACCTGTCGAATTCGCGGGGTTCCAGTCCATGGGCGGTGGAATGTCTGTCAGATTCGCACTACCATGACCGTGCCGGGCAGTATTGTTCAGAGCCGTCATGTTGGCGGGATCCCAATCGGGTTTCCCGGGCGGCGCTGTCATATTTCCGGTGCCCGTTGCGGGTATTGTCCCGTTCCTGAACATGGTTGCGTTCCCGAATTCTCCGGGCCGGCTGCCCTGGCCGGGGGTGGCAGGGTTCAGGCCATTCCCCTGCTGATTCACGGGATTATCGGATCCGGACTGTCCCGGACCCTGTTGCATCTGATTATTTCCCTGTCCCGCGCTCATTCCCTGTCCCGGGGCGGGTCCCTGGTTTGTTCCCTGGCCGGCCCCTGCTGCTGCAGCCATGGGTACGACGACCATGGCCGCACACCAGAAGACTGCGATGATCAGGCCAAGGTGCCTGAATAATTTCATGATGTGTTACCTCCTGTCGGCAACCGGCTCCGGGCCGGTCAGCCTTTCCATACCTCCCCCTCACTCTGGTAAATATTCGGACCATCCGGCGGGTCAAATACAGCGTACTGTTCCGGAAATATTGAACCGCCCGGTGTACATAATCATGATCCGGGTTAGCCCGGCCCCGGCGGTCACTAAAAACTGTCAGTATGGATCGATCCGGTAACCGGCTGTCAATCTGCGGGGTACCCCCCCGGAACATATCCTGCCAGGTTCAGATCATCGCTCCACCGATAGAGATGGTCTTCTCGGTGACCGGGATCTTCTTGTTTGCTTTCTCCAGGGCCTTTTCCACGATGTACCGGACGCCCCCGCAGCAGGGAACTTCCATGCGGGCAACCGTGACGGAGCGGATGGCGTGGCGGGTGAAGATCTCTGAGAGTTTTGCGATATACCCTTCGATGTCTGTGTCCAGCTTCGGGCAGAAGATGATGAGGATCTTCCCTTTCAGGAGTTCTGCATGGAAACCCGGGTATGCGAACGGGACGCAGTCTGCGGAGACCAGCAGATCGGCATTCTCGAAATACGGGGCTGCGGGATTGAGAAGCGATAACTGGACCGGCCACTGGCGGAGCTCTGAGGTCTGCGTCAGGGCCGCTGTCGCAGGCCGGGTGCCTGTGCCCCCTCCATCACGGGGGATACTCCGTGCAGCAGCCCCCGGACACCCGGCAAAGGGATGGGCGCCATGCGCCATGCCGGCGGGGGTGCAGGCCCCCTCCCCCATCCGGCCGGCTGCCGGCTGGCCGGTGCACGGGCGGTCGCCGGGTTTCCTGCGCTCCGGAGCAGCGTGATCCGGGATCATGACGCTGTTCTCGATCAGGTACTCGACCGCCTGGTCGTACAGTGCCAGCTGCCCGTGCCCGGCAAGGTGTTCGAGGTGCGCCCTGATGACGGCCGGCCCCTGTCCTGCGATCGTTGCCATCACGGCCTTCTCGTCATACGGCACGGCCTCCCGCTCAACGATAGTGATCGCTCCTTCGGGGCAGGTCCCGATGCAGGCCCCGAGGCCGTCGCAGGAGAGGTCGCTGACCAGCCGCGCCTTTCCTTCGATGAGCCGGAGGGCTCCCTCGGGGCAGTCCGGGATGCACTGCCCGCATCCCGTGCATTTCTCTTCATCGATGCTGATGATTTTGCGTTTCATGATCTCTTCCCCGTATACCGGATCGCACCCAACCGTATCTGTACCGTCTGATCTGCCGGATGATGAATAGGTTGTGATTATGACAAGACGTGTCCGGATGAGCAGGGAAGCGTGCCATCTGAGCGTATCCTGCCGGGCTGACGGGAGGACGTTCCGGGGGACAGTAGCCGACCCGGGCCCTGTTCAGGCCCGGATCGGCCCTTCCGGAGGAAAAAAGTGCAGGTTCTTAAAAAAAAGCGTGCCTGTCTCCTGTTCCCGGCTGGGGTTTCCACCCATTTTCACGACGGTGATGAAAAAAAAAGAACATGGTAATTCATGCCTGTTTGGTTGAAGGGCAGATCAGGGTATGAGGTTCCGGACAGGGTTCGAGAGAAGGTGTTCCGGCTTGTGTCGAAGCGTGGGGAGTGGATTGTACAAGCAAGTTTTATTCAGTTAAAGCAAGTAAACTTGATCCAGACAAAACATGCATATCATGGAAGGATTCTTACCGGCCGGCTGGTGCCTCCTCTGGTGGCTCGTTGCCCTGCCGTTTGTCATCAGGGGAATTCTTGACCTCCGGGCAATGATCCGCAAAGACCGGGAATACCTTCCGCTCCTGGGCGTCTGCGGCGCGTTCATCTTCATCCTGTCGGCACTCAAGCTGCCGTCCGTCACCGGCAGTTGCTCGCACCCGACCGGTACCGGCCTCTCGACCATGTGTTTCGGGGTCTTCATAACCTCGGTTGTCGGCGGGGTCGTCCTGCTCTTCCAGGCACTTCTCCTTGCGCATGGCGGCCTCTCCACGCTCGGGGCCAACATGGTCTCGATGGCGATCGGCGGGCCGGTTGCGGGATACGCGGTCTACCGGTTACTGAAGAACACGCCGCTGAACATTTACCTCACGGTATTTCTCGTGACAACCGTCGCGGACCTGGTCACGTACATCATCACGTCGTTCGAGCTGGCGCTTGCCTACCCGGCCGGGAACGGGGGGGTCATCACATCGTTTGTGGCATTCTTCATCATCTTTGCTGTCACCCAGATTCCGCTCGCTATCGTCGAGGGTTGCGTTCTTGCCCTCGTTTTCAAATATATCATCCGGATGAAACCGGAGATTATTGAGAAGATCGGTGTCTTCTCTTCGGAACAGATCGAGAAGGCCCGGCTCGCGGAGGAGTCCGGCTCATCTGCCGGGGTGCGATCATGACCGGGATCCGTTCGTATACCCTTGAGATCATCACCCTCCTTGCCGTGCTTGCCTTCATCGTCCTCTTCCTGGCTGTCAGCTCAGGCGGCACCCGCAATTTTTCCGGATCCGATGATGCAGGTACGCGGAAGATCGCCGAGCTCACGGGCAGGCCGGTAGAGTCCTACCAGCCGCTCATCCCCCAGTATGTCCCCCCCAGCAGCGAGATCGAATCCACGCTCTTCGCGCTCCAGGCCTCCTTCGGCGGCCTTGTTCTCGGACTCGTCTTTGGATACTGGCTTGGCCAGAGAAAGCAGGCACCGGCTCCCTGATCCCCCATGCTCGAAGATCTCCTTGACAGCGTTGCGCAGCAGAGTGCATTCCGGCATATCCACCCGGGAACCAAACTCGTCCTCTGCCTCGGGTCCCTCGTCATCTGCCTGCTCTCGCCGTCACCGGTCGTGCCGCTCGTTTCGGGGATCGTGCTCTCCGTCGTGCTCATCGTCCCGGCCCGGATCTCTCCGCTCCTGTACGGGGAGCTCCTGCTCGGCCCGGCGGTATTCACGGTGACGAGTGTGATGATCCTGCTGTTCCTGGTCGGGGGCGGTGCAGTCGTGTGGCAGTTCAGCCCGGCCCCGTGGCTCGTGCTCACCGTAACGGAAGGTGCGATCCGGGAGAGCACGCTGGTCCTGTGCCGGGTCTTCGGGTGCTCGGTCGCGCTCTTCTTCATCGTGCTCACCACCCCCATGACCGATCTCTTCAACAGCATGAAACGGGCCGGGATCCCGATCGAACTGATCGACCTCATGATGATCGTGTACCGGTATATCTTCATCGTGTACGACCAGGCCGTCGAGATCTGGCGGGCACAGGTGATGCGGCTCGGGTACGGCCGGCCGGCCGAGGCGATCCGGTCCTTCTCCACGCTCTGCGGGATGCTCTTCATCACCAGCTGGAACGCCGGGGAGGACCTGGTCCGGGCCATGGACTGCCGGTGCTACAACGGCGTGTTCCCCTCGCTGGAACAGACGGAACCGGTGCGGATGCGGTCCCTCGTTCCCGTGCTGGCGTACCTGGTATTCCTCGGCGGGGTTCTCTTCATGGCGTCGGCAGGAGCGGTGAGGCTGCTGTGAGCGTTATTCTCGAAGCAAGGGATATCCGGTACCGGTACCCGCGGGGCCGGGAAGCAATCTCCGGCATCAGCTTCCACATCCGGAAAGGAGAGAAGATCGCGCTGGTCGGGCCGAACGGTGCCGGCAAGTCCACGCTCCTGCAGATGCTCAACGGGATGATCCGGCCGGACTCAGGCACGATGCTCTTTGACAACAACCCGATCCGGTATGACACGTCATCGCTCCGCGAACTCCGGAGGCGGGTCGGGTACGTACTGCAGAATGCGGACCGCCAGATCATCGCGCCCACGGTCTGGCAGGACGTGGCGTTCGGCCCCGCGAATGTCGGGTACGATGAAGAGACCGTGAAACGGAAGGTTGCCGAATCTCTCCGGCACGTTGGTCTCGAAGGATTCGACCGGAGGGTGCCTCACCAGCTCTCCGGCGGGGAGAAGAAACGGGTTGCCATTGCCGGGATCCTCTCCATGGATCCCGATGTGCTGATCTTCGACGAACCGACGAGCGATCTCGATCCGGCCGGTTCGGAGGATATCATGGAGCTGCTGGACGAGCTGAACCATGAGGGAAAGACTGTGATCATCTCCACGCATGACGTGGACCTTGCCTATCCCTGGGCGGACCGGGCGATCCTGCTCCTCGACGGCGGGATCCTCCGGGAGGACAGGCCGGAAGTGGCGTTCGGGAACCCCGGTCTCGTCCGGAAAGCTCACCTCTCGGTCCCGGCCCTGCTCGAACTCTCGATGGAGCTCGGCCGCCGGGGATATGCGCAGCCGGATCGGAAACCCCGGAGCGTGCTGGACATGGTCGAGATCATCGAGAACCTGCTCCAGGGCGCGGGCTGGAACGGGGCCTGCGGAACCATAATGGTCTGCGACGTGGACGGCGACGACTGCCTCCTTCCGGCGTTCATCGCGTCCAGGGAAAACCTTGCGGTCGGGACAATGGGTACCCGCGCAAAACAGCGGGCGCAGAAGGACGGGCTGGTCGTTGAGTTCACGTACGGCGTGATCGACAAGTGTATTCTCAGGGCGCTGCGGGGGCAGGACTCCCTCATCCTGACCACCGGCAGCATGGCAGGCCGGGTTGCGCTCAGGGTAGGATTGTACTGCAGGGAGAGCGGTAATACCATCCGGGTCGCCCGTCTGGATACCACGGTCCGGCCTCCGGTCGTCCGCTTTCAAGGTGATAAGGGGAACGATGAGGGATCCGGCAGTTGAAACGGGCTATCTGGTCTTTTCAGGGATCCACAGCAAATTCAGTTTATGAAAAATCATACGGAGTATTACGTTTCAGAAAATATTTTCAAAACCTTAAAAAACCAGCAGCAACGATATTCCCATCACGGATACAGCCATGACCATGGATGACGACCTCTCCCGGATCGGTATCTCGCTGCCGAAGAACCTCCTCGACCGTTTCGATGAGATCCTGAATTACCGCGGCTATTCCTCGCGATCGGAAGGCATCCGGGACGCGATCCGGACCTATATCACCTATTACAAGTGGATGTCCGATGTCAAGGGAGAACGCGAGGGAGTCATCACCATGGTGTACGACCACGACCAGCGCAACCTCCTGACCACCATCACGGATATCGAGCACGAGAACCAGTCAATCATCAAGGCGTCGCTCCACTCCCACGTCACCCACGACCGCTGCCTCGAGGTGATCCTGGTCCACGGCGACGGTACCCAGCTCAAGGCCCTTGCCGAGCGGCTGATGTCCCAGAAAGGCGTTGAATCGGTGAAACTCACCACTATTTCCCTCGAAGATTGAGGGTCGGCGTATCTTCGCTTTTTAAAAAAAGTGCCCTGGAGAAATCATCCTGTCCACGCTCTTGGGGGCTCCGCTCACACTCCGCCCCCGCTGCTGTGGCAACCCCCGCATGGCGATAGTCACTCAGAAGGTTTCCCGGGAATCTCACGAGAAAACGTCCCTGTCCACTCCTGTCGCAATGCGCCCCGTCCCTCTTGGGGGACTGGTGGCGCAGGAGGGGGGGCTTCATTTTTTAAAACAGGATTTTTACCGAGCAAAAAAAAGATTATGTCAGCTGGAATGTTGCGACATTCCCGCTGCCGAAATCGTATCCCAGTTTCAGGAATGTTGCCTGGGGAGGCACGATGAAGAGAAGATTCCCGCTCCGTTTCTCCAGGGGGTGGAAATTCTTCCCGTTGAACGGGTTCTCCAGCAGGACATCG
>Ga0187786_10000492_pt1 | contig 10891 bp, 6 predicted proteins | sample 0815_BV2_10_20_M_FD_132449 | JGI IMG/M metagenome (GOLD analysis project Ga0187786, IMG submission 132449) | Tropical peat soil microbial communities from peatlands in Department of Meta, Colombia - 0815_BV2_10_20_MG | ecosystem: Environmental > Terrestrial > Soil > Wetlands > Peat | place...
GATATAGAGCCCCTTTTTGGCGGAATCCATGAAGAAGGCAAGAAGATCTATCCCCCTTGTGGTCTCGAACAGGGTCTTCCCCTCCTGTGAAACGATCGCCTTCCCTTCACCGAAGAGCTCGCGCACTTTGCGGAAGCTTTCCACTAGGAGGCCGTACTCGTAAGAGCCTATTGCCGTGAGTGCGTGGCCGTCTATGGCGTTCCTTAAGTTGCCGATGCGGACGATTATACGGTTCTCCCGGACGGTAAACTCGGCCCCCTCGAAGATCTCTCTCATCCTTTCCAGGAATGGGATAATACCCTCTAGGTCTTCAATTCCCCCTTTCACGCCACAGCGGAGAAATACCCTTACAAGCTCCTCGTTCACCCCTTTCTTGACTACCCGGTCAAAGAGGGTCTTGAACTCCACGCACTGTTTTACAATGGGAATTATCTGTCTCCCGGCGTAGCTCCTGGAGCCGTTTTCCAGAAAAAGGGTCATGTCCTCGGTCCCCTCTTCCAGGAGATGTCCCTGAAGGGCTGCTTCGTTGCGGAGGTAGAGTTCCTTCTTACCCCGCTTGACCTTGTAGAGAGGAGGCTGGGCGATGTAGAGATGACCCCGCTCCACCAGTTCCGGCATCTGGCGGAAGAAGAATGTCAACAGAAGGGTAAGGATATGGGAGCCGTCCACGTCGGCGTCGGTCATGACGATTATTCGGTGGTAGCGGAGCTTTGCCACATCGAAGTCGTCCTTGCCGATACCGGTGCCAAGGGCGGTTATAAGTGTCCCTATCTCCTGCGAGGAGAGCATCTTGTCGAAGCGAGACTTCTCCACATTGAGGATCTTTCCCTTCAGGGGGAGGATCGCCTGAAACTTCCTGTCCCTCCCCTGTTTGGCAGACCCTCCCGCGGAATCTCCCTCGACCAGGTAAAGTTCACAGAGGGCCGGGTCCTTTTCCTGGCAGTCGGCGAGCTTGCCGGGAAGGCTAGAGATATCAAGGGCTCCCTTCCGCCTGGTAAGCTCGCGGGCTTTGCGCGCCGCCTCCCTCGCCCTGGCCGCATCGATGGATTTCTCCAAGATACGCTTGGCCACCTGTGGATTCTCTTCCAGGTAAACCGCCAGCTTCTCGTTCATGAGGGTTTCCACATACCCTTTGACCTCCGAGTTGCCCAGCTTGGTCTTGGTCTGCCCCTCGAACTGCGGCTGGGATATCTTCACCGATATCACGGCGGTAAGGCCCTCGCGGAGATCCTCGCCGGAAATGGAGACTTTGACGTTCTTCAAGAGGTTATTTACAGTGGCATAAGCGTTCATGGTCCTGGTGAGCGCCGCCTTGAAGCCGATTAGGTGAGTACCCCCTTCGTGGGTGTTGATGTTATTGGCGAAGGAGAAAACTTTCTCGTCGTAGGAGTCGTTGTACTGGAGGGCGACTTCGATCTCCACCCCCCCTTTTTCTCCGCTTATAAAGATAGGTTTCGGATGGAGGGGGTTCTTGTTACGGTTGAGATACTCCACAAAAGATACAATTCCCCCTTCATAGTGGAACTCATGGTGCTTCCCGTCCTCGCGCTCGTCGGTGATTGTTATACGTACCCCGGCGTTCAAAAAAGCGAGCTCGCGAAGGCGCTGGGAAAGGACGTCGAAGGAGAAATCGGTGGTCTCGAATATCTCATCATCGGGGAGGAAAGTGATCTTAGTTCCTCTTTTTTTTGTCTCCCCGTCTAACTCCAAGGGAGACTTAGGCTCGCCGCGCTGATACGATTGGCGAAATATCTTTCCTTCCCTCCTGATTTCAAGGTCCAATTTTTTCGAGAGGGCGTTCACCACGGAAACCCCCACCCCGTGGAGCCCGCCGGAGACCTTGTAGGAGGCGTTGTCAAATTTCCCCCCTGCGTGGAGGACCGTCATCACCACCTCCGCAGCTGATTTTCCCTCGGTCGGATGGATGTCAGTGGGGATGCCGCGGCCATTGTCAATCACCGTCACCGACCCGTCCATATGAATGGTGACCGATATATCGTTGCAATAACCGGCAAGGGCTTCGTCGATTGAATTATCGACCACCTCGTAGACCAGATGATGAAGTCCCTGGGCAGAAGTTGACCCTATGTACATAGCTGGTCGCTTCCTTACTGCGGAAAGCCCTTCAAGCACCTTTATTTTGTCGGCGCCGTAATCATTATTGCTCTGTTCGTCAGTCATCTCTCCCTCTAATGATATACCTTGCCCTCCTCGACAAGAAATCTTCGCTGATCATCTCCTTCATGAAGGAGGATGTTCTCGATGGATGTGGTAGTTAAGAAGACCTGCATATCTTTTTTTGCCAGAAAATCCATGAAGTTCCGGTTTCTCTCCAAGTCCAGCTCGGATGTCATATCGTCGAGAAGGAGCACCGGCGGATCGCCGTGTATATTCTGTATGTGTTCAATCTCAGCCATTTTAAGAGCAAGGACGAAGCTGCGTTGATCTCCTTGGGAAGCATAGCGTTTCAACAACTTGCCGCCGAGAAGGAAATCAATATCATCCCTGTGCGGGCCTACAATGGTCGCCCCAGCACGTCTTTCTTCCTTTGACGATATTTGCAAGGCGTTAATCAACGCCGATTTTCCGTCATACATTAGTGCTTCTTCATTCAACAAGTATGGCCGATAGGAGATAGACGCCTCTGAGCCGTTACCAGCAATTGCATCATAGAAAATCCCTAATAAACCTTGAATGTTACGGAGATAGGCAAGTCTACTGGCAACAAGTCTGGAACCGGTCTCCGCAAGTTTTTCGCTCCAGATGTCGAGTTCTTCCATTTCACCGTTTCGCAGAAGAATATTACGGTTCTTAAGTGTCTTGAAATACTCATGGTGAAAATGAAGATAGGTTGGGTCACTGTTGAAGACAGCCCTGTCCAGATATTTTCTGCGGACATCGGGCATCCCCTTGACCATTGCTAAATCGTCCGGAGAAAAAACAACAACGTTTAGGCTGCCGAAAAAATCCGTTAACTTGGCCACATACTTATTGTCAAGTCTTACCCGTTTCCCCTTTTTTTCAATTAAAAGAAAAATTTCTCTCCTAACGCCGTCTTTTTCAACCTCGCCCTTGATGGAACAACTATTGAAACCCCACGCGAGCAGTTCCGTGTTTTTTGCCAGGCGAAAAGACTTTAATGCCCCCAACAGATAAATTGACTCAAGTAGATTTGTCTTTCCCTGTGCGTTTCTTCCGTATATTATGTTAAATCTTGGCCCCGGAAACAGCTCAACCTCTTCAAGATTTCTGAACAAGGAGAGGGATAATTTACTCAATCTCATATGGGTAAACAATTTTCATTAAAAAGGCCGCTCCTATGGAGAGAGGCCTTGAAAGGCGATGCACGGTTTTTTATAAAAGAGCCTATTAAAGACGCATGGGCATTATGACTGACCGGAAATCATCCGACATGGCCGGTTTCATGATAGCAGGGGATAGATCATCCCGCAGAACCAAATCTACAAAATCATCGTCAAGAACCGTTAGAACATCTATTAGATATCTGGCGTTGAATCTCACAGTGAGGGAATCTCCCGTGTAATCTATATCCATCTCCTCACGCGCCTCGCCAAGTTCCGGATTACTTACGGAAATGACCATGTTTCCAGGTGTAATATCAAACTTGATACCTTTGAACTTTTCGCTGGAAAGAATCGACATCCTTTTCAGGGAGTGAAAAAATTCATCTCTTTTAATCCTGATGATCTTGTCGTTATTGACCGGCATGACCTTCGTGTAATCGGGAAATTCTCCATCGACCAGACGCATAACTACATAAGTATTTCCCTTTTTGAAAATTGTGCTGTTATCAAGAAAGGAAATACTGATATCTCCATCCTCTTCTTCCGTTATTTTTTTAAGTTCGAAAACTCCCTTTTTAGGAAATATTACCCCTTTAAGTAAGTCATCGACAATCATGCCGGAAAGTTCTTTTTCCACAATGGAGAGGCGGTGTCCATCGGTAGCTACCATTCTGAGTATCTGGCGGTTTTCTTCTTTATGGACCTTTATAAATACACCATTAAGGTTGTATTTGGTTTCATCATGGCATATGGCGTATGATGTTTTATCTATCATCTCCCTTATTAGCGAACCAGGCATCTTGAAAAACCGATCTTCATTGATTTTTGGAAAATATGGGAACTCATCAGGGGAGAGACCGACAATGTTGAAAATGGCTTTCCCGGAAATTATTTCCACCCAGTCATTTTCCTTTGTTGAAAATATAATTTCTTCATCGGAGAGTTCCTTGATGATTTCATATATTTTCTTCGCAGATACGGTAATCTTGCCTTCCTTTTCAACACCGGTAACGTATGAACTTTTCATACCCACTTCAAGATCGGTCGCTGTCAGGAATATTCCCGTGGAGTTTGCTTCGATTAGGACATTGGAGAGGATAGGCATGGTATTTCTTTTTTCGACAATACCTTGGATCTTTTGCAAGGCGCGCAGAAAGGTGTCTTTGTCAATTTTGAACTCCATTATCCCTCCTTTTTGAACACAGATATTGTATTCATGTTAGTATAAATATTAAATATAAATAGCAATAGCAGAGAACTGTTGATATGTTTAAAACTTATGATTTTCGTTGATCTGTCTGAAAAAAGACTGTTGAAAAAAATATGATATCTTTTAGGTTTGCACTATTTAAAAATAACAAATACATTTATATCCACAAAAAAAATGTAGTTTTAAACAATAAATCAGTTCATCCGAGCAGGTTCCTTCTGAGAATATCAACGGTATTTTTAGTGTCCATGTTCTGAGTGATAAGTTTTTCAATCTTTTTGAAGGAATGGATAACAGTTGAATGATCTTTCCCGCCAAATTTTTCGCCAATTTCGGGATATGAACATTTAGTTAGGTCGCGGCAAAGGAATATGGCTATCTGTCGGGGCACCACCAACGCTTTGAGTCTTTTGTCGGACTTGAGATCAGCCACCTTAAGTTTGAAATAATCGGCCACATTCTTCTGGATCATCTCAATCGTGATTTCCTTAGTCTTATCTACAATAATGTCTTTTAAGAGATTCTGTGCCATTGAAAGGGATATGGAATTACCAGTGAGGCTGGAGAAAGCGCCGAGCCTAATCAACATGCCTTCTAGCTCTCTTACGTTGTTTGTTGAACTGGAAGCAAGGAAAAGAGCGACATCGTCTGGTAGATTTATAGAATCGATATCCGCTTTTTTCTTGAGAATAGCGATTTTAGTCTCGATGTCGGGTGGTTGGATGTCGGCAATAAGACCCCATTCAAATCTGGAGCGTAATCTTTCTTCAAGCCCAGGAATATCTTTAGGGAATTTATCTGATGTTACTACAATCTGTTTATGCGATTCATGAAGGGAATTGAAGGTATGAAAGAACTCCTCCTGGGTCCTTTCCTTGCCGGCGATAAACTGGACATCATCGATCAGAAGGACGTCCATACTTCTAAATTTACTACGGAATTGATCCATTTTATTGTAACGTAGGCAATTTATCAGTTCATTCATGAATTTCTCAGAAGTATAATAACAGACCTTGGCATTATTGTTGTTCCCAATTATATGGTTGCCTATTGCTATTAACAGGTGGGTTTTACCTAAGCCGACACCGCCATATATAAAAAGAGGATTATAACCCGAAGCAGGGTTACATGCAACGGATTGTGCCGCTGCGTGGGCGAACTGATTACTAGTGCCGCATACGAAATTATCAAAAGTATATTTAGGATTTAGATTTGAAATAAAATAAGAATGACGGGTACTTTTTTTGTCAGGAAGAGAAATGTCCCCTTCGTCGTGAGAAAAGGGAGCATCCGATAAAGAGGGAAGTACGGGAGATTCTGAAATACTGAAATAGATCTGATATTTGTCATCTGTTAGAGATGTTATAGCTTCCTGAATAATGCCCAAATACTTATCAACGACCCACTCCTTGATAAATTTGTTGGGTACGGCAAGCTCTATACGATAGTCTGATACCGACAAGAACTTGATGGGCTTGATCCAGGTGTTAAAGGATTGAGGAGTGAGCACCTTTTCAATATTAGATTGTGCCTTCAGCCAGATTTCTTCCATAAAAATAATTGTTTGAATGAGATTAATGAACCAAAAAGACTAAAATTGGCATTTATCTATTAATTTTGGGAACGAAAAAGGGTAAGGAAAAAGGTTAGTCCATGTCGACTTAAAAAGCTTTAAATAAATAAAAAATGAACCCCATTAAGCCGTGAATCAGACGATGCAAGTTATTAACAGACTTATCAACAGGCGTTGATAAAGAAAAATATAAAAAAATTAAATGATTAGGATACGAATAAAAAACCGGATAAAATTATTGGATGATGAAGCCTAACAGAGGAGGATTTTTTTTGCAAGGTTATTTATTGTTCGAGAATATAAAAATTTGCTTGACAATATCAGAAGGATATGGTTAGAAAATAAATTCGCTAAAATTCTTGAGAAACCCTTAACAGGAGTTGGTGGAATATGAAAAGAACATTTCAGCCGAGCAATATATCCCGTAAAAGAACCCATGGCTTTCTTGTCCGTATGTCGACTAAAAACGGACGTTTGGTTATAAAGCGGAGGCGAACAAAGGGGCGTAAAAAGCTAGGCGTCTCAATAGCGTCAAAATAGCACATATGAAGGAAAATGACTTTCCTAAGAGTGAAAGGCTTGTGAAAAGAAGAGATTTTCAATGTCTTTCAAAACAATCATGGAAGGTATATACGGAGCATTTCATTATAATTTGCGGAATGAAAAAAAGTGAATCAAGACGTATAGGAATAACCGTTAGTCGCAAGGTTGGTAATGCAGTAAAAAGAAACCGCGCAAAAAGGATGATCAGGGAATTTTACCGCCTTAACAAACCACGTTTTTTATTATCCGACTATAATTTTATTGCCAAAGCGGGGGTTGCTTCCATGGTATACCCCGAAATAGTCCGTGAGCTGACCATAGGATTGAAGCTTCTCGGAAAGAAATAATGTTAATCAAATTTGTAATTTCCTGCATCGAGATTTATCAAAAATACCTATCTCCCTACAAGGGTACGACCTGTCGTTTTTATCCATCCTGTTCCCAATATTATATACAGTCGCTGCGTAAGCATGGTATTCTATTCGGTTCCTGGAATACAATAAAACGATTGGTCAAATGCCACCCATATCACCCGGGAGGGTTCGATCCTGTAAAGTAGGGACGATAAGGAGATAACATGGAAAAAAGGGTTTTAATAGCCGTACTTCTATCCATAGCAGTAATGTACGGTTATTCATTTCTGGTCACTCCGCCACCCAAGGTGAAGAAGGTTCAAACAGAGCAGAATACCCAAAGACAGATGTCGACGGCAAGGGAACCATCGGTTCAATATGGTCGTTTAGATATTAGACCGATAACTGAGGTTCCGGCAGGGGTGCGCGATGTTGTTGTGGAAACCGATTTATATAGCGCCGTGTTCAGCACCAGTGGTGGATCGCTGAAGAAATTAGTATTAAAGAAGTACACTACGGGTACGGATCCAAAGTCGCCAATGATTTCCCTGATAGACGAGACTCTTCCCGCGAATTATTCTCTTCGGACAAGCAGCATTGGATTTCCAATGAATCCATTCTCCGTGTACAGCGTCAATGTCGATAGACTAACGGTTAAAAACAATGAAAAGAAAACCCTTGAATTTGTGTTAAAAATTAGTCCAGACTTACAGTTTAAGAAGACATTTATTTTCTCAGGGGATAGTTACGCGGTTGGACTTGAACAACAGATTATTAGCAAGGAAACGGAGAAACATGAGGGGGTGTTCCAGCTTGTTGAGAAAAACCAATATGTAAAAGGTTCCAAAGAAACGAGTTATGATGTGCATGGGGCTACCACTTTTGCTAATAACTCTCTGCATGTGCAAAAAATGAAGGACTTGGAAAAAGAAGCGAAAAACATAGGAGGGAAGATCCTTTGGAGCGGTTTTGAAGACAAATATTTCTTGAGTGCCGTCATTGCAGAAAACGGCAGCATTGCCAATGTCCAGATCAGGCAGGATGGCGGGTATGTAGAGAATATCATCTCCTCACCCCAGATAGTGCTTGGTGCGGGGGAATCTGCAAAGTATTCCTATCAACTTTTCTTCGGGCCGAAGGATCTGGATATCCTAAAAGCCCAGGGAAACAGGCTTGAGGAAGTAATTGATTTCGGATGGTATTCAGCTATAGCCAAGCCTCTTTTATATACACTAAAATTCTTTTACAAATATGTAAAAAATTACGGCGTCGCCATAATCATAATTACTGTCATTTTGAAGGTTCTTTTTTATCCCCTGACGAATAAGAGTTACAAGTCGATGAAGGAGATGCAAAAGTTACAGCCGAAGATGGAGGCGCTGAAAGAGAAATACAAGAACGACCGGAACGCCATGAACCAGGCGGTCATGGAGCTGTATAAGACCCACAAAGTCAATCCGATGGGGGGTTGTCTCCCCATGCTGATTCAGATACCGGTCTTTTTCGCCCTGTATAAGGCTCTTATGTTTTCCATTGAACTACGTCATGCGCCATTTATGCTCTGGATAAATGATTTGTCCGCTCCTGACAACCTTTTTGGCGTTATACCAAATGGCATCCCTCTATTGGGCGGGGTTCCGGTAGGGCCTCTTCCCCTTTTGATGGGCGCAACCATGGTGATACAGCAGAAGATGACCCCTTCCAATATGGATCCGGCACAGGCAAAAATGTTTATGGCCCTGCCATTCATTTTTACTTTTATGTTCCTGAACTTCCCATCAGGACTTGTTCTTTACTGGCTTGTCAATAATGTTCTGACTATAATCCAACAGATGTACATAAATAAGTCGCTCAAGGAGAGCTGATAGATAGGAACATAAATTCATGTATATCAATGACAGCATTGCCGCCATATCCACCCCACTCGGAGAGGGGGGGGTCGCCGTAATTAGGGTTAGCGGGGATCGGGCCGTGAATATAGGTGAAAAGTTATTCAGAAGAAAACCGGACGGTGGCTTTGAAAGCCACCGTTTTTATTATGGCAAGATAGTCGACCCCGATGACGGCAAATCCGTAGACGAGGCCATGGTGGTTTTGATGAAGGCCCCCCGATCATATACTCGGGAAGATGTTTTTGAAATACAGTGCCACGGCGGCTATCTGGTAGCGAAAAAGGTGCTGGGTTTGGTTTTGCGTAATGGAGCACGGCTGGCCCAACCTGGCGAGTTTACAAAAAGGGCGTTTCTCAACGGAAGGATAGATCTAGTACAAGCAGAGGCGGTCATCGATGTCATTCGCGGGAAAACGGAAGCCGCTATATCCCTCGCACAAAACCATAGGGAGGGGATTCTATCCGGGGAGATAGAGAGGATCAAGGATAACATATTGAATGCACTAACCATTGTGGAGGCACATATCGACTTCCCTGAAGAAGAGATTGGCACGGATAACTCAAATGAAACAAAAAAGATTGTATCAGAAGCTGTGGAAAAAATAAAAACACTTCTGGAGGGATATGAGGAAGGTAGATCGCTTCGGGAAGGGGTTTCTGTGCTGATCGCGGGCAAACCGAACGTAGGGAAATCAAGCCTACTCAACGCTCTTGTCAAGGAAATGCGGGCGATTGTCAACCCAAATCCAGGGACAACAAGGGATGTTATAGAGGAGGTCGTCAACATAAAGGGACTACCGGTAAAAATGTTCGACACCGCAGGGATATGCGAGACCGATGACGTAATAGAACGAGAGGGGGTTGAATTGGCCCTCGAAAAGGTAAGAAAGACAGACCTTATCCTTTTTGTCTTGGATTCATCGAGCCCTGTGGATAGCAATGACCTTCGTATCGCGGGGGTGTTGGAAGGACGGAATTACTTAGCGGTGATTAACAAATGTGACCTCGATGAAAAGATAAGCCTGCCTGAATCACTTGCGAACCGTGAGCCTATTTATGTTTCAGCAAAGAGCGGTGAAGGGATAGAGAAGCTTCAGAAAGCGATATACGATTCTTTTTTCCACGGCAAGGCTATAGATTCCCGGGAATATTTTGCTTTATCTAACATCCGACACAGAGAGGCCCTTGTGAACTGCCTTAAGGCTTTAAAAAGATTCGAAAGAAACGTGACGGACAATATGATTCTGGAACTACTTGCGGTTGAACTCCGAGACGCGCTTCAGGCGATTGGAGAAGTAACAGGAGAGACAATACGCGAGGAGGTTCTTGAGAGGATATTCGAAAGGTTCTGCATAGGGAAATAGTAAATTGTTTCACGTGAAACTTTTTAAGCGGTGCTTTGATTGGCCTAGGTTTGCGGCTGGGATACAGTGTCCACGAAAGCATTTTGTGGAACATGGCTATTAAGCGGGGATTAATGCGGAACGCTGAGTGAAGTAGATTGTGATTCCGTATAACTTTGTGCCTACACTCGCTCGGAATTCCTTTATCTCAGGAATGACGGTCTGAATCAAGCTCCCGGCGAAGTTCACCTTACGATGCCAGGTATGAAAGTGCGTAACCTACGATGGCCCCCGGCATTTTCGCTCGCTGCGGCATTCATGCTCACGGATTCGCAGTAAAAGTATATGATCACTTTTGATAAAAAATATGATGTGATAGTTGTCGGCGCAGGGCACGCCGGTTGTGAAGCAGCACTTGCTTCGGCGCGGATGGGTTGCAAGGCACTCCTTATAACCATCAACCTTGACGCGGTGGCGATGATGTCCTGCAACCCCGCCATCGGCGGGCTTGCCAAAGGGCACCTGGTAAAAGAGATCGACGCCCTCGGCGGCGAGATGGGGAAGAACATAGACGCGACCGGAATCCAGTTCAGAATCCTGAATATGCGGAAAGGTCCCGCCGTTCGGGCCTCCCGCGCCCAGGCCGACAAACGAGAGTACCTGCTACGCATGA
>Ga0187786_10000493_pt1 | contig 10889 bp, 10 predicted proteins | sample 0815_BV2_10_20_M_FD_132449 | JGI IMG/M metagenome (GOLD analysis project Ga0187786, IMG submission 132449) | Tropical peat soil microbial communities from peatlands in Department of Meta, Colombia - 0815_BV2_10_20_MG | ecosystem: Environmental > Terrestrial > Soil > Wetlands > Peat | place...
CCTTCTGCTGCTGTCAGGGGGCCTGGAGATCTTCACGTCCGGAGAGCAGGTGGCTACCGGAACAGCATCAATGCACCTCCGGCCAGGGCAGCTGTACCTGTACCCGGCAGGATTCGCGCACACGATCCGTTCGTCCGGCAGGGAACCGGCCCAGTACCTGATGGTCAAGTGGTCTGCTGCCCGAGCCGCGACCGGTCCGGACCTGACTGGCGGGCTGTACGATACCAATCCCTTCCCGGCATCCGGTACCGCCCCCGCGCCATTCCAGCCGGTTCTCCTGTTTGAAGGGCCGACGAGATACTTAAAAAAAATTCAGTGCCACGTGACCCGTCTCGCTCCCGGTGCCGGGTACTCACCGCATGCGGATCCGTATGACGTTGTTATCGTGATGCTCGGGGGGACCGCAGCAACGATGGGAACCGCGATCTCTGCCCACGACGTGGTCTTCTGCCGGGCGGGTGAACCCCATGGCATGCAGAACCCTGATTCGTCACCGGCCCGGTACCTCGTGTGCGAATTCCACTGGTGAACCCTGCCCCCGACCCTGCCGGACCCGGCCGCCTGTCAGGGTTTTTTCATCCTGCGGATCTTTTCGCGCACAGCTTCGAGTGCGGGCCCGATGGGCTCGCGGCTGCTGATGCTGTCTCCGTGCACCTGGTAGTAGTAGTTGACCAGAGGCTCTGCGACATAAAGGGGCGGGTAGCGTGCGGTCATCCGGATGATAAAGTCCCAGTCCACCAGCCGTTTCAGGGTCTCGTCCCATGGGCCGGTCTCGTTGCTGCATTCCCGGGCATGGACGAAGGTGTTGATGTCGATGAAATTCTCTTCCAGGAGTTTTTCGTACCCGAACGGCTCCCCTCCGATCTTCCAGAGGTAGGGGATGTGCAGGACGGGAAGCCGGTTGAACTGGTTGAACCGGCAATAGGCGGTACGGATCTCCGGGGATCCTGCGAGTGCGGCATGCATCCGCGAAAGGTACGCCGGGTCCCAGGTGTTGTCCGAATCGAGATAGGCGATCCAGGTTCCCCGTGCCAGCCGGAGGCCTTCGTTCCGTGCAGCCCCCACGCCCCGGTGCGGTATCCGGACGAGACAAATCCGCTCATCCCGGAGAAACGGTGCAACCGAATCCTCCAGCCGGTCCGTGGAGCCGTCGTCAACGATGATCAGCTCGTAATCGGTGAACTGCTGCTTCCCGACCGATGCGATGGCACGGCGGACGATCCCGGACCTGTTCCAGACCGGCATGATGATGGAGAAGAGGGGGGTGGTCATGGGTGTACCTGGATGGTTTTCATCTCATGCAGTCAGGGTTGTTGTCCTCTTTTCCCGATCCTGGCCGGTACCTTGCGCAGGATATCGACGACCCGCTGTCCCCGACGGAGCATGTTCGATCGAACCGTGCGGACCGTGCGGGATATCCGGCTGCGGACCAGGCGCGGGTCCCTGAAATCGGTTGCCTCGACAAACCAGCCGGAAGGGGACAGCACGTAGTTGATCCCGCACACCCGGCATTTTTCCACCGAATCCTTGTCGGTCTCGAGTCTTTTCCGGAGTTCCCGGTACCGGGGGCCGTTCCAGATCTCGCTGAATTTTTGCGCGTGGATATTGCCGGTTTTAAGTTCCGCGTTATAATCATAGCAGCAGGGTGCGACATCCCCGTTCGAGAAGATGTTGCTCATCTGCCAGATCCGGTCGCACCGCCCAGGACTCCTGATCCGCTGGTAGGTCCCCGGAAGGTATTCATAGCGGCGGTAGGCCGGGTTGTCCGGGATCATGTCGCCGTCAAGGCCGGTCACCCCGCAGCTCGGGTTGAGCGTCTTGACCGTGAACAGGTCGGCCCCCAGGTTTTTGGCTTCCCTGCGCATCCTTTCAACCTCGCCCTCGTTCTGTTTCATGACAACCATCCGGAGGTTGATGGTGGTCGGTGACCCGCACCGCTTTTTCAGTCCGATGAGGGTTCTGAGTCCCCGGAGTGCCCGGTTCAGGTTGCCCTTCTGCCGGTATACCTCGTATTTTTCGGGCTCCAGGGAATCGATCGCAACGATGATGGTCGTCAGCCCCGAGTTCAGGAGATCCGTAAGATATTTTTCATCGGTAAGGAAATGGGCGTTCGTGCTGGTCACCGTCCGGATCCCCCGATCGCTGGCATAGCGGATCATTGCGGGGAGATCGGGATTCAGCAGCGGTTCGCCCCAGTCCCACATCACCAAAAAGAGAAGGTAGTCCGCCATGTCATCGATGATAACCTGGAACTCCGCGAGCGTCATGTGCCGCAGCTCCCGGTTGAGTTCCTTCCTGCCCGCGGGGCATAAGGGGCAGCCCAGGTTGCACAGGCTGGTTGGTTCGATCTGGAGCATGTACGGGTACCCCGGGGCGGCGAAACCAGCGAGATCGCGGGATGATCCCGACATCCGTTTCCAGTTCTGGTATTTTTTCTCGGGGACATCGTGCCACGTATAATCGATGGAATCGTGGGTCAGCGTTATGGTTTTTCCCATCATTGGTGTCTCCGGTTCCCGGCTGTCCAGTAGTGAAATCTCGATACGAATATACCTGCGTATTTGAAAACCGATTCCCGTTTATTTTTCCGTTAAAATAAAAAACCGGGTGCAAAACGCGGGGATGTTAAGGTTACCTGCTGGCATTGCTGGAGCGGAGCCTGCAGTTACCCATGATGATCGATGCGTTACGGTAAACGAGGAAAACAGGGGGGAACCCGGGACCTGACAACTCGTCCGGGGATCCTGCCATGTACATCTGTAGGGGGTTCTGATGGCTGTGCCAACCGCTGCAATCCTCAGGAGAACTGCGTTCCGGGGAGATCCGGCAGTTCTCCACTACCCTGATCCGACAGGGTTTCCCCGGCACCCGGATATCCGGTAACGATGTCTATTATGTCGGGGGATCGGATCCCATTGCCGGATCCGCAGAGCGGCCCGGCCATGATGTAGGGTTTCTGGCACATATATTACAATTATTCAAACCTATATTAAAATCATTCGTTTGTCGCATGAAACACATTTAGGTATTTTTAATGAAAACAACAGGAAAATTTTCAAGTTTTTACCGGAAATGACCGAAATGCTGCCATGTAACATCTCTCTTGGGTTCTTCCGGGCGTGATCCTGACAAATAAAAACGAAAAAATTAACAGAAATGAATATATCAGTATGACATGCTGATCGTATGGATGCGAAGAAATGGGTGGGGGGCATTGCTGCAACGGTGATCGGCGCCCTGATCATCTGGTGAATCACGGTGCCGGGAGGTCCGATGGTCCCGGCACCGCTCCAGGAAAAGCCGGTCCCGGAGATCCTGGATTTCAGCGCCACGGATATCTCTGCCGGTGAGCGCTCATCAGGAACTTTCCGGGTCTTTAATGATGGTGCAGTGACTGCCCAGCACCGCACGATCTGGTGGTACTCCGGAAGCGAGGTCGGGAAGCAGCTGGAGAAGGGGCTGCTTCCGGGGCAGTCAGCGGTCTCGCCCGAATTTGGCCTGGCATCAAAGGAGACCAGGCAGGTTACCCTGATGAGCCTGCAGTACTCGGAGCCCGGGACGTTCCGTTCCAGAGCGCAGCTGGAATGTGTCAAAGGCAGCGATCCCGCTGCATATTCCTCCACCGAATTTGAAAAGACCCTCACGGTCTTCAGCCGCTAAGCAGGAAAAAACGGATCCCACAGGTCAAGGATCCCGGAAAAATATTTCCGACGTCGGGGGCCTGCCGGCTGATCCGCAGACACCGAACGAAGCATTTCCGAAATAGCTGAGCATCCCGCGATCGTATTGCCTGCTGCAGTCCGCACCACACTCATCGTGGTGAAGATTTTGCAGGGAGTATTATGGTACCCGTACTGGATCGTCACGTTCGCAGATCATATCCGGACCGCTCCGGCAGGGGGCGGTCTCTGTCAGCCCCGGTCCAGTCCCCCGGCCATCTTCTTCCATTCCGTGATATCCATGAGCGATGCCACGTAGCGCTTCGATCCGGGAATCATGTTGATGGTCAGGAAGATAGCTCGGATTTGCCCGTCCGGCCGGAGGAACCGGAACTCGTACTGGTTCGGGACCTCCTCGTTTCTCACCCGTTTCCGGTGTATCGCGATCATCCGGTCGACGTCTTCCTTCACCACGAACTCCGTCCACTTCCTCCTGCCTTCGATCTCGCTTTTCCGGAGGCCGGAGAGCTCTTCGAACTTCGAGTTCACGAGCGCGATGACCGTACTGTCCTCGAGAACGGCCATGGCAGTGCCGGTTGTCTCGAAGATGGTGCGGTAGAGTTTTTCGGAATCGCGGAGGGTCTCTTCCGATGCTTCGAGTGCCCGGGCCGAACGGTAATGCCCGACAGCCATCCTGACCTTGTGGGCAAGCTCGGCGAACTGGGCCGCCGGGTTACCGCCTTTCTGGAGATAGAAATCCGCGCCGTTGTTGAGGGCCTCGATGACCACCTCCTCCCGGCCGCGCCCGGTGAAGAGGATGAAGGGGATCTTTCCCCGGGTGGAACGGACTTGTTTGAGAAATGCGATGCCGTCCATCTCCGGCATCAGGTAGTCCGAGATGATACAGTCGTAGTCCGACGGACCGAGTTTCTCCAGGGCCCGGGAAGGGGATTCCTCGGTATCCACCTGCATCTCACCGGAATGTTCGAGATAAATCTTCCCGATATCGAGAAGACCCTGTTCGTCATCGACATACAGGACAGTTATCGGTGCCATGGTCGGCCGGCTGATGATCAACATGACGACGGCAGGGTATAAAAAGTCTGCCGGAACCCCGGTTCTATTCATGACGGAATTATTTATCCAGCCGCGAAATTCTCAGCAAACATCCGGCAATGCTTCAACGGCCGGTATGAGCAGTGCCCGGATCCTTATCCCCGGTGTCGCCACCGGGCCGGGAGGTTCCGAAAACTAAGTCGAGGACTTCGCAGTCTATCCCGGTACTGGACAGTTGAGGTGCCCGATGGACGATTCTTTCCCACCTGTTCCGGAACCGGCAGCCGGAAGATCTTTGATACCGGTGCAATTCACGGATTCAGGTCCTTTCGATCTGCACAAGGAAGACGAACCGTGCAACCGGTCGAAAATTTTCCTGTTCTGATCGGATGATCTTTCTGCCGGCAGGATCGATCAGCGGACGTTATTGGAATTTTTTTTGAAAATGCCCTGAGAAAAAGTGTGGATTTGTTCCGTTGAACAGAAGAAGATTATTTCTTCTTCTTCGCTGCGGGCTTCTTGGTTGCCGCCGCCTTCTTTGCCGGCTTCTTAGCTGCCGCCTTCTTTGCTGCTGCCATCGGGATCCACCTCCTACCGGAAAGGGTTATAATTTTTCTCAATCTGTGAATTAATAAATATTTTGGTCGCAACGGGTTTTTCGCGCCCAGAAACCCACAAAACCATCATTTTTTTGGCAGGAAATTGACTGTTTTTTGTGAAATCCCAAGGAACAAAGCGTTCCATCACGAAATGCGCAATCCTTCGTAAAATGCTCCGATCAGCGAAATACTAATTATTTGGGCTATTTATATTTCGCAAAATTCCGGTTTTTGCTCAAAGGAGGAGCGCATGTAAAGGGCGGAAAAAAAGGTGTTTTCTGCTGAGGTGCCCGCAGAAAAAAAATTCCGGGCCGGCAACGATAACCTTTATCCATCCGCAGAACATCAATCCTACCTGTATGAAGAAGCAGTTCGTAATCGGGCTCCTCGGCGGGTTCCTGGGACTGGCAACGGCACTCTTCGTGATCCTGTCTGCCTCCTCGAACGAGATGACGCTCTCGGGGGTCCAGGCCGCCCTCTTCTCGAGCCTGGGCCTGATGGGTGCTGCGATCGCCAAGAAGGAAACGAAGTTTGCCGGTTACATGCTCATCTGTTCCGCGGTGTTCATCACGCTCACTGTGCCGATCGCAAACACCCTCTCGCTGCTGTACATGTACCTCCCGACCGTGATCTGCCTCGGCCTTGCCGGCACGCTCTGCTTCCTGGAACCGGAAGAACAGGAATCCGCAACGCTGGAATGATCCACTGTCCCTGCGTGACGGTGGAAAAAAGAACAATTAATTTGCTTCTTCCCCGTTTTTTAAATCTTCTTCCTGCACCCGCCCTCTGCCTTCCGCAATCCCCCTGCCCGTCCGTTCCCGGATGATCCCGTACATCGCCCCCATGCCGGCGAAGAGAATGAATGCGAGGAAGAGCGTTCGGAAGATCAGTCCCAGGTATACGCTGTCGCCGCTCTCCGTAAAGAGCGTGTACCCGTACATGAGTACCGCGAGGCACACCGCTCCGAGGCTGATGGCCGTTGCACGGAACGCCGTGAACATCCGGCTGCGGGTGTCGGGAAAGATCAGGAGCCCCATGATGCCGACGCCGGCAAAGACAATTCCTGCCGCGAGTAAAAACCAGATGACGACATCCGCGGAGAAGGAACTCATGCGGCACCTGCCCCCCTTGTTTTTGCCTGCCATATCGCGATACCGAGACAGCAGATGTCGAGGAAGATGAAGAGATCGGTGACGATGATGGCATTCCATGCAATGCTGAGGGTGAGTGCCGCCATCGAAGCGAGTGCCACGGCCACGACCGCTGCAACGGACCGGTCGTCCGGGGACGGGGTGCGTGCTGCCCGGAGGAGCATGCCCAGGGCAAGCAGTCCCAGGATCCCCGCAGAGAGAAGCCAGGTATCGATCATGTCTCCTGTACCATGGGGAAGAATTATATTTATCCATACCCCTGCCCCGATCCCGGAAGAGCAGGGCCCCGGTACTGCGGTCCAGCCTGGTATAAACGGGGCCGTCCTTTCATTTTTATTCCCCGGAAGCGAATAATGACTGCAATGCGCCCGTCCTATCTTGGAAAAATTTTACTGCGCTGGTGCGATGCCTGCCATGTGCCGGTGTTGTCGGAGCACTGTGCCTGCGGGGCAGCTACCCGCCCGGTGCCGGTCACACCGCCCGGCGATGCCCGCCCGGCATTCCCTGCCGATGTCGCCCTGATCAACCGGATCTACGAGGATCACTTCGGCGCCCCGCTTATACCGGAGGGTCATATCGCCCTCCTGAACAAGGTACCGGACAAGGACCGGATGGAGGAGATCATCGTGGGCGGCGGCATCGCGGGGATCATCCGGTACTTCCCGGCGGAGCGGCGCTGGGAACCGGTACCCCGCCCTGAGGCCTGCTGCCTGTTCCGGCCGACCCGGCACGTGGTCACCATCAGCAACGATGCAGTCCCGTTCGTCCGCGACCAGGGCATGAGCGTGCTCCGTCCCGGCATGGTCGCAATCGACGACAGCGTAACGAGCGGCGACGAGGTCTTCGTTCTTGCACCGGACGGGACCTGCGCTGCAGTCGGCCGGGCTAAGGCGGATGCGGCGGCCGCCCGGGCCATGGCAAAGGGATCGATCGTCCGGACCCGGCACAACATCGCGTCGCAGCTTGTCCCGGGAAGAGCTGCGTGGGACGACGCGGTGCGGGCAAATGCAGAAGTGCTCGACGGGGCGGAAGACGCCTCGATCCGGTTCGTGCGGGCAGTTGCGGATCGCAACCCGGATCTTGCACGGAACGTCTCCTATTCCGGCGGCAAGGACAGCCTTGCCACCCTGCTCGTGGTGACGAAGGCGATCGGGAAAGTGCCACTGCTCTTTGCGGACACCGGCCTCGAGTTCCCGGAGACGTACGCGAATGTCCGGGAGGCATCGGATCGGTACGGCCTCGAGATCATCCGGACGGACGGGAATACCAGCTTCTGGAAGACCTTTGCCGATCAGGGACCGCCGGCGGTGAATGCCCGGTGGTGCTGCAAAGTCTGCAAGCTGACCCCGGTCGGGGATCTGATCCGGGAGCGGTGGGGCGAGTGCCTCTCGTTCATCGGCCAGCGGCGTTACGAGTCGGCGAGACGGGCGGACAGCGACCGGGTCTGGCGGAACCGGAACGTGAAAAACCAGCTCTCGGCTGCCCCGATCCACAACTGGACCGCCCTGCACGTCTGGCTGTACCTGATGCGCGAGAAGGCGCCCTACAATGTCCTGTATGAGCGGCACCTGGACCGGATCGGATGTTTCATGTGCCCGTCCAGCGATATGGCATTGATCCACGGGATCGAGGCCGGCTACCCGGATCTCTGGAAGGGCTGGGTGGCCCGGCTCGAGGAATACCGGCGGACCCACGGGCTGCCCGCGGCGTGGGTGACGGAGGGCCGGTGGCGCCTCGCTGAGGAAGAGACAGATGACGAAGATAGCCATTATTGATTACGGCCTCGGGAACCTCCGCAGCGTGATCCGCGGCCTCGAGAAGGCCGGCGCGAACGCGGTCATCACGGCTGATCCCGCCGAGATAGCGGCAGCGGACGGGCTGGTACTACCGGGCGTAGGAGCGTTCCGCGAGGGCATGGACCAGCTCGGACCCCTGCAGGAGACGGTTATTGCCGCCACCCGCGATGTCCCGCTCCTCGGGATCTGCCTCGGGATGCAGATGCTCCTCGAGACAAGCGAGGAGCACGGTATCCACCGGGGCCTCGGGCTCATCCCCGGGGCGGTGAAACGATTCCCGCACGTGGCGGGAATGAAGGTGCCGCACATGGGCTGGAACTCCCTCACCATCGAGAAGTCAGAAAGCCCGCTCTTCGCCGGCCTCCGGCAGGATGAATACGTGTACTTTGTGCACTCATATTATGCGGATACGACTCCGGAATACACTCTCACGAGCACGGATTACATCTGCCCGTTCGCGTCCTCGGTCGGCAGGGGCAATGTCTACGGCGTCCAGTTCCACCCGGAGAAGAGCGGGGCAGTCGGGCTCCGGATCCTCCGGAATTTTATCGGGATGGTCTAGCATATTCTCTCTCATGTTCTCTCCTGACCGGATCGGCCCCCCCCATTGAAACCGATGCCGAAACTCAGCCATTCCAAATCATCCAGATACCTATATATCCTGTACAAAAAAATTTCAACTATGCAGAATTCATTTGTCCCGCAACCCGGTCCTCTTCCTGCTGCCGGGAAAGAAGGGACATTTTTCAGGCGACTTATTACCTGCATTACAAGAGCCTTTGCCGGATTTCCTTACATCCTCTGGTCAGCGGGAAAACACAGTGCGAAACGTGAAGAGAACATTGAGAAAGAAAAACACTAAAGTATCCGACGGTATTTCCCCCCCCCGTGCGCCAGCCCCGTCCCCGCAGGGGGCGGGGGCGCTCAGGATTTTTCTGCATTACCGGTCCGGGAAAAAAAACACATTTTTGCAGGGTAATACCAGGGAAATCGTGATGCGCCCCGTCCCCCTCCGGGGGACTGGTGGCACAAGAAGGGGGCTTTTGTTTTCTCAGATACGTTCCGGAGCCATATTTTGCTGTTTTTTTATCATTAGCTTGGATGAGAAACCTATTATCCTGACGCATTCGATGCTGTTGTCATGAAAAGGATCCTGCTGATTGCGATCTGTCTGGTCTGCATCGCCGGACCGGCATCCGCATACGGACTATATCTCGACTGCCCGTCCTCCGTGCAGGCCGGCCTCCCGCTGAAATGTTCGATCGACAGTGATCTCCCTGCAGGCTATTCGTTCGATCTCGTCCTCTACCGCTCCGAGTACACGGCAACCGAGCTGAGCCGGCAGCCGGTCACGATCCAACAGGACCATAACACCCAGTTCCGGCTGTTCGATACCCAGGGGCTCCCGGGGGGCAGCTACAAGGTCGAGACCCAGTACAAGACAACGGAAGGGGAAGAGGCGCTCCGCTCGGATTCCGTGACGTACAAGCTGGTCACGATCCTCGACCGTTCCAGCGAGATCACCATCACAGCCCCCATGACCCAGCCGCTGGAGGACGCGCTCCGGATCGAGGGTTCCATCACGAAGCTGAGCAACGAGGGCGTTCAGATCGAGGTCCGCGGGCCCGAGGGCCGGATCTTCGGGCCCCAGTATATCGGGACGAAGGCCGACGTGAAGGACGACTCGGGCATCTTCGCCTACCATGTCACGGTCACGAGCCCCGGCACCTACGAGGTCGCCTTCAACGATTCCCGCGGATTCATCGGGATCAAGACATTCACCGTTGCACCGACCCCGACCCCGGTGCTGACGACCGTGCCGACCACCGTCACGACGACCCGGGTGATAACGACGGTGCCGACACCCCTGCCAACCGCAACCCAGTCCCCGCTCCCGCTTCCTGTTGCAATCGCGGCTGTGGCGGTGGCAGGACTGCTCGCTTCGCGGACCGTGAAGAAACGATAACAACCGTTTGCCTTCCCGTTTTTCAATTTTTTTTATTACGAGACTTACTTCAGTTAGAAATCCTTTTTTTCCGGAATGTTACCCCCCCTGGCGCCAGCCCTGCCCCACCAGGGGGGCGGGGGCGCATGGGATTCCTCTGTATTACCTGTTCGCCTGGTTACGGTGATACAACATTTTTGCGCCACAGGGGATTCTGTAGCGTCAGGGGCAAAGGCTCACTCGCCATGGCTCCGGGGGCATATGAGAGTTTCAACAGAACTAAAAAAATGCTCAACGATTTTCTCCGGAAAAAAGCATGAGTTTTTTTGATAGGGTTACGACCTCCATACCCCATCAGGATGGTTGCCATCGCCCCCGGTAGGCGCCCCCGCAGCGGCCTTCATTTCCGGTTTTCACTGCTCTGCTCTTGCCCGCCGTGCCGCGGAGCGAACCTGGGGCGGGGAGCCCTCACAGGTATGCTCATCGCGGATACCATTGGATCGTCCGGGTGCGGATGCTCGGGGTCATCCCCATTCTCCCGGGCACAAAAAAATCAGTGCTTATTTTTCTTCCAGAGCCAGGCTTCGTAACAGACCAGCACGAGGATGACAAGCACACCGCCAAGGAAGAACGCGAGTGCCGGGTCTACGGACGGTGCAGCCGTGACCAGGCCGGATCCGGCA
>Ga0187786_10000494_pt1 | contig 10848 bp, 8 predicted proteins | sample 0815_BV2_10_20_M_FD_132449 | JGI IMG/M metagenome (GOLD analysis project Ga0187786, IMG submission 132449) | Tropical peat soil microbial communities from peatlands in Department of Meta, Colombia - 0815_BV2_10_20_MG | ecosystem: Environmental > Terrestrial > Soil > Wetlands > Peat | place...
GAGTCCTTCTCCAGAAAGACAACGTGTTCCATCAGCGCTGCCTCGCCGCATGCATCTCGCGGAAAGTCTTGCCCTGCGGCGCGGGGAAGTCACGGCCATCAGTCCAACCGGGCGCAATGCCGAGTGCACCGATACGGTCGCGGCCGCCAGCCAACCAGCTGAGATAGCGTACGCCGAACCGGGTACCGACCGCGTAGAGCTTCGGCCGACAAGCTACCCAGGCCCAGGCCTTGAGGGTCAGGCGTTCCATCAGCGGCCGCAGGCCCTTCTCCACCTGCTTTTCGCGCAGCTTGCGCAGAAGTTCGGGCAGCGGAATCTTTACCGGGCAGACTACGCCGCACTGGTTGCACAGGGTCGCCGCATGCGGCAGGTCAATGGCCTTGTCGAGGCCCATGTAGAGCGGCGTCAGCACCGAACCCATCGGCCCCGGGTAAACCCAGCCGTAGGCGTGGCCGCCGATGGTCTGATAGACAGGGCAATGGTTCATACAGGCGCCGCAGCGGATGCAGCGCAGCATGTCCTGGAACTCGGACGCGACTACATCGGCACGACCGTTGTCGACCAGTACGAAATACAGGTGCTCGGGGCCGTCGTGCTCCTCCGGCTGCTTGATGCCGGTGAGCAGCGACACGTAGTTGGAAATCGACTGGCCGGTGGCCGAGCGGATGAGCAGGCGCAGCAGCAGCGAGAGGTCTTCCAGGGTCGGGGTCACCTTCTCGATGCCGGTGACGACCACATGCACGCGCGGCAGGGTGGTGACCATGCGGCCGTTGCCCTCGTTGGTGACGAGCGCGACCGAACCGGTTTCGGCAACGAGGAAGTTTCCGCCCGAGATGCCCATGTCGGCATCGAGAAAGTGCTGGCGCAGTACTTCACGCGCCTCGCGCGTGAGTTCCGGAATCTCGGTCTTGCGCGGCGTCTTGTGCACCCTTGCGAACAGGTCGGCCACCTCGTCGAGGCCCTTGTGCACCACCGGCGCGATGATGTGCGAGGGTGGCTCGTTGTCGTTGATCTGGAGGATGTACTCGCCGAGGTCAGTTTCCACCGGCTGTATGCCGGCCGCCTCCAGTGCCTGGTTGAGTCCGGCCTCCTCGGAGAGCATGGACTTCGACTTGGCCGCCTTTTTGACGCCGTGCCGACGGGCGATGTCGACGACGTGCCGGCAAACCTCGGCACTGTCCTTGGCCCACAGCACCGTGGCGCCGGTTGCAATCGCCGCCGATTCGAATCTCTCCAGCCAGAGGTCGAGGTCGTTCAACACGCGGTTGCGCAATTCGGCGCCGGCTTCGCGCAGGGCTTCGAAATCGCCGCCCTCGGCCTGAAAGTCAGTGATGGCGGTACGCCGCTTGTCCACGAACTTGCCCTTGGACATACGCATGTTCCCCTGCAATACGGGGTTGGCCAGCGCCGACGCAGCGTTGGCCTTGAAGAACATGGAGCGGATCTGCATCAGTCGTCTCCAGCCAGGACTTCGGCGACGTGGAGAACACGCGTAGTCTCGTCGCCCATTCGCCGCAGCTTACCTTCGATATTGAGCAGGCAGCCAAGATCGCCGCCAACGATGGCGTCGGCGCCCGTCGTGCAGGCGTTGGCGCATTTCCGCTCGGCGATGGCGGCCGAGACGTCGCCGAACTTGACCGAGAAGGTGCCGCCGAAGCCGCAGCACTCCTCGGCGCCCGGCATCTCCTTCAGTTCGACGCCGGGGAGCTTCGCCAGCAGTTGGCGCGGCTGGCGCTTGATGCCGAGGCTGCGCAGGCCGGCACAGGAATCATGGTAAGTGATGCTGCCGCAAAAATTGCCGGGCAGTTTGTCAACTCTGGCGACATTGACGAGGAAATCCGTGAGTTCGTGCACGCGGCTGGCCAGCGCGACGGCGCGTCCGTGCCATTCGGGATCATCGGCAAACAGCCCCGGATACTCATTGCGGATCTGATCGGCGCAGGAGCCCGAGGGCGCGACGACGTATTCGTAGCCCTCGAACTCGGCGATTACTTTCTTCGCCAGCATTGCCGCCGAAGCCCGGTCGCCGCTGTTGAAGGCCGGCTGGCCGCAGCAGGTTTGGGAATCCGGCACGATCACCTCGCATCCGGCCGCTTCCAGCAATCGGATGACGGCGAAGCCGATGCGCGGCCGCATCATGTCGACCAGGCAGGTGACGAAGAGTGCAACCCGCATCAAATCCCCCGTAATTCGAAGCCGCGATTTTTCACATTGTGGCATACTTCCGACACCTTCCGGAACCCGATCCCATGCCGCGTCCGCTTGCCCAATCCGCCGAAGCAAAGAGTCCGATCCAGGTCATCGAGCGCATGATGAAACTTCTCGATGTCCTCTCGTACTACCACGATCCGGTGAGTCTGAAGCAACTGGCGCTGGAGACAGGGCTGCATCCCTCGACCGCGCACCGGATCCTGGCGGCCATGGCGGTTTCCGGTTTCGTCGAGCGGGCCGACCCCGGCACTTACCGGCTCGGCATCCGGCTGCTGGAACTGGGCAATGTCGTCAAGTCGCGCATCAACATCCGCGACTCGGCGATGCCGCAGATGCAGGCGTTGCACGAAAAGATAGGCGAAAGTGTGAACCTCGGTGTGCGCCAGGGCGATGAGATCGTCTATGTCGAGCGGACGTCAAGCGGCCGCTCGTCGGTGCGGGTGGTGCACCTGGTCGGCGCGCGGGCGCCGCTGCACGTGACCGCGGCCGGCAAGCTCTATCTGGCCGAGGGTGGACGCGACGAACTGCGCGAGTATGCCCGCCGCACCGGCCTGCCGGGCCTGACGCCGACGTCGATCACTTCCCTGCCGGCGCTGGAAAAGGAAATCGAGCGGGTGCGCCGGCACGGCGTCGCCTACGATAACGAGGAGATCGAGCAGGGCCTGCGCTGCATCGCGGCGCCGGTGCGCGACGACACGGGAGACGTCGTTGCCGGGCTGTCGGTTTCCGCTCCGGCCGAGCGCTACGACCCGGACTGGGTGCCGCTGCTGCAGGCCACGGCCGAGGCCATCTCGGCCGCGATCGGACACATCAAGCCGGCGAAATAGGCCTGGCGTCAGCCCGCAGACGGACGCTGCGGCAACGAGGCGCTTTCAACCCAGCGCTTGATGCGGTTGGCGTCGCCGACGCGTGTCAGCTTGCCCCAGGAATCCAGCAGCACGATGATCATCGGCTTATTGTTCAGCCATGCCTGCATGACCAGGCATCGGCCGGCTTCGCTGATATAGCCGGTCTTGGACAGGCCGATATCCCAGCCATCATTCTTCACCAAGTGGTTGGTATTGTGGAAAGAATGCGGCCGGCCGGCGATGTTCACCTCGTATTCCGGCGTGGTGGAAAACTGGCGGATCAGGGGGTACTGGTGCGCAGCTGCCACCATCTTGGTCAGGTCGCGGGCGCTGGAGACATTGGCTGCCGTCAGGCCGGTGGGGTCCTCGAATCGGGTCTCAGTCAGGCCAAGTTCCGTCGCCTTGCGGTTCATGGCCGTGACGAAAGCTTCGCGACCGCCGGGGTAGTGGCGGGAGAGAGCCGCCGCGGCGCGGTTTTCCGAAGCCATCAGGGCGAGTCGCAGCATCTCCTCGCGACTAAGCCGGGTGCCCACCTTGAGCCTGGAGCGCGTTCCCTTGAGCATATCGACGTCGTCTTCATCGATGGCCAACTCTTCCGCTAAACTGGGCTTCGCGTCGAGCGCGACCATGGCGGTCATCAGCTTGGTGATCGAGGCGATCGGAACCTGGGCACCGGCGTTCTTTTCGAACAGCACGGCGCCGCTGCTCTGGTCCACCACTAGTGCGGAAGCCGACTGGAGAACCAGATCCCGCGTCTCTTCGAGGGCGGCTGAAGATGAAGCATGATGGTGCTTATGCTTGACTATCCGGGCCTTGGCCTTGACGTGCTTCTTGGTAACCGCCACCTTCTTTTTCGTTGCTGCCAGCGCCTCGCCGGATATCGGCCCGACGGCTATTCCTGCAGACACCAGCAGCAGCATTAATACCCTCTTCATGCCTTCCTCCGCCGCAATATATCGTTAGTCTAACATCCGACCGATAGGCTGCAATCAGGAGTATCGGCAATAATTCCAATTACTAAAGGGTGATAGCGACGAAATCTCAAGTTTTATCGAGATCAAGATCGAGGAAAGTGGCGATTTCACCCCGACGCGACATGGCGTCCCGGTAGCCGAGGTCGATCAATTTCTCCGTATAGGCCGCCTCGAACAGCAGATAGCTGGCCAGGGCGCCGTTGCCGCGTGTGCCGATGCCGCGCAACAGGGCTCGCACCGCCCAGGGAAGGTCGCGCACATGGTGGGCGGCCATGAGATCCAGTCGTTCGGAGGGCTCGATGACCATCAATTCGATGGGTCGCCAGGGCAATTTTTCCCGCTGCCGGACATCTCTCGGTATGCGCGCCACCAGGCGATTCACCTGACCCATCCGTTCGATGTCGGCCGAAAGGCAATCCGCATAGATACCGGACAGCACATGCCCGGCGGTTTCCGCCAGGGTAGGGTGGTGGTTGCTGGACGAACGGTCGCTCTCGCCGGAGGCCATACGGCCGGTACTGATGACCAGAATACGCTCGGCACCGAGGCGAATCGCCGGTGACAGCGGTGCCAGTTCGCGCATGGCGCCGTCGCCGAAGTACTCTCGATGCAGTTTGACCGCCGGGAACATGAAGGGGACGGCCATCGAGGCCATGACGTGTTCCGTGCTCAGCGCGACATGGGCGCCGACGCGTTGGGCGCGCTGCCACGGCTCCAGATCGGCACGGCCCTGGAAGAAGCTGACGCATTGGCCGGAGGCATAGCCGGAACAGGTTACGCTAAGAGCGCGCAGGCCGTGGGCGGTGATCGCATTGTCCAACCGGCTGAAATCCAGGTGTCGGGACAGCAACCGGCCAAACGGCGCGTTGTCGAACACAGCCCGGGGACTAGCCCCGAACAACCAGCCAACAACTGGCGCCGACAGCCAGCGCCCCCCGGAAATGGCAACTCCCAAGGAGTCGGCGCGATAGATGTCGCCAGCATGCACTTCAGACCATAAAGACGTGAGCGCATCGACACCGGCGCCAAAATCATCGGCAGCCAGCGCCAGACTGGCGGCATTGATGGCGCCACCGGAAAGGCCACAATAGATCGAAAACGGGCTGCGCTCCGGCTGCCGCATCAATTCCCGCAGCGCCTTGAGAACGCCGACTTCGTAGGCGGCGCGCGCACCGCCGCCCGTCACCACCAGGGCGGTCCTGGTATCGTTGCCTTGCATCATTATTGTGCCAGCCGTGCCTGCTGTTCCTGGGCGACCTCCACCGACAGCAGGGCGGTGACATTGACGATGCGGCGCACCGTCGCCGTGGGAGTCAGGATATGCACCGGCCGTGCCGCGCCCAGCAGTATCGGGCCGACCGTGAAGCCGTCGCCGGCGGCGGTCTTGAGGAGATTGAAGGCGATATTGGCGGCGTCCAGAGTCGGCATCACCAGCAGGTTGGCCGCGCCCTTGAGACGCGACGGCGGGAAAACCTGATGGCGAATATCTTCCGACAAGGCGGCGTCGCCGTGCATTTCGCCATCGACCTCCAGCTGCGGCGCCCGTTCGGTGATGAGGTCGAGAGCACGGCGCATCTTGAGGGCCGTCGGCGTATCGTCCGTGCCGAAGCTGGAATGCGACAGCAGGGCCACCTTCGGCGTCAGGCCGAAGCGGCGCACTTCCTCGGCGGCCAGTATCGTCATCTCGGCCAGCTGTTCGGCCGTGGGATCGTAATTGACGTAGGTGTCGCCGATGAACAGGGTACGGCTAGGCAGAATGATCATGTTCATGGCGTGGAAGCTGTCCACGCCCGGCCGCCGGCCGATCACCTCGGCGATGTACTTGAGGTGCAGGGCATGACGGCCGAAGGTGCCGCAGAGCATCGCGTCGGCGTAGCCGTGGCGCACCAGCATGGCGCCGATCAGTGTCGTGCGCCGCCGCATTTCCCTCTTGGCATATTCGACACCGATGCCCTTGCGGCAGGTGAGCTGGTAGTAATCCTGCCAGAGATCCTTGTAGCGGGGATCGGAATCCGGGTTGACCAGTTCGAAATGCTGGTCCGCCCTGATACGCAAGCCGTCCTTTTCGATGCGCGTTGCCACGACCTGCGGACGGCCGATCACGATGGGCTTGGCCAACCCCTCGTCGACGACGGTCTGCACGGCCCGAAGGATGCGATCATCCTCGCCCTCGCAGAAGACGATGCGTGCGGGATTCCTCTTGGCCGCCGCGAACACCGGGCGCATCAGCAGACCGGTGTGATAGACGAATTCGTTTAGCTGCTGCCGGTAGGCCGCCATATCGGCGATAGGGCGTGTCGCCACGCCTGACTCCATGGCCGCCTGGGCCACCGCTGGCGCCACCTTCATGATCAGGCGCGGATCGAACGGCTTGGGAATCAGGTACTCAGGGCCAAAGGCTAGTTCTTCCTTGCCGTAGGCGGCGGTCACCACTTCCGATTGTTCGGCGTGTGCCAATTCAGCGATCGCCTTCACCGCCGCAATCTTCATCGCCTCGTTGATGGTGGTGGCGCCGACGTCGAGCGCACCACGAAACATGAACGGGAAACACAAAACGTTGTTGACCTGGTTCGGGTAGTCCGAACGGCCGGTGCCGATGATCGCGTCCGGCCGCACTGCCTTGGCGTCCTCGGGCAGGATTTCCGGATCGGGGTTGGCCATGGCCAGGATCAGCGGATCGGGCGCCATGGTCGCGACCATCTCCGGTTTCAGCACACCCTTGGTCGACAGTCCCAGAAAAACGTCGGCGCCAGGCATGATGTCGGCCAGTGTGCGGGCGCCGGTTTCCTGCGCATAGCGCTGCTTGGACGGATCAAGCTTCTCCCGACCGGTATGAATGACGCCCTTGCTATCCACCGCATAGACATTCTTGCGGTCGAGACCGACACTCACCAGCAGGTCCAGGCAGGCGATGGCGGCAGCACCAGCGCCGGAACACACCAGCTTGACCTCGCCGATATCCTTGCCGACCACGCGCAGGCCGTTGAGCACGGCGGCAGCGGTGATGATGGCGGTGCCATGCTGGTCGTCGTGGAACACCGGGATCTTCATGCGCTCGCGCAGCTTGGACTCGACGTAGAAGCACTCGGGCGCCTTGATGTCCTCAAGGTTGATGCCGCCGAAGGTCGGTTCGAGCGCAGCAATGATGTCCACCAGCTTGTCGGGGTCGAGCTCGTTGATCTCGATGTCGAAAACATCGATGCCGGCGAACTTCTTGAACAGCACGCCCTTGCCTTCCATCACCGGCTTGCCGGCCAGCGGGCCGATGTTTCCCAGCCCGAGCACGGCCGTGCCGTTGCTGACGACCGCGACCAGATTGCCGCGAGAAGTGTATTTGTAGGCATTCGCCGGGTCGGCGACGATTTCGTCGCAGGCTGCGGCAACGCCCGGCGAATAGGCGAGGGAAAGGTCGTTCTGATTGGTCAGCGCCTTGGTCGGCGTGACTGAGATCTTGCCTGGCTTGGGCAGCCGGTGGTAGTCCAGGGCGGCGGCGCGAAATCTTTCATCCATGAATAAGCTTCCTTTCTTGGCACCCGGGGCGATTGTGGCACAATTCCGGGCACAATCCCCCAGCCTGCCAATCCCGCTCCCTGACGGAGAAAACATGAGCCAAGCCATCTCCGGCGCCGACGCGCCCGAATACGTCAAGCACGCCAAACTGAAGTCCTGGGTTGCCGAAGTGGCGGCACTCACGCAGCCCCGGAGCATCGTCTGGTGCGATGGCTCTCAGGCCGAGTACGACCGCCTTTGCGCGCAAATGGTCGAGGCCGGCACCTTCGTTAAGCTCAACCCCGCCAAGCGGCCCAATTCCTACCTGGCCTGCTCCGATCCGTCCGATGTCGCACGCGTCGAAGACCGCACCTACATCTGCGCCGAAAGGCAGGAAGACGCCGGCCCGACCAACAACTGGGAATCTCCGGCGAAAATGAAGGAAACCCTGACCGGCCTGTTCAAGGGCTCTATGCGCGGTCGCACCATGTACATCATCCCCTTCAGCATGGGTCCGCTGGGTTCGCCGATCGCACAGATCGGCGTCGAGATCACCGACTCGGCCTATGTGGTCGTCAACATGCGCACCATGACCCGCATGGGCAAAGCCGTGTATGACGTCATGGGCACGGACGGCGCGTTCGTGCCCTGCCTGCACTCGGTAGGCGCGCCGCTGGAACCGGGCCAGGCCGACTCGAAGTGGCCGTGCAACCCGACCACCAAGTACATAGTCCATTTCCCCGAGACGCGGGAGATCTGGTCCTACGGTTCCGGCTACGGCGGCAACGCGCTCCTGGGCAAGAAGTGTCTGGCCCTGCGCATTGCCTCGACCATGGCCCGCGACGAAGGCTGGCTGGCCGAACACATGCTGATCCTCGGCGTCGAATCGCCACAGGGCGAGAAGTCCTATGTCGCCGCCGCCTTTCCGTCCGCCTGCGGCAAGACCAATTTTGCAATGCTGATCCCGCCGCAAAGCTTCAGCGGCTGGAAGGTCACCACCGTCGGCGACGACATCGCCTGGATCAAGCCCGGGCCCGACGGCCGCTTCTACGCGATCAACCCCGAGGCGGGCTACTTCGGCGTCGCGCCTGGCACCAGCGAGAAGACCAACTTCAACGCCATGGCAACGCTGAAGGACAACATCATCTACACCAACGTCGCTCTGACCGACGATGGCGACGTCTGGTGGGAAGGCATGACCAAGGAGCCGCCAGCGCACTGCATCGATTGGCAGGGCAAGGACTGGACGCCGGCGGATGGCAAGACCGGCCGCAAGGCGGCACACCCGAATGCCCGTTTCACCGCACCAGCATCCCAGTGTCCATCGATCGATCCTGACTGGGAGCGCCCGTCGGGCGTGCCGATCTCGGCGTTCATTTTCGGCGGCCGCCGGGCAACCACCGTACCGCTGGTTTACGAAGCCTTCAACTGGAACTTCGGCGTCTACATGGCAGCGACGCTCGGCTCGGAAACCACTGCCGCCGCCTTCGGCGCGCAGGGTGTGGTGCGCCGCGACCCATTCGCCATGCTGCCCTTCTGCGGCTATCACATGGGCGACTACTTCAACCACTGGCTGAAGATGGGACACGCCGTCGAGCACACACCACGCATTTTCTGCGTCAATTGGTTCCGCATGGACGAGCAGGGCAATTTCATGTGGCCTGGCTTCGGCGAGAACATGCGCGTCCTCAAGTGGATCGTCGATCGCGTCAAGGGCCGCGTACCGGCACGGGAAACGTCACTCGGCTGGATGCCGCGCTTCGCCGACATCGACTGGGGTGGGCTCGACATCACGGAGGCCGAATTCGACGCCTTGACCAAGGTCGATACCGAGGCCTGGAAAACGGAACTGGCCGGTCACAAGGAATGGTTCGACAAGATGGGCGAGCGCCTGCCGCGGCAGCTGGCGCTGAAGCGCGATCTGTTCGAGCTCGCTTTGGTCGACTGATAGTCAGTCACGGCGGTACGCCGCGATGACGCGGATCGCGAAGCGCATGGAAGGAATCGAACCCTTCCATGTCATGGAACTCATGGCCAGGGCCAACGCGCTCGAAGCGCAAGGCCGCGACATCGTCCATATGGAAGTGGGCGAGCCCGATTTCCCGACACCGCAGCCGGTTATCGAGGCCGCCCAGCGTTTCATCGCCACCGGTCAGGTTCATTACACCCACGCCCTTGGCCTGCCGCAGTTGCGTGAGGCGATCGCCTCCTTCTACAAAGATCGCTACCGCGTCAGTGTTCCGCCCGAACGGATTGTCGTCACCGCCGGTGCTTCCGGCGCCCTGTTGCTCGCTCTGGGCGTGCTGATCGATCCGGGCGATCAGGTATTGCTGGCCGATCCGGGCTACCCCTGCAACCGGCATTTCGTGCGCACCTTCGAAGGCCGCGCGAAGGCGATTCCAGTCGATGCCTCAACCGCATATCAGCCGACGGCCGAACAGGTAGCCGCACACTGGTCGCCGCGCACTCGTGCCCTTTTGGTTGCCACTCCGGCCAATCCGACCGGCACGCTGCTGAACCTATCTCAACTTGCCGCGCTGCGTCAGGTGGTGCACGAGCGCGACGGCAGCCTGCTGGTGGACGAGATATACCATGGCCTCACTTACGGCTTTGACGCCGAGACCGCACTGGCGCTCGGCGACGACATCTTCGTCATCAACAGCTTCTCGAAGTACTTCGGCATGACCGGCTGGCGCCTCGGCTGGCTGGTTGCCCCACAGCGCTGCGTCCGCGACATCGAGAAGCTCGCCCAGAACCTTTTCATCTCGCCATCGGCGCCGGCGCAACACGCGGCGCTGGCGGCCTTCAAACCGAACACCCTGGAGATTCTGGAAGCCCGGCGGGTGAAGTTTCAACGTCGCCGCGATACGTTATTGCCCGGCCTGCAGGCACTCGGCTTCGAAATCAAGACTGAGCCGCAAGGAGCCTTCTATGTCTATGCCGATTCGTCGCGACTGGCCCCCGACAGCTTCACCCTGGCGGAGCAACTCGTCAGCAACGCGGGCGTTGCAGCGACGCCGGGGCTCGATTTCGGCAGCTTCCGCCCGGAAGGGCATATGCGCTTCGCCTACACCGTGGCACGCGAGCGGATCGAGGAAGGACTGGTGAGAATGGAACGCTATTTCCGTGCCGCCAAGTAGTCGAAGGGAAACGGGCGACCGGAAATAAAAACGGCGGCTACATCATGCAGCCGCCGAGCCTTGAAGGGAGCCCCGCATTCCGGATCGGAAAACCGGGCAACGGCAACTCAAGAGCCACCGCCGCCCTTTTGGGGATTTCCCGCTCGCCGATCAGGACGGACGCGAACCCGTCGGGAACGGCCATGC
>Ga0187786_10000495_pt1 | contig 10818 bp, 8 predicted proteins | sample 0815_BV2_10_20_M_FD_132449 | JGI IMG/M metagenome (GOLD analysis project Ga0187786, IMG submission 132449) | Tropical peat soil microbial communities from peatlands in Department of Meta, Colombia - 0815_BV2_10_20_MG | ecosystem: Environmental > Terrestrial > Soil > Wetlands > Peat | place...
CTCCGGATGAGTCGTTCGTAATAAGTTCCAGTATGGCCTGGGCGGATTTATATTCTAATTCAACATCGACTTTAGGTGCTTTACCTTGCACAACCTGGTGAACTAGTTTATGATATTCCGATCCATCCAGTTCAGGGCAAGTATTCCCAATAAGAATTATAGTATCGCCTTCATTCTTGAAGGGAGTTGTACGAATGTCTTTTAGGTTCATCACTCCGGCTACACTCACCACAGGAGAAGGATTAACAGTGACTCCTTCGGTTTCATTGTAGAAACTCACGTTACCGCTGATAACTGGCAGATCAAAACGCCTTGCTATGTCTGACATCCCCTCTACGCATTTTTTAAACTGCCAGAATACTTCCGGTTTCTCTGGATTTCCAAAGTTTAAGCAATCAACCATGCACAGTGGTTTGGAGCCCATAGCCACCACGTTACGGATTGACTCTGCAACTGCACCAGCACCCCCATGATATGGGTCTAGGTAGCAGTGGATACTGTTACAATCGGTGGTGAGAGTAAAAGCAGTCTCATCATCTACTCTTAAAACTGCTGCATCATCTCCTGGTTTGACTACGGTACGTATCTGGACTTCGTGATCATATTGCCGGTACACCCAGTTTTTACTAGCTATATTCTGGGATGATAACAGTTTAAGGAGCACTTCATCTGCAGCTACATCTTCCACTTTTACATACTCATCGTCACGTACAGGCTCTCTGGCTTCTCTTTCCACCAGCGGTGGGTCGGCTAAAAGTTCACAGGGCACGTCTGCAACAACTTCTCCCTCCTGGGTAACCACCATCTGACCGTTGTCAGTGACCTGACCAATTACAGAGTAGGGCAGTTCGTGCTTATCAAATACTTCCAGTAAGCTTCCAACATCTTGACGGTGCACAGCAAAAACCATTCTTTCCTGCGACTCAGAGAGCATTATCTCATAGGGAGTCATTCCTTCCTCTCGAAGAGGTACCTTGGTCAACTCCATCAGAGCACCGTTACCGCCTTTTGCAGCCATTTCTGATATACAGCAGGTAAGCCCGCCTCCGCCCAAATCCTTCAATCCCTGGACGTTAACTTTCTCTAAAGCTTCTAAGGTGGCTTCCATCACCTGTTTTTTGGTGAAAGGATCACCAACTTGCACCGCTGGCCTGCTTTCTAATTCAGATGAAGAGGTTAATTCCTCGGATGCAAAGGTCACCCCATGGATACCGTCTCTTCCAGTACGGCCACCCATCAAAACGAACACATCCCCTACATTAGGGGCAACACCATGGACAATGCTGTCTTTACGAACGATCCCGGCGCACACCACATTAACCAGGGGATTAAACTGGAAATTTTCCTCAAATTCCACTTCTCCTCCTACCGTTGGTATTCCCACCCGGTTACCATAATCTGAGATTCCCTTAACCACATACTCAAAAAGGTAACGGCTACGCTGATCCTCTAAAGGACCGAAACGGAGCGAATCAAGGAGTGCCACAGGCATGGCTCCCATGGAGATTATGTCTCGAATGATGCCACCTATACCAGTACCAGCCCCACCATAGGGTTCTACTGCCGAGGGATGGTTATGGCTTTCCATACCCATCACCAGGGCTAAATCGTCGGTTAAGTCTACAATACCCGCGTCATCTCCAGGTCCAATGATTACTTTTTCTCCCTCAGTTGGAAATAATCTTAAAATCGGTCGACTGCTCTTGTAGGAGCAGTGCTCGGAAAACATGATATCCAGCATACCACATTCTAGGGGATTGGGTTCTCGGCCCAGCTCTTTTTTTATGTACTCCATTTCATCTGCAGTTAAAGTCATAACTTCACCCTCCTTATGTATCGGACTTTTTTATACCTACAGTAACTTCGTAATCCTCAATTTTCCATTCCTTACTATACTCTCCGTCTTCAGCCTGGAATGAGAGATTTCGAGCTCTTACCTCATTAGAAACGAAGTCCAGGAATGGTTCCACTAACTTCTGGAACTCAGGAGTGCAGTCTACGTAAACCGCGATATGGGCCTCCACGTCCAAGTCTAGGTCCTTTCGCATGTCTTGAATTCTTCGCACCAGTTCCCGACTCATGGCCTCGGATAATATCTCTGGTGTGAGTTCAGTGTCTACGAATACACTACCTCCTGGGAATTCCGAATTGGTAACGTTCTCTGGTAGTTCCGTTTCCAGGACTATATCTTCGGAAGACAGTTCGATATTTTTACCATCTATTTCAAAGCTGTAGGTTCCTTTTTTCTCAAGAATTTCCATTAATTCCCGTCCGTCTAAATTAGCTAATTGTTCTCTGACTTTAGGAACATCTCCCCTTAAACGGGGCCCCAGAGTCTTCATATTGGGAGTGGCTATTATTTTAAGATCATGGAACTCAGTCGATGGTGTAATCTTCTTGGTGTTGGCTTGCTCCAGAAGGACACTCTCCAAGTTATGGGCAGCTTTCAGGACTTTGGGGTCTTCTGAAACCAGAACCACATTTTGAACTGGCCAGCGGAGTTTGTAACGAGCTGCATCCCGAGCCCGGGCACAGGCTTCGATTATTTCCCGCACCACATCCATGTCGGCTTCTAATTCTATATCTTGAAGTGTATCATCCCATTCCCAATCTAAAAGGTGGACACTCTCTGGCAAGTCAGTTTCCACAGACCGCACCAAGTGCTGATAAATATCTTCGCTAATATGGGGTGCTATGGGGGCTATTAGAGTTATTAAACTCTTAATGGCATTGTAAAGTGTATAATATGCACCTAGTTTGTCAGGATCTTCTTTTTCAACCCAGGTCCTTCCCCTGATGAGACGAACATACCAGCGGCTCAAGTCTTCCAGAACAAATTCCTGAAGAGTACGGGCTGCCTGATGAAGGTGTAAAGCTTCGATGGATTCTGTGACGTCTTTGGCCACTGATTGTACTCTGGAGGTGATCCAACGATCTTCGTCACGTAGTTTAATATCCTCTGGCCCATAATTGGTGGGATTGAAGTTGTCCAGGCTCATGTAAGTAGATGCGAAGACGTAAACGTTCCACATAATGTTAAACAGTTTGGCAATATTTTTAACCTCTTCCCAATTGAATTTTAAGTCTTCCCATGGTTTATTAGCCCAAAGCAAGTAGAAACGTAAAACATCAGCCCCGTACTTCACCACTACTTCATCAGGCTCCACCACGTTACCCAGGGACTTACTCATCTTTTTTCCTTCCTCATCGAGGGTGAAACCGTGCATCAGTACGCGGCGGTAGGGTACACTGTCCAGAGCTATTACTCCACAGCCTAACTGGGAATAGAACCAGCCTCTGGTCTGATCATGACCTTCGGTGATGAACTGGTAGGGATACCATTCTTCGAACATTTCTTTTTCCTGAGGATAATATAAAGAGGCCCATCCTGCCACTCCAGAATCTATCCAAACGTCTAAAACGTCTGGAGTTCGTTCCATAAGCCCTCCGCATTGGCATGGCATGTTCACCAGGTCCACGTAGGGTCGGTGTAGTACATCTCCTTCTAACTTCTCCTGGGAGAGTTCAGACAATTCCTCCAGAGAACCTACTACTGTCATCTTGCCGCAGTCACTACAAGTCCAGATGGGTATGGGTATACCCCAGTAACGTTGGCGGCTGATGGTCCAGTCTCGAGCGTTTTCGATCCAGTTGCGGAATCGGCTTTCGCCAGCCCAGGAAGGAACCCATTCTACCTTATCCAGTTCGCTTAAAAGTTGGTCTTTAATCTCAGTAATCTTCAAAAACCACTGTTTGGTGGCCAAGTATATGATGGGAGTTTTGCACCTCCAGCAGAAACCGTAACGGTGGTGGATGATCCCCTCTTTAAAGAGTAAATGGTGGGCATCTAAGTCAGCAATTATGAATGGGTCGGCATCCTTAACAAATTGACCTTCATACTTACCAGCTTCATCTTTAAACAGCCCGGCTTCGTCTACAGGACAGAATATTTCTAAACCATATTCTTTACCAATTTCAAAGTCGTCTGGACCGTGACCTGGAGCAGTATGAACGCATCCAGTACCCTCCGTTAGGGTCACATGTTTTCCGGGAAGAATTTTGTGTGTAAAATTTTTTTGGACTGGTATTTCTTCGGTAAGTGGATGTTGATATTCTAATCCCTCTAACTGTGACCCTTTGACCACTTTAAGCAGTTCATAGTCTGATTCTCCCAGTACAGATTCAAGCAACGCTTCAGCTAAAATATATGTTTCATCATCTACCTTAACATAGGCATAATCATAGTCTGGATGCACACAAATTGCCATGTTAGCCGGAAGAGTCCAGGGCGTGGTGGTCCACACCAGGATATATTCAGGAATGTTAGTTTCTGACACTTTCAATGGGAATTTTACATATATGGAGGGGTCTTCTTTGTTTTCATAGTCTATTTCTGCCATGGCCAGGGCAGTTTCGCAACGGGGACACCAGGTAATAACCCGAAGATCTTTTATCAGAAGATCCTTTTCGTGGGCCCTTTTTAAAGTCCACCAACAGGATTCCATGTATTTAGGGTCAAACGTCACGTATGGTTTGTCCCAATCCATCCAAATGCCCAGCATTTTGAACTGCTGGGTCATAACGGCCTGATTTTCTATAGCAAATTCCCGACACCTTTCTATGAAGTTTTCAATACCAATTTTGCTTTCAATTTCCTTCTTGCTCTTGAGACCCAGAAGACCTTCCACCTTGTGTTCAATAGGGAGGCCGTGAGTGTCCCAACCGGCCTGGCGACGGACATTGAAACCGGTCATGGTTTTATAACGCAGATAAGTGTCCTTAATTATCTTGTTCCAAGCCGTTCCCAAGTGTATGCGACCACTACAGTAAGGGGGTCCGTCTAGGAATGAAAATTTTGGTCCATCTTCTCGAGCCTTCTGAGTCATTTGATAAGTTTTTCTGTATTCCCAAAATCCCTGGGCTCTATTTTCAATGATCCGTGAGTTGTATGAACGTTGGGCTTCCTCTATCGCCATTTATATTCTCCTTGCTTAATGATATTGAGTGAATTATTCAAGGCTAGATTTGTTATCGCCCTTTTATATAATTTGATCAGGTGATGACGAGACAAATAACATTAAAAAGATTAAAAAAAAGACTAAAAAGAAATTAAAAGAATAAAAACCTTAATTAAAAGGTTCGGAGTTTTCCCTTAACCAGCATCTCAGTTATCTGATTAATGTCGGCCAGACAAGAATTCATAACTCCATTAACTTCTTTTTGAACTGCCCCCATTTCGTATCCATTTTCTAAAATTAACTGGGCACTGGCTGCTTTGGGCTGGTCAATAGGAGATCCAATCTGGCTTAAAATCATTATATGGACCTGTTTAACTCCTTCCACTTCGCTCACGATGGTATTGGCCATTTGATTGGATAGAAGATTGTAAATTTTACCAACGTGATTGATGGGGTTTTTACCAGAAGTGGCTTCCATAGACATGGGTCGGTTGGGAGTTATCAGCCCGTTAGCACGGTTCCCACGACCTACAGAGCCGTCATCTCCCATTTCTGCAGATGTGCCGGTTACAGTAAGGTAGTATCCTTTTTCAGTTTTAGAAGAAGGATCATCACCGGTGTTAACAAAGGTCTCCACTTCACGGTCAGTATGCTCCATAGCCAGGTGGGTGATGGTGTCATTTACCATTTCCTTGGCTTCCTGATAATCTTCCGCACTGTCTATGTATTTGGATATCATGGCCACAGCCACAGTAAGGGTTATTTTATCATTTTCGCGGAGTCCCATGACTTTTATGTCTTCACCAATCTCAGGATATTTAGTCTTAAAGTTGCGAGAGTTTAAAAGCTCTTCTGCAGCCATAACAATTCGTTCTGTTTCGGAGAATGGTGCGTATCCTACTCCGAAGGAAGTGTCGTTGGATTTGGGCATACCTTCCCGGTCGAAAACATCCACCAGATCTCCAGAACCATGGCCAATCTTACACTCCACTACGGTGCAGGTTTCCACGTCCAAGTTGATCAGGTTATCTCTCAAGTATTCTTTGGCAGCTCCAATGGCAATTCGATCCACCCCGATCTTACGCCCATCATATTCAGGAACACCTCGTCCAGTTAGAAGGATGTCCATGGGTTTTATGATGTCTCCACCTCCAAATACAGGATAGGATTCACCAGCGGTAATTTGTACTTCGTCAGTGTTGTGGTGCAACACGCCACCAAAATAATCTAAATAAGCATTGCATAGGGCCCTGCTCACAGATTCGGCTATTCCGTCACTGATACTGTCTGGGTGCCCGATACCCTTCCTTTCAACTATTTCGATTTCTTGTTCTTCAATGGGTTTTTGTATAAGCTTTTCTACTATTACGTTCCTCATATTAGCCTGCCTCCAAGGTTTAAGTAGATTATAATGCTTTTTAATGACCATCAAAATCTAGTCGCGTCTTGGTTATTTAAGATCAATCTCTATGCCCATTTGCCATTGATAATATAAAAAATGATCCATATTGATTGTACATTGGAAAAAGTTAGTAATAATAGATGTCATATAATTTTTAATATGATTGGAAGGATGTTCATTAGTTGTATGATTATCAGTTTCGCAAGGTAGTAGATATGGATAAAAAAGGTTACCTAATCATTGTAAACAAAACAAAGAACACCAATCTGGGATATGCCGGCCTGGCGGATAGTTTCTTCTCCAGATTACAGGGATTGATGTTCAAAAAAAACCTTGAAAGGGGCCTTATTTTAAAAATGCCGCCTAATAGGGGCCGTTCAGGTTCGGCCATTCACATGTTCTTCATGAGGATGTCTTTAGATGTTGTTTTTTTAGACGAAAATCGTGTGGTTGTGGACACTGTTACTCTTAAACCTTGGACCACTTACACGCCTAAAAAAGCTTCCAGGTACGTTATGGAGTTTGAAGTGGGAGTTATTAGAAATTCTTCGACAGAAATAGGCGATGAACTTGATTTCACCTGCGAAAGTGCTTAAAATGAACGGAAATTTAGTATGAAGGTAAAAATTGTTGATTATGGGTATTCAAAAGATTTTGGTAAGTATTACATCACTTATCAGATTAAAGAATTGGACACGGACCAATTGGCCAAACTTCAACTTCGCCTGGAGGATCCACTGCTACTGAAACGTGATCAGCTGTACCTAACCACTCACTTTGAGGCTGAATTTTACCCTTTAGGCAGTCCAGAGGCCAAAAAAAAGATGGAAGATTACATTTCGCGGGAAGAAATCGAAATGACGGCTTATATTCTAGAATTACTTGATAGTAATTAATTTTTAGCTCCGGTTCCAATTGCTACCAAGTTTGTATCCACTACAAAAGATTCATAAGTCCTTCCAGGTCTTTATGTGGGCAATAATTCGCATATTTATCTAATATGTGCCAAATTTCTTTTTGATATCCAAAATCAGCTTCCATTAGGTGGTCTTATATCCGTTTTTTCATTTCTTCCAGTGATAACCTAGCTGCCTTACTCACTAAAGGATTTTCATCATTCAGCGCCTGTTCTAATGGTTTAACAGCTCTTTCATCACCCAGAAATGATAAGGCCAGGGCAGCTCCATAACGTACACTTCCTTTTTTGTCTTTCAGACATTGAATAAGGGGTTCAATAGCAGCTTCATCATCAAAAGTCCCTAGAGATAATGCTGCAGCCTCACGAACATGCCAATCTTCATCTTGAAGTGCTTTAATTAACGGTCCAACAGCAGCGGGGTCGGCTACTTCAGCTAAAAGTTCAACTGCATCTTCACGTACTGCCCAATCTTCATCTTCCAGTTGTTCCACGAGAAAATCAATTCTTTTGTGTTCTTCACCCAATTTAAACCCTCCTTAAGGAAAAATAACGTTCTAGTTACTATTATATGGCTTTGATCCATTAATAGTTGGGGTTTTAGATCAAAGCTGAAAATATTTAAAAAATTAATAGGAAGATATGAATTTTGAAGATATGAACTCCGCTATTTGTGCTGGTGTTTTAACAACTTCAACGTCCTCTAAATTATCTAATTTTTTGGTGTTTGCCACATCTATTTTCCGCATACGGATAGTTAATTTTTTACCCCCAGAAACTGCCCCAAAGGGACAGGCTGTTTGACAGGATCCACAGCCCTGGCACTTTAAAAGGTTGATCTCAACACCCGGGGTTATGGCATCCTGAGGACAAGCAGCCGCAGCCTGACAGGTTGAACAATGCTGACACAATTCCAGCTCTAATTTAGATGGTAGCACTGTTTGCACATCTCCCGCTTCTATATCTACTGGGACTATTACAGTCTGGATTTTGCCCTTACCTGCCTGTGCAATGGTATTGGTTATCAGGGAGTCTGCTATTCCATTAACCACTTTAGCAATGGTATTAGATGTGGTGGGGGACACAATTAATAGATCGTACCGTCCCAGGGAAAACCGGCCGGCTATGGGGTAACTGAACCTTTGCTCTTTTTCTAACACCATTTCCTGGTAATAACCGCCGGTTAGAATTTTCACTCTTTCGTAGAGTCCATACATTTTAAGGACTTCTTCACCAGCGGCAGATAATAGTACGGTTATTTCGTGTTCTTTAGATAGTTTTTCCAGAGTTTCCACGCTTTCTAGGAGCAAGTGGCCGGCTCCAGTTATTCCCCAGGCGATTTTCATCTAAACACCTAAAATTCTATATAACGGTAGGCCTCATCAGGTTGGAAGCAGTAATGTACCTGAGTGTACTGATCCATAAATTGGGTGACTTCTTCTTTGATGTTTTTCCCGTCTATCGTAACCTTTTTAATGTATTGGGCCACTTCTTCCATTTGGGATTCTTTTAAACCCCGACGGGTTAATTCTTGGCTACCTACCCGTATCCCAGAGGGGTCATCCGTGCGGTTCACATCATCCCAGGGAAGTAAGTTTTTGTTTAAGATGATATTATTCGATTCTAACTGTTTGGCCAGATTTGAAGCCCGATCAATATTCGAAACGTCCATTACCACCTGGTGGGACTGAGTGAATCCCTGATCTTCACATAAAACGTTGAATCCAAGTTCGTATAGGCTTTCTGCTAATTTTTGGGCATTTTTAACAGTTTGAAGAGTGTAATCTGAACCAAATTCCATCATTTCTGCGGTGGCTATTCCTAAAGCTGCCATGTGATGGAGATGGTGATTGCTCACTACTCCAGGGAAGACTGCGTCGTCAATAGCGCCAGATATGTCTTCTTTACAGAGGATTATGCCTCCCTGTGGTCCGGGGAAGGTTTTGTGAGTACTTCCCACCAGTAAGTCTGCCCCTTCTTTTAATGGATCCTGGAATTGACCACCGGCAATGAGTCCCAGTACATGGGCCCCGTCATACATGACTTTTGCTCCTACTTCGTCAGCTGCTTCTCGAGCCTCTTCTACAGGGTGGGGAAATAGGAAGAGACTTCCTCCTAAAAGGACTATTTTGGGTTTTTCTTCCAAAATTTTCTTCTTCATGACATCTGCGTCGATATTCATTTTTTCGGGGTCAAAAGGGTGGGGGTGGATGTCAAGACACCTGATCCCGGCGGCACTCACCGATGCGTGGCTGATGTGTCCGCCTACCGGAACTTCCAGGGCCATTATACTGTTACCCTGATTGGAGACAGCGAAAAATGATGCCAAATTAGCTACAACGCCGGATATTGGTTGTACATTGGCGTGTTCAGCGTGGAATAATTGTTTGGACAGGCTGATGGTCATTTCTTCGATCTGGTCAATGTACTGGCAGCCTTCATAAAACCGTTTTCCAGGAAGTCCTTCTGCATAGCGGTGGGATAGATCAGTGGCTAATGCTTCCCGCACACTGATACTGGTGATGTTTTCACTGGCAATGAGATTTATGCTATTTTTCATCCATTCGTGGTGTTTCTTGGTGATTTCCTTTATTTCCTGAGCATATTCTTTGTTTGTAGGCATTAAATTCCTCCGATAAACTTGAATAATTGATAAAATGATGAGATTATCTATAAAAATTGAGTGTATAAATACTTTCTAAAAAATAATATGATTCGCCAAAATTTCAATGATATCTATTAGGAGTACGGTTATTTTTCTTTGAAGAAGGTTTTGGCCCTCATATCTCTAAGATTGGATACTATACGTTCTAATTCACTGGCAGGAATGCTTACCATGATTTCATCATCATATAGTTCAGTGTTTCTCCGGGCTCCAATGTCTGCAAATCCATAGGTTACTTTCCCTGTTAGATATGGTATGGCTGCCATGGAACTACAAATAGGGCCAGAATCAGCACCTAAAGCATGAGAACCAGTATCATAAGCATTAGCGTGCAAAATTTCCATACCTTGTCGGGCATTACCCACTATTAGAACCACATCTGGTTCAAATTCAGCTTTCACTAGAGGGGCGAATATAACTGATTGGAATATGTCGTTAGGTATACAAAGGTTGTTTTGCCAGGATCTCTGAACTGCGGGAATGTTTTTGTAAACGCCCGCTGCCACCAGGAAGTTACCACTTCTTAGACTGGCAGGATAGTTACTTTCATCTCCTAAACCACTGTAACGAGCTCCGCCCATGCAGAGTTCATCTTCCAGATTAGAATAAAAAATCTCTCCGTGCATGGCTTTTTCGATTTTTCGGCAGAATCTCGATTTTTCATCTTCTCGTGGTATTTTTTTGGGTTCCTTAAAAGACCATTTAATGGCCACTGGCTCTCTATTCAATTTAAGAATTTTTTTTAGTTTTTCACCTAGTTTCTGGTGTATCATATACCCACCTAAAATTAACCTTAATAACTAGATGGGGGCTAGAGAACATAAAATTTTTGAATTCATGAAAGTCCGCAAAAAAGAGTCAAAAAGAGTCAAAAAGA
>Ga0187786_10000496_pt1 | contig 10812 bp, 14 predicted proteins | sample 0815_BV2_10_20_M_FD_132449 | JGI IMG/M metagenome (GOLD analysis project Ga0187786, IMG submission 132449) | Tropical peat soil microbial communities from peatlands in Department of Meta, Colombia - 0815_BV2_10_20_MG | ecosystem: Environmental > Terrestrial > Soil > Wetlands > Peat | place...
AGGACTGCCACCTATGAAAGCGCTGCTTGCCACTGCTCATAAGCTTATCAGGGTCCTCTTCTCAATGCTTTCAAAAAGAACAATGTTCAGAAAGGAGGTGCCTGGGGTATAGTTGACTGGTAACTGTTACTTTCTGAAAGATCCGAAAGAAGCAAGGTTTGTATCGGAAAGACGCATACTCGAACTCTCTCACCGACACCTACAAGCTGAGAGTTTCAATATATCTGTCCGGTCGTTATTTCCGGTCATACTACGCACAATGACAATAAAATGACGCTATCTTTTTGCAATGCCTATAGGTTGATGAAGACAATATAAAGGCCGCTGGACAACAATACCAGCCCGCTCATTCTTTTAGCGTAAATAGAAAAGTTTTTCAGTCCTTTTGAAGCTATCAGACTTTCTGCGATGCCAACAGATAGTCCCGCCACAAATATCAATGCACAGTGTCCAATGGCGTAGACAAAAAGAAGAGCGCTGCCGTAATAAAGATCTCCTTCTGTCGATACATAGGCAAGAATAACCGCCAGGACTGGAGTGGCGCATGGCGACGAAACGGCACCGGTCAGGACCCCGAGAAAGAACGAGCCAAGCAACCCCTTGGTTCCTATCTTTCGTGTCTTCTGAAACGGAAGAGGCACGCTAATAGCTCCCAACAGATGCAGGCCCATTAATATTGCCATCGCCGAAAAGCCATACTCCAGCCACACTCCAAGAAAACTGAAAAGTTGACCTATAGAGGATGCGGCGGCCCCGAGCAAAGTAAATGTGAGTGAAAGTCCGAGCACAAAGACCGCAGAGAAGATAGCAGCACGAAAACGGCTGCCATTAGAATACCCACCGACATATCCGATGATAAGTGGAATCGCCGCGAGAATACACGGACTGCTCGCCGAAATTAACCCTGCGATGAGAACGAGCAAAAAGGCGAGGCCATGCTGTCCCTGGATAACGGCTTCAACATTGTGAAACAACGCCTCCATTGTATCAGATGCCGGCTTTCTTCAATACAGTTACAATTGTTTCATAATCGTAGAAGCCTATATGTCGGTGAAACTCTTTCCCATTCCTATCGAGAAAAACCTGGGTTGGGATACCGAACACCTTAAAGCGACGGGCGGGTTCACTATTTTTCCTGACATCAACGAAGACGACTTCAAGTTTGCCTTTATACGTCTGCGTAAGTTTGTCCATCACAGGTCTCATCTGGTCGCATGGAATACAGCCGACCGATCCGAGTTCAAGCATCACAAACTTTTTGTCAGCCTTGGCCTTCGCAAGATTTGAATCTAAATCAGTCGCCCAGCTGTAGCTATGCACAGATATTAAAAGTACAATCAATAGAAAGATTTTAATGAGTTTCACCTTATGCCTCCATTTGAAAACAGCGTCATGTATTTCGTTTCTCCTGAACTTTCTTCTTGATCTCCTCCATCTTTTTGGCAAAAGCCTCTTTCTGCTTTTTCTCCTGTTCATCTTTTCGTTCAAATGCAGGATTGGTAACCCTCCATGTCAGGACGGCACTTATGGGTGTTTCTGGATAGGCACCAACATCGTGTAGTGTATATTCTTCAAACTTCGTGGGCACTTCCTGGTAACAGGACCAAACAGCCTTTCTTACGAGATCAGGTGTGCCACGGTTGAGAAGATCGACGACAGAAATAATTTGTTTTCTGAATCGCTCGATAAATTCAACCGGGAGATTAAATAGATACGGGGTCGGTGCCGTTGTATTCTTGATCTTCTTGCGCTCATCTACACCGTCGCTGAGCAGCGATATGATGGCTTCGCCGGTTGAATGCCCTGGAGATTCAGGACCTGTGAGTACGAGATAGCGAATATTTGGATTGCCGATGATATTGCAAACCATCTTTTCTACCCCGATATTTTCGGTTTGTATTGTGCCTGATAACGCCGCCCCTGCTTCGACGCCTGCCCTCACAAGTAATTCGATGTCCTTAGGGATTTTATCGCTGTCGTAGATCAAGATAACTGCAACCGCCACGGGGGAATAGTCGTTTCCTCTCAAGTAGCGGCCTTCTTCAGTCGGATAATCTGGTGCAGGATCGATCTTAAACATTTGAATATCCCATTGCGGCACAAACTGTGTCACATATTACGAGTGAGGCTTTATCTCGGCCACCTTGCAGTATCGGTCCAAAAAATATTTCTTTTGAAAATAAAGGGCTACATTTACCAGTCCTATCAAAGCGGGCACTTCCACAAGAGGGCCTATGACAGCTGCAAATGCCGCCCCTGAGTTGATGCCGAATACAGCAACAGCTACTGCTATGGCCAGTTCAAAATTATTACTGGCAGCGGTGAACGACAGAGTAGCAGTTTTTGCGTAATCGGCTCCTATCTTTCTGCCGAGGTAGAACGATACGAGGAACATCACTACAAAATAGATCAGCAATGGTATGGCAATGTGTACGACATCCAGAGGTAGTCTAACAATATAGTTTCCTTTTAAAGAAAACATTACGACAATTGTAAACAGAAGAAAGACGAGAGTCAGGGGGCTTACTCTGGGGATGAATTCCCGTTCATACCACTGTCGGTTCTTGATCTTGAGCAAGCTGAAACGGGTTATCATCCCGGCCAGAAACGGAATTCCGAGGTAGATGAATACACTTTCGGCAATCTGGCCTATTGTGACATACACAACGGCGCCCTTCAGTCCGAACCAGGCAGGCAGAATTGTGATGAATATATATGCATAGACCGAGAAGAAGAGTACCTGGAAGATCGAATTAAAGGCGACCAGCCCCGCCGCATATTCCGGATCTCCGCAAGCCAGGTCGTTCCAGACGATGACCATAGCGATGCAGCGTGCAAGGCCAATCATAATGAGCCCTACCATATATTCCGGGTAATCCTGAAGAAAGATAATTGCAAGAAGGAACATCAGTATCGGTCCTATAATCCAGTTCTGGATGAGTGATAGCCCCAGAACTTTCTTGTTCTTGAATACCTCACCCAACTCTTCGTACTTCACCTTTGCAAGAGGAGGATACATCATAAGAATGAGTCCGATCGCAATGGGAATGTTTGTCGTACCTACTTGAAAACTGTTGATCAGGCCCTCTACGCCCGGTATGAAATAACCGAGGCCAACCCCCAATGCCATAGCTGTAAATATCCACAGAGTAAGAAACCGGTCAAGAAAGGAGAGACGCTTAGTTATAGTGCTCATCTAATTTCATTACCTCCCGCAGCACTTACTCTTCTTAACAGCAGTCTCTGTCGATCTTTCATTATCAAGCGGACTTTGTTTGTCTTCCAAAAAAGCCTTGAGTCTCGCTCTGTCATCCTTAATCACATCTTCAGAAACTCTCTCCATGACTGTAAATATCATGAATCTCCTAAGCAGGTCCGATTCATCGAGTCGATAATGCACCCATCTCCCTTCTTTTCTGTCCGTTATCAACCCTGCTTCTTTGAGAACAGACAGGTGAAAAGAGACCTTAGGCTGAACCACGTCGAGAGCCGAAAAAAGGTCACAGACGCACAATTCTCCGTGCTGGAGTAGCTTCAAAATCCTGAGTCGAGTCTCATCAGAGAGTGCCTTGAAAATGTTCAGAATCTCCTGCATCCGCTTAAGCCTCCGACTTTATAAGCTCTTTGACCTTGTCGAGGCTTGGTAACGGTTTGCCGGAATGTTTTAGCTTACCGTTAACCACGAGTCCGGGCGTCGACATGGTATATTTCATTATATCGCGGATGTCGCTCACCTTCTCTATTTTGGCATCAACCGCCAACTCTTTGATTGCCTGTTTCACCAACTCTTCCATCTTGTGGCAGTTGGCACAACCAGGACCCAATACTTTTATTTCCACCGCCCACTCCCTCTCTCCAATTTTCGCATTACAGTCCCATCTTTATGATGCCAAGACTGATTGACTCTTCATTCACATCTGTCTTGCCCTTCTTAAAACCGAAATCTTCCAAGTTATAGGAGACCGGCTTGAACCCGGCATTTTCCATTACCTTTCTCGCACACAAGGAGGTGCATCCATCGATCGTAACAGTACCCAACGCAGCTTTTAACGGCGCTATCTTTTCAGGGATGTTTGCTCCAACCGCAGCCATGCAATACATTTTCCCTTTTCCATCTTTGGATAATCTCCTTGCAATGCCGTCAGATAAGGCACCCACGTCCGCCGCACCTGAACATGAAAATACATAGATATTATTTCCGCCGCATGCGCACTCTGACATATATTCCTCCCTATGTTGAAATCCAAAGACCCAGGGTCTTCATAGCATTCCATTAAACAGATAACCAACTATAATGATTCCAACCGCTACGATACTGAAGAATGTGACTATAAGAGGCATCTTCAACACATTCTTCAGGATTACAGCCTCAGGAAACGATATCGCAGTCACTGACATCATAAATGCGAGTACAGTGCCCATTGCCATGCCTTTTCCAACCAGCGCCTGAACAACTGGAATCATACCGGCTGCATTGCTGTATAGTGGAACGCCGATTAGAACGGCAACCGGTACGGCAAACGGATTGCCGGGTCCCGCATATTTGACAACCAAATCGGTCGGTATATAACCATGAACAATCGCTCCGAGCCCGATACCCAAAACTACATAAGGCAAGAGTTTCTTCAGGAGGTCCTTAGTATAATCACGGGCATACACAAGTTTATCTTGGAAGGAAGTTTGCGCAACTTCCATTTCGCCAACCTGCATTTCCCAAACGTAATCCTGAACGTACTTCTCCATTCCTAGCTTGCCAATGACGATGCCAGCAAGAATCGCCAGGGCGACACCTGTTCCAGCATAAATCAAAGCAATTTTCCATCCAAATAGCCCCCATAACATTATCAGTGCCACTTCGTTGACCATTGGCGAAGATATGAGAAATGAGAAAGTGACCCCAAGGGGCACTCCAGCCTCTACGAACCCAATAAACAGAGGAACGGCTGAGCACGAGCAGAATGGAGTTACAATGCCCAGCAGTGCGGCAAGCATATTACCTATAATTTCTTTTTTATGTGTTAGTATTCTCTTTGTCTTTTCTGGCGGGAAATGAGCACGGATGATTGCAACAACAAAAACGATCGTTGTTAGCAACAAGAATATCTTTATAGTGTCATAAATAAAGAAGTTAAGAGCATCACCTATATGGCTGGCAGGTTCAAGCTTCAGCAGAGTGTAGGTTACATAATCTGCAAATTGTTTTAGCATTAATTTCCCTTCCTGACTATAAACATAAACCTTTTTTTATATATTGTCAAGTGGGAATATGCCGGATGTCACTGCTGATACCAAGATAACAGGATAATCCGCAGGCGCAGAAATTAGCGAGATGGTGCTTACAGGATGAGTTGCGAGGGATTCCGATGTGCTTATAGACCAACCTTGAAAGGTGGAATCTCAAACCCGGCGCCTGGCTCTTTCTTTTCAGAGATCCAAGATTCTATCTTTGCTTTGATAGCATCTCGAATCTCTCTGACCGCTACCATTTTCTCTTCATGAGTCCCCTGCAATTGTGATGGATCAGGAAAGCTCCAATTAAGATACTGCAACGCGCCGGGGAAAACTGGGCACTTCTGGGCACTGGCTGCATCGCAAACTGTGATAACATAATGGAAGCGCTGGCCGCTTTTCAACAAATCAAATACTTTCCTTGTAGTTTTTTTAGATATGTCGATACCCACTTCCGCCATTGCCTCCACCGCAATGGGATTCAATGTCCCAGCTTCGAGCCCTGCGCTCTCCGCCTCAAAGCGATCACCAGCTATCAGATTAAGAAAGGCTTGTGCCATTTGACTGCGGGCACTATTGTGAATACACACGAATAATACGCGCTTCTTATCCATATTTCAGCCTCCTGATTTTTACGGCTTTATGTTTTATTATTAGCACTTCTTGATTACAGGAATGTTACAGTCACATTAGAACCACGCTGACTAAGTCTGTGGTACGGTGTGGAACTCTGTTCAACATTTACTGCAAACGGCTACGACATCGGTGCCCTGGCGGAATTTTTCCAGTCTTGATTTGTCCTTCGAGACCTTGTCGCCGTCGATCCTTTCCAAAACGCTTACCAGAAGAAATCTTTTAAATATATCCGAATCGTCCAGTCGGTAGTGAGTCCATTTGCCGCTTTTCCTGTGCTTGACCAGTCCGGCGCGTTTTAGCGTTCGGAGATGAAAAGATATCTTGGGTTGCACGATATTCACAGCAGCGACAATTTCGCAAACGCAAAGTTCTCCGTTTTCCAGGAGCTTCAGTATTCTGAGTCTCGTCTCATCCGTCAGTGACTTGAAGACATCTATCATATCTTTCATTCTGTTTGCGAACCTCCGAGAATAGTCGTATAATGTTCCATATATCTAACTATACCAAAATAATCTATGTATTTTTAATTAATATGCGGCTCGAGATACTGGCTAACATAAGCTTAGACTCAAGGCAAGTGCGTTGACAAAAGAGTAACACATATACAAGATTATATGTGATCAATTATTAATTACTTGCCTAACATAGGATGATGCACTGCTGAAAACGCTATAGGATAAAGCAAGTCCAAACACGGGAAGGACGGATACTTGTGAAGCCTCGCAATATTAGAAAAGGAGGAAAATATGAGGAATGCCTTGGTTGTCTTGATGGTGCTGATGTTTTGTGCAACCGCGTTTGCTTTGGAGCCGAACCTTATCGACCTTCATAAGAACGCTGCCAACCTTAGCAACAAGGAATGTTTGAATTGTCATGCTGGTGTTCTTAAGGAAACGTCGCTCAACAAGAAGTACAAGATGTTCCACCGCGTCCATCTGGAATCGAAACTCTCAACGCCCAAACAGTGCTCAGACTGTCATCAATCAGTTGATCTGAGGGAAAGCTCAGCTGCCTCATTAAGAAAAGAGGTTGACTCTCAAATCTGCGCGGGCTGCCATAGTGGCGGTGTAAAGGGCGCATGGGATTTATTCGCAAAGTAAAGGAGGATCGGATGAGCGAAAAAAGAATGATAACCGAAGACGAAAAAGATATTTTTGAAAAAGCCACGGGAAAAGAATTCACCAGGCGTTCCTTCCTTAAATGGTCCTCAGCCCTTGCCAGTGCGGCCATTGCAAGCGGACTCTTGTGGGACGATAAACTTGGCTTATTCAGGGAGGCATCGGCAGAGGAGAAGATGGCAGGCAAGGGTAAGTGGGTATACACGACGTGTCATATGTGCGGAGGGACATCCGGGATAAGGGTACACATTGTTGATGGCAGAGTCGTAAAGATAGAGCCGAACGAATTCAACCCGATCGGTGTTGCAAATATCTCAACGGATTATGATCAGAAAAAGGCTCTTGGCGGAAGGATTTGTGCAAAGGGTAATGCCGGGACAAGGGCGCTTTACGATCCAGACAGGCTGAAAACGCCGATGAAGAGAATCGGGCCGAGAGGTTCTGGGAAATGGAAGTCGATTTCATGGGATGAAGCCCTAGATGACGTCTCAAAAAACCTGTTAAGCATTCGAGAGAAATATGGGCCTGAAACGATGTTCTGGTGCACAGAGGATTCTTCATTCACCGATATGCAGTCTGACTTCAACCTCCTGTACGGCTCTCCGAATTTTTCTATGCATTCGAACACTTGCGATGTTGCCAGAAAGGCATCCTTTAAGCTGGTAATGGGAGATGACAGACCACTTCCCGATTTTGCCAATACCAAGTATGCCCTTGTCTTCGGATGGAACTTGCTTGCCGCCACAAAGTGGGCTCATCTTCCTGGAATCTGGAACTGGGGTAAAGCTAAAGGCGCAAAAATGGTCTATGTGGATCCATTTTATAATCAGACAGCCGCAAAGGCTGACGAATGGATCCCTATCCGACCCGGGACTGATGGGGCATTTGCTCTTGCACTTGGGCATGAGATAGTTAAGAACGGTTGGCATGATCAGGAATTCATAAATACTTATACGATCGGCTTCGATAAGTATGCAGAATTTATAAAAGATAAAACTCCTGAGTGGGCCGAGAAGATCTCTTCTGTCCCGGCTGAAACAATCCGTAGAATTGCAAAGGAGCTGGCAGCGACAAAGCCTGCCGTGGTCGACGTATGGAGTGGTCCAGGCCACCACACAAATGCAACGGATGGAGGAAGGGCTATCGCAATGCTGCCGGCCCTGCTTGGGCAGTACGACAAGTCTGGCACAATGATAAGCAGGGAAGCAAAGGGAGGCAAGCGCAGGGCATTCAATGTTGACAAGCCCAAAGCACCGAGGATTGATGGACTAGGGACAAAATACCCATTTGCCCACGCTTCAGGAATATATACGGAAACAAGAGATGCCATGATCTCCGGTCAGCCTTACCAATTGCGGGCCGGTGTATTCATGTTCCAAAACTTCATAATGTCAGTGCCCAATACCAAGAAGAATGTAGAGGCGGTTAAGAAACTCGAATATGTTGTTGTCTTTGATACCATGATGAGTGAAATAGCTGAGCTTGCGGACATTGTGATACCGGGCAGCCATTATCTCGAAAGATGGGAAATACATGGGAACTGGGTCACCTTCCCGGCCACCTCAATCAGACAGCCTGTAATCAAGTCGGTTATTAACGGGATGACCGAGCAGGAGTTCATCCTCGCTCTAACAAAAAAGATGGGGCTTAAGGATAAGGACGGCAAGACCTTACCGGATACATATCCTGAATACATGTCCGACCAACTCAAAAACGGACCCATAGGAAAGACACTGGATGAGATGTTAGCCCTTCCCGGAGCGGTGTTCATCGGTGGCGACACCCACTATGAAAAATATAAGACCAAAGGTTTTGCAACTCCGTCGAAAAAGATAGAGTTCTATTCCGAACAAATGGAGAAGAAGGGGTTAAATCCCTTGCCGGCTTTTGTTGAACCGATATTCAAACCGACTGCTGAGTTTCCTCTCTATCTTATCAACTATAAACAGGCCGAACACACCCATTCACGGACCTTTAACAACGACTGGCTGATGGAGATGAAGCCTGATAATCCTCTTCTTATGAATTCAGCCACGGCTGCCAGGCTTGGACTTAAGGATGGAGATCCCATCTGGATAGAGTCTCCTTATGCAAAAGCAAAGGGGTCCGTGCAGGTAACGGAGAGGATCCATCCTGAGGTGGTTGCACTTCATCATGGATACGGACATTGGGGATTCGGAAAGATCGCAAGAGGGTCAATGAACAAGATCAATAGGTGGTCTCCCGAAGGCACCGGAGACGGACAATTCCTTGCGGGCGTGTCTGAGAAGGCATCAGGTATGGCTGTTCATAAAGAAATAGGCGTCAAGGTAACAAGGGCGTAGAGGAGGGACAAATGGCGAAGAACCCTAAACAGATGACATGGCTATACAATGAAAATAACTGCATAGCATGCAGAGGATGCGAATCTGGATGCAAACAGGAATTCGACCTTCCCGTTGGCATCAGGCGAAGAAGGGTAATCATACAGGAAAGTGGCAACTATCCAAATCCTCAGGTCAGATATCTTTCCGTCTCCTGCAATCACTGTGAGGAGCCGTCATGCCTGAAAGCGTGTCCTGTCGGCGCATACTCTAAAGAAGATGAATTCGGAGTAGTTCTTCATGACAAGAAGAAATGTATCGGATGCAAGCGCTGCATGGCCGCCTGTCCGTATGGCGCACCTCAGTTCAATGAAAAGGAAAAGAAGGTGGATAAGTGTGATTTCTGCATACACAGGTTGAAGGTTGGCCTTCCTCCGGCGTGTGTCAGGACCTGCATGGGATATGCTCTTTCGAATGGCACAATGCCTGATGTCGAAGCAGGTAATGCCTTCCCCGATCCTGTTTTCAAAACCACCGTTAAGGATCGTCTGCCGCATTTCTCCGATCCTAAGCTGACGATACCGTCAATACGTTTTGTCGGAGCAAAAAATCTTAAGAAATAGCGGCCAATATGGATTCGCAGGGGCACATTGTCAGTGCCCCTGCACAGATTACTTTTGAGGATACTACAATTAATACAAATGCTATGATGACAGATGACGAATTGACAGGAGCATGTGGTCTTTTGGGAAGCATGTATCTGTGCAAGCCGGATAAAGAGACTTTGGACAACTGGAAGGTTTTGCTTTCAGAGGATGTCCCAGATATTCTGATAGACCTAAAAGCCGCAGTGGACAAAATAAACATGGCGTCAGATTCTGAACTGGAAGATTTATTGTGGGAATATACTAGGCTGTTTATCGGACCTTACAAGTTGCCATGTCCACCATGGGAGTCTGTTTATACGTCTCCGAAAAAACTCATGATGCAGGAAGCCTATGACGAAGTCAGAGGCTATTGCATCAAGGCCGGATTGACGATCAACGATGACGGTATCATGGTGGATCACATCGGTGCTGAACTTAACTTCCTTTCCGTTTTGCTGCAGAAGGCTAATAGTGATCCTGAAAAAGAACGATATCATCGGGATCTCCTAAAGGGTTTTATTGATGAACATATTATGAAATGGGTTCCGCAGTTTGCACGAGACATGGAAGAGGCTACTGAATCACCTTTGTACAAAGCACTTGCAAAGACAACTTTGAAATGCACTTCTTTTCCAGGTTTGTAACCAACCTTTTTTTCAAATGACAAGGCTGTCGAATACCAAAAGAAAGTGACCTCTGCGGCGAAGAACTGACAGAGTTTGCTTCAGGAAGGATTTAAGAAGATGATTTTGTCACATTCTTTTGAAAAGCCGCACAATCTAGAGTGGCCTTTTTTGCGGGTTAGCAGGTGTTACCGGGACTAGTCTACTACATATTTCTGACACTTTTAATCATCAATCTTTCAAGTGTATTTTTTAT
>Ga0187786_10000497_pt1 | contig 10800 bp, 8 predicted proteins | sample 0815_BV2_10_20_M_FD_132449 | JGI IMG/M metagenome (GOLD analysis project Ga0187786, IMG submission 132449) | Tropical peat soil microbial communities from peatlands in Department of Meta, Colombia - 0815_BV2_10_20_MG | ecosystem: Environmental > Terrestrial > Soil > Wetlands > Peat | place...
CCAGGTGCACAGGGATATGGGGTGGGACATGAGCAAGGTGAATGTCAACGGCGGGGCGATTGCGCTCGGTCATCCGGTCGGAGCAAGCGGCACGCGGATTCTGGTGACACTGATGTTTGAGATGGTGAAACGAAATGTAAATACCGGCCTTGCCTCGCTCTGCATCGGCGGCGGACAAGGCATCGCCATGATCGTTGAACGGGTGAAATAATCGTCGTCACGCTGAGGGCCTCCCGACGGAAGCAGCGGCGAGAGGCCCTTGCAATAAAATACCGCACGATGCATGAGGAGGCAGCGCATGATGAAAATTGCGGTAATCGGTGCCGGTACGATGGGCAATGGCATTACCCATGTGTTTGCGCAGGCAGGATATGCGGTCTCACTCATCGATGTATCTCAGCTGCTTCTTGACAAGGCAATTCAGACCATTACGAAGAACCTTGACAGACAGATTGCGAAAGGGACGATCACGGAGAACCAGAAGAATGCGGCTCTGGCTAACATTGTCGCGCACACCGATATGGCGGAGGGAGTCAGGGATACGGATGTCGTGATTGAAGCCGCCACCGAGAACCTGGCTCTGAAACTGAAGATCTTCGGCGAACTTGATAGATTGACCCCACCGCAAACGATTCTTGCCACGAACACATCTTCACTCTCGATAACGAAAATCGCGGCGGCGACAAAACGTCCGCAGCAGGTCATCGGCATGCACTTCATGAACCCAGTTCCCATGATGAAGCTCGTCGAGATCATAAACGGCTACGCGACAAGCCCAGACGTGACTCAAACGGTCGTCGATCTCGCGCAGAAGGTCGGCAAGGTTCCGTGTGTTGTTAAAGATTATCCCGGGTTCACCTTGAACCGCATTCTCATCCCGATGATCAACGAAGCCGTATGGATACTGCAGGAAGGCATCGCGGGCGTCGAAGAAATCGACACCATTATGAAGCTCGCTGCAGCACATCCGATGGGGCCGCTCCAGCTCGCCGACCTCATCGGGCTTGATATATGTCTCTCAATACTTAATGTCCTGCATGAAGGATTCGGCAACCCGAAGTACGCGCCGTGCCCGCTGCTTGTCAACATGGTAACCGCCGGAAATCTCGGCGTCAAGAGCGGCGAAGGGTTCTACGTCTACACGGCAGGGAGCAAGGATCTGGTGGTCAGTTCGCGGTTCGGAAAATAAAAACGAACCACAGTCTTCCAGGGAGGACGGTGAAGCCTCATTGGTCGGGTTCTTCACCGTCCTCTTCGTCTTTTCTGTTACGAAGGCGCATTGCCCTTATGAAAAGCGTCAGCGCCGCCAGGCCGAAAAGAATCGCTAGGGCATACGAAAAGAAGGTCGGGACAATCACGGCGACAAGGGTCAGCGCCATAAGGACAAGCGCAAAGCTCAGCAGTGAAGAAGATTCAGCCCTGCTCAGTTTCCTTTTGCCTGTCACTGCCGCATTCAGGGCGCTTCCTGCCGAAACCGCACGTAATAGTACGCTCTGTCCACTGCTCCGCAAAACGCGACCACGCGGGGATCGGGGAGGATTATGCACCGGCCTGATTTTGTTGCGGCTCGTAATGACCACTTCGGTGGCGTTCTCAAGGTCTTCAAGGAACATCTCGCCGACCGACGAGGCTACCTCCTCATTTTCGATGACGACATCAAGCTCCCAGTTGCCGAGCCAGCTCGAAAGATTCAAGTTCGATGATCCGATGCGTGCCCACAAACCGTCACACACGGCGGTCTTTGCGTGGATCATCTGTCCGTTCCATTCGAAGACCCTGACGCCTGCTTCGAGAAGCGTCCGGTAGCTTGTACGCGAGAAGTTAGCAATCCACTGGACATCGCTTCCGTGAGGCAGCAGAAGCCGCACATCAACGCCGTCCAGCGCGGCGGCCCTGAGCGCCTGAATATATGCGCCCGTGCCGAGAAAATAGGCATCGGTCAGCCAGAGATACTCCTGGGCAGCTGCCGCTATCATCAGATCGAGCCGATAGAGCCCCGCCGTCTCGGGGGTTGTGGCAACAACGCGCATGGCAACGGATCCCTGCTCAGGAACGGCGATGGGTTCGCCCTCAGGTTTCGACCCTCCCGCAAGACACCATGCATCGAAGAATGCCCTTTCCACCTCGGCGACGGCGGGACCCTCGATCATAACGCCGGTGTCACGCCACGGCTGTATGCCGTTCTGAGCCGTACCCGACCAGGCATCGCCGATGCAGAGCCCCGAAACAAATGCGATGGTTCCGTCGACAGTCAGCAGCTTGCGATGATCACGGCTGACCCACCCGAGCAGGCTCGAAAGGGTCGGCGGATTTGCGACCCGTATCTCTCCCCCGGCAGCAATGAGCGGCTTCCAGAGCGACGGGACAAAGATGCTGCGAGCGCCGAACCAGTCATACAGCACCCTAATGCGAACTCCCTCGCTGGCCTTTTGCACGAGGATGTCGCGGAAATGCCGACCGGTTCGGTCGTCATGAATGACATACATTTCGAGGTGAATTGTCGAACGTGCAGATGCAAGTGCTGCTTCCCATGCCGGGTAATTCTCGCGGCCATCGCGGAGGATGCGCAGGCGATTACCAGAAACGAGTGCCGCGCCGCTCGCGCGCATGAGTGCATCATCGGGCATCATGCCCCGGAAACGCTCATCTCCCTGCTGCAGATCATTATTCATCGTTCTTTCACCATTACTCTGATATCCGCAACCATCGGGAGGTGATCCGACGCTATCAGGGCAGGCCACCTGCGCGAAACCTGAAATGATCGAATCTCGATATGCCCCGTGTAATAGAGATGGTCGAGATGGAGCATCGGGAAGATGCCGGGATACGTCCTTCGCCACTTCAGATGCGGAATGAGGTCAAGGCTTTTCAACTGCCCCGAAAGCAGCTCAGTAGCCGGTCCCTTCATCCATTCATTGAAATCGCCCAGTATAATCTTCGGCCGCCGCGTCTGCGGAAAAAGGACAAACTCGATGAGCTTCTTCGCCTGTCGCACGCGCTCGTTCTTTGAAGTTCCGAAGTGAACGTTGTGAAGTTGAACAGTATGCCCGTCCACTTCGAGGTCGATGCATTGGCAGATGCGCTCTTCAAGCCCTTTCTGGCTGAGGTCGCACGTGACATGGTTTGTGACCGGCAACCGGCTCAATAGGACATTGCCGTATGGATGCCCCCGATAGAGCCTGGCAGGGGCCAATAACGGCGTCATATTCAGGCGCATAGCGAGTTCCTCATCCTGCCCCATCTTTTTCGCTCCCGGCCCGATAACTTCCTGCAGGGCGATGACATCCGCCTTGAGAGATTTCAGCACGGCGGCAATCCGCCTGACATCGGTCCGGCCGTCGAGGCCCCGGCATTTATGCACGTTATAGGTCGCCACCCGTAAGGGAATCCGTTTCTGACGCATCGCCGACGCCTGTCCTCCTTGCTTTTCCAGACTGCGCAAACTGCTGTATTTAGCATAGCACGCACTTTGCTGAACTGCCATTCGGGTACTCGCAACAAAGAAATGCTATGATACAGGGAAATTCGGCATGTCGAAATGGCAAATAATGGAAAACAGCCGCTATGAAAAAATATATAAGGTTGAACCTGCCGACATCGATCAGCTCGGACATGTGAACAATATCATTTACCTTAAATGGGTCCAGGACATTGCAGTCGCCCATTGGTGCACTCTTACGACGCCTGAACAGCAATCATCAACGTACTGGGTCGTCGTGCGGCATGAGATCGATTACAGACACCCGGCGCGATTGGGAGACGCGGTTATTGCCCGCACTTGGGTGGGCGCCGCTCACGGACTGCATTTTGAACGCTTCACCGATATCCTGCGCACCGGGGATAACGATTTGCTGGCATCCGCACGCACGGTCTGGTGTCCGATAGACAGCGCTACCGGCCGCCCTCACCGCGTAGCACCCGAGATCCGCGCACTCTTCTCAACTCCGGAGAAGCAATCCGGCGCATCATAAGCCGGACATTTCTCCTTTGCTCATTCAGGAAATTATCGCTTTGCTGTTACACACATTTCATCCGAGCCTTGACACGCCTGAAGAATATCTCTATACTCGAACCATGATTCAGGTTTCGTCGACCATGAAAAAGATTGCTCTCATTGAATGGCGCTGCGCGTCTGCAGCCGGTGAGGTATTCATTTAACATTTTACGGGATATCTACTAAGAATACTTCAAGGGCCGCGGCACAGACACCGCGGCCCTTTTTCGTCATAAACAAACCAAGGAGGATACCATGATCAATGCACTCGGGGCTGCATTCCGCATCTTCGTACTGACACTATTTCTGCTGGTTTATTCGAACGCGCAGTCATCGGCCGGCGGCGGCTTAACGAAAATTGCGGATAATGTCTACGCGTATGTCGACGTGAAGAATGCCGAGCCATCCAACAGTTATGGGGCCAACGCCGGAATCGTCATCGGCAAAGAGGGTGTGCTCGTTGTCGACACGCTGATATCCGCGAAAGAGGCGAAGCGTTTCATCGCTGATATCCGCACGATCACCGACAAGCCGATCAAGTATGTCGTCAACACGCACTATCATTTGGACCACACGTTCGGCAACGGTGAATTCGCGAAACTCGGAGCAGTGATTATTGCTCATGAAAGAGACAAGAAGAGCTTTGAGCTACATGGTGCGCACGTATTGAAGAACATCGGCAATTACGGGCTTTCTGAAGCCGATATGGCAGGGACCACGCTCGCATATCCGAAGCTTACCTTTTCGGATCGCGCAGAAATAGATCTCGGCGACGAACGCGTTGAACTCATTGCCGCGGGCGCTTCGCACACCGACGGCAGTATCCTTGTCTCCGTCCACAACAGGAAGATCGTTTTCGCGGGGGATGTCCTTTTCACCGGCTATCATCCCTACATGGCCGAGGGGGACATAAACGGATGGGTGGCCGCACTCGACATGCTCGGCAAAATGGAGGCGACAACAATAATTCCCGGGCACGGGCCGATCTCGAACGCAAAAGATCTTACGGAAATGAAAGAGTACATTGTGTTGTTTGATCGCGAGGCAAAACGATTTGCGATGGAAACAGGCGATGTCGATGATATCTATTCACGGCTCAAGACATTGCTGCCTGCCCGGTCCGAAGGCGACTGGCTTATCCGTGCCAACATCAGGATGAGGTACGTCAAGAAATAGGCATGCAGTGATCCATCTTCATCGAATCGAGGAGAAACCTTTATGACTGCCCCGATGGTCAAAATCAGAAAAGCGCGGACGCCGGATGTCGCACAGATTCTGTCGATACAGCGTTCGGCGTTTCAGAGATATGTCGGTGAACTCAGGCCGGAGCAGATACCTCCGCTGCATGAAACGGCGGCAGAAGCTCGTCACGATCTGCGCGCCAAGTCCTTCCTAGTGGCTGATATCGGCACGATCGCCGGTTCTGTCCGTTACACTATACGGGGCGGCGTTTGCCACATCGAACGCCTGTCGGTAATGCCGGCCATGCAGGGGCAAGGCATCGGCAAAGCCCTGCTCAGCGCCGTCGAACAGAAGACTGCGCAAAGGGCTCACAAGCTTTATCTCGAAACAGGTGCCCTTGCGGATAACCTCATTGCGTTTTACACAAAGCTCGGGTTCTCTGTCGAGGCCAGGTTTTGCCGTCACTACGGAGGGTTCGACTGGATTGCCTTCTCGAAATTCCCGGAACGGATGACGAGATCCCGGAAAGGACACTGAATGCCTGCCTTCAATATCAGGATGCTGCTGCTCCTTTCTCTCGGACATCTCGTCACCGATATCTATCAGGGAGCACTGCCGACCATACTGCCGTTCCTCAAGGAGAAGCTCGGGCTTTCTTACACGATGACCGGTACAATCATTATGATATCAAGCCTCACTTCGTCTGTTATACAGCCGCTGTTCGGCATTATTTCGGATAAAAGGGGGAAGGCAGTCTTTCTGCCGTTCGGCGTTATATGCGCAGGCACGGGCTTTTCATTGCTTGCCGTCGGTTCCAGTTATACCGCCGTTCTGATCTTCGTGCTCATCAGCGGACTCGGCATCGCCGCCTATCATCCGGAAGGATACAAGACCGCACGCCTCTTCACTGGAAAGAATGTAGCCACAAGCCTGTCTATATTCACGGTGGGCGGAAACCTCGGATTTGCGCTCGGTCCGACGCTTTCCATTCTTGTAATCACCCTGTTCGGAGGCGTGGAGTACCTGCCGATCCTGTTTCTCCCTGCATTGCTCTTCGTATCGCTGCTTCTCGTATCGTGGAAGACGCTGACGACCGAGACCGAAGCGCATACGGCGCAGAGACAGTCCACCCCAGGAATCACTCCGGGAACCGTCACGGGGTTGGTGCTCGTCATCCTGAGCGTCGTGGCCCGATCATGGACGCAGTTCGGACTCATGGCCTATATCCCCTTTTACTACATCGATCACGTAAAGGGCGACCCGCTTTATGCGGGAACGCTCGTCTCAACGTTTCTGCTCGGCGGGGTTGCCGGAACTCTAAGCGGAGCCCCGCTCGCAGACCGGTGGGGCCACAAGAAGGTCCTTACTCTGTCGCTCGGCCTGTCCTCGCTCATCTTTCCGCTTATCTTCTTTACCGAAGGGATGTATGCAATTTTCTTTGTCTTCGCCCTGCTCGGCATGGTCCTTATTTCTTCGTTCACGATTACCATTGTCATGGCGCATCGATTTCTGCCGAACAGTCTCGGCATGGCCTCGGGACTGACCGTCGGATTTGCGATAGGAATGGGGGGAATCGGGGTCACCATTCTGGGGATTATCGCCGACGCCCATGGCGTTCCGGCCGCCCTGAAATGCATAGGAGTTCTTCCGGTTATCGGATTCCTGATCAGCCTTTTCATCCGGTATCCCCCGGAACGCGGTGCCGCCGGCTGATCCTTAACTCATCCGCCAATTCGTCGATATAAAGATAGCACTCTCTTTTTTTGTGCTATGCTCAAGTCAGAAACCATCAGGGAGGTGCCCTCATGACCGGAAACCAGCGCTATGTTGCCATCCTCTTGTTTGAAGACGTTGAGGACCTCGATTTTGTCGGACCGCTCTCGGTTTTTTCGATTGCAAACCGCAATATCGAGCCGGAACCCTTTGTCGTCTTCACCGTATCCGAGAAGAAAAAATCGTTTCCCACCCGTCATGGACTTACGGTTATGCCTGCTTATACCTTCGAGAGGGTTCCTGCTCCCGATATTATTGTCATTCCAGGCGGCCTCGGCGCACGTCGCGAGGTGCACAACGAAGTCGTCAAGTCATGGATTGTCAACAACGCTGCCGCCGCAGAGCATGTCCTTTCGGTCTGCACGGGCGCTCTGCTGCTTGGTGCAGCGGGGCTGCTGAACGGACTCCAGGCAACGACACATCATTCATCGTTGGACAAACTGCAGGAAATCGCACCCTCCGCAAAAATCGTGAAAGAGGCCCGTTTTGTCGACAACGGCAAGATCGTCACGGCGGCAGGTATTACGGCCGGGATTGATGCCGCGCTTTATCTGGTCGGCAAACTTATCAACAAAGAATGCGCGGACAAGGTGAAAACCATAATGGAGTATACCCCGGCAGCCTGATTTGACCTGAATTTAAGCAAATCGACAAAAAAAGCCCGGCTGCATTCCGCAGCCGGGCTTCCTGTTTCAGGGCAATCAGAATGACCCGACTACATTGACAAAGAACCCTCTCGACCTGTACGACAGGTCAGTCAGGTTGTCCGAGAAGTCGGTGAAGTTGTAGCCTGCGCCTATCTTCACATTCTCCGTGATGTGGCGATACAGGCCGATGAGGAATCCGGTCTTCGCGTCGCCCGCTTCGGTCGCCTTCAGGTAGCGCCACTCGGCAAGCGCATCCCACTCCTTCACGAAATGCAGATCCGTACGAATAATGAACAGATGCGCATGGCTGTTGAACCAGTCGCCGTCCACCTTTGTCTGTTTCAGTTCGCTCAGGCGGAAACCGTACTTTGCGCCGACCGACAGCCACGGGAAGAGGTCGTAAATCGTATCGACCGACAGTACATGGCTGCGCTGGGCATAGTCGGCTATGATATTTGACGGAGCCAGCTGTCCCGGCGACGGCAGATTGTAATAGTAAGTGTATTTAAAGAGGGCATTGAGCTTGTCATTGCTGACCGGCCGCAAGGCGGCCCCTGCCACGAACTCCATATAGTTCGCATCGTAGAATGCGCCCTGCGATGAATCGCTGTAGGAGAAATTGAACTTGCCGAGCAGTCGCCATGACGGGTCGACCTGGTAACCGAGCGAGTTCTTCATCAGCCAGGTATGGCGATCGCCGAGAGAGCCGGTCTCATCGCGGTATTCAAGCGCACTCGCTAACTTGGTCTTTTCGAACTTATATGCGAGAGACAGCCCCAGCGCCTTGCGCTTCAGGTCACCGGCGAACTCGTCGCTGATAGTTCCGTATTCAGCCTTGACTCCATACGTCCAGCGGTCGTTCGGCGAATAATCGAGACCGAAGGCATGGACAAGGCTGTCGGGACCCGCACCCTGCGCCCACTTCGACTCGCCGTACACGCGGACCTGATCAGAAAGTTTGTAAGCGCTGCCGAATACGAGGGTTCCCATTCTTCCGCGATAGATCGAATCAGGGCGCTCAGTCTCCATCGTATACGTCAAATAGACGTTGCTCCGGTCATCGATGCGATAGTCACCGGACAGTTTGCCGCCGAGACCGCCGTCGCCTGCAGAAATTTCGGCGTCGAGTTTGAAGCGGGGAGTTGCCTGCCAGAAACCGCCGACGCCGACGCGATCATTGTCCTGGCGATTGCCTGTCGCGGAAAGAGTTCCCTGAACGAAACCATAGAGCCCCCATGGGGCATAAACCGGCTTCTCCGATGTCGCAGCAGCAGGAGCTGAGGATACCGGAGCCGACTGCGTCTGCGCAGTGGCGTCTTTTCCCGTCTGTGCTGCGGTCTGATCTTTCTTCTCGTCGACCTTTGCGCCGGATGCCGACTGAGACGTCTGCTCTTCTGGCTGCTTTATAGCCTGTTCAGGCTTCTGCAGAGGACGGTAATCGAGCCTGACGATCGCATCCGTGCGACCGCCGTCTTCGGAAAGTATCGAACTGGCGTTCGGCGTATGCACCGAACGGTTGTCATGCCGCGCGCCGACCGAGAGCGTGAATTCATCACCGAGCTTCTGGCGGACATTCGCCTCGACCGCTCTGAATGTCTGACTCTCCGCATCGCGCTCATCGGCCTTCACATCCACGGTCGTACTCTCGCCGACCGGGAGATGCGCGAGGAATCCGGCCTGATCGAGGCGCTCATTGTCGAACGTCGTCATGCCGGGCCCTGAAAATCCGTGATCGCGATGCTGCCAGTATGCAGTAACTCTTCCTTTGCCGTCTTTCCAGAGCTCAGAAAAATCGAGCGCTCCTTCAAGACGCCATGCATCGGCATTCCCTTCAGTTCCGGCTTGTTGAGCAAAGTCGAAACCGCCGGTTATAGATGTCAACTGACCGGTGCCGGCCCCTTCGGAGCGGGCAAATTCGCCCTTCAGATAGGTACCGGGCTTATATCTCAGCATGACGTCGGCGCCCTTGAGTCGCTGGGCTGACTGGTCTTCTCCCTGCCGGTAGCCGGTGATGCCGAGGCGCAGTATGTCACCGAACCAATGTGTCGCCCTGATTCCGGCGGCAAGGTCATGCGTTGCAGTCAATCCAGGAACATATTCATACGTCACGACCATGTAAACGGGATTGCCGTTGAGGGTCGTTGTCTGAATAAGCGTGCTACCGTCCGCAACGGCGGACAACGGCGACCGCAACAGAATGCGACCTTGCAGATAGTTGACATCGTAATCCTGTGCGGGAGCCAGCAGCCGACGCTCCAGCGTGATCAGCGAATCTTTATCGCGCACCTCGACCCAGATGCGCTCCGAGCCCTGCGTGATATCCATGTGGCGAAGGTAGTAGAGCGAGCCGCCTGTACCCCGGAACTCCTCACGCGACGCAAGGGTGCCCGGATCGGCGATAAATGCATTCAGTGCGGTGCGCCGCTCTCCATACGAGGTAGTCTCCGTGGGTGCCAAAACGAGATTTGCACCGTAGAGACCGCGACTGTATTGCGTCAGTTCGGTACCCGCCCACTGCGTCTGGAAATTGCCCCACATGACCGACGAATCTCCACGCTCGATCTTGACGTAGAATTTTCCCTGCGTCGGAGCGTCATCGACTATAGTACTGTCGTCGCCGTAGACCGGGTAATAGACATCCGGATCAATGCGCCGCAAGAGATACATCGGGTCTTTGGCGTCGAAGTTCTTGAAGAGATTCTGCACCGGCTGCTCGCGGGTATCGGCACTCATCGTCAGAAGGTACTCGCCCTTGATAAGTCCTTTCAGATAAAAGGCGCCTCGACCGTCTATGTACGTTTTATTTTCATAATGGCGCGTCTCATCGCCGGTCACCAGCTTCGCCGGCCCTGTGGTATTGTTTCTGCCGATGGTAAGGTCGGCGAGGCCGATATAGAACCAGTCTTTATCAGGAATGGATATCGAACGGCGATAGACCATTCCTGCTCCCTTTTCATCCGTGACTGACACCTCGACCATATTCGGACCCGCAGGCATAAGCTGGCGCACCGCGAATTTACCGTTGCGGTCAACCGGCACGGTCAGGCCAAGCGCCTTGACGGTGCTGCCGGTCGGAACCTTGCTTCCGTCGATGGTTACCGTGCCGCCCTTTGCCGGGATATTTATCAGCGTTCGGCTGTTTTCGCCGTAGCCGATGAGTTGTTCGCGCTCCGGCTTTTCTTCGTCGGCAAGCGCGGACCTGCG